>Ga0081539_10001794_pt1 | contig 33997 bp, 25 predicted proteins | sample TabmetS4T2R2_FD_71023 | JGI IMG/M metagenome (GOLD analysis project Ga0081539, IMG submission 71023) | Tabebuia heterophylla rhizosphere microbial communities from the University of Puerto Rico - S4T2R2 | ecosystem: Host-associated > Plants > Roots > Rhizosphere ... | reverse complement strand
GAGACTTCACTTCTATAAGTGGAAAGACTGCTTACCGTTTTGGAGCTGTTGATAAAACCGATGGTACCCCTGTAGGTGGTTTTCCGGGATATAATTCTTCAGTAAATAAAATTGTAATGAGGGGTGATTCAATTATAACAGGTGGCTCTTATTATCTGTCTGCAAATTATTCACCTTATTCAGCGAAAGTAACGACTTCGTCAGTAACACTTGATCCGAGATTTCCTGCTACCAATGGACAGATAAGATCGGTAGTTCCTGACGGTTCAGGTAATTATTATGTGGGTGGATCCTTTACACAAATAGGCGGAATAAACCGAGCTTATATTGCAAAGCTTAATTCTTCATTTCAGGTAATAACAGGATGGACTCCCTCATTAAATGGAGAAGTTAGAAGCATGATTTTATCGGGCACCACACTTTATATAGGCGGAGCGTTTACCACAACAAATGGCGTATCAAGACCATACATTTCTGCTCTGAATACCAGCAATCCCGGCTCAAACAAAACATGGAATTCATCACTTAGTTATATTGTTCACACTCTCGCTTTTGATGGAACCAGTATATATGCCGGAGGCGAGTTTACTACGGTTAATGGCGGCACTACACGTAACAGGTTGGCAAAGTTTACAGCAAGCGGCAACTTAGATGCAAGCTGGAATCCCAATGCAAACAGCACTGTAGAACAGCTAATCATTTCAGGAACAAATATTATTGCAGGCGGCAGTTTTACTACAATAGGAGGAACAACAAGAAATTATTTGGCGCTTTTAAACAATACAAACGGAGGCTCTTCAAATTGGGCAACAGCTAATTCAACGGTATATGCTTTATACAGTGATGGAACAACTTGTTATGTTGGTGGTAGCTTTAGCCAGCTTACATCTAAAAACGGAACCTCAAATTCACGGAGTTATTTGGGTGCTATAACTATTTCTAATGGCACAGTAACTTCTTTTAATCCAAGCCCCAACAGCTATGTTTGGTCAATTTATAAATCTGGCAGTAACATTTATTATGGAGGATATTTTACTACAGTTGGCGGTACGGCTCGAAATTATGCAGCGGCATCTAACAATTCAGGCACTTTACAAAGCTGGGATCCTTCCCCCAATTCATATGTTTTTTCCCTTACGATTGATGGTTCAAATGTATTCTTAGGTGGCAACTTTACAGGTTTTAAGGAAAGGTCTCAACAGCGTGCGTCTGCGGTTAAATATGCAAATCAATTACTTTATTCATGGCAACCAACAATAGATGGTGAAGTTTACGATATTACATTAACTACAGACAAAATTGTAATCGGCGGAACATTTGATAATGTTAGCGGGTCTTCACGGTATGCGCTGGCAGCCTTCAGTTTAAGCGGGAATCTAAAAAGTACGAATTTAAATCTTACAGCCGGCGGTGTTGGTTATGCGGCTTACGTGACAAGTTTATTCGCTTCGGGTGATGTGATTTATGCCGGAGGATATTTTGATAATACATCAGGAGGGGCAAGAAACGATTTTGTTGAAGCCAATATTGCCGGCAGTGGAGCAGGCACCGTTTCTGCTACAAATGCCTCTCCGGATAACATAGTGTATGCAATATCGGTTAATGGAAACACTATTGTTTATGGAGGTGATTTTGGATTTAGCAATTACACACCCAGAAATCGCGCTGCAATTATCAGAAATGCTTCATTAAATATAGGCTCATGGAATCCCAACTTTGATTATACCGTTTTTGATATTGCTTATAACTATAACAGAATTTTTGTAGTAGGTCAATTTGATAATGTAAATGGAGTTGCACATCCTGGGGCTTGCGCATTTAACATAAATAATGGTTCTTTGTTAACATGGAACCCGCAATTATCCAGAGCAGGTCAGGGTTATTATGCCGATTTGTATGCAGTAGAGGCAGACTCAAATACTGTTTACTTAGGCGGTCAGTTTGATCAGGTTGCAGGATCGGCAAGAACTTGTGCTGCTGCTGTGGAATCGGGCAATGCTTCGCTACGCCCATGGAGTCCTAATCCCGGCCCTGATCCATACTATGGCGTTGTAAGAACAATAGCTTTGGATGGTTCTAATATACTTTTGGGTGGCGATTTTCAATTCTGCAAAGCAGCGTATAGAAACTATGCAGCCAAAATTGATTCTGCAACCGGTTTAGTTAACTCATCATGGAATCCTGGCCCTAATAGCTATGTTCATGCCATAACAGGCAGTGGTAATTTTATTTACTTAGGAGGAAGCTTTAATCAAATTGCAGGTGTAACACGAAATGGTTTGGCAGCAGTAAATGCGAATACAGCCGTAGCCGGCTCATTTGATGCCAACATACCTGGAACAGTTTACACTCTTGCCTTTGACGCCTCTGATATTTTATATGTTGGAGGTAGTTTTACCAGTGTTAAAGGAACGGGACGAAATTATGCTGCGGCTCTTTCAACCAGTAGTGGCGGTGTATTGCAATCATGGAATCCAAATGCAAATAATGTTGTTAATGCTATTGCCATAAATGGTTCTACCATCTTCCTTGGAGGCAACTTTACTATGTTAAATGGCACAGGGAGAAATTATCTTGCTTCTGTTAATAACACAAATGGCAGTGTAAAAACTTTTAATCCAAACCTTAACAGCTACGTGAACACGTTATGGATTAGTGGAAGCAACTTGTATGCTGGCGGTTCATTTACTACGGTTTCAGGCGGTGGAACTACAAGAAATCGTCTCGCAGCCTTCGACGTTTCAAGCGGTAGTTTAAAAACATGGAATCCAAGCGCAGACAACACCGTTTATGGTATTGCAGCATCATCAGACAGCGTTTATATTGGCGGAGTTTTCTCAAATCTGAATGGAAGCACACGTAACAGGCTGGGTGCAGTGAGGGGTGGTGCAGGAACTTCATTGCTGTCATTTAATCCCTCTTGTGATTACACCGTGCGTAAAAACTACATAGCTGATTATGTTTTATTAAGCGGTGGAGATTTCGATAACATCAGCGGAGGTATGAGAGGCGGTTTTGCTGTGTATAAATTACCGGGATCAACAGAACCACAGGCACAATCAGCATATAGCGCACAGTTAGTGCAAACATTGCACGATAAATTTGCAGTGTATCCAAATCCATCTCGCAATGGTATAGTAACAGTTAATATTAATGAGGCAATTCCAGGAAAGTTTCTGGTTACAGTAACATCACTCAATGGTACTCGAGTATTTGAAAGAACATTTGAAACAGCGAATAAATTTATCACACTCAACTTATCTGCTTTGGCAAACGGAGTTTATAATATTAATGTTACCGGCAATAAAATAAATTGGAGTTCGAAAGTTATAATTCAAAGATAGGCACTAAAGGTTTCGTAAATTGATCTATGCTAATGTCCCGCAAAGCTGCGGGACATTTTATTTTTCATTTACCCAATTCAATTTGTTATTTCCTAAAACATTTTTATAAAGAAGACCAATGTTTAAAATGATTAGGCAGCTTGCTACAAAACCGCATGAATGGTTAAACCAATATCAACACTTCCCCACATTTGTGTTTCCTATCTTTGCAAAAAAATCCGTTATGTATATTCAACAATTATACACAGGTTGTTTAAGCGAAGCAGCATATTTTATCGAGAGTGAAGGTGAAGCAGCAGTTGTTGATCCTATGCGCGATATTGAAGCATACCTGCAACTTGCACAAGAAAGAAATGCAACAATAAAATATATTTTTGAAACGCATTTTCATGCAGATTTTGTAAGCGGGCATATTGATTTAAGGGAAGCTACCGGAGCCACTATTGTTTATGGACCCAATACCAATACAAATTTTCCCGTACATGTAGCGAAAGACGGAGAAGAATTTTCGCTTGGTAATACAAAAATTAAAGTATTGCACACACCGGGGCACACTCTTGAGAGCAGTTGTTACCTTGTGAAAGATGAGAAAGAAAAAGATTATGCAATATTCACCGGCGACACTTTATTTGTTGGCGATGTTGGTCGCCCTGATCTTGCACAAAAAGGAAGCGAGCTTACTATGGAAGATCTTGCGGGCATGCTGTACAACAGTTTGCAACAAAAAATTATTCCCCTTGCTGATGATGTGATTGTTTATCCCGCTCACGGCGCCGGCAGCAGTTGCGGAAAAAATCTTGGACCCAAAAATTACAGCACTATCGGTGATGAAAAAGAAAGTAACTATGCATTACAAGCGCAAAGCAAAGACGAATTTATAAAAGCAGTAACAGAAGGACTTAGTGCCCCGCCACAATATTTTCCTCTTAATGCGAAAATCAATAAAGAAGGTTATGAAAGTCTCGACCATATTCTCGAAAAAGGGTTGAAGCCTTTAAGTGTTGAAGAGTTTAAACGTACAATAAAAAACAATGATGTAGTGTTGCTCGACACAAGACATAAAGATGAGTTTTCAAACGGATTTATTCCTGGAAGTATCTTCATAGGACTCGAGGGCCGCTTTGCAGAATGGGCGGGAAGTTTATTGTCATTTGATAAAGACCTTTTGCTTGTTACAGAAAAAGGTAAAGAACGAGAAACTGTTGTAAGGCTTGCCCGTGTTGGATTTGAACGGTTCGGAGGTTATCTCGATGGCGGCTTTGAGGCATGGAAAAAAACAGGCGAGCCTATTGATATGGTTATAAATGTAGAGCCAGATGAGCTGATGATGGATATTCCTTACGATGAAAATCTTGTTGTGGTTGATGTGCGTCGCGAGCCGGAGTTTGCAGAAGGTCATGTGAAAGGTGCCGTAAATATTCCGCTTGGTCATTTAACCGACCCGGGCAGCATGGCTAATATTGAGGATAGCGATAATCTTTACATTCATTGCGCAACGGGTTATCGCAGTCTAATTGCTGCTTCGCTTTTAAAACGTCAGGGCATTCACAATTTGCGCAATGTTTTAGGTGGATGGGAGAAAATGAAAGAGTTGGAACAAGTACAAATTGAAAAAAATGCAGAGGCTTTGAATTAGTATTTACTGATCTCAACATACGAGATATTATTTCAGTGATTTTTTTTGATACAAGCTTTTTGTTTTCCATAGCATCCCTGTCTGAACTGCGTTCACGCAGGCAGAGTCCCTTGCGTCGCAATCACTTTATCTGCAGTTCAAATGGCATCTGTAGCATTCACAATGAAAGTCGCATATTTAATTTGAGTATCTCAAAGTTTGGCTTTTAATGGCCTGATGCCAGCGGAAAGAATACAATCACACCAAATTCAAAAATTATTATAAAAAAATTCCCATCGAATGATGGGAATTTTTTTAGCTCTTCATTATTCGCAGTTCTCGCAATTTTTTCACATTAGAAAAATCTTTCAGCTTTGGTTGATACACTTCCTCTTCTACCCACTGCACTGTAACTTTTTTATCTTTTAGCTTTGTTGGCGCATCTTTAACCCAATCATCAGAATTATCAACGTAATCAAGATAGATAAGGGTTATTTCTCTTCCTGCAGTTGTTTTTACAGTGATGTACAGAAAATCTTTTTCCTCCACTTTTGTTACAACACCATCAGCCGATTTTAAACTTTCCTCCTTAATATCATTATTTTCCATCGAGAGATTCTGACCACCCTGTGCCAGTTTCATGCTCATTTGCATAAAAGGTTTGCAACCACTCTTTACAAGTTCCATCGCAATCTTTTGCCCGAACTCCTCCCCTGCCTGCTGATAATCTCCGTTTTCAGAATTCATCACAAGATCACCCATAATTCCTGAAGCAGAATCAATCATGCACTGAAAAAAAATCGCCTGCATGGCAGCTTGATCTTTTGCATCCTGCACATGATTTTTTTCAAGACAGTTACAAATGCTCACTGCAGCTTTTTTAATAGATGTGTCTTTCTTATCCTGCGCCCCCACAGTAAAACACACGGTCAAACACGTTATAAGGCTTAATAATTGTTTCATAATAGTAAATAGAATTACTGCAAAAATGCAGAATCCCCGTGATATTACTCATCAATACTTGAGTGATGAAATTTTTATAAGAAAGGTTTAAGAGCACTACTTAAAAGAACAGTTGTGCAGCGGAAGTGCTCAATAAAGTTCAGAACGATGAAGTGAGTGACACAACAGGCGATGCCATAAAATGCAAAGTCCGTCATCAAAAAAAATCTTGCTTAATAATCAGCTTACAGATACTTCCTGGAGCACTGTTTTAAAACAACTTTATAATTTTTTGTTATAACGCCCTCAAATAAATGAGCGGATGGCAAAAAATTTTCGATTTCGCCGTCCTGTTTAAAAATAATTTTTATATATTTTTGTAGTTCTGCAACGCTGCACGCTCTGTGGCGTTGTATTTTTTTTATCTCTGTTTAAAATCAATGACTATGAGCGACATAATGTATGTATCTAAAGAAGCTTTTGAAAACATGAAAGAAGAGCTGCACCGCATGAAAGCTGTTGACAGACCTGCAGCTTCACGTGCAATTGCCGAAGCTCGCGAAAAAGGTGATTTGAAAGAAAATGCAGAATACGATGCGGCTAAAGAGACTCAGGGAATACTCGAAGCAAAAATCAAGCTGCTGGAAAGCCAGTTGGCTTCCGCTCGTATTGTTGATACCAACACGATTGACACGAGTAAAGTATCTATTCTTACAAAAGTTACCATTACCAACATCAGCACCAAGAAAACCTTTACATATCAAATTGTGGGCGAAAAAGAAGCTGACCTAAAAGCCGGAAAAATTTCGGTTAGCTCACCTATAGGGCAAGGTTTGCTTGGAAAAGCAAAAGGTGAAATTGCTGAAGTAAAAGCGCCTACCGGCGTTATAAAATTCAGAATTGAAGACATCACAATCTAACTGGGATTTACCATCGTTATTTCTTATAACCCGTCAATTTTTTGAGCGGGTTTTTTATTGAATAACCACCAAAGACTAAGATGCAAAGAACATTACGTAACAGAATTGCTGGTTTTGTTTCTTGTAGAATATCTGTTATACACGAAAGGTGAGATGATATTTACGTTTGTCGTATCACGGTTCACGACAACAAAACACTATTGCGTATCAAAATTGTTCAGTTCAGCTTCCTCTGCTGCTAATAAATATATCAGTGATGCGGTGCCGTCCATGGTTGGTTCATTAGTGCTGTAATCACCATAATCATCGTGATATACAGCAAGCTTGCTTTGGAATGGAGCATATTCATCATCACTATACAGTGTAATTCCCAGAAGATTATTATAAATGCTTCCGTAAACAGGACCATCAACCAAGCCACCATCAATTGGATAATTGCCAATATGTGTAAACGAAGAATGTGGATCATTTGGCGTATCGCCCCACGATGGCAATCCATACACCATACTTGTACCCCATGGGTTGCAGCCAAGTAACCAATCGAAACAGGCTTGCTCTAATTCTTTGTAAGAAGTATCGCCACTTATTTTACGATACCAATAACATTGGATGGCAAACGATGCGGTTAAATTGTTACTGCACCAAATAAATGGAACGCCGCGATAAAAACCATTTTGCTTTGCCTTTTGCCACACCTTTTCAATACCTTGTTTATAATAAGTGATGATTTGTTTTCGCTGTGGCTCCTTCACATTTTTTGCCAACTCAAAGTGACCAATATTAATGAAAGGATACCACTGGTAATGCCTTGCCGTATCTGCCCCAAGCCAAGGTGTTATTTTTTCTTCGTTTGCGTAACTGATAGCGGCGGTTAAATATTGTTTGTTGCGTGTGATGGTAAATAAATTTATTGCAGCAAGTTCCATATCATCAACCCAATTATCTTCTTCATAAAAATAAGGTGACCGGCAAGGAGCTGTTTGACAAGCACCGGGCTTGCTCAATCCAAATTGATACGCCACAAAACTTTTGTATTGTAAAGTATCTGAAAATGATTTGTTTGAGGAACGGAACAATATACTTCCCAATGCAAATGCACTGCTGAATTTTCCTGCTGTTGATGCAACACCGGTTGCACGGTTTTTATATTTTTCTAACCCTTGAGGTTCTCCCGTGCAGAAATATACAGGTCGCTCAAATCCTTTACCATAAAAGCTGTCTTCTTTTGGAAGACGCATGCCTTGATGATCACGGTCATCCGCAATTTGATTGAACATCCAATCATCACGCGGATTCATTTTTAATAACCAATTCAAACCCCATTTTGCTTCATCAAGAACATCAGCTATTCCATTGCTTCCATCAAGACCATTTGCCTTATGTGTATCTGTAAAAACATTGGGAAAATCTCTGTATGCCGCAAGCAAATGATAAGTTGCATTGGCAGATGTGGCTGAATACTGTAAATAATCTGTTGCATCGTGCCAGCCACCGGAAACGTTAATGTGCGTGCTGTCAGACATTGGTCCATACATGGTATAACCATCATGTGTATGACAAGAATCTTTTAAAAAAGAATTGAATCCGCTGCGCTGCTGACGCATATATCGCAAACAAAAATCAGCAGCGTCTTTATAAACATCATTCTCAATTTTAAATTCCGGTGACTTTGCATTGCCTGCTTTTAAATAATAACGACCGGGCTTTTTAAATAAAGAAAAGTTTAACCGACATGTTTGAATGAATGGACCGTAACTACCAAAAGATTTGCCTGCGCTTGCTGTAAACACCACTTTATTTGTAACTGCATTAATTAGCTGAAAATCTTTTATTGATATTAAATCTTTACTGCACCATACTGCAACCTTTATTCCACCGGGTTTATAGCCTAACCAATTAATACGTATCCATGCCTTTGTATTTTCGTTGTTATTGAATGAGGTACAAAACAAAATTATTGAAAAGAAGAAAAGAAATTTTCTCATACACTATTTGGAAAAGCAATTTACAAATGAAAACAATTTTATCATTGAATGATTTTTGCAGGCATTATAATTGCAAGGCTTTGGTATAATGTTTTTTTATGGAAACCACAAACAACAAAAGGTTAACCTTTCCGCAACGCAATTGGTTGCTGATGTGTTTGCTGACGGCACTTGTAACTGTGCTCGTCTATTATTTAATAGACTCCAACGGCAAAAACAAAAATGCAAATTATAATAACGTCCAAACGAGCAGCCCATCTTCCATAAGTGATACACAGAATGCGCAAGGAGTGCCTCCTGATTCATTGAGACATTGAGAAAAATTATCCTCAACTTTTGCTGGAACAACAATGCAATTTTAAACCACGTTTGTAAAACGACTGTTATACTTATAGTTACTTTTTATTCGCAATTGTTGATGAGGCATTAATAAACGCGTGCTTATTCAAAATATATAATTCTCGAAATGGTTTGTAACATTAGGATAAAAACCCGGCGCTAATCATCAGGGAAAAATCGCTTTATAATTTAAAAGTTTTAAATTATTTTTATATATGAAACATCATCAGATTTCTATTAAAAAAATACTTTTATTTCCTATGAGGTCAACACACAGAAATCTCGCCATCCTGTTATGCACCATTGCACTCGTGTCTGCATATTTTCTTACACAAAAACATATTGTATTAGATGATTACGATAGATTAATGCTTTAAAAGGATTTTATACTCTTTGCATAGTCATCCGGTGAATTTTCATACGGATAATTTCTGTTTTATTTATTTTCTCTTGCTCAAAAGTTTCTTGATAGGTTAGACTGTTATTATCACTCGTCAACATAACAACACTGCGGTTACCGCAGCACACTTCCTATAACTTATCTTTGCCCGCTAACAGTATGGAAAAATCAAACTTCATTGATTATATAAGAATTTTCTGCAGAAGCGGTAATGGCGGTGCTGGCAGCAAACATTTTATGCGAACTAAGTTTAATCCAAAAGCAGGGCCCGATGGCGGCGATGGCGGTCGCGGTGGTCACATCATTTTAAAAGGCAACAAACAATTATGGACTTTATTGCACTTGCGTTATTACAAAAATGTAATTGCTGAAAATGGTGAGGGAGGCAGCAAAAATAACAGCACAGGCAAAAATGGCAAAGACATTATTATTGAAGTGCCGCTTGGCACCATTGCACGTGATGAGGAAACAGGAAAAAGGGAAGCAGAGATTTTAGAAGATGGCGAAGAAGTTATTTTGATGCATGGTGGTCGTGGCGGATTAGGTAATGCAAATTTTGCAACAGCAACAAATCAAGCACCGGATTATGCTCAACCGGGTGAATCGGGACAAGAAGGTTGGAAAATACTTGAGCTGAAAGTATTGGCAGATGTAGGTTTGGTGGGTTTTCCAAATGCAGGTAAATCAACATTATTATCTGTTGTTACAGCAGCAAAACCAAAGATTGCTGATTATGCTTTTACAACATTGACGCCACAATTGGGAATGGTTGACTATCGTGATGGAAAATCCTTTTGCATTGCAGACTTACCCGGAATTATTGAAGGCGCTGCTGAAGGCAAAGGATTGGGCCATCGTTTTTTAAGACATATTGAGCGCAATGCTGTGCTATTGTTTTTAATTCCCGCCGATAGCCAAGACCACAAAAAAGAATTTGAAATTCTTGTGAATGAACTAAAAGAATATAATCCTGAAATGTTACAAAAAGATTTTGTAATTGCGATAAGTAAAAGTGATATGCTCGATGATGAATTAAAAAATGCACTTGAAAAAGAATTGCCAAAAAACATTCCGCACATATTTATTTCATCAATTACACACAAAGGTTTGAATGAATTAAAAGACCTGTTATGGGCAGCTTTGAATAAACAATCTTAATAATTGTTAAAAAGACACTTATTTTTTAAAAATTTTTTATCATTTTATACTATTCAAAAATATGATAAGGATAATATTATTCTGATGATACCTCAATTAAAACACTCTGAAATACTTATCTGTACTGCATTCTAACCCTATGTGCTATTTATTAAGTTTTTGTTAGAAAATGATTTTTCTGCATACATGGGTTACCTTTTTCAAATTTTGGTATATATTTGTGTCGAAATTACACAATACTTCTACCAACACTAAACTCAAAGCTTTGAGCGCAGGTTCTCTGCAGTAGAATTAATCACTCAATTTATGGTTGCTGCCTTCTCGATTGCGTTGCGCAATGGTTGATTGTCTATTGATAAATTTTTTTGTTAATTAAAAAAACAAAGTATGAACAGAACATTTGTAAAATTCGCAAGCAAAAAGTTTATTCCGGCATTCATCGTAACAGCAGCGTTGCTGGCAACCGCACCTGTAAAAACTATGGCTCACCCAAGCCACAACATCGAGATTGTTTCCAATGAAAATACAACAGTTAAATATACAGGCAGCGCAGATGATGCATTATTCTTTGAAGTAAAAGTGAACAATCCAAAAGCAAACAAGTTCACGCTCATTATTCAAACAGAAGATGGTACAGTGTTGTACAGCAAAGACTACACGGATATCAACTTCACCAAGAAAGTGAAAATACTGAAGACAGACGAAGTAAATCGTTACAACATCAGTATCCGTTCTTCAAACAAAGAACTGGAAAACCACTTCTCCATCAGCACCGTATCAAAAACAATTGATGACGTTGTTGTAACGAAATTGTAATCCATAAGCGCTACGAAAAACTTGGGACAAGCATGCAGTTTTTACTGCATGCTTTTATTTTGCAGTTATAGGTTTATTATCTTTCCATTGCCACAAATAAATGCAGGCATACGTTCTGTAAGGGCTCCACTTTAAAGAAATTTTTATCAGTTTTTCGCGCAACAATTTTTTATCGCTCACGTCAAGCTTATAAAGTTTTATCATTGATTGCCGCAATCCCCAATCATCAATCGCAAACACATCTTCTCTGCCCAGTGTAAACATCAGCAGCATTTCAACAGTCCATTGCCCCACACCTTTTATTTGGGTAAGCAATTCAATAATTTCATCGTTGCTCATGCGCAGCAGTTTCTTATCGTTAATATCATTCTCCACAAAAAATTGTGCAACATTGTGCACATAACTTGCCTTCGCATTCGACAAACCAATCGAGCGTAATGTTGTAAGCGGTGTCTCTAAAATTTGTTGTGGCGCAGGTTCTTTATCGTTGTACAAAGCAAGAAATCTTTTTTGAATCACATCTGCAACTTTTGTACTCAACTGTTGGCTCATAATACTGCTCACCAAAGTGAACATAATATTTTTTCGCCTGCGCAATTCGCTCACCGGCTCCAAAATAATTTTTGCAAGCCGCTTATCTTTTTTCTGAAAGTGTTCGATATGTTCCATTCGTTCAAGATAAAGATTTATAATTTCTCTAAAGAATATTTATATGAAGAAGGTTTTGTTAGTGAAGCTTTTGTTCTTTGTGGCATCACCGGTTGTGTTGTGTCACTCACCGCATCGTTCTGAACAGTGTTTAACTGCAGGTTTCCGGTTCACATGTCTTATAGTTATTAAGTGTAAACTTATTCACATGTTATAACACAATCTTCAGCCCTAAAAAAATCAGGAGGCATAAAATCTTATCTACCAATATGAAGGACTAACTTTACATTTGAACACAGTTTATTTTATTGTTATGATAGAGCCAATTGTTACGGTACGAAATGCAAATATTTATCAGGGAGATAATCTTATTTTACAAGATGTAAATTTTACGGTTAGTCGCGGCGAGTTTGTATTTCTTGTAGGTAAAACAGGAACAGGTAAAAGCAGCTTACTTAAAACCTTATACGGTGAACTGCCGTTGAAAGAAGGTGAAGCAGCAGTTGCAGGTTTTAATTTAAAAGAAATGACGTGGAAAAAAGTTCCTTTCTTAAGAAGAAACCTTGGTGTGGTGTTTCAAGATTTTCAATTGCTCACTGATAGAAATGTGCACGAGAATCTTCGCTTTGTTTTAAAAGCGACGGGATGGAAAGATGAAAAATTGATTGAAGAAAAAATAAACGACGTGCTCGATAAAGTGGGCTTAAAAAGCAAAGGTTTTAAAATGCCTTTTGAAATGAGCGGTGGTGAACAACAGCGTGTAGATATCGCAAGAGCTTTACTTAACTCACCCAAACTGATTCTCGCTGATGAACCTACCGGCAATCTCGATCCCGAAACAAGTGATGAAATAATGCAGTTGCTTATACAAATCTGTAAAGACTACGGAACTTCTATTATCATGGCAACACACGATTTTATGGTAATAGGAAAATTTCCTTCACGCATGTTAAAAACAGAAAGAGGAAGAGTATATGATAGCTCGCTTGCAGAAGCATAAAGAGAGTTTTTAAATTGCAGATTATAGCATTATGCAAATAATTGTTTCAATAGCTACTCTAATTTATTATTAGTTATTGTCCAAAAAGTTGTTGATGAATTGTTGCCTAATTATTCAATCCCCTGCTACAAGCTGCGATAGGAGTTTACATCAACGCACGAGAAGCAAAAGCCCCTCACTACGAGATTTACTTATACCGACTATTCCAGAAAATTTTACGGGCAAATAATTTTCTCACTTGCAGCAAATCGCTTTACTCATTTCACCCACTACATTAAAATTTCTCCGCTCCTAAAAAATTAGTTTCGCTACTAATTAATTAGTAGTATATTTGAACAAATTAATTTTTATGGTAAAACTGGCGAAAAGAGAAGAACAAATAATGCAGGTTTTTTGGGATTTAAAAAAGGCTTTTATCCGTGATGTAATTCCATTTTTACCGGAACCAAAACCTCATTATAACAGCGTGGCAACAATGGTGAAAATATTGGAGGATAAAGGTTTTCTCGATCATGAAATAACGGGCAACATGTATTGCTATTTTCCGGTAATAAGCAGAGAAGACTATCAAAAGTTTGCGCTTAAAGATATTGTAAGCCAGTATTTCGATAACTCTTATCCGAGAATGCTTGCCTTTTTTGCGAAAGAGCAAAATCTCTCCGACAAAGAACTGAACGAGATTATACAAATTATAAAATCAGAAAAATGATTCCATATATCTTATACACTGCGCTTTTGTTAACCACATGCTTTTCTTTTTATAAGCTGCTGTTGCAAAAAGAAACTTTCTTTCATTTAAACAGATTTGTGTTGTTGCTGTGTATGACGCTTGCGTTCATTCTTCCCTTGTTACCTGTGCCACAGCAATGGTCGTTTAGAAAAAATACAACTGCTGTAATAGTAAGTCAGGAATCAAAAAGTTATACGAACAATACAACTCCTTCGATTGAGCAAAATACTTATTCACCTGTTGAATCTTCGGAAGAAAAACAAATTTTAACCTTGCAACAACTAAAGGCATGGATAATTTATTTGTATTGGTTTGGTGTGATTGTATTTGTTCTTAATTTTTTGATGCAAGCAATTATATTATTCTATAAAGCATATTCAAATCCTGTTATTGAAGACGGGAAGTTCCGCATTGTAGAAACTTCAGATGATAAAGCACCATGTTCGTTTGGTAACAATATTTTCATCAACCCTGCTAAATACGATTGGGAAACATACAATCAAATTCTGCTTCATGAAAAAATTCACATCGAACAAAAGCACACACTCGATCTTTTGCTTGCAGAAATTGTTTTGATTTTTCAATGGTTCAATCCTTTTGCATGGCTGTGGCGCAAAGAGATCGAGAACAATCTTGAGTTTCTTACTGATGATAAATTATTGCAACAACCATCTGTAGAGAAATCAAGTTATCAAATGAGTCTCTTAAAAGTTGCGGCACCCTATTTTCCGCTTGCTCTTACTACAAACTATAATCAATCACTTCTCAAAAAAAGATTACTTATGATGAACACAAAAAAATCTAACGTGCATACCATTTGGAAATATTTTTTCCTTTTACCCGTGATGGTGTTGTTTGTATGTCTATTCAATGAACCTGTTGCCATAAGCCAAACAAATGATGAACAAAAAACATCCAAATCAAAAAACAATGAAGAACATCACGGCATAAAAACAGAAGGTAACTGGTTTGCCACAATAAAAGGGGATAAAATTAATATTCAGTTTAGAAATGATGATGAAGAAAATTCTTACAACGGAAACACTTTTCAATTGAATGAATTCAAAGACTTGCCAAGAGATAAAACCGGCACTTTTACATTAACCCGCGAAGCAGGCACTATGGAGTTTATCGGAAAATTTGAAGGCGACAAAGGAATGGGTACATACAAGTTCACACCTGATAAAAATTACAGCGCCGATATGAAAAAAGAAAACATCAATATTTCAAGCGATGAAGATATGATGGTGTTTTTCTTTGTGAATATCAAACGCTCTTATGTGCAAATGCTTAAGCAAAATGGTTATACCAATATTGATAAAGATGATTTAATCCCATTAGCAGCGCTTGATATAAATGAAGCATACATTAAATCAATTAAAGAAGCAGGCTTTAATAATATTTCGGTTGAAGATCTAATCCCTTTTCGCTCATTGGGCGTAGATAAAGCATATATTGACGAGATACGAAAAGTAGGTTACCCAAACATCTCGCCCGATAAGATCATTACTTTTAAAGCACAAGGTATTAATGGAAAATATATCGCTGATTTTCGCAGTTCGGTTAAAAGTGAGAATAATAAAAATGAGAACAACAATGAGAATGATGAGAATAACAAGAATAAGAACAACGACAAAAACAAAGATGAATACAAGAATAAAAATAAAGATGATAACGAAGATAATGAAGATGCAATGATTTCTTACAAAGCATTAAACATAACTCCCGACTATGTACAATCATTGAAAAATGCAGGATATGATAATCTTTCAACTGATAATATCATTTCGATGAAATCGTTGGGCGTAACAGCAGATTACATAAAGGGCTTTCATGATGCAGGTTACACAAACATTCCTGCCGACCAACTTATTTCTTTAAAGGCACAAAACATAACGCCTGCTCAAATAAAGGAATATAAATCACTTGGTGTAGGCAATGCTGATGTTGATGATGTAGTGTCGGCAGTAGCAACAGGCACAACTCCTGCTTTGATAAAAGAATATCAATCGCTCGGTTTTAAAAATCTAAGATTGGAAGATATCATTTCTGCAAAGTCAACAGGTACTACGCCTGCATTAATAAAAGAATATCGCTTGCTTGGCTTTGAGAATCTTAGCCTCGACGATATTGTTTCAGCAAAAGCGACCGGTACAACGCCTGCATTAATAAAGGAATACCGCTCACTTGGTTTTGAAAATCTTGATCTGGACGATATTGTTTCAGCAGTAGCAACGGGCACCACTCCTTCTTTTATTACTTCAATGAAACAGAAAGGTCATAATATGAAAAGCCTTGATAAATATGTTGCGTTGAAATCGGTGCTTCAGTAATTAGTGCTTGCAGGTTTTGTTGCGAATAAGGTGAGATAAAAGAGACTTGCGGGACAACAACGCCGTCGCACAAGTTCCATTAGTTCCACAAGCCTCTTAAAACGCAAATGAATATAAACCAGCCTTTGCTTTGTAAACGCACTGCTCACAAAAGCTTCAGCAGATGAAGTGAGTGACGCAACAGACGATGCCACAACGAACTGAAGCTGGTATCCCAATAAAAATAAAATTCATTCTTACATTTCTTTAATGGTTACGGCTTTTCTCCTAAAAATTTCTCCTATTAATTCTAATCTTAAATCTTCATGTGACTACGCGAAAAAAAAATTTCAAAAAATTTGTAACCATTTTACCTTTCTTAAGTATTCAATTAAGAGAACAATCGAAAAGCGTGGTTCAACCAACAGACGAAAAAATAATGTACAGGGTAAAGAACGGACAATTGAGCGAGCTAACCGAATTGTTCGAACGCTACAATATTGCCATATATAATTTTTTTCTGAAGCTTACGATGGATGTTACCACAAGCGAAGACCTTACGCAGAACCTGTTTTACCGGATTTTGCGATACAGACACACATTTAACTCGGGTAACGGAAGCTTTAAATCGTGGATGTATCAAATGGCGCGAAACCTTCATGCGGATTATTGCAGACAAAAGCAACGCATTGCAGAGGTTGTAAAACATGCGGCTGAATATCCCGAAGAAGTGCCTGATAAACAGGAAGGATTTAACGAACAAGATTACGAAAAATTGAAATCAGCATTATTGGGTTTGGGTCCGATAAATCGTGAGTTGATTGTTATGAGCCGCTATGAAGGATTGAAATATGCCGAGATAGCAAAGATGAAAAACATGTCGTTGAGTTCTGTGAAAGTGCAGGTGCACCGCGCTTTGAAAGAGCTTCGCAATCTTTATTTCAAACAATGAAAGGAGAATCTTATGGAATGTTATGAAGCAGATTCGCTGTTAATAGATTTTCTTGATGGACAACTAAATTCTTCCGATAAAGAAGCAGTGCAGCAACACTTGCAAACTTGTGAAGCATGCAGGCAAGCATTGGAAGAATACAGAAAACTATTCAGCACAATTGATAAAAACAAGTTTGAAAAACCAAGTCCGGCTCTTCGCGAAAAGTTCGACATCATGCTTCAATCTGAACTGAATATAGATTCTACATCACGAATAATACGCGATGAAGAAAGCAAGAAGGTTGTGCCGATGAAGAAACAGTCACTGTGGTTAAGAATTGCTGCGAGCATTATATTAATTGCAGGAAGTATTTGGGTAGGAACAAAATTATCATCCCCTGATTTAACACCCGATAATTCTGCTCAAATAGCAGATTTGAGAAATGAGGTAAATGAAATGAAGCAGCAATTGATGTTAAATCTTTTGAATGAAGAGTCGGCAAGTGAACGTATAAAAGCAGTGAGCTACGCAGAAGAAATGAATAATCCTGATACGAAGATTATTGCCGCTTTGATTGGCACACTTAACGAAGACAAAAATGTGAATGTGAGACTTGCTGCGCTTTATTCTGTTGCAAAATTTTCTGATAACCCCGCTGTAATGGATTCGCTTATTGCATCCCTCAAAAAACAAACTGAACCTATTATACAAATAGCCCTTATTAATTTTCTTACAGAGAAAAAAGAAACAAAAGCAAAAGAACCCATTCGCGAAATTTTACAGAATAAAAAAACTTTAAAGCCTGTAAAAGACATTGCGCAAAAAGGTCTTAATCTTCTATAAACAAAGAGTTTTTATCACACTGGCTTAAAAATTCAAAACGAAAATTAAAAGTTCAAAAATGAAAGCAATCAATTATTTGGTGGCGGGGATATTTATTGTTTGTTGCGCCACATCGTTACATGCTCAAGATTATAAAATCCCTGTACAAAACGCACAGGATGGCAAGCTTACTTTAAATGATTTTCCTAATGACTTACCTATTGAAGGTTACAGCGGAAACGAAATCATCATTACGTCAGACAGAGGTACAAAAACACCTTCACGTGCAAAAGGATTACAACCTGTATATGCGGGCGGCACTGATAATACCGGCATGGGTGTTTCGGTTGAAAAAAATGGCAATCAGATAACGTTGCAATGTTTGCTTCCCATAACTCAATCTGCAAACTATAAAATTAAAGTGCCTGATAATTTTAAAATTGAAGTGGACAACGAATGTGGTCACTCCGGCGAAGTAACGGCAAAGAACATCAAGGGTGAAGTGGAAATAAAAAATTGTCAGGCTATAAAATTAGTGAATGTATCAGGCCCGGTTGTGCTTTCTACTATCAGCGGCAATATTGATGTTACATTCAATGCAGTTAATAAAGACCAGCCCATTTCCATTGCATCTATTAGCGGAGAAATAGACGTAACGGTGCCTGCCAAAGCGGGCATTGATGTAGAATTGGAAAACATCTCAGGAGAAATTTATTCTGATTTCGATTTTTCGTCAGACGATAAAAAAATGAAACGCATCGGAGGCAACACAATCAAGAGCGCATTGAACGGCGGCGGCGTAAGTGTAAAAATTAACAATGTAAGCGGTAACATCTATTTAAGAAAAGGACAATAACATACGCATCACACAATAATTATTTACGTATGAAAAACAAAACTGTTATCATTCTTTTTTGCCTGTTGAGTCATTTTGCAAAAGGGCAGAAGATTGTTGAAAAGCATCTTAACTTTTCTTCAAATAAAACAATTGAACTGAATATTCAAATTGCAGATTCTATAAGAATCGTTACATGGAACAAGAATGAAGTGTATGCAAAAGCATCAATAGACATTAACAACAATAAAGACAACGATGTTTATATAACCGAGTTTAATGAATCGGGCAACAGTATTGATGTAACTGCAAAATTTGATGATACAAAAAAAGATGCAGGTTATAATGACTCATGCCATTGCTGCTGCAATTATAGAAGTAAAATATATTGGGATATATATATTCCCGAGAATGCTCCTTTCTCTGTAGAAACAATTGATGGTAATATTATCATTGAAGGAAAAACGCAGCAAGTAAAAGCGCATTCCATCAGCGGGTTTATTGATCTCGCTTTTGCTTCTTCGCGCAAAGCAGATTTAAAAATGAGCACTATTAGCGGAACTATTTATACGAATGTAGCGATTAATAAACCTTCAGAAAGACATGGCGGCAACACTGTAAACTCACAATACAATGGTGGTGGTGAAAGAGTAGAACTGGAAACAATAAGCGGTGATATCTTTTTGAGGAAAGCAGAAGAGTAAAATTATTTTTGATAAAATCCTATTTCGTATAAACCGGATAAACTTTCACTGTAAAATTTTAATATCGCCTAAAATAATATATACACATAAAAAAAGAGACTTGAGTTAAAAGCAAGTCTCTTTTTATTTATGATGTTGACAGTTGCTGAATAAAGAGCAGGACGTACAAGTGAGTCCACGACTAAGTCGGGATTATAATGACACAGCAGGTGATGAGAAGTGTTACAAAAGCTTGTCCACAAAAAAATACTTCATCATGCCCATTAATTAATATTAGTGTACCATATTAACCGGCTTAAACATCAGCTCATTTCTTATTTGCAAAAGGCTACCGCATGGGGTATTTACAAATACGTCAAGATCTTTTGCCCTTCGTTCTATGTCGTTGAACTTACGTACCATAGGTTTAGTTGCGCCGCGCAACCCGGCATCTTCAACCATCATGCTGTCATTGTCGGGATTGCCATCAAAATCGTAAGCGCCACCTTGCCCCGCCCTGCCTGTAAGAAAACCCGACAATGTTGCTTGTGTTCCGAAAAATACAGGATCAACATGAGTAAAGTTTGTCTGCGTTTCGCCGGCATGGCAACCACTGCAAGCATTTAACGAAAATGTGTGGCGTGTGTTGCCGTTTCTTATAAATGCAGGACTAAGTTCTTTTGTTCCATCCCAATGATAAACATTTATTTTTTCCGGATCGCCAACAGTTGGGCCCAATATGGTTGATTTACCGCCAAGAAAAGGAGAATCTTCAAAAGTTTTCGGTACCCGCAAATTGCTGTCGGTAATAGCTATATGATTATTATTTACCCATCGAGCCATTCTTTCAGTGGCAGGGTTATCAATTTGCACATTATATCTGTCTGCCAATGCATCGGTAACAGTGTTTTGTACAAGTTTACCCACTTTGGTTAAAACAAATTCTCTGAATTCACATTGAACAGGATTAGGTGAAAGTGCTCGGTCATTGGTTCTGATTGTATTGAGACAGCTTTGATTTATTCTTTTTATGTTGGTTCCGCATAAAGTAAACTGATCTGTAATTTTTTGCAAAGCCTCATTGTATTGAGCACTGCCTAATGCAAAATTTTTGAGATTGTACCACTGTTTTGCCCAGGGTTGCAATGAATCGCATTTATTTCTTATGGGAATACCATATTCAATTATTACTGTAAAATTTTCTGCCTTTGTACAGCCAGAATCAACTAAACAAAAAACAAATCTTGATTCGCCGGCAGGTATGTTGGCGAATATATTTCTTAAATCAAACCGGTTAAGAATTGCAGTTAGTTTGAAAGGAGCAAATTTCATATTCAATTGTCCTTGAGGCGATCCGTTCTTTTTACTTTTATCCAACCAAGGCTTCAAAATTTTATCGGTAACAAGTGTTCGCGCAGGCACAACGTCTTCATTAATTGTTCTGGTAGTTTTCCATGTGTTGAGCCAGCTTTTTACAAAGTCTGATACAACAGAATCGCTCGCTATGTGCTGCGGATCTTTTGATGCCAGTTGCTTCATTAAAGTTTTAAAAGTCCAAGCTCCATCTACGTTTCCCGTTTGTGCGCACGGATTCCATGTGCGACCTGGGTCTTCCACAACTTTTAGATCAGTGATAAAAATAGAATTGGCTTGCAAGGAATCTAATCGTGTTCTTATTTGAGTGCTCTCAACACCTGAAATTGAAACTGCTTTAAAATTATCCAATGCGGTTACATCAAAGTCTATTGTTTTGTCCGGATCAATTATCATAGAACGGTTTACAAACCGCGAGGGTTTATAACCTGAATTTTTCATTTCTTCAGCTATGCTTTTTGCCTCGCGTTTAAATTGTTCTATGTCTGCAGTAATTTTTGCAGTAAACAAGCCATCTCCTGCTTTTTCATCATCCTCGTTACCATCATCTCTAAAAACCAATTGCATACCGCCTGCATTTATAATTAAGAATGGTTTTGCTGGATAATTTTCTCTTGAATAAAACGCCATCATCAGCACATGATTATTATCGCCTGGAATTCTTTGAATTAAAACATCCTCGGCCGGCGGATGATAATTAGCGTTTAAATCGAATTCGTCCCAATAACTTTCTGCCCTAAGCACATTGTTTTCTGTTTCAGTAAGCATGGTTGAAAAATCATAATAGTTTCTTACTGAAGATCGTATGGTGCTTTTACTTTGATTTAATTCGTTCCACGAAAGAAATGCGACAGAAAGGAGGGCAATCAAGGAGATCGGGTGTTTTAAAAAATGTTTCATATATAACGCGGTTTTGGGTTCAGAAATGGATACAGATTTTAATTATATCTTTTAGCTGAACTGTTACAATTTTTATTAAATCGAAGATAAGAAGTTTTGCGTTGCTTTGTGTTATTTGCTGAAACTAATTCGCAAGAGATACTCAATGAAAAAGAAGAAAAATACGGAAGACAAAATTTAAATAATTAAAAAGGGCCGGGTCGAAATCCGGCTCCTTGGATTGTTATATACCATTGTGTTATTATTACCCATTTTGCGTCAGTTGTAATAGGTTTTTAATTGATCTTATTTTTTGCTTTATTTTTTTTAATTCCCAAAACTCTCTATGCTCTTTCAATGATTTAGCATAGTTCTGCTGTTCTTCTTTTAGCCGTGACTTGAGTGTAAAAGTCAACTTATGAAAATAATCTGTTTTCATGTAAGAAAAGGTTTAAAACATTGTATTTAAAACCGTGAAAACGCGATGAAGATTCACTTTAAGCAATATGGCAGCAATACTTAAAAGTGGTATCACAAATATGGTAAAACGCATTTGAAATAAAAAAAAATTTTGATTTATGAAGGTTGAGTTGTCATACAAATTGCTAAATATTATCGGTATCCTTTAGAATAGAATAAGTTGATTTTTTTCAATGCCGTTTGCTCTCCTATTTTTGTCAAGTGTTTTATCAACCTGTAAGTTTAAAGAGTGGCAAGATAAATTCTTTGTTGAGTAACGAAAAGAAAGTACAAGTGAGTCCACGACTAAGTCGGGATTATAATGACACAACGGAAGCTTAATAGTAGCAAACCAGATAGGGTCATAAAAATAAAATAATCACAAATGAAAAATACTCCCTTCACTCAAAAGCATATAGCACTTGGCGCAAAGATGGCAGAATTTGCCGGATACAATATGCCGATTAGTTACACAGGTATCAATGATGAACATGCAACGGTGCGCAACAATGCCGGGGTATTTGACGTGAGTCACATGGGTGAATTTATTTTGAAAGGAGAAAATGCATTAGACCTTATTCAGCGCATCACTACTAACGATGCATCGAAACTTACGAACGGCAAGGCACAGTATTCAAGCCTCACCAATTACGAAGGCGGCATTGTTGACGACCTGATCGTGTATTGCATTGAAGAAAATAAAGTGTATATGCTTGTTGTGAATGCTTCAAATATTGAAAAAGATTGGAATTGGTTAAGCGAGCACAACATACGCAGTGCAGAGATGCATAACATAAGCGATAAAACATGTTTGCTTGCAGTGCAAGGACCCAATGCAACGAAAATTTTGCAACCACTCACCGACCTTGATATTCTTAATCTCAAATATTACACTTTTGTGAAAGGAAGATTTGCCGGCGTTGATAATGTGCTGATAAGCGCTACAGGTTATACAGGTTCAGGCGGTGTTGAAATTTATTTCGAAGATAAAGATGATTGCGCTGAAAGAATTTGGAACGCGATTTTTGAAGTGGGCGCGCCGCAAGGTTTAAAGCCGATTGGTCTTGGTGCAAGAGATACATTGCGACTTGAAATGGGTTATTGTTTATACGGAAACGATATTGATGATACAACATCGCCGCTTGAAGCAGGTCTTGGATGGATAACAAAATTAAATAAGCCTACCCCTTTTACTGCAAAAGAAATCATCGAGAAACAAAAAGCAGAAGGTCTTAAAAGAAAGCTCGTTGGTTTTGAAATGGTGGAGCGTGGCATTCCGCGTCACAATTATCAAATCGTTGATGAAGATGGAAACGATATTGGTTATGTAACAAGCGGCACACAGGCGCCATCACTCAATAAAGCAATTGGTTTAGGGTATGTTACTATGGAACATGCAGCGCTCGATTCTGAAATATTCATCAGCATTCGCAACAATGCAGTGAAGGCGAAAGTGGTAAAGTTTCCGTTTGCGTAAGGTATATCGTATGGTCTGACCGTCCCGGTCAGACCAATACCTCTAACTTAGCTCCAATTAATTTTCCTTATGTTTATCTCTCTTATAACCCTTATTCACGCTCCGATTGAAAGAGTATTTGATTTAAGCAGAAGCATTGACCTTCATCAGCAAAGTATGATGTATACAAATGAAAAAGCTATTGCAGGTAAAACAAGGGGGCTTATCAATGAAGGCGAGTCAGTGACATGGCAGGCAAAACATTTGGGCAGAACACGAACAATGAAAGTGCTCATCACAAAAATGCAACCTTATACTTTCTTTGAAGATGTAATGATTGAAGGCGATTTTAAAAGCATGCAGCATCGTCATTATTTTTATGAAGGAGAAAATACTACAATAATGAAAGATGAATTTGCATTTGAATTACGGTATGGAATAATTGGAAAAATTATAAGCGCTCTTTTTCTTAAACGCTATATGAAAAAACTTTTACAAAAGCGTAATCTTATTATCAAAGAGTTTGCCGAAAAGAGTGAGCCACTCCTAAAGAGCGGCTCACTCTTATAACTTTGTCAAAAAATTTTCTTTCTATTGAAACGAATCATTTTTACTGTTACAAACGACCTTACTTACGACCAGCGTATGCAGCGCATTTGTACATCGCTTGCGCAGCATGGCTTTGATGTTACACTCGTAGGAAGAAAATTGAGCAACTCAAAACCCCTGGAGCAACAGCCGTTTCAACAAAAAAGAATTTATTGTTTTTTTGACAAAGGATTTTTGTTTTACGCGACTTACAACATTTGTTTATTCTTTTGGCTGCTGCTTAGAAAAGCAGAGATTATTTGTGCTATAGATTTAGATACTATTCTTCCATGTTATTTTGTTTCGATTTTAAAAAATAAAGAAAGAGTTTATGATGCTCATGAATTATTTACAGAGCAAAAAGAAATTATAACACGTCTACCGATACACAAAGTGTGGTTAGCGATTGAAAACTTTACAGTGCCAAAATTTAAATATGGTTATACGGTAAGCGAATCGGTTGCAAATGAACTTAAGGCGAGATATAAAGTTGAGTATGCAGTTATAAGAAATCTTCCCGCAAAATTTCCTTATGTAAAAAAAGAAACAATGGAGAAGTTTATTATTTATCAAGGTGCAGTAAATGAAGCAAGAGGTTTAGAAAACTTAATTGCAGCAATGATGTATGTTGATGCCCCGTTGCGCATTTACGGCGATGGAAATATTTATAATCGTGTTGCCGAACTTATAAAAGAAAGTAAGCTCGGGCACAAAATATTTTTGAAAGAGAAGCTCTCGCCACAAGAATTGCAAACTATAACATCAACCGCCTACATTGGAATCAACCTTGTAGAACCGCTTGGTCTTAATCAATTATATTCTTTAGCCAATAAATTTTTTGATTACATACAGGCAGGTATACCACAATTAACGATGAACTTTCCCGAGTATAAAAAAATAAATGAACAGTTTGAAGTAGCTGTACTCGCCAATACTGTTGAAGTAAATGAAATTGCTGAAAAGCTAAACCTTTTGTTGCATGATAATGTTTTATATGAAAGACTAAAAGCGAATTGTTTACAGGCAAGGGAAGTTTTTCATTGGCAGAACGAAGAGAAAAAACTGCTGGATTTTTATCAAAGATTTTCTCGAACGATTGACGATTGACGACTGTCCCGAGAGTGAAACGATTCGCGATTCACGATTTAAGTTAGTTTTGATTTTGCAGCGCAAAGACCAATATGCTTCTTATTTATACTCCCATCATCAGTAACCGCTTAAAATATGTTCTTGATAATATTTTGCAAGAACACTTTGGTATTGAATATGGCTTAACCAACGATATAGAAATATATGAGCAACATCAATCGTCACCTACATTTGCTTATGCGCAAACCAAACCTGCTGATGGTCTTTTCTTCTTTGCATCGTCGCTGCTTTTCGAAAATGATATTCATGAAGTGCCGTTAAACAATGGCACATTAACCAGCACACCTGTTTTATTTACACACAATAATAAAGAGTCGGCATTAAGCTTTGATATTTTCGCAGCAGTCTTTTATCTCTTAAGCAGGTATGAAGAATACATCCATAAAGAAAAAGACGTGTACGGCAATTTCGATTTCAAGCAAAGTATTTTATACGAATTAAACTGTTTAGATAAACCACTTGTAGAAATATGGATTGATTTTTTAAAAGAGGTTTTGAAGAAAAATTTTCCGCAGCTTGAGTTTAAAGAAAAGCCGCCACGCTATGCTTTAAGCTTTGATATTGATGTTGCTTATGCCTACACGAACAGAGGCATTTTTCGCACAGTCGGCGGAGTGGCAAAAAAAATTGTCACGTTTAAACTTCCAGATTTAAAAGACCATCTCCTTACACTGCTACATTTAAAAAAAGATATGTTTGACACGTACCAATATATTTTTGAGCAAAACAAAAACGGCAAGGCAATTGTTTTCTTTAATATGGGGAGTTATGGTAAGTACGATAAAAATCCTTCGTGGAAGAATAAAACTTTTCGGAAACTAATTCGTTCCATTCACAACAAACATATTGTTGGCTTGCATCCATCTTATGCTTCTAACAATAATAAAAAACTGTTGCTTGAAGAAAAGAAAAAGCTCCAAGAAATAACAGGAGAAACTATAACGCTAAGTCGTCAGCATTATTTAAAACTAAGTTTTCCTGATACATACAGGAATCTTTTAGAAGCAGGTATTAAGAAAGATTTTACGATGGGTTATTATTTGCATTATGGCTTTAGACCAGGCACCTGTAACCCGTTTTATTTTTTTGATCTGCAGGCAAACAACGCTACGGAATTGCTTTTATATCCTTTTGCTGTTATGGATGGCACGCTAAATGATGTTTTAAAACTATCGCCGGAAAATGCCAAGCACGTTATTTCGCAATTGATAGATACGGTAAAAAAATACAAAGGTGTTTTTATTCCCTTGTGGCATAATTCCACATTAAGTGAATCGGATAACTGGATTGGTTGGCGCACGGTTTTTGAACACACAATAAAAGAGCTCGAAGAAAAAAATTTTCAGCAGCTTACTCACTTTTAACCTTGAACTATTTGGAAAAGCATTTACATATTATCAGTCTTGATGTTCCTTATCCGCCCAATTACGGCGGAGTATATGACCTTTTTTATAAACTTCCCGCATTAGAGGCACAGGGTATAAAGATTCATTTGCATTGTTTTGATAATGGTCGCGGCGAGCAACCGGAGTTAAATAAATATTGCGAAGAGGTTCATTATTATCAACGCAACACAGGTCATAAAGGTGTGTCAACAAAACTGCCATACATTGTTTCCAGCAGAAAAAATGAAGAGCTTGAAAACAATCTCTTAAGAGATAATCATCCCGTTTTTATGGAAGGTATTCATTGTACCACCATTGCTTTTGATGAACGCTTTAATCATCGCAAAAAATTTGTGCGTGTTCACAATGTGGAGTACCAGTATTACAAACAATTGTTTCGTTACTCGCGTACGCTGTTCAAAAAAATGTATTACTGGTACGAAAGTCGTTTGCTAAAAAATTATGAGCGACAATTGGCGAATAAAGCATCCGCGTTTTTTGCCGTAACAAATAAAGATGCTAAAGTTTACAAAAATGAATTCAAGTGCAACACGGTTAGCTACCTTCCACTGTTTATGCCGCCATGGAAAGTAGAATGCAGAACGGGTATGGGGGCTTTTTGTTTGTATCATGGCAAGTTAAGTGTTGATGAAAATGAGCATGCAGCCATATGGTTGCTTGAACGCATATTCAATAAAATAGACATTCCGTTTATTATTGCCGGCATGAACCCTTCTCCAACTTTGCAAAGGTTGGCACAGGCACGTAAGCACACTTGTGTTGTTGCAAATCCCTCCGAAAAAGAGATGCAGGATTTAATAGGCAAAGCGCAGGTGAATGTCCTGCCTTCATTCAACTCAACAGGTATAAAAATAAAATTGCTCAATGCACTATACAACGGTCGCCACTGCCTTGTAAACAGTGCAACTTCAGATGGCAGCGGTTTAGAAGAGCTGTGTCATGTAGCCGCAAATGAAAATACATTCAGAGAAAGAGTGGAGCAATTGTATCATCAGCCTTTTACCGCAGCGGAGATTGAGGCAAGAAAATCTATTCTCAATAATCATTATAACAATGAAGCAAACGCAAAGCAGTTGATAGAAATGATTTGGGAGAAGTGATTGTTTGTTGAAAGGGAATTTTTGATTCTTTTCAATTTTTCGTAATAAAAAATTCCTGCTTTTGCACAGGAATCTTTATTTATGACATCATAAAGATATCAATTCATAATAAGTTTTTCTGTTTTGCTTTCTTGATCACTTATCACCTTCAGTAGGTATGCTCCCTTTGCAAGATGATGAACCGGTATATCAATGTGCTCACCAACGCCTATGTTGTTGTATTGATTTCGATAAACAATTTTTCCTGAAAGATCAGTTACTATAACCTGTATTTTCGTCAATTCCTTTTGTGCGTATATCGCAGTTTTACTCTTTGCAGGATTGGGATATAGTTGCCATGTAACTCCATTATCATCAAAGCTGATTTTTACGATAGATGAATAACTATACTTGCCATCTTTATCAACTTGTTTAATGCGATAAAAACTTGTTGCAGAAAGTGGATGAAGATCAATGAACTGATATTGTTTCTCATTGCTCGCTAAAACATTTGCAATAGTTGAAAAGTTTGCTCCATCAGCACTTCTCTGAATTTCATAATGATCATTATTTATTTCTGTTGCTGTTGACCATTTTAATTCAATGGCATGGGCTGCCGTTTTTTGTGCAGTAAAGCTTAACCAATTTACAGGAAGCACTATTCCTTTTATGTTTTTATTGGTGAATACATAATATTCTCCGGGCTGCAAAGTAACATTGACTGATGTTGATGCAAGGTTTGTAGTAGAATCAGTAAGATAACTGTACCATGTTCCTGTTGCTGGGAAAGATACGCTTGCGGTTTGCGCAACAACATCAAAGTTTCCCAATACCATTACTTTCAGCGAATCACCCGAAATACTTTCCCATTTTATTGCATTCGCCAAGTTTTTATTTATAACGCCTGTAATAAATGTTGAAGCATAGTTAGGATAAGTTCTTAGTTTAATGAGTTTTGAATACACATCGTACAATGTCTTCCTATCAGCGTTTTGATAATAATTCCATTTTATTGGTTTTGGATCAGTGCGGCACGCATCATCATAGCTTCCGTTAGAGCAACGCCTGATGCTTGTATCATAACCGAGCTCTCCAAATTGCCACAACATTTTAGGACCGGGCTGCATACTCCAAAATGCAGCAGCCATTGCATTTCTCTTTAGCCCCGTACCCACCGTTTTTACATTATACGAGCCATTGCTATTGCCATACTGCTCATTCTTATACATTAATCTTTCTTCATCATGGCTTTCTTGGTAAGTAACAAGATTGGGTTGTGTCCATCCCCTTGAAGTATAGATTCCCCAACCAAAATTAGAGTTGGTAAGCCAACCCATAGTTGCCTCGTTATAGTTGTAATTCATATTTCCCCAAAGCAACATACCATCATTTGAAAGTTCCTTCTCTTCAGAATTATCGCAAAAATGTTCCAGTATCATGTATGTTTTTGAATCAACTTTCCAAACGCTATCTGCGTATTCGTTTATAATAGCAATACGGCTTGCGTCATAAGCAGAAAATTCAGCATCAGTAGTTGAATGTTTTTGTGTAAGCCCTTTTGAAAAATCAAGACGATAGCCATCTATTTTATAATTTTTTATCCAATGTCGCAATACTCTATCAAAGAAATATTTTGTTGCGGTGCTTTCATGATTAAAATCATAACCAAAACCAAATGCATGTGGCGCCACTGTATTATACCATGGATTATTGGACGCAGGTCTGTTGTTTGTTGCATCCCAATACATCTGCACCAATGGTGATTGCCCGAATGAATGATTAAGTACAATATCCATTATAACCGCAATACCTTGCTTGTGACATTCATCAATAAATTGCTTTAAAGCAGTTTCTGTTCCATAAAATTTATCAGGCGCAAAATAGAAGCTTGGATTATAGCCCCAGCTTATGTTTCCTTCAAACTCGTTGAATGGCATTACTTCAATCGCGTTTACACCGAGTGACTTCAAATAATGCAAAGAATCTTTTACTGTTTGCCAGTTTTGTGCTGCTACAAAATCTCTTACCAACAATTCATAGATAACAAGATTTCTTTTATCTGGTCTTGTAAAGTTTGTTATCTGCCAAACGTATTTTGGTTTTGCTGTTTGCAGAATGCTTACAATTCCTGTTGTTTTACCTGTTGGATAGGGTTTAAGATTCGGATAGGTTGAAGCGGGAATATATGGATCATTATCAGGATCAAGTATTTTTTCTGTATTATAATCTGCAACTTTTAAATTGCCGTCAATTAAATATTGATAAGCATATTCTGTTCCCGCGGTTAAATGTGTAATGCGTATCCAATAATAATTGGTGTCTGGTGTAACGTTCATTTGATATGCTGTTGATTGTGTCCAGTTATTAAAGTCACCCAACACAAAAACATTGTTTTTATGCGGTGCGTATACCACGAGTGTTACAGAAGTATCGCCCTTCTCATAATTGATACCATCCGTAACTCCCGGCGGTAAAGGCAAAACAGTGTTGCTTGATGTTACAAAAAACTGAAGCGTATCTCTGTTTGTGCTGCCGTTTGTAGCTTCTGCAATTACTTTTTGATTACCTGAAACTTTAATCGTTGTATTTACTGTTGCTGCTGTTGCATTTGATGCAGTGGTTAAAAGACTGTCGTTAAAATATATTTTCAAAGTGCTTGAAACGCTTGCTTTTGCGGTAATGGTTAATGCATCGCCTGCTTTTTTATTCAGCGGTTCGGGAATTGGATTATAGGTTGGCTGTTTATAAGGTACATCAATACGTGCATATACACCGTTGTCGTAAACAGGAACGTACATATCACTGCCATCTGCATTACGCTGAACTTTATCTCCATTTCCATTTCTGAAAAGAATAGCAATCTTTATTATTTTTTCCTTAGGATCGCTCATGTTGAAAAAAGTTCTCAAGCCGCCGCTGATGGTATATTTCCAGTTGCTATTTCCAAGATAAGTGCAATGAGCTGCTGCATCTGTTGTACCCCAACTAAACGGTACATGCTTCCAATCGGTAGAGTTAGAACTGTAATTTGTTATTACTCCGATATGCACATATACGTCGTTAGTTAATGAATAATTCAATAATTCTTCGTTGCCATAGTTTGCATCCATTGTTACAGTAACCGGGCTTGAAGTCTCGTGAATAAAATCGGGTGTCCAAGTGAGCAACTGTGCATTTGTAATAAAAGCAAACAGCAAAAAGGGAAGGAGCAAAAGTTTTTTCATACAGCAATTGTTGGCTTTTCGATAATAAATTACAATAAAAACAAAGATGTGTAAAATTTACACATTAACAAAAGAATTCAAAAAATCAGGAAAATAAATTCAAAAACAACCAATAAATTTATACGCTTAGTCTTCTGGAGAGTTCATTGTTAATTATCATAAAGAGGTGTTCTGGCTTAAAAACGCGCCAGTTCGGCATTTCCATAAGTTCGATATAATAATTGAGTTTCTTTTTACGGAAATCATATTGCGTGGCTTCGGGCATGTTAAGAGAAACGATCCAACCTTCTTCATCGGTTACTTCATCAAACCACTCCTGATAATATTCCTTATCACTGCTATGAAAGTTCAAAACATTTTCGGTTATCAGAATGAATTTTGTAATACCCTGTGAAAATAATTGATCAACTACATCTCGTTTTAAAGTCATTATATCATTTTCAATGGCATCGTTCCACTCTCCTATTAACTCAATAATTGTGAAGTGTTGATCATAGTCGGCATACAATATTTTCATATACAAAGTGCGGCTGCCAAACTCGTCCCATTGGGGGTGTATATAGTAATTATATATGGTTTGTGAATACTCAAACTCGCTATAAGTACGACCATAAAACGGCGACCGCTGATCTTCCTCTGCAGTGTATAAATGTCGCCAATTGTAAAAAGGTTCTATCTCGTGCATACATTCAAAATCTTCCCCGCAAAGTTACTGTAATTGATACCCGTTCTCATCACTTTAAACAGATGCCGTAATAAATTTTTACTGTTTTATTTTAACATTCTTTATTCAATCTCTTGCCGTTATAACTTTTATTTCCGAACTGGTAGCATTTTTGTGGTTATGTTAATAAAACATTGTTATGAAGTACACTAAAAGGGATGAACATAACGACGCAACATGCAACACTCCCCAAGACAAATCAATATCTGAAAAAGTGCACAAGCACTTAAGAGATAAAAATGATCATATCACAGATGAAGATATACGACGTGCAAAAATTAATCCTGATGAAAATGAACTTGAAATAAAGCCTGAAACATTTTCTGAAGAAAGTGTAAGAGAAGCCCAACTCAACGAAGAACAAAGGGAAGAAAAGGAAGAAAAGAAAAAAGAAAGAAGAATAATTACACCATGGGATGTTATAGATAAAGATGCCACAGAATAAAGAATATCGGCCTAAAAGTGAGATAAAAATATCTTCTGTTGCATTTAAAAACAAAGGCTGTATTTAAAATATCCTTATGTTAGCAGGATTAAAGATGTTTTATAAATATGAAACGGCTTGTCCTGCTTTTTTTTGTTTCCGGTTTTTTATTTGCGTGCAATAACAGTAATACACTTTTTACAAAACGCCCCTCATCGCATACAGGTATATCGTTTAATAATAAAATAGTTGAAAACGATTCCGTCAATCCTATTGACCTTGAGTTTCTTTATAACGGTGGTGGCATTGCTGTTGGTGATTTTAATAATGATGGATTGCAAGACCTCTACTTCACTGCAAGCCAGGTTAGCAATAAATTGTATCTGAACAAAGGTGATTTTGAATTTGAAGATGTAACAGAAACGGCTCAGGTTACAGCAGACAGTTCATGGTGTAACGGCGCTACTGTTGCAGATGTAAACAATGATGGCTGGCTGGATATATATGTATGCGCTACTATTAAAAAAAATCCGGAGAAAAGAAAAAACCTTTTATATATCAATCAGGGTTTAAACAAAGACGGCATACCTGTTTTTAAAGAAATGGCTAAAGAATATAATCTTGCCGATACAGGTTATTCTGTTCAAGCCGCTTTCTTTGATTATGATAACGATGGCGATCTTGACATGTATCTCGAGCAAACAAAACTTGCTCAAAGAAATTCCGTAAACTTTTCTACAAACTATAATGATACATCTAATGCCGATGTGGATAAGCTTTTTCGTAACGATTGGAATGCTGATCTTAAACATCCTGTATTTACTGATGTTTCAAAAGAAGCCGGTATTAAAGAAACCGGTTACGGTTTAGGTTTGAGTATAGCAGACATAAACAATGATGGATGGAAAGATATTTATGTAACAAATGATTTTTATGGTAATGATTTGCTGTACATCAACAATCATAATGGCACATTCACCAATAAAGCCTATACCTATTTTAAACACACTTCGCGCAATGCGATGGGCAATGATATCGCCGATGTTAATGGCGATGGACTTGCGGATGTTATTGCCGTAGATATGGACCCTGAAGGAAATTATCGCAAGAAAAAGAATATGGATGGAAACAATTATTTCATTTATCAAAGAATGATGAATGAAGGATTGATTATTCAATATGTGAGAAACACTTTACAATTAAATATGGGGCCACGTGTGTTAGGTAACGATTCAATTGGTGATCCCATATTTAGTGATGTAAGTTTTCTTACCGGCACAGCAGAAACCGATTGGAGTTGGGCACCCACTATTGCCGACTTCGATAATGATGGAAACAGAGATATTCTCATTACCAATGGCTATCCGCGGGATGTAACCGATCACGATTTTGTTGCCTTCAGAAACAGATCGGTAAATATTGCAAGCAAAGAACAGTTGATGGATCAAATGCCTCAAATTAAAATCAGCAACTACGCTTTTCAAAACAAGGGCAATCTTCGGTTTGATAATGTAACAAAACAATGGGGACTTAGTGATCCGTCTTTCTCAAACGGTGCTGTATATGTTGATTTGGATAACGACGGAGATCTTGATTATGTGGTAAACAACATAAATGATGAAGCTTCTGTTTATGAAAACAATACGAATACAACAAAAAAAGTGAATGCTAATTTTTTAAAAATAAAATTCAATGGTGACGAGCAAAACAAAAACGGCTTAGGGGCTATCGCTACAATTTATTATGATCATG
>Ga0081539_10001793_pt1 | contig 34022 bp, 30 predicted proteins | sample TabmetS4T2R2_FD_71023 | JGI IMG/M metagenome (GOLD analysis project Ga0081539, IMG submission 71023) | Tabebuia heterophylla rhizosphere microbial communities from the University of Puerto Rico - S4T2R2 | ecosystem: Host-associated > Plants > Roots > Rhizosphere ... | reverse complement strand
CGCGGCGGCCGGGGAGCCGACCGAGGTCATGCCGACCCAGGCGGTCGCGGCGGCCGGGGAGCCGACCGAGGTCGTGCCGACCACCGTCACGGCGGTGGATTCGGATTCACGCGCGGACTCCGACTCCGGCGCACCGACCGTGAACGTCGAGGCGGTCGACGAACCCGCGGTTACCGCTGAGGCCGCTGAGGCCGCGACAGCTGATGACGGATCCGCCGCAAATGCGGCAGTGACCGCTGCCGTGGTCGGGCAGCCTTCGGAGGAATCGGCAGTCGTTTCGCCGGTCGAGGAGGACACCGGAGTCGCTACGGCCGCGACAGACGCGGCGGCCGGCGACGGCACCGCGACCGGCGAAGCCGAAGAAGTGACTGCCGCCGAAGCGAGCACATCCACCGAAGAGGACGATACGCGGCAGGTATCCACCGAACCCGTTGCGGAAGCGCCGGCGGAAGAGCGCGGCGAGGCGGCCACAGACCAGACCGCTACGGCCGTGGACGAGGAACCGACCGCGCTGGTCGCGGCCGCCGCTGACGAAGAGACCGCCGTGCCGGTCGCGGCGGCGACCGAATCGGCGGGCCGGCCTGTGGCGGACTCCGATTCGAACGAGAAGACGCAGGTCATCCGGATTCCGTCGGCGGTGCCGAACGAGGTGGTCACCCGGGATCTACGGGACGCTGTGCAGGTACGGATCACCGATGAGGGCACACGGGTGACCGCGCCCGGCGAGCAGACCCAGGTCATCCGGTGGCCGTCAGGTGACGCCGAACGCGTGCGGGCCGCGGCCGCACAAGCGGAACGCGACCGGATCGCGCAGGAGCAGTCGCGGCAGGCGTTCCGCGACCTGGCCGCCCAGGAGCGGGCGCGGCAGGCGTTCGCCGAGCGAGCCGCCCGCGAGGCCCGGTCACACGGCGAAGAAACCCAGGTCATCGACATAAGCGCGGTACGCGGGCAGGGGGTCCGGCCCGATCCGGCGGAGCCTCCCGGCGAGCGGACGCAGATGTTGTCCTTCCCGCTCGCGAGCCGGCGGTCCCTACCCAGGCTCCGCACCGGGGACCCGGTGGTCACCACGTCCATCGTGGGTGAGGAACGACCGAATCCGGCAGCGGATCCGACCACCCGGCTCAGGTCCCCGCATGTGAACGGCGAAGGTGGCCGGCGCCGCGGCGAAGTTCCGAAGGACGAGTCGGCCGGCCCCGACGAGGACTCCGGCGCAGCTGTCGTACCCGGCGAGCGCATGAGCGGCGTCCTGGGTCTGGAACGCCCGGCCGATGAGCTGGCCGCCGACGAGACCCGCCGCCTCATTCCACCCCAGCGGACCTCCCGGGAACAGGACGAGCAGGAGCCCACCCGCCGCTGAAAGCACCGACAATGTGAAGCCGGAGTGTCCGCGCAACACCGGGTGCCGGACGGTTCTCAGACTTTGAGCAGCTGGCGGGCCATCACGATGCGCTGGACCTGGTTCGTACCCTCGTAGATTTGCGTGATCTTGGCGTCCCGCATCATCCGCTCGACCGGGTAGTCCCGGGTGTAGCCGTACCCACCGAGAAGCTGCACCGCGTCCGTGGTGATCTCCATCGCGGTGTCGGACGCGAAGCATTTCGCGGCTGCACCGAAGTAGGTCAGATCCTCGTCACCGCGCTCGCTCTTGCTCGCCGCGACATAGGTCATCTGACGCGCCGCCTCCAGCTTCATCCCCATGTCGGCGAGCATGAACTGCACACCCTGGAAGTCGGCGATCGGCTTGCCGAACTGCTTGCGCTCCTTGACGTAGCCGAGCGCGAAGTCCAGCGCGCCCTGCGCGATGCCGACAGCCTGGGCGGCGATGGTCACCCGGGTGTGATCCAGCGTCCGCATCGCGATGGCGAAGCCGGTACCCGCACCGCCGATCATGCGGTCGAGCGGCAGCCGTACGTTGTCGAAGTAGACCTCGCGTGTCGGACTGCCCTTGATGCCGAGTTTCTTCTCCGGCGCGCCGAAGCTCACGCCCTCGTCCGACTTCTCCACCACGAACGCCGAGATGCCCTTGCCGTGGGCGCCAGGCTCGGTGACCGCGAAGACGGTGTAGTACTCCGACACGCCGGCGTTCGTGATCCAGCGCTTGACGCCGTTGAGCACCCAGTGGTCGTCGTGCCGTACGGCCCGGGTGGTCATCGACGCGGCGTCGCTACCGGCCTCCGGCTCGGACAGGCAGTAGGAGAACATCGCTTCACCGGAAGCCACCGGCCGGAGGTACCGCTCCTTCAGCTCGGCGGAGCCGGCGAGTAGCAGCGGCATGGTGCCCAGCTTGTTGACCGCCGGGATGAGCGACGAGGACGCACAGGCGCGAGCCACCTCCTCGATGACGATCGCGGTGGCCAGCGCGTCGGCACCGGCGCCGCCGTACTCGGCAGGGATGTGCGGCGCGTGGAAGTCGGAGGCGCGGAGAGCGTCGTAGCTGGCCTTCGGGAACTCGCCGCTCTCGTCGGCCTCGGCGGCGTGCGGAGCCACCCGGGCGTCGCACACCTCACGGACCGCGGCGCGGATCGCCCGGTGGTCTTCGGGTAGTTGATAGACCTCGAAGTCGGTCATGATGGTCGCCCTTCCTGGATGCGGCTCCCCCAGCGACATGTTACTGGCGCGTAGGGTGGGGATGTCAGCCCATTGGCGGCCAGGTTCCGTTCCACGAGCCCGGGCTGGACGAGCTGCTGCGCGGGAACCTCGCTTCCGGGCGGCTGCGCTTCACCACGTCGTACGAGAAGGTCGCCGACTTCGCCGATGTGCATTTCATCTGCGTGGGCACGCCGCAGCGAGGGGACGGGATGGGCGCCGACCTCTCGTACGTCGAAGCCTCGGTGACCAACCTCGCCCGTTACCTCAAACGCCGCGCGCTGATCGTCGGCAAGTCCACGGTGCCGGTGGGTACCGCGGAATGGATCGAGCAGCTGGTCGCCAAGCACACCGATCCGGCGCTGCGGATCGAGGTGGCCTGGTCGCCGGAGTTCTTGCAGGAGGGCTTCGCGGTCGAGGACGTGCTGCGCCCCAACCGGATCGTGGTGGGCGTGAAGTCCGACTGGGCGAACGGCATGCTCTACGCCGCACACAAAGGCGTCTTCGACCTGGCCGCGACCGAGGACCGCGAGGTACCGCTGGTGGTCACCGACTTCGCCACCGCCGAGCTGGTCAAGGTGGCCGCGAACGCGTTTCTGGCTACCAAGATCATCCGCGCCTTCCAGGCCCGGGCCCAGGAGCTGGGCGCCGGTGAGGCGCTGCGTCTGCTGCACGAGGTGGATCTGGTCAACCTGCGCCGCCGGGGCCGGGTCATCCAGCTGGCCGCGGAGCTGCTCGACCGCCCGTCCGGCCCGGCCGGCCCGGATCTGGCCGGCACCCGGATCGCCGTGCTGGGCGCCGCCTTCAAGCCGAACTTCGACGACGTGCGGGACTCGCCCAGCCTGGCCATCGCGGCAAGCCTCGCCAAGGCCGGCGCGGACGTCCGGATCTACGACCCGCAGGGCACCGAGAACGCGCGGGCGGCGCAGCCCAGCCTGACGTACGCGGAGTCGATGACGGACGCGGTCACCGGCGCCGAGCTGGTCTGCGTGCTCACCGAGTGGGCCGAGTTCCGCAACGCCGATCCGATCGCGCTGGGCACGCTGGCCGCGCGCAGGCTGGTCATCGACGGCCGGAACTGCCTGGATCCGCGGCTCTGGGCCGCCGCCGGATGGACGTACCGCGGGATGGGACGCCCGCGGCCGGCGTGAGCCGGTCCGGCGCGTTGCGGGCGGCCTCGATCGCCCGGAGCACCGGTTCAGAAGGCGCGTGCCGGTGCGAAGCACGGACAATCGACCCAAGCCTGTTCTAATGAGGGTGTCGTACCGGCATGCTCCATACAGGGACATGCGAATGCGGTCGAGGAGGTGCCGTGGCGCAGGCTGAACAGCCCGACAGCTACGACGAAGAGCTGGCCCGCATCGATGCCTCGATCGCGGATCTGAAGATCCGGGACATGGCGGCCGCCAAGGAGCGGACGCAGATCGCCAGCAAGCTTCAGGCGGCGCAATTCCAGCGCGACATCCTCGCGCACGCCAATTCGCAGAAGAAGGCCAAGACGACGCGGACCAGGCGGATCCGCCAGCCGGCAGCCGAATTCCCGCCTCCGCCGCCCCCGCCGACCCGGGCCGGGCCGCCGGAGTGGTCCGCACCGGACACGCCGTACACCGGTCCCGGCCCGGATGGCGCAGCGACCGACGGCGCCACAGTCCTGGTCGACGACCCGCCACCGTCCGAGTTGCCGGACGCGCCGCCGCGCCGGGCGCACACCGTTGCGCCGCCGCACGTGCCGGAGGCGTCCTCGCAGTCGGTGCAGAACATCCTGCTTGCGCTCGGCGCCCTGTTGCTGGGCGCCTCGGCGGTGGTTTTCGCCGGCGTGGCGGTGACCAACCCGGTGGCCCGCGCGGCGATCCTGGCCGTGGCCACCGGCGCCGCCCTCACCGTCGCGCCCGGAGTCTCCCGCCGCGGGCTGTCCTCGACCGCCGAGACGATCGCCGCGGTGGGCCTGATCCTGCTGCCGATGACGGTGTACGCACTGCACGACAGTCCGGTCTCGGCCGGCGCCCCGGTGCAAGTCTTCCTCGGCGTCACCTTCGCGATCACGGCCTTCGCCGGTTTCCTCTACGCGGGGTTCACCCGGTTGTCCGCCCCGCGCTACGCCACGGTGATCGCCGCGCAGCCGGTGCCGCCGCTGCTCGCCTACCCGGCGATCGAGAGCCCGGCCGGCTGGGGCATGGCATTGGCCGCCGTGGCGATCATCGATCTGTTGCTGCTCACCACGGTCATCCGGCGCGGCCGGCTGGTCCCGCGCTGGCCGACCGGCCGCCCCGTCGTCGCCGACCGGGAGACGCTGGCCGAGGCCGACGCTCGCGACATCGGTGCGCGCGACTTCGCCGCCGGCGCCGACGTCGATCCGGCGTTCACGCCGGACCGGCCCGAGTCCCAGCCCGAAGAACCTGACCTGATCATCAGCGGGCTGACCGGCCCGAGACGGCGCTGGCTGCCGACCCGGATCTTTCCCGGGCGGCGTCCGGCCAGCGCGCCCGCCGCGGGTACCGTACCGCTCTACCCGCCGACGACACCGCCGTCGGCAGACTGGCTGCGCGAGCTGACGTTTGCGCTGCTCTGTGTGGCGGTGGCCGGCTCACTGCTGTACTCGCTCGGCGCCCTGATCGGCGCCGAAGCGATACCGGACGCGGTGCGGTCCGGGCTGATCCTGATACTGGCCGGGATGATCGCCTCGGCCGCCGCGCGGCTGCTCGACAACCTCACTGCCCGCAACATCGCCGGGGCCGTGCTGGCCCTGACCGTCATCGGGGCGTGCACGCGGGTCGCCGCGGTGGCCTCGCCGCGCTGGACGGTGATGGTCGCGGCCGGCGCAGTGGCGTGCACCGGCGCGGTGGTCGGGCTGGTGCCGGCGCAGGTCCGTCGCGGCCCCCAGGTCGCGTCGGCGGCTGCTCTGGTCGTGATCGGCCTGCTCATCGCGATCGACGCGTTGCGCGCCGCGCTGGCCCCGGTGCAGGCGGCCCGGCCGGTCTGGAACGCCGACACGGCTGCGTACGCGGACCGGATCGCGGGCGCGGCCGGGCAGTCCGGCTGGTTGCTGGCGGTCAGCGCGTTGCTGCTCACCTTCGCGGCCGCCCTGGCACTGCCTGTCGACTACCGGCACGAGGGTGCCGTCGCGGGCGTGGCGCTCACCGCGCTAGCCGTACCGTCGTCATTGGGTCTGCCCTGGTCGGAGGCGCCCTGGCCGTTGGTGATCGCGGCCATCGGCCTCGGCGGCTCGGGCCTGATGGCCCGCACGCGGCGGATCGCGATCGCGCACATCGCCGCCGCCGGCGTCGTGGGCCTGTTCGGCGCGGGTGCCGCGTTGAGCGCGGTCTGGCTGACCGCCGCAGTGCTGACCGCGCTGGCCGGCGCGGGCGTGATGGTCGCGATCGCGGCGCGGCAGATCCCGATGCAGCTGTACGCCTGGCTGGTCGGTGACTGGGCATCCGGCGCCGCCGCCCTGGCCTTGCCCGGTGCCGCCGTCACCGCCGTGCTCGCCCTCTCCGATCCGGGTGGCGGACCGCCGGCCACCGGGGCGGTCACCGTCCCGGCGCTGGCCATGGGCTTCCTCGCGGTGGCCGGCACGCTGACCTACGCCGCCGTGTTCCAGGTCGCCCGGCGCGAGATCAGCTTGCCGCTGACCATCGGCACCGGGCTGGGCGCGGTCGCGATGGCGCTGGCCGCGCTCCTGGCACCCGGCGCCACGTCGGCCGACGTCTGGGTGGGAGCCCTCCTGCTCGCCGCGGCCGGTCTGCTGTTCTTCGCCAACGCCATCGACTCGGGACGCCGCAGCGACCGGGTCCTGGACGGCCCCGACATCGCCGCCGCGGCCGCCACCGTGGCGATCTGCGGCGCACTTGCCCGCGTCGCGGCGCTGGCATTCCCGGACGCGCCGCTGGCCATGGCCGGCATGGTCGTCCTGCTGGTGGGGCTCGGCGTCCGGGCGCTGCCCGAGGAATGGCGTCGGGGACCGGTGCGCGGCCTGGCCGTGGCGGGTGCGGTGGCCGGCCTGATCGCGGCCTGGCAGGCGCTCGCGGCGGGATTACGCATCCTCGCGGCACCGGGCGCGATCTGGGACTCCAACCTCAGCGGCTACGCGGACACGGCGGCACCCGGCGCATGGCAAGCGCCGGTCACGCTTCTGCTGATCGCCATCGCGGCCGCCGTGGCGCTTCCTGTGCCGTACTCGTACGACGTCGGAGCGGTGTGCGCCGCGATCGCCACGATCGGCGCACCGGCGGCGTTCGGGCTGCCGTGGTGGTCACCCCTGCTGATCGGCGGCGCGGTCGCCATCGGGTACGGGGTGGCCGCGGTGGTGGCGCTCGATCCACGGGCGGCACTGGCACGTACCGCCGTCGCCACCGTCGTGACCCTGCACTTCGTCGCGGTCGGGCTGGTCCGCCCGTGGTCGACGGCCGTCGCGCTGACCCTGGTCGTGATCATCGGCACGCTGGTGGCCGTGCTGTGCCGCACCGACGTGACGCGGGTGGCGCCGGCGCATACCCCGCCGGAAGGCGAGGCCCTGATCGCCCGGGACGACACCGGCATGCCACGGCATCGGGCACAGATCGGCGGCGCGGCGACCGCCGGCGTACTGCTCGCCGTGCCCGGCGTGTTCGCCGCGGTCGCCGCGGATCAGGAACGCGGGGCACAGGTCGTGCTGACCGCGGCGCTCGCCGCCTCGGCGCTCAGCCTTGCCGTGCTGTGCCTATCCGGCCGGTTCACCCCCCAGTACCTGCCCTGGGCCACTGTCGGCCTGGTCGGCGGCGCGACCATCACGGCCGGCGCGTCCGTGCCGTCCGACTACCCGACCGCCCTCTACGCGGCCGCCGCCGCGCTCTTCGGTGTGATCGCCGAGCTGCTTCGCGGAGCCGTTCAGGCGCCGGGCCTGACCGTCGCCCCGGACCGCTACTGGGCCGTCCGTGGCCGCTGGACCGCGATCCGCCCGAGCGGCCTGCGCGGCCGCTGGCTGGTCGACCCGGCCACCGGCGCGGTCGTCGTCGCCACGCTCCCCACGCTGCTCGCCCTGATCTCCATCGGCCCGGCGCTGGTGGCCGCGCTCTTCGGTCCGTTCCAGCAGCTCGGTGCGATCTGGGACGGCCCGGTGGAGGCGGTGGCGAACCCGGCCGCCGGGGCGGTGGACGGCACGAGCGTGCTGGCGGCCGTGCTGCTGACCGTCGCCGCGGCACTCGCCGCCCTCGGTTTCGGCGGCAAGGCGGCGGAGGCCGTACCGGTGATCCTGCCCGGCCTGGCCATCACCCTGCTGATCGCGCCGATCGCGCTGGCTTGGAGCTGGCCCGCGTCGACCAGCACCGCGCTTATCGTGTTCACCATCGCCATGCTCGGCCTGGCGCTCACCCCGCCGCCGGTGGCCAGCCGGGCCCCGGTGTTGCGGGCGACCCGCGGCGTGGTCTTCGTGCTCGGCTTGATGGCCGGCGGCGCCGGTCTGGCGGGTGCGCTCGCCACCCGCGAGCTCACGCTGTTCACGTTGGGCAGCGCGGTCGGCGTGGGCCTGGTCGGCGCGCTGGCCGGCCGCAGCACGCACGCCCGCATCATGGGCTGGGTCTTCGCCGCGATCATGGGCCAGTTCTTCGTGCTGGCGCTGGCCTTGGTCCTCGGGCTCGCCGCCGCGTGGGCGGCGTTCGGGGTGCTGGCCGTCGGCGCGGGGCTGCTGATCCTGGAGGCCGCGCTGCCGCGGCTCGCCCTGCCCCAGTATCGCCGGGAGGCGGCCACCGTGGAGTGGAGCGGGTACGCGTCGGCCGTTCTCGCCGGAATCCTCGCATACAACTCACCGGAGCACCTGGCCGCCCTGATCGCGGCGTTCGGCGCCGTGCTGGGCCTCTCCGCCACCCGGCCGGACCGCACCCGGCGGCAGCGGCGGAACCTTTTCTGGCTGGCCGTCGGCTTCGAGGTCCTCGGCTGGTGGCTGTTCATGACGTTGTCCGACGTCGTGCTGCCGGAGGCGTATACCCTGCCGTTCGCCGCGCTGGCGCTGACCGTCGGCATCATCGAGGCCAGGCAGCGGCCGGAGCTGAGCAGTTGGGCGGCGTACGGGCCGGCGCTTCTGGCCGCGTTCGTGCCGACCATCGGCATCGTTCTGGTCACCGAAGCGGGCGACATGCGCCAGGTGCTGTTGCTGCTCGGCGCGGTGGCCACCCTGATCATCGGCTCCCGTTTGCAGCAGCAGGCGCCCGTGGTGGTCGGCGCCGCGGCGACTGCGATCGCGGCCGTCCACTTCGCGATGACGCTGGTCGGGCCGTGGCTGGTCCTGGTGCCGGTCGGTGTGGTGCTGCTCTTCCTGGGTGCCACGAGCGAGAGCCGCCGGCGTACGCAGCAGACGCTGCGGGGTGCCCTGGTACGGATGCGCTAGGGAGCTAGCCCATCAGCTTGTCGCGCAGCGCCGCATCCTTCTCCGCGACAACTGTCTCCAACCCGGCCTGGAAGTCCGTCATACGCTTCCGGAGCGCCGGATCCGACGCGCCCAGGATCCGGACCGCCAGCAACCCGGCGTTCCGGGCCCCGCCGATGGACACGGTCGCCACCGGCACGCCCGCCGGCATCTGCACGATCGAGAGCAGCGAGTCCAGGCCGTCCAGGTACTTCAGCGGCACCGGCACGCCGATCACCGGCAACGGCGTCAGCGCCGCGACCATGCCAGGCAGGTGGGCCGCACCGCCGGCGCCGGTGATGATCACCTGTAGTCCGCGGTCGGCGGCCGTCGAGGCGTAGTCGACCATTTTCCGGACGGTCCGGTGCGCCGACACCACACCGACCTCGAACGGCACCTCGAACTCGGCGAGCGTGAGGGCCGCCGCCTCCATCGTGGACCAGTCGGAGTCACTGCCCATGATGATGCCGACGACCGGTGCCATCACTCGCCTTCCTGCAGCCGGCGGGCGGCACGAGCGGCTCTCGCCCGTACCGATGAAAGATCTTCGCCGAGCACCGTGACGTGACCGATCTTGCGGCCGGGGCGCACCTTTTTGCCGTAGAGGTGCACCCGCGCGCCGGGATCCTCGGCGAACAGATGGTGCAACCGCTCGTCGATCGAGGCGCCGCCGGACGGCCCACCCAGCACGTTGGCCATCACCACGGCCGGCGCGGTGAGCGTGGTCGCGCCCATCGGATAGTCCAGGACGGCCCGCAGGTGCTGCTCGAACTGCGACGTCCGCGCGCCCTCGATGGTCCAGTGCCCGGAGTTGTGCGGACGCATGGCCAGCTCGTTCACCACGATGCCGGCGTCGGTCTCGAACAGCTCGACCGCCAGCAAACCCACCACGCCGAGCTCGGTGGCCAGGTCGATCGCCAGCTGCTGCGCGTCCAGCGCCCGCTGCTCCGGAAGCCCCGGCGCCGGCGCGAGCACCTCGACGCAGATGCCGTCCCGCTGCACTGTCTCGACCACCGGATAGGCCGCGACCTGCCCGAACGGCGACCGCGCGACCACCGCCGCCAGTTCACGGCGCAGCACCACACGCTCCTCGACAATCAGCTCGGTCCCGGTCGCGACCAGTTCGGTCGCCTCCTGCACCGAACCGAGCATCCACACGCCACGCCCGTCATAGCCGCCGCGGGTGGCCTTCGCCACAACCGGCCACCCGGCCGCCTCGGCGAAGTCGGAGATGTCCGACTCAGAGAAGACGCGCCGCCACTTCGGCACGGGTGCGCCCAGATTCGACAGGCGCTCGCGCATCTGTCCCTTGTCCTGTGCGAACAGCAGCGCATCGGCACACGGGAAGACCTTCGTACCCTCGGCCTCAAGCGCCCGGATATGGCCACTCGGCACGTGCTCATGGTCAAAAGTGACGGCGTCACAGCCCTTGGCGAATTCCCGGAGAGCCGCCAGGTCGGTATGTGTCCCGATCCGCACATCCGCGGCCACCAGGCCGGCGCTGTCGTCCGGCGACTCGGCCAGCACCCGAAGCGACTGGCCGAGCGAGATCGCGGCCTGATGGGTCATCCTGGCGAGCTGACCGCCACCCACCATGCCCACCACAGGCAGCCCGGTTCGAACGTCCATACGCCGACACCCTATCCGCCACCCCTCCGAGGCCCTCGCCCCTCCCCACGTCCCAAAGGCGGCCCCCGATCCGCCGATCTTGGAATTGTGGTGCCAGATAAATCCGATGAAACGGATACATCCACCACCACAACTCCAAGATCGCGCGAGTCGGGGCGGGCGGCTCGGCCGGGATCAAGTGGAGAGGCGCTCGATCAGGGCATCGACCGTAGTGACCGGGCGATCACAGACGAATCCCCGGCACACGTACGCGGTCGAGCCTCCATCGATCAACGGGCGGTCGGCCAGCAACGGCACGCCGGGACGGTCCGGCTGGCCGGCGACCATGACCGCACCGGGCGGCGCGTGCCGGATGGCGGCGGTCACCATCGGGTCGCCCGCCGGGTCGAGCGTGACTATCGCCAGCTCGTACGGCCCGGCTAGCGCCGCCTCGGCAACCGCGGCCGAATACCCCGCGAAACGCGGATGCCCACCGATCAGCGGTCCGACCGTCTCGAGGGCCGCGTCGGCCGCCTCGCGATACGCCGTTTCACCGCTGAGCGCCGCGAACGCGACAAACGCCGCACAGATCGCGGACGCGCCCGACGGCGTGGCGTTGTCGGTCGGGTCGGCGGGCCGCGTGACCAGCTGCTCGGCGTCGTCGGCCGTGTCGTAGAACCCGCCGTGGCCGGTGCCGAAGTGCGCGAGCGCCACGTCGAGCAGCTGCCGGGCCAGACTCAGCCACCTGCCGTCGCCCGTGAGCTGGTGCACCGCGCAGAACGCCTCGGCCACGCAGCCGTAGTCCTCGAGCACTCCCACCGGCTCGCCGACCACACCGTCCCGGGACACCCGCCGTAGCCGCCCGTCCACGATGTGCCGATCGGCCAGCACGGACGCCAGTGCGACCGCGGCCTCGCGTGACGACGTGGCCCCGGTCAGCAGCGCGTGCTCCACCAGCGCGGTCACCGCGAGCGCGTTCCAGGACGCCACGATCTTGTCGTCGCGGGCCGGTTGCGAACGCGCGTACCGGGCGGCGAGCAGCCGCGCCCGCACGTCGCGCCATCTCGCCACGAGGGACGGATCGGCCGCGTCCACGTCACGGGCCAGCACCAGGACGCTGCTGCCGTGCTCGAAGGTTCCGGCCGACGTGACATGGAAGAGGTCTGCCGCCCAGTTACCGTCCGCCTCACCCAGCGCCTCGGTCAGTTGGGCCGGAGTCCACGCATACGTCAGCCCTTCGACGCCGTCGGTGTCGGCGTCCAGCGCGGACGCCAGCCCGCCGCGCGAGGTGCCGAGGTCGCGCAGCAGGAAGGCCGCCGTCTCGTCGGCGATCCGGCGCGCCAACGGGTCGTCGGTCAGGCGCCAGAGCTGGGTATACACCCGTAGCAGCAGCGCGTTGTCGTACAACATCTTCTCGAAGTGCGGCACCGTCCATGTGTGGTCCACCGCGTACCGGGCGAAGCCACCGGCCAGCTGGTCATAGATGCCACCACGGGCCATCTGCTCACCGGTGTGCCGGACGATCTCGAGATCAGCTGCGGCACCCGTGCGTTGGTGGTGCCGCAGCAGGAACAGCAGGTTCATGTGCGGCGGGAACTTCGGGGCGCCGCCGAATCCGCCGTACGCCTGATCGTGGTCCTTGGCGAGCTGCGCGGCTGCGGCGTCCAGCAGGTCCGCCGAGATCGGCGCTGTCGGCCCGCCGACCAGCTGGGCGCCGCCGATCGCCTGGACCACCGCGGCACCCTGCTTGAGCACCTCGTCACGCTGGTCCTGCCAAGCCGTGGTGACCGAGTGGAGCAGACGCGTGAAGGCGGGCCTGGGGAAGTAGGTGCCGCAGAAGAACGGGTCGCCGTTGGGTGCCGCGAAGACGGTCATCGGCCAGCCACCCTGACCGGTCATCGCCTGAGTGGCGGTCATGTAGACGGCGTCCACGTCGGGACGCTCCTCACGGTCCACCTTGATCGCCACGAAGCTGTCATTGATCAGCTTCGCGATGCCGCCGTCCTCGAACGACTCATGCGCCATGACGTGGCACCAGTGGCAAGCCGCGTAACCGACCGAGATGAGTACCGGCACGTCACGCCGCCGCGCCTCGGCGAACGCCTCCTCCGACCAGGGCCACCAGTCGACCGGGTTGTCCGCGTGCTGGAGCAGGTAGGGCGAGGTCGCGTCGCCGAGGCGATTCATGACCTCACCCTTTCACACCATCCGGGAGCCGCCCGCCAGGATGCGTCGTCGATCGTCTAGGAGGCGTCGTCGGCGCGCAGCGGCATGATCCTGGCGATGGCGGATTCCGTCAGCTGGTTGAGTGCCGGCACGATCTTGTCAGCCGGCAGCGGCTGGCAGAAGTGGTACCCCTGCGCCGTCGTACAACCCACCGCGAGGAGCGCCGCTCGCTGCTCGGCGGTTTCCACACCCTCGGCGACCACCCGGGCGCCCAGCCGGTTGCCGAGTTCCACGGCGCCGCGGACGATCGCCTCGGCCGCCGGCGAGTCGATCATCTCGTCGACGAAAGACCGGTCCACCTTCAACTCGTCGACCTGGACCCGGGTGATGAAGGACAGCGACGAGAAGCCCGTGCCGAAGTCGTCGACCGACACCTGGACGCCCATCTCGCGCAGAGCGGCAAGCACCTCGTCGACGATCTCGTGGTCACTCACCGCGATCGACTCGGTGATCTCCAGGACGAGCTGGTCGGCCGGGATCCGGTGCCGGCGCAGCATGTCGGCGATCTGCGCCGGGAAGGTCGGGTCGAGCAGGCTCCGCGCCGAGACGTTGACCGACACCGGAAGATCGTGACCGGCCGCCAGCCAGCCGGCCGCCGCGGCCAGCGACAGGTCGAGGACGTAGCGGGTGAACGGCGCGAGCAGCTCGCTGTGCTCGATCGCCTTGATGAAATCGGCTGGCGGCAGCAGCCCTCGCCGGGGGTGCCGCCACCGGGTCAGCGCCTCCACGCCGGTCGGCGAGCTGGTCTCCAGGTCGACCGCGGGCTGCAGGGCCAGCACGATCTGGTCGCGTGCGGTAAGCGCGTCCCGCAGTTCGGCGAGCAGGGCCAGCCGGTCGGTGCTGTTCGCGTCGCGGCCGCTGTCGTACGTGGCCACGCCGACGCGCAGCTGCTTGGCCTGCGCCAGCGCCAGACCGGCCCGCCGGATCAGCTCGGCCACGTCGCTGCAACCGGCCCGGCCGACGACCACGCCGACCGCCGACTCGACGGAGATCCGAACCCCGGCCACCACCTCCATCGGCTGCGCGATGTGGTCGACCAGCTCGCGGGCGCGGCGTACGGCCTGTGGCAATGGGCTGGACGCCTCCTGCAGCTTCGCCCTCGAGTCGCTCAAGACGATCACGTCCGGGAGCAGCAGCGCGAACTCGTCATCACCGATCCGGGCCACCATCTCACCCTCGCGGGCCAGATCGGTGAGCCGTTCTGCGATCACGCCCAGGACCTCGTCGCCGGAGCGGTGGCCCAACGTGTCGTTGACCTCGCGGAAGCGGTTCAGGTCGACCACCAGCATGCCGACGTAGTGATCGCGATCGCGGGCACGCAGCATCCGGTCGCCCTCCGCGACCAGCGCGGCACGGTTGGCCAGGCCGGTCAGCGGGTCGGTGACCTCGTCCCGAGCCACCCGGGCCGACAGCTCGGTCAAGCGTTCGTGCGCGGCGGCATTCTGGAGTGCACCGGCCAGCGCGTCCCCGTACGCGGACACTGCCAGCTCGTCCCGGATCACCGGGAGCGTCGGCTCGGACAGCCACACGGTCAGCTCCCCTACCGGTGTCTCGCCGACCGCCATCACCCGGGTGATCACCGGGCCGGGCAGCCCCGAGGCGGCGAAGCCCTGACCGGGCGCGTCGAGGTGATGGCGCCGCCGGCCGCCGCCCGGCTCGGTCACCTCGATCTCCGCCCGACGGGCGCCGAAAATGTCCAATGCACCACGCAGCCCGGCGTCCACCACCTCGCGTTCGACGGCCCCGGGCAGATCGGCGACCGCCTTCGCGAAAGCCGCCCAGGTCCGGCGTTCCTCCTCAGCCCGCAGATGATAGCGGTACGTTCGTTGCAGCAGCCACAGGGCCGGCGGGAAGGCCAGGAGCCACAGTGGCGCCCGGTGCAGTACGAAGAGCCCGAAGAGGCCGACCAGCACGTTCCCGACGAACATGGGTACCTTGCCGTGCAGCGCCCGCATGACGATGTGGCCGAGCGGCGCGTCACGGTGCAGGACCAGTGTCAGCACCGCCAGCCCGAGCGTGATGACCAGGTAGGCGGATGCCCCGGCGATCAGCGCGACCTCGGACCGTGGGCCTGTCCCGGCGAGGACGGCGACCAGGACACCCCCGCCGGCCCCGAGCGTCAGCGAGGCGACCAGGTGCGCGATCTCTGCGATCGAGCGGTGGTCGTTCAGCCAGGAGATCAGCACCCAGGCACCGGCGGCACCCACCGCCGTGGCCAGCGGCAACCAGCCTGGTGGCGCGAGAGTGAAGGCGAGGATGAAGGCCGCCTCGCCCCAAGACACGCTGACCGTGCCGCGCCCGACCCGGAAGCGTAGCCGGGCCAGTTGTCCCGCCGCGACGAGAGCCGCGGCGGCACCTAAGCCGGCCAGTGCCGACAGTGGATAACCGGCCGGATCGGCGCCGGGGAGCATCGCGCCGATCACCACGACCAGGACGGCGGCTGCCAGTACGACCGAACACAGCACACGAGCCGACCGGGAATGCCCGGCCAGGCCGAGCCGGTCCACCTTTCGAGCGGCACCTGTCATCGGGGAAGCCGTCATCCGGCGCCCCAGATCAACACTGGCACTGGCGGATGCACGTGCATCTGCAGTGGAGGATGTGGTGGGCGGTAAGTGGTCATCATCACCGCCCCTCCCGCGCAGGGTTCGAGGGGAATCAACCCCCCGGCGGAAGGCTAAGCCAATCTTCCGACCAGCAACAGGGGCCCGCGTAGGGTGATCGCCCGCCTCCACACAGTAACGACTCGATAGGTAACCGGGAATGACCGGCAAGGCCACTGTGGACCTGCCGCGACACGGCCGAGCGGACTATGTTCCCTCGTCGGAACCGGTCGGACCTTTATCCGCGTCCGCATCGTTGACCTGCGCGTCCGCGATCGCCCCGGGCGGAACGGATCGACCCGTGTCTACTCGCGGCCGGGTGACCTGCGCATCGGGCCGGCGCAGCTCGGCGTCGAGCCGGGCGATCTCCGCCTCACGCTCCGCGGTTTTGGGGTCATCGAAACTGTCGGGAAGCCGACGCAAGCGCTTGTTCATGTTGCGAATCAGCAGAACAGTCGCTATGGACATCAGCACGATGATGAACAAGCCCATCGGACCGGCAAGGCCGCCCGACCGGGTGTCGCCGAAGTTGTTGACCGCGAAGAAGCCCACCATGTGAGAGTACGCCTCAGGCCAGGTCGGATCGTTCCCGGATTCCGGCGAACAGGTCCGACTCCGGGAGGGGGCTGTCCACCAGCGAACGGACCAACTCGAAGTCTTCGGTGGGCCAGACCCTCTGCTGCAGGTCTATCGGCACGTGGAACCAGAATCCGTCCGGGTCGACCTGGGTGGCGTGTGCCCGTAGCGCGTCGTCGCGGACGCCGAAGTACTCCCCGCACTCGACGCGGGTGGTGATCCGGTCGCCGCGGTCCTCCCGGTCCGACCACTTCTCCAGCCATTCCGCGTACGGCGACTCCAAGCCGGCTGCCAGCATGCCCTCGTGCAGCGCCAGCATCCGGGCCCGGGTCCATCCCGAGTTGTAGTAAAGCTTCTGCGGCTGCCACGGCTCACCCAGCTCAGGGTGAGCTTCGGAGTCGCCGGCCAGATCGAAGGCGATCACCGAGATCTTGTGGCACATGATGTGGTCGGGATGCGGGTAACCGCCGTTCTCGTCGTATGTCGTCATGACGTGCGGCTTGAAGTCGCGAATCAGCCTGACCAGCGGCAGCGCCGCCTCCTTCGGCTCCTGCACGGCGAAGCAGCCCTCGGGTAACGGCGGAAGCGGGTCGCCCTCGGGCAGCCCCGAGTCGACGAAGCCCAGCCAGGCCTGCTCGACGCCGAGGATCTCCCGCGCCTTCTCCATCTCGGCGCGCCTGATGCCGGAGATGTCGGCGAGCACCTCGGGGCGGTCCATCTTCGGGTTCAGCACGCTGCCGCGCTCGCCACCGGTACAGGTGGCGACAAGCACCTCGACACCCTCGGCCACATACCGGGCCATGGTTGCCGCACCTTTGCTCGATTCGTCGTCCGGGTGCGCGTGCACCGCCATCAGACGCAACTGCTCTGCCACCAAAGCTCCCTCGACCTGGCCAGCCGGGAAATGATCCACACCGCGTTGTGATCAGTGCCGCGTTGTGGTCCGTACCGCGTAGTGATGAGTTCGGTCCGGCTGGAAGGATAGTCAATGCCATTCTGGCCGACCCCACCGACAAGAAACGCATGAGAGGTCACCGAGTGAGGGAGACGCGCGCCACAACTCCGGTCTTCCCGCCGGGCCGTTACGGGCGGCGGCGGGACGGCCGGCGCCGGCTGGCGGTCCCGATCCTCTTCGGCGTGCTTGTGCTCGCCGCCTCGATCCTGCTCACCGTGCGGCTCTATCAGCGGTACGGCGACCCCGATTACGACCCGCAGATCGTGGGCTGGACAGACGTCACCACCACCGGCATGACGATCGACTTCCGGGTACGGGTGCCGCCCGGCGGTTCCGCCGTATGCGTACTGCGTGCCCGGTCGTACGACGGCGCCGAGGTGGGCCGGCGCACCGTCACGGTGACCGCGAGGGGCGGCGCCCGCGTGGCTGAAGGCAGCGAACGCGTGACGACCACGGCCGTCGCCTCGCACGGAGACGTGCTCCGCTGTCAACCACCCGGTTGATCAACGGCCAATCAAGTGTGAAAAGTACAAGATCCAGCAATCCAGACACGCTGCATACCGCTGGTAAGCTATGTGATTCGCTCCGTCAGCTCCGCTCGCCAAGGCAGCTCCGTCAGCAAGGAGATCGACCGTGTCCAGTTCAGAGTCGTCGAAGACCTGGCTCTCCCGGGACGCTTACGACCGGCTGCAGGCCGAACTCGACCAGATGATCGCGGACCGTCCGGTCATCGCGGCCGAAATCAACGCGCGCCGGGAGGAAGGTGACCTACGCGAGAACGGTGGCTACCACGCCGCCCGGGAGGAGCAGGGCAAACAGGAAAGCCGGATCCTCTATCTGAAGGAGTTGCTGCGCAACGCCGAGGTGGGTGAGGCGCCGACCGCCGACACGGTGGCCCCTGGCACGGTCGTCACCATCTACTTCGACGACGACCAGAGCGATACCGACACGTTCCTGCTGGGATCTCGTGAGATCGCGTCGACCACCGACCTGACCGTCTACAGCCCCGAGTCCGCCCTCGGCAAGGCGATCCTGGGCGCGAGCGAGGGCCAGACCGTCACGTACACCGCGCCGAGCGGCGCCGACATCAAGGTCACCGTGGTGAAGTTCGCCCCGTTCGGTTCGTAGGGCCGGTCAGGAGTTTGCGCCGGAGAGCAGCGAGACCTGGTACCCGGAGTCACGAAGCGCGCCGATGAGCGTGGTGGAATGGTCCGGGCCCCGGGTCTCCACCGACAATGCGACCTCGACCTCGCCGAAGCTCAGTCGCGGATTCTGCCGGGAGTGGAAGACGTCCACGATGTTGGCGCGGTGTTCAGCGATCGCGGCCAGCAACCGCGCCAACTCGCCCGGCTGGTCGCCGCAGCGCACCGACAGCCGCAGGAACCGCCCCGCGGACACCAGACCATGTTCGATCACCCGGAGCAGCAGCATCGGGTCGATGTTGCCGCCGGACAGGATCGCCACCACCGGCCCGGCAACGTCGATCTTGCCGGCGATCAGCGCGGCGACCGCGGCGGCGCCGGCCGGCTCGACCACCATCTTGTGCCGCTCCAGCAACACGAGCAGCGCCGCCGACAGCTCCTCGTCGGTGACCGTGATGAACTCGTCGACCAGCTTGCTGACGTGCGCGAAGTTCAAGTCGCCCGGCCGCAGCACCGCGATACCGTCCGCGATCGTGGTCGATTCCGGTAGCTTCACCGGCGCACCCGCGGCCAGCGACGGCGGATACGAGGCCGCTCCGGTCGCCTGCACGCCGATGATGCGTACCTCGGGCCGGAGGGCTTTGGCCGCGACCGCGACCCCGGAGATCAATCCGCCGCCGCCGACCGCGGTGATGATGGTGCCGACGTCCGGGCACTGATCCAGGATCTCCAGTCCGACGGTCCCCTGCCCGGCGATGACGTCCGGGTGGTCGAACGGGTGGATCAGGATGGCGCCGGTCCGGTCCGCGAACTCCCGCGCCGCGACGAGCGCGTCGTCCACGCTGCTGCCGGCGTACTCGATCGATGCCCCGTACCCCTTTGTGGCCGAGACCTTGGGCAGCGGCGCACCCTCCGGCATGAATACCGTGGCGCGCGTGCCGAGCAGGCCCGCGGCGAGCGCGACGCCCTGGGCGTGGTTCCCGGCACTGGCCGCAACCACGCCACGAGCGCGCTCCTCATCCGATAGCCGGGCGATCCGGGTATAGGCTCCGCGCACCTTGTAGGAGCCCGCACGCTGCATGTTCTCGCATTTCAGCCAGGTCGGCACGCCGAGCGACAGGCGCAACGGCCGAGAGATCTCCAGCGGCGTCGTGCGCACCACGCCGGTGAGCAGCTGCCGGGCCGCCTCGATGTCCGCCAGCGAGAGCAGATCCAACACCCCAGTCATGCCCCGATCGTCGCACGCCCGCGATCGCCAAGTTCAAGATCAAGATCTGGATTTCCCACGTCCGTCGGGGTACCGACCGTATGCTCCCGCGGGCACCGGGCGCGGGCATCTGGCCGCTGGCGCGTCCAGAACGATGCCCGCACCCTGCCGGCTGCGTGCGTGGTCGGGCTTGATGAGCCGAAGACCTACACGATGGCCAGGCGCTGCCAGGGGTTCTGCATCTCGAACTGGCCGGCGATCGACAGCAACAACACTTCGGAATCCGGCGGCCCGACCAGCTGCACCGCCAAGGGAAGCCCGTCCGGGCGCACCCCCACCGGAACCACGATGGCGGGCAGCCCGGCGAAATTCCATGGCCCGGCCAAGGGTGCATAGCGAATGTTGACGTTCATGCTGCGCCGCCAGCTGCTGCCGGCATGGCCGTCGGCCGGCGGCGGCGTCTGGGCCAGCGCCGGTGTCAGGAGCACGTCCAAGCCGCGGTCGTGGAAGAAATCGATCGACATCTTCCGCCAGGCGTCGCGCCGCGCCTGTCCGGCCAGACCGCGACCGTCGGCCCATCTGCCGAGCCACGCATGCCCGCGGGTGCGCGGCTGTAGTGCAGTCCAGTCCAGGCCGGCCGCCTCGACCTCCCGGTACGCCGACGCCAGCCACGTCGCCACGCCCGCCATGGCCAGCGCGGACGAATAGGGTGGCTCGGCACCGACCGTGCTGTGACCGGCGTTGACCAGGAGCTTTGCCGCGGTCGCCACGGCCGATCGGTTCGGGCCGTCGATGCGTGTGGTGGCGACCGGTGACCGCAGGGAGACGCCGACGCGCAGCCTGGAGGGCTCGGTCAGCTTCACCGGTCGCCGGCCGGCCAGCACGCTGAAGCCCAGCGCCGCGTCGCCGACCGTGGTGGTCAGCACGCCGTTCTCGGCCAGCCCCATCCAGCCGTCAACCCCCAGGTCGGACGGCACCACGCCCTTGCCGGGCTTGAGGCCGACCAGGCCGCAGCAGGCCGCCGGGATGCGCAGCGACCCGAGGCCGTCGTTGCCCTGGGCGAGCGGCACCAGGCCGGCCGCCACCGCAGCGGCCGCGCCACCGGACGAGCCACCCGGTGTCCGGTCCAGCGCCCACGGGTTGCGGGTGGGGCCGTCCGGGCCATCGGTCACCGCCCACAAGCCGAGTTCCGGCATCCGGGTCACGCCGACCACGACCGCGCCGGCGCCGCGGAGCCGGCGTACCACCTCGTGGTCCTCCTCGGCGATCGCCGAGCGGGCCGCCTCCGAGCCGTTCCATGTCGGCAGGCCGGCCACCGGGGTGTTCTCCTTGACCGCGACCGGCACGCCGGCGAGCGGCAGATTCGACAGATCGTCCTGGTCGTCGACCTTCTCCGCCTCGGCCATCGCCTCGCCGGCGCGGACCACCCGGAACGCGTTCAGCTCCGGGTCGCTGATCGCGATCTGCTCCAGGTGGTCGGCGACCACCTGGGTGGCCGACGTGTCGCCGCGGCGCACGGCGCGGGCGATCTGCTTCGCGGTGGCGCCCACCAATGTGGTCGGTACGTATTCCATCGCGTTCCCCGTCGAGACGTCGAGTCAGGACCTCAGCCGAGCGCCTGCTCCAGATCAGCGAGCAGATCGTCAAGCGTTTCGATGCCGACAGACAGTCGCACGAGATCCGCGGGAACTTCAAGCGCCGAGCCCGCAGCGCTCAGGTGTGTCATCTGGCCGGGGTGTTCGATCAGTGACTCCACGCCGCCGAGCGACTCGGCGAGCACGAAGAGTTTCGTCCGGTTGCAGATCTCCACAGCCTGCGACGGTCCGCCGGCCGCACGGAACGACACCATCCCGCCGTACCGCCGCATCTGCTTGGCCGCGGTCTCGTGGCCGGGATGCGACCCGAGACCCGGGTACAGCACCTCGCTCACCGACTTGTGCGACACCAGGTACGCGGCGATCCGCTCGGCGTTGTCGCAGTGCCGGTCCATCCGCACGCCGAGCGTCTTGATGCCGCGCAGCGTCAACCACGCGTCGAACGGGCCGTTCACCGCGCCCATGGCGTTCTGGTGGAAAGCCAGCTCGTCGCCGAGGCCGTCGGCCGCCGCGATCAGCGCGCCGCCCACCACATCCGAGTGCCCGCCCAGGTACTTGGTCGTGGAGTGCACCACGACGTCCGCGCCCAGACCCAGAGGCTGTTGGAGGTACGGCGATGCGAACGTGTTGTCGACGACCAGCATCGCGTCGTATTCGTGGGCGAGCCCCGCCAGCGCCGCGATGTCGGCGATGCTCAGTAGCGGGTTGGTCGGCGTCTCGGCCCAGATCAGCCGGGTGTGTCCCGGGCGGAACGCGGCGCGGACCGCGTCCAGGTCGTCCAGTGGGACCGCCGTCCAGTCCAGTCCCCAGTTCTCGGCGACCTTGGCGAACAGCCGGTAGGTCCCGCCGTACGCGTCGTTCGGGATCACCACGTGGTCACCCGGGCGGCACACGGTGCGCAGCAGGGTGTCCTCGGCCGCCATGCCGCTCGCGAACGCCAACCCTCGGCGGCCGCCTTCGATCGCCGCCAGACATTGCTGCAGGGCGTCCCGGGTCGGATTACCGGACCGGCTGTACTCGTACCCGAGGCGGGGCGCGCCGACAGCGTCCTGCGCGTACGTGCTCGTCTGGTAGATCGGCGGCACCACCGCACCGGTCCGCGGATCCGGCTCCTGGCCGGCGTGGATGGCGCGGGTGTCGAATCCGTACGCGTCAGCACTCATGGAGGGCAAGGCTAGTCTGCAGCGGTGGCCGACTGCCTCTTCTGCGCGATCGTGGCGGGAACCGTCCCGGCGTTCAAGGTCGTGGACCGCGCGTCCGGGATCGGCTTCCTCGACATCCGGCCGGTCTTCAAGGGGCACGTCCTGGTGATCCCGCGCCCGCACGTGCCGCAGTTCGCGGATCTGTCGCCTGATCTTCTGCCCGACTTCTTCGGTCTCGTGCAGGAGGTCGCCGCCGCCGTGCCGGAGGCGCTCGGCGCGAAAGGGACCTTCGTCGCGATGAACAACGTGGTCTCCCAGTCCGTGCCACACCTGCACGCGCACGTGGTGCCCCGGACCAAGGGCGACGGACTTCGCGGGTTCTTCTGGCCGCGGACGAAGTACGACTCCGACGAGGAAGCCCTCTCGTACGCTCAGCGCATCGGGGTAAGGATCTCGTAGCGGCCGGTGTTACATCTGGCGGATGAAGGGAGTGACCGTGTTCCTGCGGCACAAGAAGCTCGAACTGCCCACCCCCGACCAGGCCCTGCCCGGCCGTTCGCTGGAGATGCCGGTGGCCGATCGGCACACCGAGCTGGGTACCCCGCTGAAGGGGCCGTGGCCGGCCGGCTATGAGGTCGCGGTCTTCGGCATGGGCTGTTTCTGGGGTGCGGAGCGGATCTTCTGGCGGATCCCGGGCGTGTACTCGACGTCCGTCGGCTACGCCGGCGGTAGCACGCCGAACCCCACCTACGAGGAGACATGCTCGGGCGCGACCGGGCATGCCGAGGTCGTTCAGGTGGTGTACGACCCGGCCAAGGTCAGCTACGAGACCCTGTTGAAGGCGTTCTGGGAGAACCACGACCCCACCCAGGGCATGCGCCAGGGCAACGACGTCGGCACCCAGTACCGGTCGGCCATCTACACCACGACGGACGCGCAGCTGAAGACCGCTCGCGACTCGCTGGAGGCCTTCCAGCCGGTCGTCACGGCGGCCGGCCGCGGCAACATCACGACGGAGATCGCGCCTCTACGGGATTACTACTACGCCGAGAACTATCACCAGCAGTACCTATCCGACGCCAAGAACCCGTACGGCTACTGCAACCACGGCCCGAACGGGATGATCTGCCCGATCGGGGTGGCGAAGACCGACGCCTGAGGGGCACACAGCCGGGCTCGGTGGTGACACACTGAGGCGAGGAGGTGGCGATGACCACGAGCGGTGCCGAACACCTGAACCAGCCGCGTCGAACACCGCGGCGTCACGAGTCTCTCGATGAGCAGGTTCGGCGGCGTGGTCTGAAGCCGATCAAGTCAGCGGATGATCTCGTGTGCGAGGGCGCGTTCGAAACTGATGAGGAGCTAGACGCGTTCCTCGCCTGGTACCACGCCGAGCGTCAGGCGAATCTGGCGTAGCGACAGGTGGACTACGTCGTACTCGACACGGATGTCGCGTCGTTGAGCTTCCGGGGCCGGTTGGCCTCGCCCATGTCGACTCTGCTCGCAGGCACGGTGACCTGCGTAACGTTTGTCACGATTGGCGAGATGACCAAGTGGGCGGAACTCCGCGACTGGGGTCTGCGTAACCGGCAACGGCTGGACCTCTGGCTGTCGCACCAGGTGCAGTTGGGCTACGACCTCGCCGTCGCCCAGACGTGGGCCGGCTGGCGGCTGCGGGTCAGCGGCGCGGCAGAACCACACCGGTCAACGACACCTGGATCGCGGCTTGCTGTCTGGCCGAGGGTCTACCGCTAGCGACCTTCAACACCAAGGACTACGCCGACTTCGTGGACAACCACGGGCTCCGTGTAGTCGGCCTCGGCAGGAGTTCTGGATGAGTCCGCGACACTTGTGCCAAAGTTCTCATACGTGAAGTAATACCACCAGCAGTACCTATCGGACGCCAAGAACCGTACGGCTACTGCAACCACGGTCCCAGCGGGATGACCTGCCCGATCGGCGTCACGAAGACCGACGCCTGACATGGATCTGTAGGTGGCAAGGCTGCTGGGCTCCGGTCCGGCGGCCTTGTTCTGTTCCGTAGACCTGAGCCCTGGCCGGTCGACATGTGGGCGTCTTACAATTTGTCGTATGTCCACGATTACATTCCGAGCGGACGAGGACGTCGACCGAGCCCTGGCCGATCTGACCTCCGGTGATCGCGACCGATCGCAAGTCATCCGCGAGGCGATCCTCGCAGCCTGGCGCGCCCGGCGCGCCGAGCAACTCCGAGCCGAGGCCGAAGCGGTGGCCGCCGACCCTGAGGACCGCGCGGAGGCACGTGCGGTGCTGGCAGACATGGATTCCCTGCGTGCGTGGTGACGTGTACCGACTGAAGGCGCCTCGTGACGCTCGGGGCCATGAGCAGCGCGGCAACCGCTACGCCGTCGTCGTTCAGTCGGACCTCCTGCCGCTGTCGACCTGGCTCGTCGCGCCGACATCCACCAGCGCGCGACCGACCAGCTTTCGGCCAGAGATCGAAATTCAAGGAAAGTCGACCCACGTCCTGGTTGAGCAAACCGCCGCTGTCGACCCTCAGCGGCTCGGCGAGTTGGTCGGTCATCTCACCAGAGATGAACTTGGCGCCGTAGACGACGCACTCCGGACTGTCCTCCATCTTGAATGATTATGTGCACGAACGTTTAGTTCATATGTGTACAACTACGACCAGCAGTACCTATCCGACGCCAAGAACCCGTACGGCTACTGCAACCACGGGCCGACCGGCATGACCTGCCCGATCGGGGTCGCGAAGATTGCCGAGTAGGGGTTCGTCGAGGGGCACGATGACCGTGGCGGCCACGCCGAGCGTCGGCATGCCGAGCCTGCCATCGTGCCCTACCCCCCGGCCTTCTCCGGCCCGCTAAGGTCCTCTGCGCGCAAGTGGGTGTCTACATCGATGGCTACAACCTTCATTACGGCGCGCGAGGGCTCTGCGGTCGCGGAACGCCCGGGTGGCGCTGGCTCGACATCCGAGCGCTGGCAACGTCTCTCGTGGCGGCACGCACCAGCTGGCAGGGAGCGACGATCGACCGGGTAATCTACTGCACCGCTCTGATCGATGCGGCCACCAATCCATCGGGGTACGCCGACCAGGACGTCTACATCAAGGCGCTGACCAACTACCACAGCGTCGATCATGTTGAGCTCGGATACTACGTAGCGGGGTTAAGCAGGCTCCCTTGGCCGTGCGCGCGCCAGGACCGGCCGGCGTCCCACAGATCGTCCAGGCCAACTGGCCTGTGATGGTGCAAGACTCACGGGGAAACGCGGTGAATGGTGCCACGTTCATGGTTTCCTACGCTCACCGGGAGGAGAAGGGTTCCGACGTCAACGTTGCCTCCCATCCACCTTGCAGGCGCTTTGCGCGGCCAGGCCAGGGGACGGGATCGGGCGCCACTGGTGGCGACAACCCACGGCCCAGGACGTCACGAGCCACCAGCTACCGAACCCGGCGGGCAACTACTCCCGACCGACCGGTTGGTGAACGGCGCACGCCTGGACCGCCGGGATACACGACCCGGATCGTGGTAAGGTCGTACGCATTCACCACCCGGTTCCCTCGCGGAGCCGGGTTTCCTTTATTTGAGTGCTGTCATGCCACGCCGGCAGATGGCACCAGCAGTACCTCTCAAGTGACAAAAACCCCAACGGGTACTGCAACCACGGTCCCAACGGCATGACGTGCCCCATCGGCGTGGCCACGACCGACGCCTGAAGCTCGATGCGTTAGTTGGCAAGGCTGCCGGGCTCCGGCCTGGTGGCCTTGTTGATGTTCGAATGGGCTCGCAGACTCAATCTCGGGCGGAGATTGCACAGACTTCGCGCCACTGACTGGCTATACTTCGAGCATGACTGTTCTCCCGTTCACCGATGCCCGCAACCGGCTCTCGGAACTCATCGACGAGGTGGCCCGGACGCATGAGCGGGTGGAGATCACGAAGCACGGCCACCCCGTCGCGGTACTCATCTCAGCCGACGACCTCGCGGCGCTGGAGGAGACTCTGGACGTTCTGTCGAGCCCCGAGGCCATGCGGCAACTCGCCGAGTCCCGTGCCGCCGTCGAAGCCGGGGACGTCCTGGACAGTGACGAGCTCGCGGCGTTGATGGCGAAGCGGTCACGGGGAGCGCGGTGACTGACCCGGATCCCACTCGCTACCGACTCCAGGTAACCGGACCCGCAGCGCGCGCCTTGGCCGGGCACCTGCCGGAGAAGATCGCGCCAGCTGTCTACGAGTTCATCACCACCACACTCGTCGAGAATCCGCATCGTGTCGGCAAGCGACTCATCCTGCCGCCGCCGTTCGAGGGCACGTGGTCGGCCCGACGCGGCACGTACCGCGTCCTCTACGAGATCGACGAAGATAACCGCGTCGTCACGGTGACGGCGATCGAACATCGGGTGGACGCGTATCGGTCGCGCTGATCGAGAAGCCACCGACCTCAGGGAGTGCTGCCACCCGCAGTACCTACCCGACGCCAAGAACCCGTACGGCTACTGCAACCACGGCTCGAACGGGATGACCTGCCGATCGGAGTCGCGAAGACCGACGCCTGACCGCTGGACGTGAAGCAAGGCCACTCAGCTCGGCTCCGGGGCATTGCTTCAGGTTGGGTCGGGCCTCATATCTGTACAAACTTCACGCCAATGTCGCCGAGGTCGTGGTCGAGGCTCTCGATAACCCAGGACCCGCGCCTGGATCATCCTCTACCGCAGGGTGATGTAGAGCAGGCCGATTGCGGCGGAAATGGTCGCGATGATGGTCAGGAGCAGGGGTAGGCCGCCACCGGGTAGCGGGCCGGCCGAACTCAGCAAGGCCTGCTGCACGCGGCGGGCGCGGCGGCCGGCCAGGATCCAGGTGGCGGCGGAGAACAGCAGTCCCGCGATCCCGACCGCGAGAGACCAGACGCCGAGCACCGCTGGCAACAGCCGGAACGATACGACCGCGCCGACCGCGAGGGTGAGCGCGGTGCGCCGCCAGGCGAGCGCGGTGCGTTCGGGCTGCAGCCCGGGATCGAACAGGACCCTGCGGGTCAATGCGCCACAACCCCGAGGACGAGCAGGACGGCGGTGCCGGAGACGCCGATGACCACGGGCAGGGCAACCTTGGATCCGGGCAGCGGGGCACCTCGGCGCAGCGCCCGTTCGACGGCGGCCCAGGTGAGCCAGGCGAGGACGGGCACGACCAGGCCGAGGACGAGCAGGATGATGGCTGCGGTACGGCGCAGGTCGGGTTGGATCGGCAGGGCGAGGGCCTCCAACGCGATGCCGGCGGCGATCAGGGCGAGCGCGGTACGGATCCAGGCAAGGAAGGTGCGCTCGTTGGCCAGGGTGAACCGGGGGTCGGGTTCGCTCCCGACCTCATAGACCTGGCGGGGGAATCGGGGGGAGCTCACCGGCCCACCGTCCTGAAGCCCGCGTTGTCCATTGACGACTCCGGCGTGTTGGAGGAGCGGGCCGAGTTGCGGTACCTGTTGCAGTAGGAGTCATGGCACAGGTAGGAGCCGCCGCGTAACACCCGGGCGCCGGCCGGACCGGGCCCCGTTGGGTCACGGACCGTATGGTGGGCGCGGCGGGCGTAAGTGTTGGCGTCGAACACGTCGGCGCACCATTCCCAGACATTGCCGACGGTCTGCCACAGCCCGAACCCGTTCGGGCTGTAGGAACGCACAGGGGCGGTGGTCACCCAGCCGTCGGCCGCGGTGTTGGTCGCGGGAAACGATCCCTGCCAGATGTTGCACCGCCATGACTGGTCGGGCGCCATCAGCTCGTTGCCCCAGGGGTAGCGTGCGCCCTCGATTCCTCCTCGGGAGGCGCGTTCCCATTCCGCCTCGGTGGGTAACCGCCGGCCCGCCCAGGCGCAGTACGCCTGGGCGTCGTTCCAGCTGATGTGCACGACGGGGTGGTCCACACGCCCGATTGTGTCCGAGTGGGGGCCCTCCGGGTGGCGCCAGTCGGCGCCGCGCACGCCGACCCACCAAGGCGTGCCGGAGGGACGGCCGACGATGTCGGCGTCGGCCAGGACCGCCAGGTGAAAGACGGCGGAGTAGCCGAAAGTCTCGGCCTCGGTGCGGTAGCCGGTGGCATCGACGAATCGGCCGAAGTCGGCGACGGTCACGCTGGTGACGTCGATGTCGAACGCCGAGACCCGCACGAGGTGGACCGGATCCTCGCCGTCGGGTCGGTTGCCGTCGCCGAATCCGTCACCCATGGCGAACGTACCGGCCGGGATGTGCGCTTGCGGCACCGAGTGACGCCCGGCGGCCGCACCGTGTTCAGGCACCACCGGCATATCAGCCCGGCACGGGGCGGTGCGATCTGCTCGCGACGGCGAGCAACAGTCCCTGCTCATTCGGGCATCATTCCCACGAGCCCGACCGGCTCCCACGTCCCCGTGGCCTGGGGTGTGCTCGCGGCAGGTGTGATGTCATCGACGCCGGCGGGTCGCGGTTGGGAGGGGTGCGGGGCGTCGCCGAGGCGGCCCTGTTCGCGCCACATGGCCGTTTTCAGTTCCTCGCGGATCTGGGCGTAGCCGGGGTCGTGGTAGACGTTGTGCAGCTCTTCGGGGTCGTTGTGCAGGTCGTACAACTCCCACTCCGGCGGGTAGGTGTAGTAGCCGCTGCCTCTGAGGCCCATACCGTCGTTGTAGAAGTAGATGAGCTTGTACCGCTGCGTACGGTAGCCGTAGTGGGCGGGCGCCTTGTGGAACAGGTCGTCGTGTTCCCAGTAGCGGTAGTACATGCCGTCGGCCGGCGGGGTGTCCGGCGCTTCGAGCAGGTCGGGCCAGAAGCTGCGGCCCTGCATGCGGGGATGGTGCTCGGCACCGGCGGCGTCCAGGATGGTCTGCGCCCAGTCGACGTTGGTGACGATGCCGGTGAACATCCGGCCGGCCGGGAGCCGGCGGGGGTAGCACAGCAGCAACGGCATGCGCAGCGACTCCTCGTACATCAGCCGCTTGTCGAACCAGCCGTGGTCGCCGAGGAAGAATCCCTGGTCGGAGGCGTACATCAGCAGGGTGTCGGCGAAGTCGCCGCGCTCGCGGAGCCAGTCGACGACCCGGCCGACGTTCTCGTCGACCGACTCGACGCAGGCCAGGTAGTCCTGCATGAACCGCTGGTACTTCCACACCGCGAGCTCCTCGTAGCTCAGCGCGTCCGGCGGGTCTTGTTTCAGGTCGGTGCGGCTGAGTTGCTCGGCGATCCGCATGGCCACCCGCCGGGCCGAGCTGGAACGGGTGGCGTAGTCGTCCCAGAACGTCTTGGGCAGCGGCACCGGATCGGCGTACATCGACCGGTGCTCGTCCTTGGGTTCCCAGGAGCGGTGCGGGGCCTTGTGGTAGATCAGTACGCACCACGGATCGTCGCCGTCGAGGGAGTCCACCCAGCCGGTGGCCAGGTCGGTGATGATGTCGGTGGCGTAGCCCGGCACGGTGCGCAGGCCGTCGGCGGACAGGAACCGCGGGTTCCAGTACTCACCCTGATTGATCACCACGTCCCAGTAGTCGAAGTTCTGCGGATCATGGCCGTCGCCGTCGCCCATGTGCCACTTGCCGATCATCGCGGTCCGGTAGCCGGCCGCGCGCAGCTGGGAGATGAAGGTCGGCTGGCCGGCGTCGATCGGCGTCCACAGCGTGGTGACACCGTTGATGTGGCTGTGCGTGCCGGTCAGGATCGACGCCCGGCTCGGCGAGCACAGCGAGTTCGTTACGAAGCAGTTGTCGAAGCGCCAGCCCAGCGCACCGATCTCGTCGATACGTGGCGTGCGGTTGACCACCGAGCCGTACGCGCTGATCGAGTGCGCGGCGTGGTCATCAGTCAGGATCATGACGATATTGGGTCGGCGTACCTCATCGGTGCTCACGGTGTCTCCTTGACTGGTTGCGGCGGTGGAAGCGGCTTCTCACCGCTCGCGGCCAGGGTGATCGGGCGGGTCGGAGTCCTGGGACGGCTGAGCTCGCTCAACGGCGGCGGCCGGCGCCCTGGTCGCGGCGGGCCGCTGGGCAGACTCCACCAGCAGGGCCAACCGAGCCTCGGTGCCCTCCAGCCAGGTGATGTGGTTGGCGGCCAGGAGCCGGCCGCGTTGGTCGAGCAGCAAGTGCACCTCCTGCCCCCAGCCTCGCTCGGCCGGTCCGGCGTCCTCGCGTTGCAGGAACGGGTCGAACGCGAATCGGAGCTCGTGCTGCGCCTTGCGGTACCGCAACTCGGTGCGGACGAGTTCCAGGATGGCCGCGGGTCCCTGGTGCTGAGTGAACAGCATCCGGACCTGGAAGTCGGGGTCCATCGGCCGCTCGGCCGGCTCGTACGGCGAGGTGGCCCACTCGTCGAACGCCGCTCGCCCCTCGTCGGTGAGGACGTAGAGCTTGGCGTCTGGACCCGAGGTACGCGGGTCCGCCACGGTGTAGGCCCAGTTGCGCTCCACCAGCCGGGCCATCTGACGGTAGATCTGCGACGTCGGGGCGCTGTAGCCCATGATCTTGCCGTTCTTGTCGAGCCACTTACGGATGTCGTAGCCGGTCCTGGGCCGCGCGGTCAGCAGACCCAGGACGATCACATCGAGCCGCTTGATCACTAGGGCGCGCCCCCGTCGCTTGACAGTAGTCCTCACGTGCACTACCAGACCGCACGGTAGCCGCGGGTGGTGCTCTCTCTCGCCATATCGATATGAATGGGCAGGCACTCGAGACTTCTGCGGCTCATCGCGTCCCCGGCCGCGTGTTTGGACTACTCCACTTGTTGATTAGCTGAAGGAGACGGTACAGCAGGATGCGGGCACGTGCAACGACCTATGAGCTTCACGCGTCGCACAAGATCCGAGCACGCGGCAACCCGTGACGCGGTCATGCTGCCCGCTTGCGTGCGTCACTCGGACTTGGCGTGAGTCGCGGGTCGCGGGCCGGCGGTTCTCTAATCCGCCAACGAAAGCGCCTCCGAGGTCGGCCATGGTGTTTCGTCGGCGCGGCAATAGGCCTGGCGGGAATCGGGTGCGGCGTTGCCGGTCGCCATGTGCGGTATATGTCCACCGCCAGGGCGGGTCCCTGCGGGCGCGGTCGGGGGTTCCGGCTGGTACGGGCCTGGCGGGAATCGGGTGCGGCGTTTGCCGTTCACAGTGTGCGGCGCGTGCCCGCCGCCCGGCCGGTCCAGAGGGGCGCGGTCGGCGGGTCCGGCCGGTCCGGTCCGGGCGGGACAGGGATCGGGTGCGGCGCCGTTCACCGACGCGGCGCGTGCCCGCCGCCCGGGCCGGTCCAGATGGGTGAGTCGGCGGGTCCGGCCGGTCCGGTCCGGGCGGGACAGGGATGGCGTGCAGCGTTGCCGTCCGCCGTACGCGGCGCGTGTCCGCGGCCCCGAGCAGGTCCAGGCGAGGCGGGTGGGGATCGCGTGCTGCGCGTGCCCGCAGCCCCAGGCGGGTTCAGGCGGGGCGGGGTGGCAGGCCCGACGGGGCGGGGGTCCCGGTTCGGTGTGTCGTTGCTCGGCGCCACGTATTGGCCACGGATGCCGTTAGCCGCCGGTCGGGCTGCCCGCGGAGGCCGGTGTCTGCTGGTCTTCGGATGTTCAGCCGGCCTTACGGCCTGGTCGCGGCTCAATCCGGCTCGGTGTGGTGCTCGGTGCGCGGATCGGTCGCGGGCCATCGGCTGCGGCGGCGGCGAGGCCGACTGCGGCGGCGGCGAGGCCGACTGCGGTAGCGGCGAGGCCGGCTGCGGTAGCGGCGAGGCCGGCTGCGGTAGCGGCGAGGCCGGCTGCGGTAGCGGCGAGGCCAGCCGTGGTGACGGAGATGCAGCTGGGGCATGGTCGTCGCGGCGTGGCACCGTGGGGCGTGCCGCCGGCGGGACGGGATGGGACCGGTGGTGTGCCCGCCACAGCGATGCGGCGTGGCGGCGGGCTAATCCGTAGGCGCGGCGGCGTTGGTGGTCGCGACGGAATTCGTCACGACCGGGAGAATAGTTGCGTGATTTGGTCCGGTCGCGCATTGTGGCCAGTTCGGCGGTGGTGAACAACTGCAGCTGCCGCATTCGTTTATTGTCTCGCGATCCGTCGAAATTTTCTCACCCGAATCCGTTGTTGACCATGCCATATTCAAGATGGTCCAGAACTGTCGATCGTGCCGGAGGTTCGCGGCCGGTGCGGACCGACCACGTGCGTATCGGGGTTTGTTTGGGACACGACATGTCATACCGCTCGGGATGCGGGCGGCACGCGACGGAATCGGCGGCCAGACAATGACCGGTGGCCGGGGCGGCACCGACGGCGACCGCAATCCCGGCGGTACATTCCGCGCCGAAAGGGCTAGCGGGACGGTCTCCCCTTCGGCGACCCTGCCGGGCTTGAGCGGGACAGATACACGCTCCCACGCATGACGGTACGCCGAAGTGGAGATCGCCGAGGCCCGCCTCTGATCGGCCGCTGCCGACTGCGTAACTCGATTCGTTCGGCGACGTCCGGCCGGTCCATGACCAGACAGCGGTTTATTGCCGGTGGCGGCGCGGACGGGCGCATTTCCCGGCGGGCCGGTCGGCCATTGCAGCCGCATATGTGGAACGGCTGGCGGTGACCGACAAGGTCGAACTGCCGACCGGCGGCCAGCACCGGGTGCCCCGGCTGCGCCAGTCGGAGACCGGATCTGACGGGCAATACGTCAACGGCATGAGCACCCGAAACGGCGTCGCGGCGAGATTACCGACCCGGCGGCACGAAGATGCCGCGGAAACATTCCTTCGCGTCTGCTCTCGGTACGGTTCGGAATATGCCGCGCGTGTGGTCGCCGTGGAACATCGTCACCGTGCCGCCGATGCGGGCAAGCGCGGGATCTGCCGGCGGCGGCGTCCACGGGAAGACCTTCTTGGGGTCCTTGCAAGCGGCGTACACGAGCCTCGCGGACGGCGTGAAGCCGGTTCCCGTCCAGGTCACCCGGAAGATGCCAGTGAGGGAGTGGAAGTACAGGTCGGCGCCGAGGAACTCCGGGCTGCGCGCGCTGCCTAGAAGCAGACCGTTGTTCGGGTTCACGGCCAGGCCCCGCCTGGTGAAGGTCAGGCCATCGGACGACGTGGCCCACCAGATCCGGGCCAGGCCGGACGGCACGTTGCGTGCGTAGCTGCCGCTCCGGTCGACCTCGTAGGCCATCAGCCACGTCCCGTCGCCCAGCCGCGTCGTGCTGGTGAAGCCGACGCGCTCCCCTGCCGCCAGCCAGCCGGTGCCTCCGGCATCCAGGTCTTGCCGTCGCTGCTGATCGACGCGTAGATGCCGGACCTGTCCGCCGCGACCTCGCGCTCGGTGCCGTACAGCGTGCGGTACCTGCCGTCGGGCAGCCGGAACACCTCGGCGTCGGCGTACCTTCCCGGCACCACGCTGGTGCTCGTCGTCCAGCCGGCCTGCGCGGGCGCGGCCACCGCACCGGTGAACGCCAGAACGCGGGTCGCCACGGCCAAGAGTTTCGCCCGCATGATCACCGCCAGCCCTTCCGAAGGTGAGGTGCCGCCACCGGCACCCAGCGCGGCGACGACCCCTCCCATAGGCCATTCGGACCGGGTTCTGACGATTCGCGTCCGGCTCATGACCACCCGCACGGGTGGAAAAGATCGACATATCCTGAAATGGCCTAACACACTGGTAGGTGATCGCCGACCGCCGGGAGGTGCACCATGCCGGGTTTCCACGACGACGACGAACGAGCCGCCTGGGCTCTGGCCGAATCCCTCCTCGACAAGGCTCGCGCGATGATGCGCCAGGCCGAGAGTGCCCTCGAGACGTGGAAACTGGGCAAGGAGCTCAACCGCCAGCGCTGTGCCCGGCGTGGAATCAGTGAGACGGACGCGGAGATTCGCTGGGCCGGTACGGCCAATGCCAAGAACGCCCTGACCGACAACAGCTTCCACGCCGGGCTGGCGACCATGTACTTCGGGGCCGCGTCGGCCTACTACGCGCGGGCGATGTACATGCGCACACGACGCGACGCACACATCGGTCGGTGAAAGACCAGCCACGTCGCCGATGAAAGCTGTGGGCGAGCTGAAT
>Ga0081539_10001792_pt1 | contig 34027 bp, 29 predicted proteins | sample TabmetS4T2R2_FD_71023 | JGI IMG/M metagenome (GOLD analysis project Ga0081539, IMG submission 71023) | Tabebuia heterophylla rhizosphere microbial communities from the University of Puerto Rico - S4T2R2 | ecosystem: Host-associated > Plants > Roots > Rhizosphere ... | reverse complement strand
CCGAGGATGACGCCGAGCGCGCCACCCATGGAGATCACGCCCGACGCCGTCGTGCGCAGGTCGGGCCGGAACCAGGTGAAGGCGACGTGGTTCGCCATCGGCAACCCGATCGGCGGTGAGCCGACGCAGTGGCCGACGCATTCCTCGTCGATCATCGTCACCGTGCACTCGGTCGGCCCGTAGCCGTTGTGGAAGCTCCGGCCCGGGCTCCACCGGTTGACGAGCTCGGCGGGGAACGCCTCGCCGCCGACGAAGACGAGCCGACCCGTCCCCGCCTCGTCGAGCTCGGCGAGCAGTGCGTCCCGCTCCAGGAGCCGTGTCTCGGCCACGCGCTGATCCTGCGCGCGGGGCGCCGCCGGTTCAAGAGCGCTCAGCGCGTCTGCGGAAAGCCCAGGTCGACCTTGCTCGTCGCCGGATCCGGCCAGCGCGACGTGACCACCTTGCCGCGCGTGTAGAACGTGATCCCTTCCGGGCCGTAGATGTGCGTGTCGCCGAAGAGCGAGTTCTTCCAGCCGCCGAAGGAGTAGTACGCCACGGGAACCGGGATCGGGACGTTGACGCCGACCATGCCGGCCTGGACGTCGAACTGGAATTGCCTGGCGACGCCGCCGTCGCGCGTGAAGATCGCCGTGCCGTTGCCGAACGGGTTCTCGTTGACGAGCGCGAGCGCCTCGTCGTACGTCTCGACACGGGTGATCCCGAGCACGGGCCCGAAGATCTCCTCGTCGTAGACCGCCATCCCGGGCTTCGTCTCGTCGATCAGCGTCGGCGCGAGGAAGAAGCCGTCGCCGTCGGGGGCGTTCTCGCGGCCGTCGACGACCACGGACGCACCTTCGCTCGGCGCCTTCTCGATGAACGACGCGACGCGATCGCGATGCTCGCGCGTGATCAGCGGCCCCATCTCGACGTCCGGCTGCATCCCGTCGCCGACCTTGATCTTCGGGATCCGCTGCTTGATCGCCTCGATCAGCGGCTCCGCCGCGTGACCGACGGCGACGACCATCGAGATCGCCATGCATCGTTCGCCCGCGGACCCGTACCCCGCGGACACGGCGGCGTCGGCAGCCATGTCGATGTCGGCGTCGGGCAGGACGACCATGTGGTTCTTCGCGCCCGCAAGCGCCTGGCAGCGCTTCCCGTGGCCGGTCGCGGTCCTGTAGATGTACTGCGCAACGGGCGTCGAGCCGACGAAGCTGACCGCACCGACGTCCGGGTGCTCGAGCAGCGCGTCGACCGCGACCTTGTCGCCGTGGACGACGTTGAAGACGCCGTCCGGGATCCCGGCCTCCTGCAGCAGCTCGGCGAGGTAGACCGACGCGGACGGATCCTTCTCCGACGGCTTGAGGACGAACGCGTTGCCGCACGCGAGCGCGGGCGCGAACATCCACATCGGGACCATCGCCGGGAAGTTGAACGGCGTGATGCCGGCGACGACGCCGACCGGCTGACGGATCGAGTAGACGTCGATCCCCGTCGACGCCTGCTCGCTGTACTCGCCTTTCAGCAGCTGGGGGATGCCGCACGCGAACTCGACTACCTCGAGGCCGCGCGCGACCTCGCCGAGCGCGTCGGTGAGCACCTTGCCGTGCTCGGCCGTGAGGATGCGCGCGATGTCCTCACGGTGCTCGTGGAAGAGCGACCGGATGCGGAACATGATCTCTGCGCGCTTCGAGAGCGACGTGGCACGCCAACCGGGAAACGCGGCCTTCGCCGTCGCGACGGCCTCGCCGACCTCCTCGACCGAGGCGAAGTCGACGGCGCCCGTCTGGCGTCCGCTCGCGGGGTTGTAGACCGGGCCGTTGCGACCGGACCTGCCGGCGACTCGGCGCCCGCCGATCCAGTGGTTGATCGGGACGACCTTCTGATCGAGCTTGTCTGCAGGCGGCGCGGCGACTTCCGTCATCTCTGTCTCCTCCCTCTCGGCAAGGGAGAGGGTACCGCGCGGTGGCTGCATGCGACGGCGGCGAAGCCGCCGCCGCGCGGCCGGAAACCGGGTCGCCTTCGGCGACCCTGGGGTTAGGATCGGCGGATGGCGATCGTCGAGAGCGACCCGAAGCTGGGCGAGCAGATCGTCGCCGACGCGAAGCGCTACGTCCTGCATTCATGGTCGGTACAGGACGCCGTCAACCCGATTCCCGTCGCGGGCGGCGAGGGACGCTATTTCTGGGACCACGCCGGCAACCGCTACCTCGACTTCGCGTCGCAGCTCGTCAACCTGTCGCTGGGACACCAGCATCCGCGGCTGGTCGCGGCGATCAAGGAGCAGGCGGAGAAGCTGTGCACGATCGGCCCGCCGATGGCAACCGAGGCGCGATCGGCGCTCGCGCGCATGCTCGCGGAGGTCACGCCGGGCAACCTCGCGATGTCGTTCTTCACGAACGGCGGTGCGGAGGCGAACGAGAACGCGATCAAGCTCGCCCGCTGGTACACGGGCCGGCACAAGGTGATCGCGCGCTACCGCTCGTACCACGGCGCGACCGCGGGCGCGATCACGCTCACCGGCGATCCGCGGCGCTGGGCCGCCGAGCCCGGCATTCCGGGCGTCGTGCGGATGCTCGATCCCTACACGTACCGCTGCCCCGCGGGGCATCCCGACCCGTGCCCGGTGTGCAGCGGCGGGCCGCACCTCGAAGAGTTGCTCCAGTACGAAGGGCCGCAGACCGTCGCCGCCGTGATCCTCGAGACGGTCACCGGAACGAACGGGATCATCGTCCCGCCCGACGGCTACCTGCAGTCGATCCGCGAAGTCTGCGACCGGCACGGAATCGTGCTGATCCTCGACGAGGTCATGGCAGGGTTCGGACGCACCGGCAGGTGGTTCGCGTGCGACAACTGGGACGTCGTCCCGGACATCCTCACGGTCGCGAAGGGCATCAACTCCGGCTACGTCCCGCTCGGCGCGATGGTGATCTCGGAGCCGATCGCGGAGTGGGTCCGCGGCAAGCCGTTCGCCGGCGGCCTGACGTACAGCGGCCATCCGCTCGCCTGCGCCTCGGCGGTCGCGTCGATCGAGGCATTTCGCGAGGAAGGCATCGTCGAGAACGCCGCCGCGCAGGGCGAGTACCTTCGTGGCGAGCTCGCCGCGCTCCAGGCGCGCCATCCCTCGATCGGCGACGTGCGCGGGCTTGGCCTGTTCTGGGGGCTCGAGCTCGTCCGCAACCGCGAGACGCGCGAGCCGCTCGTGCCCTTCAACGCGGGCGGCGAAGCCGCGGCGCCCGTGACGGAGTTGACGAAAGCGGCGCTCGACCGCGGCGTCTACCTCTTCGTGCACTGGAACGTCGTCGTGATCTGCCCGCCGTTGAACATCACGCGCGAGGAGCTCGACGAAGGCCTGGCCGTGCTCGACGAGGTGCTCACGCTCGCCGACGAGCACGTCGCATGAGGGCGGGGGAGGCCTTGCGGCCTCCCCCGGATCGGGTCAGAGGTTGGTCGAGAGGCGCTTGAGCAAGGCGGCCTGCTCGGGCGTGAACGTCTTGCCGGGCTCGCCGCCCGTCTTCGCGTCCACCTGGTTGCGGAACGCCTCGAGGATGCCTTGTCGCGAGGCCCCGGTCGGCAACGCAGCAGCCATCGCGAGCTTGCCGCAGAGGTCGTCCGCGACCTTCGCATCGCCGATGTACGCCCGGACGAGATCGCAGAGGCTCGCGAACGTCACGAAGACGTCAACCGAAGCGCGGTATTCCCTGACGCCGCCGTCCTTGTCGCGGATCTTCGCACCGACCGCACGCGTGCCGACGTCGGTCGTCGTACACGAAGCGCTCGCAGCCGTACCGAACGCCCCGTAGCCCGATCCACAGTCGAACGCGTACGTGAAGCCGGCGGCCATGTCCGCGGCGGACGGATCGGTCGGGTTGGCGAGCGAAAGCGCGAACGCGAACCCGGCCGGCGCGGAGGTCGGCGCCACGAACGTCGCCGTCGGCGGGACGTTGCGGACGGTGATCGTCGCCCGCGCCACGCCGGCGAGACCGCCGTCGTCGACGACGCGAGCGGCTACGGTCGGCGTCGCGGGACCGTCGGGCGCCGAGAAGGTGGCCGACTGGCCCGCAGTCTCGAACGTGCCGTTGTTGTCCAGGTCCCACGCGTACGCGAGCGGACCCCCTTCGGGATCCGTGCCGCTGGCCGTGAGCGTGATGCTCGATCCCTCGTCGACCGCGTACGGCCCGCCTGCGAGGACGCTCGGCGGATCGTTGAGCGTGATCCGCGCGACCGACGGGTCGTGGTCGGATGCCTGGTCGGCGAACTCCGCGTTCACGTGCACGACGTCGAAGTCGATCGGCCGCGCGCTCAGCGCGGTGCTGACGAGCACATGGTCGAGCGTCTGCGAGTTCCCTTCGAAGACGTAGCTGTAGCGCTCGTTCGCGGGGAGCGTGTCGATCAGGTCGTTGAGCACTCCCGCCTTCAGCGTCGCGACCGCGTCCGAGAACTCGAAGTCGTTGAGGTCGCCGTCGACGACGACGTTCGCGTTCGGATCGGCAGCGAGGATCGACGCGACGAAGTCGTGGACGACCTGTGCCTGGTTATGCCGCTGCACCTCCGAGCTCCGCGTCGGCGGCTGGAACCTGCCGAACAGCGGCTGGTCGCCGCCCTTCGAGTTGAAGTGGTTGCCGATCACGAAGAGGTGATGACCACGGAACAGGAACTCGCCGACGAGCGGCTTGCGGCTCGACGTGAATGCGGAGTTGGTCGGATCGATCCGTCCCGGGCTCGCGGAGAGCTCGGGTCCGCTGGACCCCGTGACGACGGTCGTCGCCGTCGTCGGCCCGCCGCCCGGGCGGTCGACGAACGAGACTCCGCGGTCGGTACGGAAGAGGAAGACCTGGCGGATGTTCCCGCCCGGCTCGCCGCCGTCCGCATCGTTCACGGGGCTGATGTAGCGGTACGAGTACGTCGGCCCGCCTGCGGCCTGGATCGCGGCGACGAGCATGTCGAGCGTGGTGTTCGCGTCGACGACGCCGTTGTCCGTCGGCCCGTTGTCGTCCTGGACCTCTTCGACGGTGAGCACGTCGGGCGCCGCGAGGTTGTTCACGATCAGGCCTGCAAGCCGCGCGAACTTCGCGGGCGGATCGATCGGGTCGAGATTCTCGACGTTGAACGTGCCGATGGCGAGCTGCGTGATCCGTTGCGCGGTCGTCGCCTCCGGTGTCACGCCGTCGTGCACGACCGCAGGCACGGACGTCAGCTCGAGCATGAAGTTGCCGAAGCTGTAGTCGAGCACTCCGACCGACGCGCCCGGGTAATGGTCGCCGACGTTCGCCGCCGGCAGCGCGCCGAGGATGACGTCGTCGAAGACGATCCGTTCCGGGTTGAAGTCGTTCGGCCGAACCACGACACCGCCGCGAGCCGTCCTGAGGCCCGCGTTGGCGCCGTCGTCGCCGACGACCGGCGTCTCGCCGAAGGCATTCGTCGGCCCGACGGCGACCGCGTTGTCGACCTCGACCCTCATGCCCTCGAGGCTTTCGTAGAAGTCGATCCCGTCGCTCGCCGGGTCGAACGCGCCGGAGGTCTCCACGCTGCCGGTCGCGTCGTCCTCGATCACCGTGTTCGGGGGGACACGACCGCCGGAGCCGACCACGACCGGGGCCGGAAGCGCGTTGCCCGACGAGAGGACGGTCGTCGTCGGCGTGACGATCTCGGTCGTCGACAGGTTCGCGCTCGAGCTGCCGCCGGGGCGGAACTCGCTGACCCGTCCGTCCACGCGGACCAGGTCGCCGATGTTGACCGAGGTCGGAGCCGACGAGGTGAAGACGAAGATCCCCTCCGAGGTCGCCGCGTCGGCGTCGGGGTTGGGATCCTGGATGTAGAAGCCGTTCGTCCGCTTGGCCGTCACGATTCCGCGGACGTTCGCGACGGCCTGCCCGCTCCGCGGCGAGAGATGCGCGGCGCCCTGGATGTCGTGGATCGGCGTCGGCTGGGTCGTGGCGAGCACCTCGACCTGGATCTGCGCGAACGAGTTGCGGCTCTGCGCGTCCCCGATCAGCGCGGGCATCGACTTGATGCCAGGCGACGTGCCCGCCGCCACGGCCGTCGCGAACGTGAAGGTGTTGTCGCCGGCGACCTGGTCGCCGTGGGTTCCGTCGTCGTAGAAGACCTGCCCGGTCGTTCCGCCGATCGCGCTGATGTCCGCAATGACGTTGAGTCCGGTACTGGCCGGGTTTGTCCCGGGCGTCACGACCACTTTCAGCACGACCGCACCGCCCGGCTCGACCGAGCTCGGAGTGGCCGAGCCCACGCCGGTCGGATTCGTCGACGCAGCGCAGTCCTTTGCGGGCGAGGAGGCGTTGCGGGGCGTGGGCGCGCCGGCAGTGAAGTCGGCGGCGTTGTCGTCCGTGTCGGCGCAGCCGCCGTCGTTGCGCAGGACGGCGGTCGTGTTCGAGCCGGCCGGCGCGGCACCGGCGCCTTCGAAGAAGTTGGCCCCGTCGTAGCCGACGAGGTCGACGATGGTCGCCAGCGCACTCGCCGAGCACGGCGTCGAGCTGCCGTTGCAGCCCAACGGCGTCGTCGTGCTGACGACGGCGACCTTGCCGCCGGTCGCGCTCATGTTGATCGGCGTCGCGTCGACGATGTCCGGGGTCGGCAGCGTCGCGCCGACGGCCGCCGTGGATGCCTCCTGCACGAGGCGGTACTCACCCGGCCCGATGAATCCGGAGAGCTCGGTGAGCTGGGCGGTGTTCGCGCCGAAGTTCCCCGTCCCGGTTGCGCTCGTGTACTGGATCGACCAACCGGTGAGCGGCACGGCCGCGAGGCCGCGGTTGAACAGCTCGACGTAGTCGTTCGTGTACGGCGCGCCGGTGTTCCCGCCCCCGCCGTAGATCTGACTGACGACCACATTCGAGCTCGCCGCGACCGCCTGCGCGGGCACGCCGAGCGCGACGATCGCGAACATGAACAGCAGGCCGCGCTTCGCCGCGGCGACGACAGGCGTCAACAACCCGATCACTCTCCCCTCAACTGACGACCCGATCAGAATTCCACGGCTTCGGCCGACTGTCCAGCCCAAACGTGTCCGGTCGCGCTACGGGCCGAACCGGGCGAGCGCGACGTGGCCCTGGCTTCCCGGGGGCGGCCCGACGTCGACGCCGTCCACCTCCACCCAGGCGTGCGCCGTCTTGTCGGTCGGTCGCTCGCGGAGGCCGATCGCGAGCTGCGCGGCTTCTCCCTGCTCGCGAAGGAGGCTGTAGAGGACGAGCGAGCTTGCGAGACACGACGGGCGCCGCCGGCCGAGCCGGAGCGTCCGGTCGACGGCGCGACTGAGGCGCGCGGCCGAGTGCCGGGCCGTCGGCGCGGACGCGGCTCGCCCGAGGCGCGCCGCGAGCGCGGGCAGCGGCTCGCGGAACAGGCGCGCCCGGACGAGGACGTACCGCCGAAGCACGCGCGCCGCGAGCACGGTCTTGGCCGCCGGCGACAGCGGACGGTCGGCGTCAGGCATCGGCGACGATCCGCTCGACGGTCCGTTCGAGCTCGTCGAGCCGGTGGGGGAGCGAGAGGCGCCAGACGCGCGTGCCCCGCACGATCCGGGCGAGCTCGGCGAACGAGCGCCCGAGGGCGTGTGTCGTCGGCAGCCGGAAGCTGAGCGCGAGGAGGTCGCGAATCGCCTCAGCGCCGTCGGCGGCGTGCAGCGCGGCGTCCTCCTCCGTCGGGTCGAGCAGAACGATCGCGCGCAGCGGCACGGGGGTGCAGTCACCACGCCCTTGCGGCGCGATCGCGAGATGCACGCGCTCGGCGTCCTCGCCGACGACGACCGCGTCGCGTGGGTGCAACGCCGCCGCGACGTCCCGGCGGAGGCGGAGCATCGCCGGGCCCGGCACGACCGCCGCGGTCTCCGCGGGACGCAGGCACGTGAGGTCTTCCGCGAGCAGCCGATGCCCGGCGCCGACGAAGGCGGCCGCGAGCGTGGTCTTGCCGAACGCCTGCGGCGCCGCGAGCAACACGGCCTCCCCGTCGACCTCGAGCGCCGCGGCGTGCAACGGCACGTCTCCGCGCGCCGCGAACGCGAGCAGCGCCGGCATGCCCCAGAGGCGTTCCTCGCGGCGGACGGGATCCTCCGCAGCGGGAACCGCGATCCGCGACGCCTCCGCGTCGATCTCGAACCAGCCGCTGCCGTCGATCCAGACGCGGTAGCGCTCGTCGCGCGCGTAGACGCGGGCCTCGACCGGGCCGTTCCAGTCGAGCACGTGCTCGTAGTCGTCCGGCGGCTCGCCTGGATCCGGCGCGACGGCGATCTCGAGCGGCGAGCCGGTCCCGCCACGCAGGTACGAGAAGTCGAGCTCGGAGCGGATCTCGAAGCCGTAACAGGTGCCGCGGCTCATCCGTAACGCTCCGCGTACGCGTGCACCCGCGCGAGGTCGTTCGCCCAGCTGAGCTCGAGCACGCCGAGGTCCCGGCGCTCCAGCCGCTCGCGCAGGAGGTCGTAGTCGACGCCGGCGACGTTGACACCGTTCAGCGTCCAGCGCCGGAGCGCGTCGTAGTCGGCGGCCGCGAGCGCGTACTCGTCGAACGCGGTCTTGTCCATGCGGTCGAGCACCGCGTCCGGCAGTCGGCCGCGCATCGCCCGCCGCACGAGGCTCTTGGCGACGAGGTCGGGGAACTTCGCCTCGGCGCGCAGGCTCAGCATGAACTCCCAGAGGTCCACGTCGGCGAACGGCCGCCGGACCTGGACTCCGAGCGATGCCGCGCAGAGCGCGTCCGCCTCGAGCGTGATCGCGGCGCCATGCAGCGACGCCACCTGCGAACGACGCCAGCGGTCGCGCGCAGGGTGCTCCAGATCGGGTCGCCGCCCGAGCCCGCCGACCTCGTCCGGGTCGATCCAGGAAGGGAGCGGACGGTTCTCCCGGCGCCGCAGGCGCGTGTAGCGACCGGCGACGAACGCGGGCGTGAGCGAGGGGGCGATCCGCCGGAGCACCTCGCGGCGCGTACGCCCGCGCGCGCGCAGCCCGCGCGCCCAGCGCGCGAGCGCCGCCCAGCGACCGTGCAGCGCGAGGTGGCCCGCGAAATGCGAGGTCACGGTGAGCACGTACTCGGCCAGCTCGCCGCTGAGGATCGAGCGAGCCCCGAGCTCGCGCGCACGCCGGTAGTTCTCGGCGACCTCGGGAATCGAGAGCGTGTCGACGGGCCCGTCGGTGACGTCCACCCAGTGCTCGAGGTCGTCCAAGGGCCGCGACGTCGGGACGTACGTGTGGAGCGGGAGCTCGAGCGCCTCGGTCACGAGCTCGACGTACGCGCGCTCGTCGACCGACGGATGCTCCGGATAGACGGCGGTCAGAGCGGGTAGCGGCCGCGCGCCGCGTACGAGGTGCTCCGGCGCGGCGAGTGCGGCGATCGTCGTCGAGTCGATCCCGCCGCTGAGGGAGACGACGTCGTTGCCCGTCACGCTCCGGACGACCGCGCGCCGCAGCAGCTCGAGCATCCGCTCGGAGGCCTCGGCCGGCCCGAGCGAGGACGTCTCGACGAGGCGCTCCGGCCGCCAGTACCGCTCGACCGTCAGCTCGAGGCCGGCGGCGGCGCGGGCGAGCGAGGCCCGCGGGACACGCTCGACCCCGACGAGCGCGGTGCGGCGCTCGCCGAGCCTGCCGAAGAAGATGTCCGCGAGCGCCTCGAGGTCGGCGCGGTGCGGAATGCCCGCGCCGCGGACGACCTGCTTTGCCTCGGTCGCCGCGACGACGCGCTCCCCGTCGGCCCGTTGGAAGAGCGTCGCCAGCCCGACGTGGTCGCGCAAAAGCACGAGCTCGTCGCCGCGCACGATCGCAGCGCCGAACGCGCCGCGGAGCCGATCAGCGGCGGCCGCGTCGCCCCACGCGCGCACTGCGGCGAGCACGACGGCCGCGGCGCCTTCCGCTACCGGACCGGCGGCTCGTAGCTGCGCGCGCAGCTCCTGCTCGTTGTCGAGGACGCCGGAGAAGGCGGCGGCGTCGGCGTCGTCGCGCGCGAGCGAGGAGTCGGGCACATCCGGATCCACGGCGACGCCGAGGACCGCGTTGCCACAGACCGCGAGCTCCGCGTCCCGCCCGCGGTGCGGCGCGGCCGCGAGCATCTCGCGCACACGGTCCGGCTCGGGCCGGGCGCGGGAGAGGACGACCGCGAGCGACCCGATCCGCGATCACCCCGTGGCGAACGCGAGACGCCGGTCGCAGAGCGTGCGCAGAAACGCGGCGACGTCGGCGTCCAGGGAGTCGGGCGGATCGTCGACCTCGGCGCGCACGGCCGCCGCGATCTCCGCCTCCGTCTTCTGCCCGTCGATCAACCCCCAGATCAGCGAGCCGATCTCGTTGACGCCGAAATACTCGCCGGACTCGGCGTCGAGCAGCACGCCGCCCTGCTCGTCGGCGAGCGCTTGGTGGAGGACCTGCGGGTTCTTCTGGAGCACTCTCGGCGATGCGGTCATACCCCCGCCGCGGCCGGCCGATCGGTTGGAGTCCGAGCTTACGAGAAGCCGTGCGAGCTGCAGGAGTACTCGCCGAACTTGTCGGTCGTGCACACCTGCCAGTCGCCGAGCTTCGGGCCGTCGCCGCCTGCACGCGTGAAGGTGTGGGCGCTGATCGAGCCGTACTCGATCAGAACAGGCGCCTCGTACGGGCGCTTCGAAGACTGGGCTTGTGGCGTCAGATCTGTCTCTTTCTGAGTATGGACAACCCGGAGCCCGATGATGTCCCACGGCCGGCGCCGTGACAACCCCCGGAAGGCTAGGTATCCAAAGGGCGGGCGCCGGATCGCCGCAGAAACGGTCGCCCGCCCGCGAGGGACTGTACGAAAGCGGCGTCGAAAGTCAATGGCGCGCGCGGCATGATCGGTCCGGCGCCGAGGCTCGGCGTGTGCGCCGGCCGCGTTGCGCGCATCTGCCGTCCTCTCCCTAGTCGAGTGCGGCCGGCCTCGGCGCCGCTTTTCCATCGCCTGATGGCTTCGAAGACCACTGCTACGTCGCCCGCTAGACGAGCCGTCGCTCGAGGAACGCCGCGAGCCGCGTCAGCGGGAACGAGATCACGAAGAACACGGCCATCACGCCTGTGAAGATCTCGAACGCGTGTGGATCCGCGGTGGTGAAGGTCAGCCGCTCGACCGAGCGGTTCCCCGTCTCCAGCACCTCCCCGACTCCGATCAGGGCGACGATCGTCGTGTTCTGGATCACGTTCGCGAGCAACGAGACCATCGGCGGCAGCAGCCGTCGAAAGGCCTGCGGCAGCACGACGAACGCGTGCCGGCCGACCCAGCCGAAGCCGAGAGCCGACGCGGCTTCGTGCTGCTCACGCGGAATCGACTGCACCGCGCCGCGTGTCGCCTCGGCGACCTGCGCGCTTCCCCACAGGATCAGCCCGATCGTTCCCGCCGTGAACGCGCTCAGCCGGATGCCGGTCGCGCTCGGGAGTGCGAAGTAGATGAGGAAGATCGTGACGACGATCGGTAGGCCGCGCCACACCTCGATGTAGAGGCGGATCAGCGAGCGCGTGGGCAGGAAGCGAATCGTCAGGAGCGTGCCCAGCAAGATCCCGACCACCGCGGCGCCGACCACCGAGAATGCCGCGAGCCGCAGCGTCACATTCAACGCGTTTCGCATCAGGTGCACGACCGGGTCGACCCAGGGTTCGCGGTGCTGCCACCAGTGGACGAGCCGCGGTACCCCGTAGCCGAGCGCGAAGGCGCCGAGCGCGACCCACGTCAGCGTGTTGACGTCGAGCCGAAGGCGGCGCCTCACCGGGCCTCCTCCGGCAACGCGAGACGGCGCTCGAGGACGCGGATCGAGAACGACAGCGCCCAGACGAGCGACAGGTAGACGACCGCGATCACGGAGAGCATCTCGACGTCGCGAAACGTCACGGCCGAGATCGAGCGCGCGGTCGTCGTCAGCTCCGGGAAGCCGATCGCCGTCATCAGCGCGGTGTTCTTGAGCACCGAGATGTACGTGTTGATCGACGACGGCAGCGCGATGCGTCCCCCGATCGGCAGCGTCACGCGGAAGAAGGTCCCGATGCGGTTGAAGCCGAGCGCCAGCCCGGCCTCGCGATAGCGAAACGGCACGGCCTCGAAGCCGGCGCGGAAGTTCTCGGTGTTGAACGCGCCGCCCCAGATCATCACCGCCAGCCACGCGGTCGTGAACGGCTCGAACCGCAGGTGCGCGTTCAACGTCGGCAGCCCGAAGAACAGCAGGAAGATCTGCACGAGGATCGGCGTGTTCCGAATCACCTCGACGTAGACGGTCGCCAGCTGCGAGACGACGGGCACCCTGTGCGCACGGGCGGCGCCGAGGACGAGCCCGATCCCGAACGCCCCGGCGATCCCGATCGCCGACACCTCGAGCGTTCGCTTCAGCCCTGCCGCGAGCTCGTCGCGGCTGTCCCAGATGATCTGCCAGCTGAAGCTGGCGAGGACCGTGCTCACGTGGCCTCAGGGGCGGCCGTGGCCGCCCCCGAGGTGTGACCAGTTACGCGTTGCAATCGGTCGCGGGATCCTTGCCGACCGGGTACTTGAACGTCCGCTTCGGGCCCGGAACGTTCGGGACGAAGCTCGTCCAGTACTTCTTGGGTGAGTTCGCCTTGATGATCTTCTCGAACTCGCCTCGCGCCGCCATGTAGCGAAGCGCCGCATTGACCCAGTTCGTCGTCGCGGTGTCGCCCTTGCGGATTCCGATACCCCACGGAACGGACAGGAACTTGTCGCTCGTGAGCTTCAGCGTCGGGTCCTGGGTGGCGACGCCGAGAACGAACGCGTCGTCGAACATGAACGTGTCCGCGCGGCCTTCCTTGACCGCGAGCACCGCAGCCGCGGTGCCGTCTACCTCGAGCAGCTTCGCGTCCTTCTGACACGTACGTGTCCACGTCGCGTAGATCGCGCCACGCGTCGTCACCACGGTCTTGCCGGCGAGGTCGCGGAGGCTGCTGATCGAGGAGTTGTTCGGCACGAGCAGCCGGCCGGTGGCCGCGTAGTACGGGATCGAGAAATTGATCACGTCCGCCCTGGCTTGCGTCCACGTCAGCGTCGAGACGATCACGTCGACGAGGCCTGCTTGCAGCGTCGGGATCCGGCTCGGCGTCGTGACACACGTCAGGCGGATCCGGTTCGGCCGGCCGAACGCGAGCGTGGCGAAACGCCGCGCGATCGCGACGTCGTAGCCGCGGTGGTTCCCCTGAACGTCGATGTAGCCGAACGGCGGGAAGTCGCACTTGACGCCGATCACCCAGCGCTTCCTGCTCTTGACGTTGCTGGGCAGCGGCGGGAACTTCGCCGCGACGGCCTCGGCCGTCTCGCCGCCGACGCTGCCCTTGCCTGCCGTCGCCGCGACGCTCGCCGCGACGACGACCCCGGCCACGCAGGCGGCGAGCGCGGCCGCGATCACCAGTCGTTTCATTCAACGCCTCCTTCGTCGATGGTCAGCTCCTCCAGCGAATGCGCCAGCTGGAGCGTGCGGCGCAGGAACCGCTGCGTACGCTCCTGCTTCGGACGGTCGAGCACGGCACGCGGCTCGCCCTGCTCGACGATCCGCCCCTCGTCCATGAAGATCAACTTGTCCCCGACGTCGCGCGCGAACTGCATCTCGTGCGTTACGACGAGCATCGTCATCCCTTCGTTGGCGAGGTCGCGCATCACCACGAGCACCTCGCCGACGAGCTCGGGATCGAGCGCGGACGTGACCTCGTCGAAGAGCATCACGTGCGGTTCCATCATCAGCGCCCGCGCGATCGCGACCCGCTGCTGCTGGCCGCCCGAGAGCTGGTGCGGGAACGAACGTGCCTTGTCCGCGAGCCCGACGCGTTCGAGCAGGGCAGCCGCACGGCGCTCGGCTTCGGACTTGGGCAGCTTCCGGATGCGGCGCGCCGCAAGCGTCAGGTTGTCGAGCACCCGCAGGTGCGGGAAGAGATTGAACTGCTGGAAGACGATGCCGATCCGCTGCCGCACGGACGAGACGTTCACGCCCTTCGCCGTGATCTCGCGGCCCTCGAACCAGATCCGGCCCGAGTCGAGCGGCTCGAGCAGGTTCACGCAGCGGAGCAGCGTGCTCTTGCCGCTGCCGCTCGGCCCGATCACCACGAGGACCTCGCCGGTCCCGACCTCGAGGTCGATGCCGTCGAGGACGAGGTTGTCGCCGAAGCTCTTCCGCACGCCGTCGAGCCGCACCATCGGCGCAGCGGCGTTCCGTTCCTCCGCGACGAGCACCTGCCCCCTCTCCGTGTCCAGGATGGAGACGATACGGCACCGGCGGCGGACCACCTATCGGACCCCGATGGTTCTTCCGGCTACGCTTCCGTGAGTCGTGCGTCGTCTGCTCTTGGCCCTTCCGCTCGTGGCCGCGATCGCTCTTACCGCCGGCGCCGGCGCGAAGGGGCCTGCGGAACGGCACGCTCGTGTCGTGGGCGTGGCGCGGGGCGACACGCTGCTCGTCCGGCTCCCCAGTGGGAGGCCGGCGCGCGTCCGCATCGCTGGGATCGCGACGCCCGCGGGCAGGGACTGCTACGCGCCCGCCGCCCGGGCGCGACTGCGCGCGATCTCGTCCGGAACGACCGTGCGTCTGGCGGCCGCGGGGAACGGACGCTGGTACGTCACGCTCCCGAGCGGTGTCGATCTCGGCCGTGCGCTGCTCGCCGACGGCTTCGCGCAGCTCGATGCCTGGGGACCGGTCTTCGCCCGCTTCCCCGACTACGTCCAGAGCGAGCAGCTTGCGCAGTCCGGCTCGAAAGGCCTCTGGCGCGCGTGCACGACGGACGTGGCGACGACGCTCACGCCCGCGAAGGACGTCGTCGCGACGGGCGCGAACGCAACCTTTGCGCTCGGTGTGACGAACAAGGGCGCGCTCGCCGCGGCGGGCATCGCGGTCGACCTGCGGCCCCCGGCGGGGTCGTCGTTCGTCTCGGTCGACGCCGCCGGCGGGTCGTGCAGGATCGCCGGCTGGCATGCGACGTGCGTCTTCGCGTCGCTCGCGCCGGGCGCGACCGCCTCGGGGACGGTCGTCGTCACCACGTTGCGAGCCGGAACCCTCGCTGTGCGCGCGGCGGAGAAGTTCGCGTGGTGCACCCGCGCGCCGTGCGGCTCGACGCCGGTCGCCGACTCGAACCGGCAGAACGACATCGCCGGGGGCTTCCTCGCCGTCGGGGACTTGGGCACGCCGCCTCCCGTCCTCTGCGCGGACAGCTACCCGACCGTGTGCGTCCCGCCGCCCCCGCCGCGGCTCGAGTGCAACGACATCCCCTTCAAGAACTTCCAGGTCCGGCGCGACGTCGCCCGGCCCGACCCGCAGCACCTGGACAACAACGAGGACGGCGTCGGCTGCACGTTCGATGACTACTAGGCGGCTCGCATTCCTGGTCGTCGCGGCTGCGGCGGCGGTCGCGCTCGCGGCCCTCCCGCGCGGCCACGCCGCGCAATCGGCCGACCTCGAGCAGCTCGGCGACGTGCAGTTCGTCGTCGTGTGCAGGTTCAGCCACATGAACTTCGACGACCCGATCGTCTTCCCGGAGAGGCCGGGCCGGTCGCACGAGCACACCTTCTTCGGGAACGTCTCGACGGACTCCGACTCGACGCCGCAGAGCCTCGCCGGAGCCGCGACGACGTGCTCGCGCTCCGAGGACACGGCGGCCTACTGGGCGCCCACCCTCTACGTCGCCGGCAAGCCGGTCGAGCCGGACGACGCGAAGATCTACTACCGCCGGCGCACGCTGCAGCGCGTGCGTTCCTTTCCGGCCGGCCTGGAGATGATCGGCGGAAACTCGACCGCGACCACGCCGCAGAGCCAGCGGATCACCTACTGGGACTGCGGCGAGAACCAGCACGGACGGTTCCCGCCGACGAGCGCGATTCCCACGTGCACCGGCGGCAAGAACCTGTCGCTCCACGTGCGCTTCCCGGACTGCTGGAACGGCCGCAACCTGGACAGCGTCGACCACAAGTCCCACGTCGCGTACTCGACGGCGGGCCGCTGCCCCGCGAGCCATCCCGTCGCGCTGCCCTCGATCGACCTGATCGTCCGCTACCCGATCGCCCCCGGAGCGGACGCCGAGCTCGCCTCCGGCGGCCAGTTCTCCGGCCACGCCGACTTCATCAACGCGTGGCAACAGGACGGCCTGCGCCGCCTGGTCGACGACTGCCTCAACGCCCTAAGAGCCTGCGGCCCCGCCCCCTAACAAATACGCCACGAAGAAGGCGCGGCTCCGCCGCGCCGTCGCAGACTTCCACGAAGCACTACCCCGGGGCGATCCCCAAGGCACGCGCGCCGAAGGCGCGCATGCGGTCTACCGTCGCCGGAAGTGCGAAGCACTTCCGGCGAATCAAGCGAGCGCGCAGAGCGCGCTCGCGAGGGCCTCAGCGCTCGCGATAGATGATCCGGCCGCGCCCGAAGTCGTAGGGCGAGAGCTCGATCTTGATCCGGTCGCCCGGGAGGATGCGAATCCGGTAGCGCCGCATCCGCCCGGCCGTGTAGCCGAGCGTCTCGTGTCCGTTGTCGAGTGCGATCTTGTACATCCCGTTGCGATACGCCTCGATGACTTCGCCCTCGAGCTCGATTTTCTCTTCCTTTTCGGCCATGGACGTCCTCCCTCCGCCGGTGGGGACGGAAGGGAGCGCGCAGCTCCACGCTGCGCGCTCGCCTTACGCCGTGATGACGACGTTCTTGGCCTGCGGGCCCTTCGAGCCCTGCTCGACCTCGTACTCGACCTTCGCACCCTCGCTGAGGGACTTGAAGCCCTCGCCGACGATCGCGCTGAAGTGGACGAAGACGTCGTCGCCGCCGCCTTCCTGAGCGATGAAGCCGTAGCCCTTCGCGTCGTTGAACCACTTGACTGTTCCGGTTGGCATGTTCACACCTCCTTTGCTGCTCTTTCACGAACGTGCAGCGGAGAATGCGAAGTGCATTGACCGGTACTCGCTCTCGTGCTTTTGAACGCCAGGGACGGTAGCAGCTATTTGCGGACGAGGCGGCCGGCCTCGGTCAAAACATCCCCGAGCACGCCGACGATCTCGTCGAACTGCTGCGGGCCGGCGACGAGCGGCGGCGAAACCTGCACGACCGGATCGCCCCGGTCGTCGGCGCGGCAGATCAGGCCGCGCTCGAAGAGCCGTCCGGAGAGGAAGCCTCGGAGCAGCGTCTCCGCTTCCTCGTCGTCGAACGTCTCCCTCGTCTCCTTGTTCTTGACGAGCTCCAGCGCCCAGAAGTAGCCGGCGCCGCGCAGGTCGCCGACAAGCTCCAGGTCGAGCAGCTGGGCCAGCGTCTCGCGGAAGCGCGACTCGTTCTCGCGAACGTTCTCGATGATCCGCTCGCGCCGCAGAATCTCGATGTTCTTCTGCGCGATCGCGCACATCACGGGATGGCCGCCGAAGGTGATGCCGTGCATGAACGTCCGCGTGCCTTCGAGGAACGGTGCCAGCACCGACTCCCGTGCGATCACCGCGCCGATTGCCGCATACGCCGAGGAGAGGCCCTTCGCGCACGTGATCAGGTCGGGCTCGATGTCGTACCGCGCCGACGCGAACCACTCGCCGATGCGACCGAAGCCGGTGATCACCTCGTCGGCGCAGAGCAGGATCCCGTAGTGGTCGCACAGCTCGCGCACGCCGGCGAAGTAGCCGTCGGGCGGCGTGAACGAGCCGCCGGAGTTCTGCACCGGCTCCATGATCACCATCGCCACCGTCTCGGGGCCTGCTTGCTCGATCGCTTCCTCGAGATCGTCGAGAAGGAAGCGCGTGAACTCCGCCTCGGTCTCCTCGGGCGGGCGGTGATAGCGGTTCGTGTTGCGTACGTGGACGACGTCGGGGACGAGCGGCTCGAAGGGCGTGCGCAGCGGCGTCACCCCGTTGAGCGAGAGCGCACCCATCGTCGTCCCGTGATACGCGAGGCGCCGCGAGATCGCCTTCCACCGGCGCTCGCCGCGGGCGGCGTGGTACTGACGCGCCAGCTTCCATGCCGACTCGACGGCCTCCGAGCCGCCCGAGACGAAGAAGACGCGCGTGAGGTCGCCGGGGGCGAGCTCGGCGACCTCGGCGGCGAGCTCGATCGCGCGCGGGTGTGCGTACGACCAGTTCGTGTAGAACGGAAGCTCGCGCATCTGCTCCAGCGCAGCCGCCCCGATCTCCTCGCCGTAGGAGTAGCCGATGTTCACCGCGAACAGGCCGGCGAGCGCGTCGAGGTAGCGCTTGCCGTCGACGTCCTCGAGGTAGCAGCCGTCCCCGCGCACGATGATCGGCACGTTCGTCTCGCGGTACGCGCCCATGCGCGTGAAGTGCAGCCAGAGATGCTCGCGCGCGAGACGCTGCAGCTCGTGCGCGCGCGTCGTCGACTCGGTCGCAGTCACTCGCGGAGCCTACTCGTCAGAGGACGCGCGCCTCCAGCCGCGTCTCCTCGGCGCCGCCCTCACCGCGCACGACGCGGTAGGCGGTCGCGCCCTCCTGGGCGGACACGACTGCCTGCAGCTCCGTGCCGGCGAAGTGGAGGCCGACGAGGTCGTCCGCCGCATACCCGCCGGGGAGCGCGCGGTCCGCGACGAGCTGCCGGTAGACGGGCCGCCGGCGCTCCTCGCCGTCGTAGTGCGGACAGAAGCTGCCGGCGAGGAAGGCGAGGCAGCCGTCGAGCGGCGCGAGCTGCGGGCCGAACGAATCGGTCACTCCGGCCTCGAACCAGCACATGGCACCCGCGCTCCACCCGGTAAGCACGATGCCGCGCCCCCACGCTTCGCGCAGGATGTCGTCGACACCGTGGATGTTCCAGATCGCGAGCATGTTCGCGGTGTTGCCTCCGGAGACGACGATCGCGTCCGCCTCGAGCAACCGCTCCCGGATCTGCTCCGGCATCCCGAACAGCTCGACGTGCCCCGGCTCGCAACGCGAGGCCGGCCACTGCTCGTAGAACGACCTCGTCGCAACCGCGGAGTCACCGGTCGCCGTGCCGAGGAAGCGAACGCGCGGACGCGCGGCCCCGGTCAATTCGAGCACGTACTCCCGCAGGCGCGCTTCGCCCTGGAAGCCGCCCATCGCGACGATGTGCCGCCCGGGCTCGGGCACTCAGCGCGGCGGCCGTCGCAGCGGCAGCTCGTCCTCGGCGCCGGCCGCTTCCTCGACCACGTCTTCCGGCTCGAGGTCGAAGTCGAACCCGCGCTCCCACGGGTCGAGGTCGCGCTCGAGGACAGGCTCCGGCGGCGGCAGGATCCGCACGTGCTTGGGCGCCCCGGCCTCGTCCGTCGGGACGGGCTGGGGCTCGGGCTGCGCGGCGCGCGAGCGCCGACGCCACGCCCAGCGCCGTCGTGGGCCTTCGTCCGTGTGTTCCTCGACCAGCACCGGCTCTTCCTCGAGGGTCGGCGCGGGCGCAGGTTCTGGTTCGGGCTCTGGCTCTTGCTCGGCGTCCGGCTCGGGCTCGGCCGCCGGTGGCTCGGCCTCGTGCTCGCGCTTCCAGAAGCGGCGCCGGGGCGCCGCGGGCTCGGTCTCGGGCTCGGGCTCGGGCTCGGCCACCGCGAGCGGCTCGGGCTCTGATTCCGGCACGACAGGCTGAGGCTCGGCCTCGGCCTCCACCTCGGACTCCGCTTCCGCGGCCGGCGCCTCCTCCTCCTCTGGCGCGACCGCCTCGAACTCGGCGGTCGTCTCCGACGGTTCCGGCTCTGGTTCCGGCTCTGGCTCTGGCTCGGCGACGGGCTCCGGCTCGGCGACCGCCACGGGCTCGGGCTCGGGCGCCGGCTCCGGCTCCGCGTCCGCCTCGACCTCCGCCTCGCCAGTGGCGACCTCCTCGGCGACCTCGGGCTCGTCGAACGTGACCGCGCCCATCACGGTGAGCGCCTCCGGGCCCGACGGCTCGGCGAACGCGGCCCAGCCGACCGCCTCGCCCGTGTCCTCGTCCACGGCCGCTTCAGGCGCGACCTGTGCCGGAACGGGCTCGTCGAGGACCGGTGGCGGCTCGGCAGCGGCGACCGGACGCGCAACCGGCCCGCGCTCGCGCGCGGCGATCAGCTCGGCGAGGGCCGTGAGCACGAACGCCGCGGCCATCGCGGTGACGATCTGCCAGGTGGGCAGGTTCGAGACGGCGACGACCACGGCGACGACGATCAGGAAGACGACCTCGAGCGCGATCCGCGGCAGCGCGTCGGGCAGGCCTGCGCCGAACGACTGGGGCGCCGCGACGGGATATCCGCGCGGGTACGGGCTCCAGCCCGCGACCCGGATCGAGCGGAGGTCGGCGCGGAGCTCGGCCGCCTGGCGTGAGAAGGTGTCGACCGCCTCGAGCGTCCGCAGCGTCGAGTCGAGCTGGGCGAGGTGCCGGTAGAACGCCTCGAACGCTCCCTCGACCGCTCCCGCCTCGTACCCGTCGCCGCGCGGAAGGTCCTCGGCGCGCGGCAGCGGCTGCCGCTCGTCGTCCGGATGCTTCGGCGACGGCCACTGCTCGGTCATCGCCCCAGTATGCCGCTCTTTACGTCTTCGGCTCGGCCTCGAACCGGTAACCGACGCCGTAGCGCGTGTGGATGAACGCGTGCCGCGACGCGCGGCGGTCGATCTTGTCACGGAGCTTCCGAACGAAGACGTCGACGGTTCGATCGCGGTACGTCTGCCGGCGGCCCCAGAGGCTCTGCAGCAGCTCGTCGCGCGTGACGACGCGCCCGCGCTCGCGTGCGAGGGCGTAGAGGAGCCGGAACTCGGTCGGCGTCAGCTCCGCGCTCTCCCCGTCGAGATACGCCTGCACGACGTCCGGATCGATCCGCAGCTCCTCGACCTCGATCGGATCGCCGCTGTCGACGCGCGCGCGGGAGATGCCGCGGCGGGCAGCAACGCGAACGCGCGCGATCAGCTCGTCCATCGCGAACGGCTTGACCAGGTAGTCGTCGGCGCCGATGTCGAGCGCCCGCACGCGATCCTCCTCGCTGCCGCGTGCGCTGACGACGACGATCGGGGTGCCGATTCCCTCGCGACGCGCCGTCTCGATCAGCGTCCAGCCGTCGAGCTCGGGCAGCATCAGGTCGAGGACGCAGACATCCGGTTGCTCGTACCGAAGACGCTGCAGACCCGTGCGCCCACGCGAGACCCAGTTCGGTTCGAAGCCGGCGGCACGCAGGTGGCGGGCCATCCCGTCGGCGATGATCTCGTCGTCCTCGACGATCAGGACCTTGGGCATCGCCGCAAATCCTGCATCGGCGGATTCCCCCGGTGGGTTCGCGCTTGGTGAACGGCTGGTGAACGATCGGTGAACGGCGCGACGCCTTGCGAACGGCCTTGCGTAGGATCGGCCGATGGCCGAGACCGCCGTCGCGCTGCAGTCCGATCGCACGCTCGATCTCGCGCAGCTGGGCGGCGAGCCGCTCGAGAGCCGCTTCTTCACGTCGACGTTCCACGACACGCGCGACCGTCGGCTGCTCCGATCCGGGATCACCCTGCACCGCCGTCTCGAGCGCGGCCTGAACACGTGGCAGCTCCGGCTGCTACTCGCCGGCGAGCGACACGAGCTCGACGCGGCCGGCCCGCCGGCGACCCCGCCGCGGGAAGTCGCGGACGCGCTCGTCGCGCTGCTGCGCGGGCGCGAGCTCGTGCCGGTGGCGACCCTGCAGACGCGGCGGGACGGGATCCGCCTCGGCACGAACGGCAGCGCCTCCGACGTCGTCGTCGACACCGTCGCGGTCCTCGACGGGCACCGCACGAAGGAGACGTTCACGGAGATCGCGATCGAGCTCGTCCACGGCGACACGCGGGCGGTGCGGCGCGTCGCGCGAGACATCCGCGACCTGGGAGCGCGGCGCGCGAAGTCGCCCCCGCCGCTGGAGCGGGTGTTGCGTCCGCCGGCCGCCGAACAGCCGGTCGACGACGAGGCGCGTCTCCGCGCGTACGTCGCGCACCGCACCGACGACCTGCTCGCTGCGGATGTCGCCTTCCGCCTCGACGTCGACGCGGACGCGGTGCACAAGCTGCGCGTCGCCTGCAGGCGGCTCCGCTCGGTACTCCGGACGGCGCGCCCGCTCGTGGCGAGGGACTGGGCCGACGAGCTTCGCGCCGAGCTTGCCTGGTTCGCGGACGAGCTGGGACCGCTTCGCGACCTCGACGTCGGCATCGCGTACCTGCGGCCGCAAGTCCAGGAGCTCGGCGCGGACGCACGTGCCGGCGGCAAGCTCGTCAGCCAGCTCGTCCGACAGCGGAAGGCGGCGAAGCGGAGAGCAGTCGCCGCGCTCGGCGATCCGCGCTACTTCGCATTGCTCGACCGGCTCGAGCGTGGAGCGGGCGAGCTGCCGATCCTCGCGTCGAGCGCAACGCTGTCCGACCTTGCCGGCAAGGAGGTCGAGCGCCTGCGCAGCTGCATGCGGAAGGTTGACGACGACGCCGACGACGAGCGCGTCCACCGCGCTCGCATCCTCGGCAAGCGGGCTCGCTACGCGGCGGAGCTCGTCGGCGACGAGCGGACGGCCAAGGCGGCGAAGCGCTTCCAGGACGTGGTCGGCGCGCACCAGGATGCACTCGTGCTCGCGGCCGGTGTCCGTGCCGCCGCCGAACGGGCCGCCGATCCCGGCGCCGCCCTCGCAGCGGGACGGATCGTCGAGCAAGAGCTTGCACGGCAGAGGACTGCCCGCCGCAAGCTGCCCAAGGCGTGGCGGCGGCTCGAGCGCGCCACGCGCGCTTGACGAAATCCGTCGTCCGCGCGGCGGGCGGGGTGCCCTACCGTGATCGCGGTGATACCGTCGAAGTCCTCGTCGTGCATCGCGCCGAGTACGACGACTGGACGTTTCCGAAGGGCAAGAATCACGCCGGCGAGAGCGACGAGGACTGCATCCGTCGCGAGATCTTGGAAGAGACGGGGCTCGAGGTCGTCGTCGAGCGCTTCCTCGGCGAGTCGCGCTACCGCGACGCGAAGGGCCGGCCGAAGGTCGCGCGCTTCTGGGCGCTTCGGCCGCGCCGTGACGACGCGCGGCCGCGTGCCGAGATCGACGCGGTCGAGTGGCTCGAGCCCGAGGCTGCGCGTGCACGCCTGTCGTATCCGCGCGACCGGGAGATTCTCGACGCGTTCGTCCGCGGCTAGGCGGCCGCGGCCTCGGCAAGCGCCGCGAGTGCGACGCCCTCGCGCACACCCCCGCGGGCCACGGCGAACGGCACGCCGACGCGCCGCTGAGCCTCCGCGAGAAGGATCGCTCCCGCGGGGAGGGTTTGCGCACGCGCGCGCGTGAAGCCGAACTCCTTGGCGAGGCGCTTGGGCGAGCGCTCCGCCAGCATCTCGATCGCCACGGCGAGCTCGCCCGGACCGAGCGTCGTCCCCACCAGCTTGCGGAGCGCGCGCGCCGTCCCGCCGGTCGCGAGCGCCGCCTGCGGGAGGGGCGGCGCGATCCCGGCGAACGCGCGCTCGGCATCGGCGCGCATTGCCGCCAGCCGCTCGCCGCCGGCCGCATCGTCGTGCCGGTGACGCTGGGCGAGCCGTAGCGACCCGATGTCCAGCGAGCGCGACCAGACAGGCCCCGAGTCTCGCGTCCCGACCACGAGCTGCACCGAGCCGCCGCCGACGTCGCAGACCGCGACCGACTCCGACTCGACGCGCTCGCCGGCAAGGGCTCCTGCGTAGCCGAGCTGCGCCTCCTCCTCTGCGTCGAGCACGCGGGCGTTCGCACCGGGGACCGCGGCGAGCGCGGACGCGAGCTCGAGGCCGTTGCTCGCCTGCCTGCCGGGGGACGTGATCACCGTCCGGACGAGGACACAGCCGAGCTTGCGCGCGCGCTCGACGGCGCGGCGGGTCGCCTTCACGCTTGCGGCGATCGCAGACGCCGGGATTCGCCCCTCGCACTCGACGTACTCGCCGAGACCGAGCCGGACGCGTTCGGTCTGGACCGGCACGACGTTGCTGCCGTCGCTGTCCGCGACGAGGAGGCGAAGGGTGTTGGCGCCGACGTCGATGACTCCCACGCGCACGAACGCCATTCTCGAGACCCCCTCGGCCGGACTACCCGGCGCTGGCTATCCTCTGTCTCGCGCGCGCCAAAACGCTCCGCATTTGCAGGGCCTGCGCGCCGCGGACGCGCTCGCCCTTGGCGGGCTGCGCGCGGCGCCAGCGGCCGTCGGGCTGGAGGTCCCAGGCGTTGACGTTGTCCGCGAACAGCGTCTCGAAGGCCCGGCTGAGCTGCTGCTGCGCCTGGGAATCCTCGACCGGCGCGACCACCTCGACGCGGTTGTCGAGGTTCCGCGGCATCAGGTCCGCGCTGCCGAGGAAGTATGAATTGTCATCGGGTGTCTCGAAGACGAACAGCCGGCTGTGCTCGAGGAATCGACCCAGCACGCTCCGCACCCGGATCGTCGGGCTGAGCCCTTCGACGCCCGGGCGGAGCGAGCAGATACTGCGGGCGACGACGTCGATCGGCACGCCCTGCATCGATGCGTCGTACAGCTCGTCGATCAGCGCTTCGTCCGTCAACGCGTTCACCTTGATCCGGATCCGCGCGGACTCTCCATGCCGCGCGGCTGCTCGGATGTGCTCGATCAGCGCCTCGCGCAAACCGAAGGGCGCAATGAGGAGCTTCCGGAACGCCTGCGGCCGCCCGAATCCCGTCAGGTAGTTGAAGAGGTCGGCCACGTCGGCCGCGATCTCCCGGTCCGCCGTGAACAGGCCGAAGTCCTCGTATCCCCGCGCGGTCCGGGCGTGGTAGTTCCCGGTTCCGACGTGCACGTAGCGGCGCAGCTCGTCGCCCTCCCGCCGGACGACCAACGTCGTCTTCGCGTGGATCTTCAGGTTCGGGAAGCCGTAGACGACATGCACGCCCGAGCGCTCGAGCGAGCGTGACCACTCGATGTTGCGGTGCTCGTCGAAGCGCGCCTTGAGCTCGACGAGGCAGACGGTCTGCTTTCCGTCCTCGGAGGCCTCGATCAGCGCCGGCACGAGCGGCGAGTCGTCGCTGGTCCGGTAGACGGTGGCCTTCAGGCCGACCACGCTCGCATCCTCCGCGGCCTCGCGCACGAAGCGCTCGAAGCTGGTCGCGAACGAGTCGTAGGGGTGGTGCACGAGGACGTCCCCGTGCCGGATCGCGGAGAAGATGTTGCGACCGCCCTCGGCGAAGCGCGCGTGCGTCGTCCCCACCCACGGCTCGAACTTCAGGTCGGTCCGCGGGAGGTCTGCGAATTGATCGATGTCGACGAGGTCGAGGAGGCCCTGGTTGAGGTAGGTCTCGTCCTCGCCGACGTCGAGGCCGCGCTGCAGCCGGCCCAGCATCCGCTGCGAGGCCGAGCCTGCGACCTCGACGCGCACCACCTCGCCGAAGCGCCGCCGCCGCAGCTCGAGCTCGACCGCCTCGAGGAGGTCGTCGGCCTCGTCCGAGACCTCGAAGTCCGCGTTCCGGGTGACGCGAAACGTCGTGCACTCCACGATCTCCATCTTCGGGAAGAGCAGCGGCAGGAAATGGCGGATCACGCCCTCGAGCGGCACGTGCCAGCCGCGTGTGCCGACGTTCAGAAACCGCGGCAGCAGCTCCGGCACCTTCACTCGCGCGAAGCGCTCGTCACGCGTCGCGGGATCGCGGACGAAGAGACCGAGCGAGAGCGAGAGGGGCGAGATGTACGGGAACGGCTGGCCCGGCCCGACGGCGAGCGGAGTCAGCATCGGGTAGATCTGCCGCTCGAATTGCGACGTCAGCTCGTCGCGCTCCTTCGCCGTCAGGTCCTCGACCTGGGCGACGACGATCCCCTCCTCGGCGAGTGCGGGGCGGAGCTCTCGCTTCCAGAGCTTCGCCTGGCGCCCCGCCAGCTCGAGGACGCGCTCGCGGATCGACGCCAGCGTCTCGCCGGGCGTGCGTCCGTCCGGCGAGCGCACGCCGAGCCCGCTCGCCTCCTGGTTTCGCAGCCCCGCCACGCGGACGGCGAAGAACTCGTCCAGGAATGAGGAGAAGATCGAGCAGAAGCGAACGCGCTCGAGCAGCGGCAGGGCGGAATCGGACGCAAGCTCGAGCACGCGTGCGTAGAACTCCAGCGAGGAGAGCTCCCGATTGAGCAGCCGCTCCTCGGTCGTGCGTCTCGCCGCAGGAGTCATCGAGGGGTGGATCCTCGCAGCGGCCGAGCCGCGCATGGGTGACCAACTGGTGAACGTCCGGTGAAGGTCAGGCTGCGGTACGCTCGCCGGCCGCCGCGGGTGCGAGCGGCCGCAGGGCGAGCGGGAACGGCGCCAGATAGAGGCGCGCGGAGGAGCGCAGGCACGCGACCACGGCGCGCTCCTCCCGCGCGCAGGGAAGCAGCGTCTTCCAGGTGCTCAGATGCTCGAGGCGATGGAAGTCGCCGCTCGCGACCGCCGGTAGCTCGGAGTCCGCCACCCACGAGAAGACGTCGTTGCGGTTGAAGAGCTCGTACCGGTCGGCGACGAGCGTCGGCTCGTCGCGCTCGTACCACCAGCGGCAGGTTCCCCGGCGATTCTCGCCCGGTGCATGCGGATGTGCGGCGACGATCGCAGCGCCGGCACCGCGCGCCTCCGAGATCGCGTAACGAAGGCCCGCGTCCACCGAGACGAAACGGCGCAGGCCGATCGCGAGCGCGTGGGCGGAGCGGGTGCGGTCGTCGTGGTCGTCGGTCAGCTCGAGACCCGGGACGACCACCATCCCGTAGCGCGCATGGGCGCGCGCCGCCTCGGCGTCCACCGCGTCGAGGTACTCGCGCCAGTTGTGCATTCCGACGAACGAACGGTTGCCCTCGTCGCTGCGCACGGTGTGGTCGGTGACGCAGAGGACGTCGAACCCGTGCTCTCCGTAGAGATCGACGAGGGCGGGAAGCGACAACGTGCCGTCGCTCCAGTCGCTGTGTGCATGCAGCTCGGCGAGAAGCAGCGGAGTGTCCATGGACACATCGTTCGCCGAGGCGATGTCTCACTGGGCAACGAAGCGGTGAACATGCCGGTTCGTTCACACGGTCTTCACCCCTGCGCCACCAGGCCGTAGCCCATCGCGCGCAACGCCGTCCGTAGGTTCGCCGGCGGATGCGCCGGGCGGTCCGGCGCGCCGAACCAGGGGAGGACCATGAAGCTGACGAAGAAGCGGATCGTCTTGGCATGCGTCGCGGCTGCCGCAGCGGGGGTGGCGGTATCGGCCATAGCAAGCTCACCGGCGACCGAGCTGACGCCGGTGCCGAGCGCGAACACCAAGTCAGCCGGGTACGCACCCGCGTCCGTGCTTTCGAGGGAGCTGGAACAGATCGCGGTCGCGCAGGGCTCGACCCGGCTCGAGAATCCTTCCGCCGCCGTCGCGTACTACGGCTACGACAACGACGTCCTCGGCCCCGGCGGCCAGCCTGTGATGGTGCCGACGCCGGCCACGCCCGTCGAAGCTCAGAAGACCGAGCCGGACAAGAACACGTACCTCGTCTTCAAGAACGGCCTGTCCGGCGGAACCCCGGGCGCCAACTACGGCACGCGGTTCCTCTTCCAGGGCCACGAGGCCGGTTCGCCCGGCTACATCACGCGGATCAACCTCGACGCCGACGGCGCGCACCGCGTGACGCTGCTGGCCACATCGGACAAGAACGGCAACCCGCTCCCGGTGTTCGACGGGTCGACCTGGGAGCCCTGGGCGCAGCGGCTCCTGTTCACCGCGGAGCGCGGCAACGCCGGCGGGGTCTGGGCGGCGACGCTCGACGTCCCGTCCGTCGTCGAGGACGTCTCGGGCGCGCTCGGACGCGGCGGTTACGAGGGGATCCAGGACGACTCCGACGGCAACATCTGGATCGTCGAGGACGTCGGCGGCTCGAACAAGCCCGGCACCACCGCGCGGCGGCCGAACTCCTTCGTCTTCCGCTACGTGCCGGCGAAGCCCGGCGACCTGCACAACGGCAAGCTCCAGGCGCTGCAGGTCCTCCGCGCGGGCACTCCGATCACCTTCGAGTCACAGGCGCCGCTCGCCTCGCCGGACCAGGTTGCTCTGCACACGTACGGGACGTCGTTCCCGACGCGCTGGGTGACGGTCCACGATACGGCAACCGACGGCAACGCCCCGTTCGACGCAAACGCGCTCGCCAAGGCAAAGCAGGCGACGCCGTTCAAGCGTCCGGAGAACGGCGTCTTCCGTCCGAACTCGAAGTTCGAGGAGTTCGTCTTCACCGAGACGGGAGACACGAACGCGACGAGCCCGGAGAACGACTGCTGCGGCGGCTGGACCGCCGTGCTCAGGCTCGAGCAGTCGTCGCCCTCCGCCGACACCGGGACGCTGAGCCTCGTCTACAAGGGCAACCAGGCGCACGCCGGCTTCGACAACCTCTCGTTCCTGTCGAAGGACCTGCTCGCAGTCGTCGAAGACGCGGGCGACACGCTGCACACGCAGCGGAACGCCCTCGACTCCGGGTTCGTCCTGGACGTCACCGCCGACTACTCGAACCCGGCGAACGAGCCGCTCCGTTGGCTCGCCGAGGGCCGCGATCCATCGGCGACGATCGACGCGGGCAACGGCGGCTTCGGCAAGAACGACCAGGACAACGAGATCACGGGGATCCACGTGTCCGACGGAGATCCCACGACGAACGGCATCCTCGGCACGAAGACGCCGCATCCGTGGGAGCCGAGCGGGCAGTGGCGCGTCTTCTACACGCAGCAGCACGGCGACAACCCGACCTACGAGGTCGTGCGGCCGGAGAAGTAAGGCCGTACGGCAACCCGCCAGAAGCCCGGGGCGGTCCGCCGCCGCCCCGGGTCGCACTTCCGCGACCCACGTCGAGGTAGCCGAATCGCGACCGGTCCGACACAAAGTCGTCACCCACCCTCGCCAGCGCTGCGCAACGCTTGGCACATGAGACGAAAAGCGCTGCGCACGCTGGAGCTGGTCGCGATTGCGACCGGCATCGCCCCGATCGTCGATCTGCAGTGGTGGTCCGCGGCCGTGACGTTGCCCGCACTCGGAGTCGCGCTGGTAGCTGCGGAAGCGCAACGCCCCTGATTCGGTCTCGACCGCCGCTGAAGCCCGCCCTGCGGGGGGCGGGCTTCACGGCGGGCTCGACGTCCGCTAACCGGCGTTCTGGGGAACGATCATCGGCCGGAACGTGAAGACGTTGGGGTCGTTCGCGTCGACGTCTGCGGCCACCCAGTGCGTGTTCGCGCTGCCGAAGGTCTCGAGGCGGCTGAAGTTCGCGAGGACGCGGCCGCTCGGCGAGTTGAGCGGCTTGTCGAGCTTGAAGTAGTGGCTGTCCCCGTGGACGAGCACGACCTGGCCCGAGAAGGCGAGTGTCTGCGCGCGGAGCGCGTCGACGATGGCCGTGTAGCCGTCGTACGAGGCCGGCTGGAGCTTCTGCTCGTTGTTGAAGTTCGGGTCGCCCTGCCATGCGACGAGGACGCCCTTCGCGTCGACGCTCTTCGCGTAGTCGAAGCCGTCCCGCAGCCACTGGACGTTGGCAGCCTCGCGAGCGAGGTGCTCGGCGTCCTCGCGCGCGATCTCGGCCGCCGGCCGCGCCTCGCCGTCGACACCCGCGTGCGGGAAGTTGTCGTTCGAGCCCTGGACGTTCAGCCCGATGTAGACGACGGGACCGAGCCGCCAGCGGACGTTCTCCGGGTACGAGGGCTGTCGGGCAACCGTCAAGGTGGTCGCGCCGAGGCTCTGGTCGGAGGTGTAGAAGATCGAGCGCTCGAAGGCGAGGCGCTCGATCGGGTCGTACGCGCCGTTGTTCGCGCGATGGCAATCGGTCCAGTCGTTGTCGCCCGGCAGCACGACGACGGGTGCGGCGAACGTGTTGAAGAGGTCGCGTGACGTCGTGTAGAGCGAGTTGTCGCAGCGTTCGCTGCCGTTCTTGAGATCCCCGTCGAAGATCGAGAAGGCGAGCTTCGTGCCGTTCATGTCCGCGATCAGGTTCGGGTACTGCGCCCGCCCGGCCGGCCCGTACGGAACGTCCCCGAACAGCCCGATGGTGTAGTGCTGGTGTCCCTCGTCACCGTTCGTGACGCCGTTGCCGCCGCCGGCGAGCGCCGTGGCCGCCAATACCGCGGCCGTCGCCGCGACCCAGACGGCGACGGCCGCGCCCACCACTGCGGAACGGCGCTTCTCACGTACACGCATCTCCCCTGCTCCTTCCGTCGATGAAGAGTCGCGCCATCGAAACGCCGCGCGGACCCCGGATGGGCTGACGGAAGGTGAACGTCGGGTGAGCGATCGGTGGCCGTTCATGCACGTGCACAAAGGTTCACCCGCCTCTCACACGTCGACCGACATTCCGTAACCCATGTGAGCGCTCAGGACTGCGAGCGTCGCGGCCGTATTCGCACGCCACTTGGAGGAGGGGGAGTGAACGGAAAACGAATGAGACGTGTGCTCATGCCGCTGCTCGCGGCGCTGGTGCTCGTACCTGCCGCCGCAGCCGCGAACGAACCGCAGTTCGATCTCGAGGGCCACCGCGGGACACGCGGGCTCCGCCCCGAGAACACGCTCGCCGCGTTCGGCAAGGCGCTGCAGATCGGCGTCACGACGCTCGAGCTCGACACCGGAGTCACGAAGGACGGCGTCGTCGTCGTCAGCCACGAGCGTCGCATCTCGCCGCTCGAGTGCCAGGACACCGGCGGCAATCACGTCGTGGGGCAGCTGATCCGGGACTTGACCCTGGCTCAGCTGCGAACTCTCGACTGCGGAACTCGACATCCGGCCGCTCCGGCGACCGATCCCTTTGTCGGAACCCAGGAGTCGGTGCCGGGGACGCGGATGCCCACGCTGGCCGAGGTCTTCGCGCTCGCCAACCGCTACGGCGCGAACGACGTGCAGTTCAACATCGAGACGAAGATCGACCCGACCATCGACGACACCGTCGACTTCCGCGTGTTCACGCGGAAGGTCGTCGACGTCATCGCCGCGAACGCAATGACGCAGCGCAGCCTGCTGCAGTCATTCGACTGGCGGACGCTGGTCGAGGCCAAGCGCATCGAGCCGGCGCTACGGACGGTCGCGCTCGCGCAGGCGCCGACGATCTTTCCCGGCACGCCGTGGACGGCAGGGGTGCCGATCGACGCCGACGCGTGGAACGGCAGCCTCGCGCGGGCGGTCAAGTCGATCGGAGCGAAGGTTCTGTCGCCCCGATACCAGGATCTCGGCGACTCGCTGATCCGGGAGGCGCACAAGCAAGGCCTCGTCGTGGTGCCGTGGACGGTCAACGACGCGCCGACGATGAGCTCGCTCATCGACCGCGGCGTCGACGGGATCATCTCGGACTACCCGAACGTCCTCCGCGACGTCATGGCCTCGAAGGGGATGGCGCTCCCGCGCCGGTACGCGTCGCCGTTCGACGTCGAGGGCCACCGCGGGGCACGGACGTATCGCCCCGAGAACACGATCCCCGCGTTCGCCTACGCGCTGTCGAGAGGCGTGACGACGCTCGAGCTCGACACGGGCGTGACCAAGGACGGCGTCCTCGTCGTCTCGCACAACCGCGCAATCAACGGCGTCCACTGCCACGACACCGCGCCGGCCTTCCCGGGCGATCCGATGTACCCCTACGCGGGCAAGCTGATCCGCGACCTGACGCTCGCGGAGATCAAGACGCTCGACTGCGGCTTCACGGATCCCGGTTTCCCGCTGCAGGTACGCGTCCCGGCGCAGATGCCGACGCTACAGGAGCTCTTCGACTTCGTGAAGGCGAACGCGACGTATCCCGTTCGCTTCAACATCGAGACGAAGATCAGCCCGCTCGTCGACGACACCGTCCCGTACGACGTCTTCACGGGCAAGCTCGTGTCGATCATCGAGGCGAACGGCCTCGTCGACCGGGCGATGATCCAGTCGTTCGACTGGCGGACGATCATCCTCGCGAAGCACCTCGATCCGAAGATCGAGACAGTCGCACTCGTCTGGCAGTTCGCCGGATCGGACTGCGACAACCTCGACGACGAGTGCTCCCTCGAGGCGGTGATCGGCAACCCGTCGGTCAAGAGCCCGTGGACCGGCGGCCTCGACTGGTGGGCGTACCAGGACCTCGGGAAGCTCGTGAGCAAGGCGAAGGCGGACGTCGTGTCCTCCAACTGGCAGGTCCACGACCCGAACCTGGGACACGTCGCCTCCGACGACTGGTACCTCAAGGAGGACCCGGCGATGTTCCACGGGCCGACGGTCGACGTGCTGCAGCAGCACTACCGCCTGCGCGTCGTCCCGTACACGATCGACGACGAGCAGACGATGCAGCGCGTGATCGACCTCGGAGTCGACGGGATCATCTCGGACGACGTCGACCTCCTGTTGCGCGTCGCAAAGCGGAACGGCCTCGCATGAGCCCGAAAGGAGCGACAACGATGAGACAGCTGATCCTCGCGTGCGCCGTCCTCCTCGCGTTTGCGACCGGCAGCGCTGCTCGCGCGACGCCGGAACGACCCGTGCTCGAGGCGCGGGCCGTTCTCCCCGCGGACACCTTCGCGCCCGGCCCGATCTCGGGTCAGTTCATCAGCGGCGGTTTCCGCGCCGGACCGTTCCCGAGTCAGCCGGTGCAGGGCATCTCCGCCGTGCTTCCGGCCGAGCCCGGCTCGTACTGGGTCATGTGCGACAACGGCTACGGGGCCAAGGAGAACTCGAGCGACTTCCTCCTGCGCATGTACCACGTGACTCCGAGCTGGGAGACCGCGGGCGGCGGCCTGGGCACGGTCGACGTCGGAACGTTCATCCAGCTCCGTGATCCCGACGGGCGCATCCCGTGGCCGATCGTGAACGCCACGGGAGCGCGCAACCTCACGGGCGCCGACTTCGACCTCGAGTCGGTGCGGCGGGCGAAGGACGCCACGCTGTGGTTCGGAGACGAGTTCGGTCCGTTCCTCCTGCACACGAGCGCGGACGGTCGCCTGCTGGAAGCGCCGATCCCGCTCCCCGGTGTCAAGTCGCCGCAGAACCCGACGCTGGGCGGGGCAACGCCGAATCTGCCTCGGAGCCGCGGCTTCGAAGGGATGGCGATCTCGAAGGACGGACAGACGCTGTACCCGATGCTCGAGGGAGCGCTGACGACGGACGTCGACCAGCGTCGGCGCCTGATCTTCGAGTTCGACCTGAGAACCGAGAGCTATACGGGCCGGACCTGGCAGGTGCGGTTCGCCGCTGCTGCCAACTCGCTTGGTGACCTCACGGAGCTCGACGAGCACCGGCTGCTGATGATCGAGCGGGATCCGTTCGCAGGGCCGGCGGCGGCGTTCAAGCACGTCTTCGTCCTCGACCTGAGGGATGTGGGCGCCGACGGCTTCCTCACCGAACGCGACGCGCTCGACCTCCTGAACATCGGCGATCCGAACCTGATCTCGCTGCCGGCGCGGCCGGGCGACTTCGGGCTCGGGGATCCGTTCAAGTTCCCGTTCGAGACGATCGAGAGCGTGCTCCCGCTGGACGCGGAGCGGGTGCTCGTGATCAACGACAACAACTATCCGTTCAGTGCGGGCCGTAACGCCTCGCGCCCGGACGACGACGAGTTCATCATCGTCCGCACCGGCCCGTTGAAGTAGGGAGAGCAGCCCTGAGCGGGGCGTCCGCTACGGCGCCCCGCTCAGCGCGTCTGCGCGCCGCTCGGCGGAGCGAGCACGGTCACCTGCGTGACTCCCGCGCGCACGGTGAACGTGCCGTCGCCGCCGCTGCGTTCGATCCGCCGGGACTCGTCGTCGACGCGAAGCATCCTGTCGGGAGGCGGACGGAAGACGAGCTCGCGGCCGCGGTGGACGGTGAGGTCCGGGCGCGGCGGTGTGTCGCCGGCGAGCCGCGCGTCCACGTACTTCCGTAAGGCGTCGCGATCCTCGGGGCCGATCAGGACGACGTCGAGCAACCCGTCCGCCGGATCGGCCGAGGGTGCAATGGGAACGGCGGGACCGATCTCGTGGATGTTCATCGCCTCGACACCGAGAAACTCGCCGGACAGGTCGAGGCCGTCGAGCTCGAGCTGCCAGGTGGACGGCCGAGCCGCTGCGAGCACGTCGCGCAGCGTCCGGAGACCGCTCTCGAACTTGCTGTCCGCGTCGACCGAATCGTCCGGCGCGCGCTCGAGGACGTCGGCGAAGGCACCACCGCCCGCGCTCTCGACGAAACGCTCCGAGAGCGACGGTCCGGCGATCTCGCCGACGTCGTACGAGAGCAGCACCGCCTCTCCCCAACGACGTATCAGCTCCTCCGGCTCTCCCGCTGCGAGCCCCAGCGTGCGCGCGATGTTGTTCGCAGTTCCCAGC
>Ga0081539_10001791_pt1 | contig 34068 bp, 25 predicted proteins | sample TabmetS4T2R2_FD_71023 | JGI IMG/M metagenome (GOLD analysis project Ga0081539, IMG submission 71023) | Tabebuia heterophylla rhizosphere microbial communities from the University of Puerto Rico - S4T2R2 | ecosystem: Host-associated > Plants > Roots > Rhizosphere ... | reverse complement strand
AATTGCCGAAACCTTCGATGTTGATCTCCGGCCCGATCGTATCGTTCGGAATGACGTCGAACCGGATGTGGGTATACTGCAGTTTCAACTCATTGACGGTCGTGCTGTTGAATTGATAGTTGTGCGACGCAATGATGCCGTGATTGAGTGTGTCCAAAGTGCGGCCACGCGAGACGGCAGTCAAAGCGCCCGCGGCCTGATTCTCAAACTTGCTGTCATTGAGGAAGAAGCGCAAATAACCGTTGCTCCGGTCGGTGAAGTTGTGATCGAGCCGGAACATGAAGTTAGTCTGATCCGAACTGAACGGGAATTGACCGCTCGCATTGTTAAAGAGCCGAACCGTGCCGGGATAGTTGGTTGTGGTCAAAGCGCCCCGCAAAGTAGCGGCCGCCTGTTTTAACGCCGCCGGTGCGCTGCTGCCCGCGATGAAATCAAAGACCGCCGCTTGCTGCTTGACATTCGGATTCGACGAAGCGGAAGTGACCTGAAAGAGCGTGGGATCGAACAATAGATTGACGAATGTCGTCTCTTTCTGACTGAAACGTTCGACGGCGCTGAAGAAGAAACTTTTATCTCGCTTGATCGGACCGCCGATGCTGCCGCCGTACTGTTGCCGGTTGAACGACGATTTGCCTCTCGGGTTGAAATCGAAAGCGTTGCGCGCATCGAAATGCTGATCGCGGAATTGTCCGAAAGCGCTGCCGTGAAAACTGTTCGCTCCAGATTTCGAAATGATATTAACGATTCCGCCTGAAGCTCCGCCGAACTCCGCGCTGTAGCTGTTACGGATAACCTGAAATTCCTGAACTCCTTCTTGACTCAAAGTAGCTGTCACGCCACCCGAAGAACCGAGCGTCTCTCCGCCGTCAACCGAGACCGAATTGCCGCGCCCGTTGTTGCCGCCGAACGATAGACCCGACTGCGGGGTCTGCGCGACGCGATAGTCCGAAGCATCGGCAATATTATCCGAATCTGTGACACCTGGAGTGAGCAGGGCATAATCGAGATAGTTTCGCCGACTGATCGGCAGATTGACTATTTGACGGGCATCAACCACCGATGACTGTTGAGTCCGCGTCGTGTCAACGACTTCGGCCCCACCGACAATGTCAACCTTGACCTCTAGATTGCCGGCGCTCAGTTTGATGGGAATGTTTGCCTGTTGGCCGACCGTCAATTCAATTCGCGTTGTACTGGCGGTAAATCCAGTCGCTTCAACCTTGAGCTCATAACTGCTGGGTAACAATCCGATAAATGTGTAGTTACCTTCGCTATTCGTCGCCGCTGAGCGGCTGACACCTTTTGCAATATCAACGAGAGTTACTGTCGCGCCCGGAATCACAGCGCCCGCGCTATCAGTCACCTGACCGCGCAACTCCGCCGCCGATCCGGAGGCTTGCGCGAAGCCGGTAACCGAACCGGTGATCACCAATATGATGACCAGCACCACTAATTCAACCATGTGTCTCATGCAAATCTCCTTAGCTGGGCTTCTTTGTAATTTCTTGCTTCGCAGGACTGCGTGGGTCGTATTGGTATCTGGAGACAGCCCTGCTGTTTAATGAACTTGAAGATCTTATAAGACGAAAACTGAAGAAAGGCAACAAAAGAATGCTGCTTGCGCAAGATACGAAGGCCGCGAAAATTGCTTAACAACTTTCGCGGCCCTCATCTTTTACGTAGCCTTTCGGTACCGTCCGGCTTTGCCTATCTCTAACTGTTATCTAGCCATAGCTAGAGACGGAGGTACCATTTCGCAGTTCAAGTACCCCTCTCATCTTTCGATTAATTATCTTCCTTTAACTGATATTTCATCGTTCTTTATTGTTGATTTGCTGTTCCTTTTTGCTGTGTCATCGCCTTCTTGACTTTAGCTAGCATCTGGCGGACCTCCTCGGCATTGGGAGCATCGGGCGCATCCTTGAGGTAGGCTTCAAGCTGGGCGGCAGCCTTGTCCATAGCTTGCCGGCGGACATTGAGGTTAAAGAGATAGAGACGGGCCTGAACAAAACTTTTGCCTCCCAGATCCATGGCCCGCAGCATCTCTTTCTCGGCACGGTCAAGATCCGGCGGCGTAATAGACATCAATGCCACGCCCAGATTGAGGTGTGACACCGGATAGCCGTCATCGAGATGATTACCGGCCTCAAATTCAGTAATAGCCTCCGGAAAACGTTTCTGATTGAAATAGATCATTCCCAGATTAATATGAGGCAATGCGAACTTAGAATTGATCGCAATAGCTCGTTCAAAATTGGCCTGGGCGTCGGCGACTTTACTGAGGAGCAGTTGCTGTTCGCCAAGTTTATTGATGGCATTCAGATAATCAGGAAAGGATTTGATCGCTTCTTCAAACTGTACGGCAGCGTCTCCAGGTTTCTTATCTTGCGCCAGTTTGAGTCCTTTCTCATACGCCTTCTTGGCCTGTTTGGGGACATCCTGTTGATCGGCGACTGAGAGAAGTTTCTCTTTGGGCCTGACCACCAGGTCTCCGCCCTTATCTTTCAGGTAGACTTGCACGGTAAAGGTGCGGGAAAAATTGCCGTAAAGTTCGACAACTTCCTGAGTAGTTTCGTAAGTACGGTTGTCTGATGGAACGACCACCTTGTAGGAGTTGCTCGGGAGCGAGCGGAACTCGAAATTGCCGACGGAGTCGGAGAATGTTTCTCCCGCGATGCCACCGGTATTGAGTTCGAGCACGACGCGGACGCGTTGTTCCGGGAGCGATCCGGATGGAAGGAAGATCTTGCCGCGAATAGTATGGGAGACGGCGCCGCCGCCGCGTCCCGATGAAGGGGCATTATTTGAATTGCCGCCTCCGGTCTGTGCTGAAGCAATGGCTGCGGCAATCAGCGACAGGGCACAAATGTTGGCGATTTTGACGGTGAACTCTCTGAGACGAATGGCCTGCTCTTTCATACACACCTCCGAAGAAGAGTAACAGGTGATGGGGGAGGAGATGAAAGATGAAGAGGAAGGTGGAAAGTTGTGCCGGCCAATCGTCCTTCCATCCTCACCAATCAACTAACAACGATTTTCATCAAGACCGATGCCCTCCAGCAAGCTATTCTTGGAACAGGCGCCGGGTTATGGTTCTGCAGCAGCAGCATCACTGGCGGTATTTTCGCCGCCGGCCAGATCTTCCGGCTTGTCGTTGATCAATTCTTTAAGTTCTTTTCCTGGTTTGAAATATGGGACACGCTTGGCTGGGATGTCAACCGGCGCACCGGTTTTTGGATTGCGTCCCCGACGCGCATCGCGCTGTCGTACTCGAAACGAGCCGAAGCCGCGCAGTTCGATCTTCTCCCCACGGTTAAGAGCTTGAATGATGTTCTTGAAAACTTCGTCTACAATCACTTCCGAATCCTTCTTTGTCAATTCGGCTGCTCGGGCAACCTCTTCCACCAACTCTGCTTTTGTCATCGTTCCTCCGTTTGACGACGAAAATAATCAAACATCCTCTGACAAAACATCCAAGATAGATCGTTAGTCCTGAATCTTGAGCGTTGAATCCTGAGCGCCGGATCCTGAGTGAAAGGTCAAAGCTCAGAACCTGGACTCGGGATTCAGGACCAATCTTACTTCCACTGATACTTGAATCTGACCGAGGTATCCAAATCACTCAATTGTTCAGGTAACTTACTTGGCGAAAGGTCTTTAATCTTGGACAATCCTAACAATAGATCGAGAATCGAGATCCCTTCGCGAGGTTTCGGGGGAGTGACAACTTGCGGTTCACCTTTGATTCCGACCATCTTCGCCGTCTCTTTGACGGCATCCTCGTAATTTCCGATGGAATCGATCAAGCCATTTTTCAGTGCGCTCTCGCCGGTGTAGATGCGCCCGTCAGCCAACCCCCTGACCCGATCTTCATTAAGTTCATTACCTTCGCTGCCCCGCCCCTTGCGTCCCTGGGTGACGGCTTCGACGAATTGACCATAGAGTTCATTGATCATCCCCTGAAAATACTGCTTTTCGCGATCGGTCAGGTCGCGCGTTGGCGAGCCGGTATCCTTGAATTCACCGCTCTTGAAAACAACCGGTTTGACCTTTGCCCACTCGGCGAGGTCTTTATAATTCAGCCACTCCGCAATGACGCCGATGCTGCCGGTAATAGTGCCCGGATTGGCGAAGATCTTATCAGCGGGGCAGGCGACATAATAACCACCCGAGGCGGCGACACTCCCCATTGAGATAATGATCTTCTTCTTCTTCTCTTCTTTGACTCGTTTCACCTCGCGATAGATCTCCTGCGAGGCAGAGACGCCGCCTCCCGGACTATCGACGCGGAGGATAATGGCTTTGACGTGCGAATCGTTGCCATATTGTTTGAGATGGCGATTGACGGTCTTTGCCATCTCATCACCGATCACGCCTTCGACCGGAATGACGGCGATCCGGTCTCCTCCGCCGGTCAGGCTCTCGCCGTCCGACATGACCATCATGATCGTGAACAGGCTGACGACGAACAGACCGCAGAGGATGCCGCCAACGATTAAGATCCAGGCCAAAGAGCTTCTTTTCATATCAGATCAATTACTTATCTGCAATGGAGTGAGTGACCGCCCACCACGGCAAAGTCTCAGAAGAAAAAAAGTGGGCGACCGTCAGTGAGCAGCGGGCGGTGATCATTTAATCAACACGGCCCACTGCCTACTGCCCACTGCCCACTGTTTACTGCCGGCGCCGATTGCTCTGGCAACTAATGGCTCTGGCAACTAATTCTTCGGGCTGTCTTCCGTGGCACTGGTGTTGAGTCCTGCGATCTCGCCGAGGCTCGCCATGCCGCCTTCAGTCGAAGAAGTATAGCTGCGCACGTCGATGATCGGCTCGTCCTTTCCGACGGCACGCGCCGAAAGTCCGATCTTACGCGCTTCCCGATCCATCTTGAGAATCTTGAATTGCAGCTTCTGCCCGATCTTGACGGCATCTTCGGGCTTATCGACGTGCTGCTCAGACAACTCAGAGACGTGACACAAACCTTCGATCCCGTCTTCAAGTTCGACAAAGGCGCCGAAATTGGCGAACCGCGTGACTTTACCCGTCACGACATCGCCGAGACGATGAGTATCGAAGAACTTCTCCCAGGCGTTGGGTTCGAGGTCCTTGATCGAGAGTGAGAGCCGGCGATTTTCGACATCGATCGCCGTGATGACCGCCTCGACTTCCTGGTTCTTTTTCAGCGCCTCGCTCGGATGCTTGATGCGCTTGGTCCACGAGATATCGGAGACGTGGACCAACCCGTCGATCCCATCTTCGACCTCGATGAATGCCCCGAAGTCAGTCAGATTGCGGACGCGGCCTTTGACGCGTGTGCCGATCCCATAACGTTCGTGGAGCGTCTCCCAGGGATTAGGTTCGATCTGCTTGATGCCGAGGCTGATGCGCCGATTGCCTTGATCGACCTCGAGCACTTGCGCTTCGACCTCCTGGCCGACCGAGAGGAGTTTCGACGGATGTTTGACGCGTTTCGACCAGCTCATCTCGGTGACATGGACCAGCCCCTCGATGCCCGGTTCGAGTTCGACGAATGCGCCATAATCGGTGAGCGAGACCACCTTGCCTTTGACGCGGGAGCCGATCGGGTAGCGTTCGACCGTCGTCGCCCACGGATCCGGAATCAATTGCTTGTAGCCGAGGCTGACGCGTTCTTTATCCCGATCGAACTTGAGCACTTTGACCTGAATCGTCTCGCCGACCTTGAACAATTCGTTCGGATTCTGAATGCGCCCCCACGACATATCGGTGATATGGAGCAGGCCATCAAGACCGCCGAGATCGATAAAGGCGCCATACTCGGTGATGTTCTTAACTTGGCCTTCGACGATGATTCCCTCCTCCAGGTTCTTGAGGGTCTCATTCTTGCGGCCGTTGATTAATTCTTCGAGAACGACCTTCCGAGAGAGCACAATGTTGCCGCGTTTCTTGTTGACTTTGAGGACGCGGATCTCGATCTCCTTGTTACGGAAGCTGTCGAGGTTGCGAACGGGGCGCATATCGACCTGGCTGCCTGGCAGGAAAGCCTGGATTCCACCGATATCGACCCGCAGACCGCCCTTGATCCGGTCGGTCACACGGCCGATGATGTTGGTCCCCTGCTTGTAGGCATATTCGATCTGATCCCACGTCTGCATCCTGACGGCATCGGCGCGAGAGAGTTCGACATAGCCTTCGGAGTTTTCGAGTTGCTTGACGTAAACGTCCACTTCATCGCCTGGCTGAACCGTAATTTTATCGCCTTCTTTGAACTCGGCGATCGAGACGATGCCTTCAGACTTAAATCCAACATCGATGATCACCGCCTGATCGGTGATCTTCACGACACGGCCTTTGACGACTTCGTTTTCACTGATCTCGGAGCGATGAGATTGCTCATGCTCGGCGAGAATCTTGCCGAAATCTTCCATGCTAAAATCGCCATTTTCGGCCATTTCGGCATTTTCAATTTCGGCGTTATCGCGATCAGAACTGACGGACGCTGACTCTTGAGCAGTAACGGTAGCGGCGGAATCGGCTGCGCCAGGCTCGCCCTTTGAAGACTCTGGAATGACAGCCGGTTGTGCGCTCTCGGCGGCGGACCTGGTCGCTTTTTGAGCTTCGCTTACGCCGGTAGCGGGTTGGTTTGGGTTGTTGATTGACATTGAAACTGGACTTCCTCCTGGGAAAACTACCCGAGTCGCACACGCAACCCGGTTGACGGCAATCTTCGAGAATCTCTGAGATTGAAAGATCGTGCCTAGTCGAAAGAGTTTGAATGATAAACCGTTGAAGCTGATTTAACAACGCTGCGGATTGCGGATTACAGATTGCAGATGGTGGATTGAAAAAACCGGGGTTGTTTTTCAACTTTTCGTCTTTTTTCAATCCGCCGGCTGCGGTCTCTCAGCAGTAACTAAACCTTCCGCAATCTCCCTCAGTCTTTCGACGACGCGCTGAATCATCCAATCCGGCGTCGATGCGCCGGCGCTCACCCCGACTCGATTCACTCCGAGCAAGTCCGGGGGATTGATCTCATCGGCGGTTTCGATCAGAACCGCCCGGGGGCAGCGCTCTCGCGCCGCATCAACCAGCTTGTTGCTGTTGGCGCTATGCCGCCCACCGATGACGTAAAGCATCTCGACCTCATCCGATAACTCGCGGATCGCTTTCTGATTCTCCTCCGTCGCGTCACAGATCGTCTCACAAACCCTCACCTCTTGTGACCGCGCGCGCAACGCTTCGAGAATCGCTCGGTACTTCTGCGGACTAATTGTCGTCTGCGCAATCGTCCCGACTCGCTCAAAAGCCGGAAGCGCATTCACCTCTTCGACCGTCTTAACGACATAAGCCTGATTATTAATGTACCCGAGGATACCGCGAATCTCCGGGTGATTCTTATCACCCGCAATCACGACCGTATAACCCGCTTGCTGAAGTTCCAGAGCTTTCCGTTGCGAATAATGAACGTAAGGACAGGTACCGTCCATAATCTTGAGTCCCTGGGCCTTTAAAGTCTCGTAGACCTCGGGCGCCACGCCATGGGCGCGAATGATGACCGTCCCATTTTCGAGAGCCAAGTTTTCATCGGCAACCTGGATCCCATCCTTCGCCAGACGCTCGATCTCCTGCGTATTGTGAATCAACGGTCCCAGCGTCACCACCGGCCGCCCATCCGCTCTCTCGAGCGCACGATAAGCCATGTCCACGGCTCGCTTGACGCCCATGCAAAATCCCAGACTTTCAGCTAAGACAATCTCCATCCCATTGACCTTTGTTTTTCCTCGCTCGGGGGAATGATGGCAGGTGATAGCAGAATTACTCCCGTGCAGTGTCGAATAATAAACCTATCTATAAGAAATAAGAAATTAAGACTCTAAAGGTTCAAGTATACCTTGTCAAGTTGTAATACCAACTGGGAAAAAGCATCGACGCATAATGTACTTAATGGCGATTATTTCATGAGAGCAATTTTAATGCCCAGACCGTTATATTGTTACTCGTTCTTTCCCTTGCGGACGGTTCTCCGCGCCTTTTCAGCTTTAAAGAATCTTTTGACTTCGGCTTCGGAGAGCACCCGGAATTCGCCGGGTTTTAATCTTTCGTTTCTTAAAAATCCGATGGCGACACGGCGCAGTTTGATCACCGAATGCCCGATCGAATCGAACATTTTTCGGATCTGCTGATTACGCCCTTCGTAGAGTGTGACCTCATACCAGGCGTTGGTCGCGCTCTCTTCGATCAAACGGACCCTGGCCGGTGCGGCTCGAACCCCATCGATGACGACTCCACGTTCAAGCAATTTGATCTGCTGCTCGAGCGGTTGACCTTTGACTTTAACCTCGTAAACCTTTGGCACCTGTTTAGCGGCGTGAGCGATGAGATTGGTGAAATTGCCGTCATTAGTGAGGAGGATCAAACCTTCGGTATTGAGGTCCAATCGTCCGACGGGATGGACGACGTTGCGATAAGGTCCAACCAGATCGATGACGAGCGGACGATTTTGCGGATCGGACTTGCTGGTCAGCACGCCCAGGGGTTTATTGAGCAGCAGGTAGATTCGTTCCTGTTTGTTGAGCTTCGGATTAATTAACTTGCCGCGTACCCTGATGTGATCTTTTTCAGGATCGGCTTTGGTTCCGAGTTCGGTCACGACTTTACCGTTGACCGCCACTTCGCCGGCAACGATCAGCTCTTCGGCCTTTCGTCTCGAAACAATCCCCGCAGCAGCGATGATCTTTTGCAGTCTTTCCTGCATCGATAGTCCTGAATCCTTTAAGAGAGCCCCGAGCAGAGAGCCTCGAATCCAGAGCGCCTGGCAATCGCTCTCTTCACCGGCCCGGTGCTATTTATGCCTGCTTTCGGTTAGAAACGACATCGCCTCGATCCGCGTCCGTTCATCTTTCCTGAAAACGCCGAGGACTTCAGAAGTGATGCTGGTCGCGCCGTGTTTCTTAATTCCGCGCATGACCATACAGAGATGAACCGCCTCAATCACAACCATGACGCCTTTAGGCTGCAGCTCGCCGTGATAGAGCAGTTCTGCGATCTGCGTCGTCAAACGTTCTTGAATCTGCAGGCGGCGGGCATAGATATCGGCGATTCGCGCGAGTTTCGATAACCCCACGATGCGGCCCTCTTTCGGGATGTAGGCGATATGCACGACGCCGGTGAAAGGGGCCAAATGATGTTCGCACACTGAATAAAGAGGAATATCTTTGACCATCACGATATTGTCGTGCGTTTCGGCCGGAATGACTTTGATCTCTGCCGCGGCGTCTTCGTGCAAACCACCGCAGATTTCCGCATACATTTCGGCCACCCGGCGCGGCGTTTCGACAATGCCGGGGCGCGAGGTGTCTTCGCCGATGCCTTCCAGAATCAACCGCACTCCGGCAGCGATCTTGTCCAAGTCCATCTTCTGATCTGCGTCTGTCAATTCTTTCTTCCTCGATTCTTTATTTCGAACCCGAGCAGTCATCTCCCGGCTCGGGGTTCGGCTCGTTCGGTCGGCGGTAATAGGCATTATCGGCAAGACTGTTGCAGGAGCGCAAGTTTTCATCGATTGGAACCGGCTGAAAAATTGACGGAATGATCGATTCTCACATAGAATTGTTCCGGTCTCCTCTTATTCTGTTAAATAGCAATGGCTCGCGCTCAGGTCATGGGGGTTGAAAGTGGCCCTGGAGTGGTGGGGGACTCTATCTAAAAAGATGCCGGGTGAAAATGAAAAAGGGGCTCTCAATCATATTTCGTTCTTTTCGAGGTCTCGAAAGTTATGGAAACAACTGCACTATCGATCGAGAAAACTGGGAAGGTTGCTGGCGCTCTCCCTGAAAACTCTTTACTCAATCGTGAATTGAGCTGGATCGAGTTCAATAGCCGAGTGCTTGATGAAGCTCTGGATCCATCACAACCGCTCCTGGAGCGCCTCAAATTCCTCGCAATCTTTTCGACCAATCTCGACGAATTTTTCATGGTCCGCGTCTCCGGCATTCAGGAGCAGCTCGAAGCCAATCCGCTCCTGCTCTCGCCGGATGGCCTGACCCCGGCGACTCAGCTGCGCAATATCTCGGAGCGCTTACGCTCTCTGCTCGAAGTCCAGATGCGTTGTCTGCTCAAACAGGTCTTGCCCGGACTCGAAGAGTGCGGAGTCCGGATCATTCCCTACAGCAAGTTGAACAAAGAACAACGGGAGGACCTGCGACAATTTTTCAACGAACGCGTCTTTCCGGTCTTGACGCCGCTTTCGGTCGATCCGAGCCACCCGTTTCCATATATCTCAAATATCAGTATGAATCTCGGCACGTTGGTCGAGCCTGAGGTACCTGACGACGATGAAGAGCCGCGATTCGCGCGCGTCAAGCTGCCTCCCAATGTCCCGCGATTAATTCCGGTCAATGGCGAAGGCTATTGTTTCGTCTTACTCGAAGAGGTCATCGCCGCGCATATCGAGATGCTTTTTCCGGGCATGCGGGTTCTCGAATGCCAACCCTTCCGGATCACGCGGGATGCCGACATCGAGATCGAAGAAGACGAGGCCGGCGATCTTTTGAAGACGGTAGAGCAGCAGTTGCGGCAGCGCCGTTTCGGGTTCGGCGTGCGCCTCGAAGTCGCCTCTGGGATGAGCCTGCACATGGCTAAACTGCTGCGCCATTCGATGGAGCTCGAAGAGCAAGATGTCTACACCATCGATGGCCCGCTCAACATCCCCGATCTGATGGCGTTGTACAAACTCGATCTGCCCGATTTGAAAGATCACCCCTTCACTCCGACGACTCCGGCGGTCTTACGTTACAGCGATACGATCTTCGACGCCATCCGCCATCAGGACATCTTGCTCCATCATCCTTATGAATCCTTTGCTCCGTCAGTCGAATTCGTGCGCCAGGCGGCGCGCGATCCGCATGTGCTCGCGATCAAGCAGACGCTCTATCGGGTAGGCAAAGACTCACCGATCGTCGAATCGTTGATCGAGGCGGCCGAGATGGGCAAGCAGGTTGCGGTGCTCGTCGAACTGAAGGCGCGATTTGACGAAGAGAACAATATCCAATGGGCGAAAAGGCTTGAAAAAGCGGGCGTTCACGTCGTCTACGGGCTGATCGGTCTGAAGACGCACGCCAAGGTCGCACTCGTTGTGCGCCAGGAGAAGAATACGCTGCGCCGTTATGTTCATCTCAGTACGGGCAATTACAACCCGGTGACGGCGCGAGTCTATACCGACCTCGGATTCTTCACCGCCGACCCGGATTTCGGCGCCGACGCTTCGGACCTCTTCAATTATCTGACGGGATATTCACGGCAGGTGCGCTATCGCAAGCTGCTGGTGGCGCCGGTCAATCTACGCAAAAGCATGACCGAATTGGTGCGCCGCGAAATCGGGCACCGGCAGGCCGGGCGGCCCGCCGGCATCATCGCCAAGTTCAACAGCTTTACCGATACCGAGATGATCAATGAGATGTACGCCGCTTCACGCGAAGGAGTGCCGATCGACCTCATCGTGCGTGGGGTTTGTTGCTTACGTCCAGGCCTGGCCGACAAAAGCGAAACCATCCGGGTCGGGAGCATCGTCGGACGTTTCCTCGAACATTCACGCGTCTATCGCTTTATCAATGGCGGCAAAGATGAGATCTATCTCGGCAGCGCGGACATGATGAACCGCAATCTTGACCGCCGCGTCGAGGTGCTCTTCCCGGTCGAGGACGATAAAATTAAAGAACGCATCGTGCAAGAGGTTTTAGAGCCGGCCATTGAAGACAATATCAAGATGCGCTGGTTGCAGGTGGACGGCACCTATCTCAGACCACGCAACACCGAGGAAAAACCATTCAATTGGCAGGAGTTTCTGCTCAAGCCGGCATTGATCGGCTGATCGTCGGCTGGTTCAACCGGCAGCGATCAAGTCAGGCGGCGATCAAATCCCTCATCGCCGAATTAAAGCTGGAGTTTCACGGACTCTCCCGAGAGGGCCGATGCATAAAGCGCCCGGACAAGCTCCAACGATTTTCTCCCTTCTCTTCCATCGACGGCCGGCGTGCGATTTTCTGTCACCGCAAGGATGAGGTCTTCGATCTGCCGGCGATGGCCTTCGTTCGAGATCGCCGCCGGATTGGCCGAACCATCGGTGATCTGTTCGCCTTCGCCTGAGACGTGGCTCTCGCCATCGACCATCCAGCAACTGATCGCGTCCCCATCTAGGATCACGGTCCCTCGTTCACCGCTGATCTCGAGCCTTCTTTTAAATCCCGGCTTGACCGAGGTCGTCGCCTCGATCACTCCGAGGGCGCCGTTCTGAAAACGCAGACTGGCGACGAGCGAGTCTTCCGCCTCGATATGTGGGTAACGCAGTGTAGCCTTCATGGCAAAGGCCGTCTCGACCGGTCCCATCATCCACCGCAAGAGGTCAACCGTGTGAATTGCCTGATTGATCAATGCGCCGCCGCCATCGAGCGCGAGCGTTCCGCGCCAGGTGCCCGGCGCGTAATATTCCGGCGCTCGATACCATTTGATATAAGCATCGCCGATCATCAATCGCCCGAGTCTTCCCTCTTCGATCGCTTGCTTAATCTGCAAGACAGCGGGCAGAAACCGGGATTGAAAGATCACAGCCAGTTTCACTCCTGCCCGATCACAGGCCTCGATCAAAGCATCGGCCCGTTCGAGAGTGATATCGATCGGCTTTTCGACCAAAAGATGCTGACCGGCTTGCGCGGCTCTCATGCCAAGTTCTGCGTGTGTGCCATTCGGCGTACAGATGCTGACAATCTGCATCCCAGGATGCTTGAGAAATTCGTCATAGTCCGTGTAACCGCGCACGCCAAACGCTTCAGCAAACTCCGCCGTACTCTTTTCATGGCGTCCGCAAACGGCAGTGAGGCGCGCCGCCGGGAGCGATCTGATGGCCTCTGCTTGCACTTTGCCGATCATCCCGCAGCCGACCAATCCGAAATCGATCTGTTTTGTCATAGTTAATTTTCCCGCCCGGATCTTGGGTTTTCGAAGTGATCCCGCTAATCATTGAACAAATATCAAACTGAATTTAATCTTATGCCATGCCGATCAAAATCGAAAGTTTTCATCATGCGGGATTTCTTGTGACCGATGTCGAGCGGGCCGCCCGGTTTTACGAAACCGTGCTTGGATTGGAGCTCCTGCCTCGCCCTGACTTGGGCTTTCCGGGCCGCTGGTACGACCTGCGCAACGGTCATCAACTTCATTTGATGAGCGTCGAACAGATGCCCGGACACGCTGATCCGCCGCGTCACGACCGCCACATCGCTCTCAGCGTTCCGGATATTAATGCCACTGAGCAGCAACTTCTCGAAATGGGTGTTACTATCGGTTATGGCAGCGGACGCACAGGCAATCTGCAGCTCTTCATTCGCGACCCGGACGGAAATACGATCGAGTTGAGATCGAGATAAAGATCGACAATGATCGCGGACCCGCAGGATGAGGAATTTCGAATGAGCGTCGAATCATCGCCTGCTTGACGAACCCAAGACACGAACAATCTGAGAGGATCAAATTATGACCTGGAATCATCGGCAGTCCGCTACGTTCATGACCTCGGTGCTGTTGGCCTGCCCGGTGCTGTTGGCCTTCCCGATGCTATTGCTGATCGCCATCGTCCCGCCCGGAAGTGGCCAAAGCCAAACGAAAAAATCGAACGCCGCACCACTCACGCCCGATAATAAGAATTGGCCGATGTTTGGCCGTGACGTCTCGGGCTCGCATTATAATCCGGATGAGAGCGCAATCACGCCCAACAACGTCGCACAGCTCAAAACAAAATGGACTTTCCAGACTGAAGGTGATGTCTCCAGCCAGCCGATCGTTGCGGAGGGCGCGGTCTATTTCGGTTCATGGGACGCCAAGGAATACGCCATCGACGCCAAGACCGGAAAGAAGATCTGGGAGTACGATTGCGGTCAGCCGACACGCAGCGCTGCCGCCTATGCCAATGGCGTCGTATATTTCGGCGACATCAGCGGTTTTTTGCATGCGCTCGACTCCAAGACCGGCGCGGTGAAATGGAAAAAGCGCATCGATCCGCATTCCTACGCAGTCGCCACCAGTTCGCCGATCTATCATGATGGCCGCATCTTGATCGGGGTGGCATCGCACGAAGAAGGTTGGGTCATGCGCAATCCTCAATACTCGTGCTGCACTTTTCGCGGGAGCGTCGTGGCGCTCGATGCCGCGACCGGCAATGAGGTCTGGCGTTTCTATATCATTCCCGAAACGCCGCAAGAACAGGGCAAAGACAAAAAAGGAAGAACGATTATCGGCCCGTCCGGCGGCGCCGTGTGGTCAACGGTCAGTCTGGATCCGGCGGCTCAGCGCGTCTACGTCACGACAGGCAATCAATATACGCAACCGGCATCGAAATATTGTAACGCCGTCATCGCGCTCGATCTCAACACGGGCAAAGAGATCTGGTCTTATCAGGCCACGGCGAAAGATATCTGGACCTTTGCTTGCAAGGACAACGCGGAATGCAGTGATCTCGATGTCGATTTCGGCACGGCTCCAGTCTTCTTCAAAGGCGCCGGAGGAAAACGATTGATTGCCGTGGGACAGAAGAGCGGCTGGGCCTATGCGATGGATCCGGCGACCGGCAAACTGGAATGGAAGACCGAGGTCGGACCGAGCGGCAAGTTGGGCGGCATCGAGTTCGGCCTGGCCAGCGATGGCGAGCGTGTTTACGCGGGAATCTCCAATCATCCCAAGCAGGGATCGATCAGCGCCCTCGACGGAGCGACCGGAAAAATCCTGTGGCAAACTCCTGATCCGACCAACAAGGCGAATTTCGGCCCGATCACCGTCACCGGGAAAGGCAACGATCGATTGGTCTGGGCCGGTTCGGTCAGCGGCTTTATTCGCGCGTACGACGCGAGCAACGGAAAGATCGTTTGGCAGTTTGACACGGGCGGCGCGATTGGCGGCGGCATCGCCGTAGTCGATGGCATGGTATATGTCGGCTCGGGATATACCTTCCTGCGGATCGGAAAGGGCAATAATAAACTCTATGCCTTTTCGCTCGACAGCAATACTGCTTCTAAATAATAAGGACTGGTCATTTTCATCAAACGCTATGACTGAACCAAACTATCGCCGCATCGCTTCACTCAAAACAGCGGATGATTTCGCAGGCTATCTCGAGCAATTGGGCCTCGAGTTGCCTTTCGACCGCGAACTCCAGGCCGGAAGCGATGCGCCTCTGGCTCAATCCTATCAACTCGACGGACTTAAAATCGGCAATCGTTTCTGCATTCTGCCGATGGAAGGCTGGGACGGAACCGAGGATGGCAGGCCGTCCGAGTTGACGATTCGTCGCTGGAAACATTTTGGCGAAAGCGGCGCCAAATTGATCTGGGGCGGCGAAGCAGTCGCGGTCAGACACGACGGACGTGCCAATCCCAACCAGTTGACGTCGTATGATGCGACGTCGGCTGAGATTGAAAATCTGCGAAAGACTCTCTTTGCGGCACATCGAGAGAAATGCGGATCGACCGATGACCTCTTCGTCGGCTTGCAGCTCACGCATTCAGGCCGCTTCGCGCGTCCGAATGATAAGAAGAGGCTTGAACCCCGCATTCTCTATCACCACCCAATTCTCGATCGGAAATTCGGGATCACAAGCGATTTCCCATGCCTGACCGACGGGGAGATCGATGACCTCATCGGCGATTTCGTCAAAGCGGCCGTCCGGGCCGAACAATCCGGATTTTCATTCATCGATATCAAGCATTGCCACGGTTATCTGGGTCACGAGTTTTTGAGCGCGACAACGCGCGAGGGCAAATATGGCGGTAGCTTTGAAAACCGCACGCGATTTTTGCGCGAGATTGTCGCGGGCGTGCGGCGAGACGCCCCGACTTTAATGATCGGTGTGCGGCTCAGCGCATTCGATTTTCTACCTTTCAAAATGGGAGACGATCGGCGAGGCATCCCCGAAAATTTTGAGGGACAGTATTCGCACGCCTTCGGTGGTGATGGAGAGAATCCCTTGCAGATCAACCTGAGCGAGACGCTTCAATTCTTTGAGCTGCTCGGTCAAATCGGCATCAAACTGGTCTGTGTGACGGCGGGCAGCCCATATTACAACCCGCACATTCAACGACCGGCCCTCTTCCCTCCCTCGGACGGCTATGAGCCGCCCGAAGACCCGCTGGTTGGCGTCACGCGGCAAATTAAGGTGACCGCGGACCTGAAAGCCCGGCACCCACAAATGGCGGTCGTCGGATCGGGATATAGTTACCTGCAAGAGTGGCTGCCGCACGTCGCTCAATATCACGTGCGGACGGGGAAGGTCGATTTCGCCGGGCTCGGGCGATTGGTCCTCTCGTACCACGATCTGCCGCTGGACGTGCTCGCCGGCAAGCCGCTGCAAAATAAACGGCTCTGCCGGACCTTCAGCGATTGCACGACGGGGCCGCGCAACGGGCTGATTTCAGGCTGTTTTCCGCTCGACCCCTTTTACCGTGCGCATCCACAGGCCGCACAACTCAAGGCAGTCAAGCAAGAGATCAAGTAAAGCAGGTGTAAAACGAGAGAGACGCAAGATTTCATGTGCCATATCTTTCATATGGCACATGAAATTTGAAATATCAGATCATTCCTGCTCAGAGCAGCATGGCCTTCACTTCAAGATACTCTTCCAATCCATACTTGCCGAACTCGCGGCCATTGCCGGATTGTTTATAACCTCCGAATGGCGCCATCGGATTGAACTTGCCGCCGTTGATTCCGACCTGTCCCGTCCGCAGGCGGCGCGCGACACGTTTGGCGCGCTCGGGATCGCCGGACCAGACTCCGCCGGCTAAACCGTAGATGGTGTCATTGGCGATCCTGACGGCATCGTCCTCGTCTTCGTAAGGGATGATCGAGAGGACCGGACCGAAGATCTCTTCCTGAGCGATTGCCATCTTGTTGTTGACGTTGGCAAAGACTGTCGGGCGCACAAAGTAGCCCTTTGTGACCCCTTCCGGCGGCTCCGGACCGCCCGTCACAAGCGTGGCGCCTTCTTCAATCCCTTTTTTGATATAGCTGACGACACGCTCGCGTTGAACAGCCGAAACGAGCGGTCCGAGTTTGTATTTGTCTCCGCGCGGATCGCCAACGGTGAAGCTTTCAGCGACCCGTTTTGCAATCGCCACGGCCTCGTCATGACGCGATCTCGGCACGAGCATTCTCGTCAATGCCGAGCAGGTCTGGCCCGAGTTGAGGTAACTATTGCCGACGCCATTGGCGACCGCTTTCTCTAGATCGGCATCGTCGAGGATGATATTGGCCGATTTACCGCCGAGTTCGAGCGAAACACGTTTGACGGTATTCGCCGCAAGCTCGCTGACGCGTCTGCCGGCGCGCGTCGAACCGGTGAATGAAACCATGTCCACATCGGGATGCGAGGCGATCGCTTCGCCGACAACAGAACCGTAACCGGTGACCAGATTGAAGACTCCGGCGGGTACTCCCACCTCATCGATAATTTCCGCGAGGACGAAAGCAGTGAGCGGCGCCACCTCGCTCGGTTTCAAGACGACGGTGCAGCCCGCGGCCAGCGCCGGCGCCACCTTGGCGACGACTTGATGCAAGGGATAATTCCACGGAGTGATGCAACCGACCACACCAATCGGCTCCTTGACCACCTGGGCGTTGCCGACCTTCTCCTCAAACTGAAATTCGCCGAGCATCTTCGCATATCCACCCATGACAACCGGAGGCAGTCCGGCCTGGACGGCAGTCGCGAGCGGCAACGGCATGCCGACTTCATTCGCAATGATCGCCGCGATCTCGTCTTTGCGCGCCGCAAGTTTCTCCGAAAGCTGTTGCAGATACCCCGCCCGTTCTTCAACCGGAGTAGCCGACCAATTTTCAAAAGCAGTTTTGGCCGCCGCAACGGCCGTCTCGACGTCTTCCGGCGTGCCCTCCGGAATGCGCCCCATGACTTCTTCGGTCGTTGAATTGATGACATCGATCATTCCCGGCCCCTGAGATTTGACCCATTTGCCGCCGATGTAGAGTTTGTCATGCATTTTGAGATCGATCTGGGCGGATGCTTCCATTGTGCTCTCCTTGGAAAGACAGTTTTCAGTTTCTCAGTTTTCGGCTCTTAATCTCAGAAAACTGATGAGATGTGAATTGACCAGTCAGTATCCAAAAGCGCTCAGGCAATTGTCAATCGTCTTGACAGCAGAGAGCTTCAACGATACGTTGCGATCCTGTCTCGCAATTCCATCAATTCAACAAGGCCACAAGGAGCGATTTCTCAAGATGAACACCGTCAATCTTTCCGGCAAAGTCGCGATTGTCACGGGTGGGGGGCGCGGTATCGGCAAGGCGATCACCAAACGGCTGGTCGCGGCCGGAGCGAATGTCGCGATCGCCAGTCGCAAGATGGAGAACCTCGCAGCGGCGGTCAAAGAGTTATCTTCGTTGCCAGGCAAAATAATTCCGATCGCCTGTCACGTGGGACGGCTCGACCAACTGGAAAATTTGGTGAGCGAAACCGAAAAACAACTCGGTCCCGTCGAGATTCTGGTCAACAACAGCGCGACCAACATCGGCCAGGGACCGGCGCTTGATGTCACGGATGAGATGTTCGCCAAGATGTTCGAGGTTAATGTCGTCTCGGCGCTGCGACTGATTCGCATGGTCGTGCCGAAGATGATCGAACGACAGAGCGGCGGATCGATCATCAACATCGCCTCGATTGCCGGACTGCGTCCGCAACCGGGCGGCTTGCTCTACAGCGCAACCAAGGCCGCGCTGATTATGATGACGCGCAATTGGGCAATGGAATTCGGCCGGCACAAGATCCGCGTCAATGCGATTGCACCGGGACTGATCGAAACCGATTTCAGCGAGTACTTCTGGAAAAATGAGGCTCACCTCAAGAAGCTCGAAGCGACCCAACCGATCCCGCGGGTCGGTCATCCCGACGAAATCGGAGGATTGGCGTTGTATCTCGCTTCCGATGAGGCGTCATTCGTCACCGGCCAGGTCCTGGTCGTTGATGGCGGCGCAACGGCGATTTAGAGCCTTCAGTTTTTAGTTTTCAGGTCTCGATCGCTGGGAACTGAAAACTAAAAACTGCTCCTCTTTCCCCTTCCAGCCAGATTGTTTATACTGTTCTTCAATTTGATCATTTCCACTGGTTATCTTTGCTGGTTATCTTGACAGATCTATGTTTGATAAATTTCGAGAAGAATGCGGTGTCTTCGGTATCTACAACCACGAAGAGGCCGCCCGCCTCACATATTTGGGTCTCTATGCGCTGCAACACCGGGGACAGGAGTCTGCCGGGATCGTCTCATCAGATGGTTCGCGACTATCTGCCGAACGCGGGATGGGACAGGTCAGCGATATCTTCAAAGAAGAACAGTTCGCTCGTCTACAAGGCAATTTAGCGATCGGTCATGTCCGGTATTCGACGGCGGGCAAGGTCAGCATCAATGAAGCTCAGCCTTTCTCCGTCAAGTGCAGTTACGGTCAGATCGCGCTCTGTCACAACGGTAATCTTCCCGACGCCACCGAATCACGGCACCAGCTCGAAGCCGAAGGCGCTATTTTCTCTTCGACCTCAGACACGGAAGTCGTGCTGCACCGGATTGCGCGTTCCCGCGCCGGCAATTTGGTCGATGCCATCATCGAAGCATTAGGCCGCGACGAGGGTGCGTTCTCGATGCTCTTTGCCACGCCCGACCGCATAATCGCCGTCCGCGATCCGCGCGGATTCCGCCCGCTCTGCCTTGGGAAACTCGAAGACGCGACGGTCTTTGCCTCGGAAACCTGCGCCTTCGATCTGATCGGCGCCCAATATCTACGCGACGTAGAGCCGGGCGAAATCGTCATCGTCGATGAGAAGGGCATGCATTCGCTGCGCCCATTTGCCGCCAAACCGACGTCACACTGCATCTTCGAGCACGTCTATTTCTCACGCCCCGATTCGGTCGTCTTTGGACGAAGCGTCAACAAGAGCCGTCATCTATTGGGATGTCAATTGGCCCGCGAATGCCCGGCCACTGCAGATATCGTCGTGCCGGTACCCGATTCCGGAGTGGCGGCGGCCGTCGGTTATGCGGCCGAATCCGGCCTCAAGTTTCGTTTTGGCCTCATGCGCAATCATTACATCGGCCGAACGTTCATCGAGCCGCGCTCGCAAATCCGTCATTTCGGCGTCAAGATCAAACTCAATCCGGTGCGCGATCTGATCGAAGGGAGGCGCGTCGTCCTGATCGATGATTCGCTGGTCCGCGGGACGACTTCGCAGAAAATCGTCAAGATGATGCACGATGCCGGCGCGCGCGAGGTTCACATGCGCATCAGTTGCCCGCCGACGATTGCGCCGTGCTATTACGGCGTGGACACGCCCACCCGCGAAGAACTCATCGCCGCACAATATTCAACCGAAGAGATTCGCAAATTTCTGGGCGCCGACTCGCTCGGTTATTTGAGTTTAAAGGGCCTCTTGGAAGCGGTTGGCGATCCACACAATTCCAAGTTTTGCACGGCCTGTTATACGGGAAAATATCCGACCCTCCTCGATGGAGATGTCCAAACCATGAGAGAGCGCGAAGAAGAAGGAGCGCTCTCATTCGTTTCCAACTGAAAATAAGTCCTGAGTCCTGAGCCTCACATGCATCACGATGCATCGCTCAAGACCCACGGCTCAGGACTCGGGACTTATCATTGCATGACTGATCCGATCACATATAAAGCCACAGGTGTTGATATCGACGCCGCCAACATCGCCACGGCGCGCATCAAGAAACTCGCGCGGACGACCTTCAACGAAAATGTCATGTCTGAAATCGGCAGTTTCGGCGGGATGTTCAGCGCTCTCTTCTCGGATGTTCGCGAACCGGTGCTGGTTGCGAGTTGCGACGGTGTCGGGACTAAACTCAAGATTGCATTTGCGACCGGCATCCACAACACCATCGGTTATGACCTGGTGGCACACTGCATCAACGATATTCTGGTCCAGGGCGCGCGACCGCTCTTTTTCCTCGATTATATCGCCCTCGGTAAACTCGATCCCGATCTGGTCGGACAGATCATCGAAGGCCTGGTCCTGGGTTGCCGCGAAGGAGAGTGTGCGCTGCTCGGCGGCGAAACCGCCGAGATGCCGGATTTTTATCGTGACGGCGAATATGACATTGCCGGGTTCATTGTCGGCGTTGTCGATCGCCGCAAGGTCATCAACGGATCGCGCATTACCGCAGGCGACGTGGTGCTCGGGCTGCCTTCGCTTGGTCTGCACACCAACGGCTACAGCCTGGCGCGCAAGGTCCTCCTCGAGGTCGGAGGCTTGAGCCTCGAAACCAAGGTTCCCGAACTCGGTTGTACGGTCGGCGAAGAACTCTTGAAACAGCACCGGAACTACCTGCCGGGCCTCAATCGTCTGATCGAACACGAGGGCGTGATCAAAGGTATGGCCCACATTACGGGCGGAGGATTGATCGAAAACATCCCGCGGATCTTGCCGAGCAATGTTGACGTCGAGATCAAAGAGGGTAGCTGGCCGATCTTGCCGGTATTCGAATTGATCAATAAGATCGGCAATGTTCCAACTGAAGACATGCTCCGGACGTTCAATTTGGGGATCGGGATGGTTGTCATCACCAACCCGGGATTCCAACAATTCGTTGAGGATCAACTCAATTTTGTCCGCCAACCGTTTTATGTCATCGGCGAAGTCATCGATGGTAATGGTAAGGTTAAATTTGCATAGGAAGGTAGAGGACAGGAACAACACCGGTCCAGTGAGCTCAGCATCAACGCCTCTGTGAGCCCGTCCTGATCGAGAACATCCCCTGTCCGATTCCTTCCAAATCCCTTTTCTCCCTGGAAGGAAGCCTCATCATGAAAGCATTGCATCCTAGCTGCGTTCTGGGCCGCGTTCTGGGCCGCATTTTGGCATTGCTCTGTTCCCTCGCGCTCTTGTTTCCCCCTCCAACATCTGCGCAGATCAATAAATCTCGGAAATTTTCGCTGACGGTTGACAATATTATGCGCGGTCCGGACCTGGTTGGTTATGAACCGACCAGGGTCTACTGGTCGCAGGACGCCCAGCGCGTCTATTTCCGGTGGAAACGCGCGGGTGAGCCGCGGTTGAAAGAACCAGATCTTTACGTCGTCAATCGTGATGGCGGCGGTCTGCGGAAGCTCTCTGAGGATGATGCCAGGCAGGCGCCGCCATTTGCCGGCGATCTGTCGAGAGATAAAAGACTCTCGACCTTTGCCGAAGACGGCGACATCTTTCTCTATGATTACGCTCGTGGCATCCGTCGCCAACTCACCAGCACCAATGACGGCGAAAGCAGCCCGCGATTCACTAAGGATCAAAAACATGTCGTCTTCACTCGTCAAAATAACCTCTATCGGATGGCTCTCGATAGCGGATCAATCACACAGTTGACGGACATTCGCACCGGCGGCGGCCCGCCCGAATCGCCGCCGAAAGGCACAGAGAGTCAGGAGTATCTGAAGAAAGAGGAACGCTCATTGATTGAAGCCGTGCGCGAGCGAGCGCAAAACCGCGAAGAACAAGAAGCGAAACGCAAACAGCGCGAAAAACGCCAGCCGTTCTCGCCTCCGGCGGGCCAATCCGTCTCCAACCTCTCGCTCTCTCCTGACAGTAAATATGTCATCGCCACCGTCCTTCAACAATCGGGCGGCGCAAAGAATGCCATCGTGCCGAACTACGTGACGGAATCTGCTTACACGGAAGATATTCCAAGCCGGAGCAAAGTCGGCGATACCCAGGGCCGTTCACGGATGGTCGTCCTCAACGTGGAGACCGGTGAAGCGAAATGGATTGAGGATACGCCGAAACAACAACCGGCCTCGGAACAGGTTGACCAGCAGCCTCAGCAATCAACAATCACACTTAACCAGCAGCAAAATCAAAATCGGGCCAAGGAACCACAGGTTCAGCTCTTCAATCTGCAATGGTCTGAAGACGGGAAAAATGCCGTGGTCCTGGCGCGCGCGGCAAACAACAAAGATCGCTGGGTGATGCTGATCAATCCGGCGACTGGCAAAACAAAAGTGCTTGACCACCTTCACGACGACGCCTGGGTCGGCGGTCCGGGCGCTACGACTCTGGGATGGTTATCGGATCACAAAACCGTCTATTACCAATCGGAGCGTGACGGATGGTCGCATCTTTACACCGTTTCAATCGATGGCGGCGAGCCGAAACAGTTGACCTCCGGCAAATTCGAGGTCTCTGACGTCAGGCCATCATCAGACAGATCGAAATTCTATTTCACTTCAAGCGAAGGCAGTCTCTTCGAACGCCACCTCTATTCGATGCCGATTGCCGGAGGCGCGCGGGCTCGCATCACATCACTGCCCGGCAACAACGAGGTGACAATTTCTCCCGACGAATCAATGCTCGCGATTGTGCGTTCATACAGCAACAAACCGCCCGAGCTGTACCTGGCGCCGAACAAACCGGGCGCAGAAGCCAGGCAGATCACGACATCGCCAACCGAGGAATTTTTCAGCTACCCGTGGATCGATCCACCGATCGTCAAGTTCAAAGCGCGCGACGGCGAGGAAGTTCCCGCGCGCCTCTATAAGCCGGCGAACTTCAGGAGGGGCGGCCCTGCGGTGCTATTCGTTCACGGCGCGGGCTATCTGCAAAATGTGCATAAATGGTGGAGCAGTTACTTTCGCGAATATATGTTCCATCACCTGTTGATGGAACAGGGCTACATTGTGATCGATGTCGATTACCGGGCATCGGCTGGTTATGGCCGCGATTGGCGCACGGCAATCTATCGATACATGGGCGATAAAGATTTGACTGACCAGGTCGATGCCGTGAAATATCTGATCTCTGAACACGGCGTCGATCCCAAACGCGTGGGAATCTACGGCGGCAGTTACGGCGGCTTCATCACCCTCATGGCGATGTTCACCGAGCCGGACGTCTTCGCCGCGGGCGCGGCGCTCCGCCCTGTGACCGATTGGGCACATTATAACCATGCTTACACATCGAACATCCTCAATATGCCGCAAGCCGATGCCGAAAGCTACAAACGCAGTTCGCCGATCTATTTCGCCGACAAGTTAAAAGGAGCTTTGCTGATCTGCCACGGAATGGTCGATATCAATGTGCATTTTCAAGATACGGTGAGGCTCGTTCAACGTTTAATAGAATTACGAAAAGATAACTGGGAATTGGCTGTCTATCCCGTCGAAGATCATGGTTTCGTCCAACCGACGAGCTGGGCTGACGAGTACAAACGTATTCTCAAGCTATTCCAAACTAATCTGAAGGCAGGAAGCGTAAAACCGCTCAAACAATAATAAGACTTTCGATCTTACATCATTTTTCATTAGACTGATTCCTGATCCCAGATCCCTGATATTGATAAAAATGTATCAGGGACCAGGGATCTGAGATCAGGGGTCAGAAATTTGCTCGGGGCCACTTTACGAATCCAATCCAACCTGGCGCAATAACTCTCTAAATCTTTGATCATTTCTGATGTTATCCAGTTTAGGTTCGGCTTTGAGGAAGACCAGCCAGTGAGTCCGGTCCTCGCGAGCCCGCTCCAACCAGAAGAAGGCCTGGTCGGCTTCGCCCAATCCGGCATGGACGAGCGCAATCGGGTACGGTGAGACGTAGCTTTGCGCGGCGCGCCATTGGAGTTCGGCAATCACTGACCGGGCCTCGTCGATTCTCCCTGCCTGTGCATAGACGTATCCGATGTTGGTAACCTCCGGTCCGCAACCGGTCAATTCCGTGACTCGTTTGAGCTTGGCAAGAGCGGCATCGAAATCACCGACTTCGGCATATATCGAACCCAGATAGAGGTATGAACGATAAAAATTCGGCGCCATTGCAATCGCCTCGCGGCACTGTCTAATCGCTTCGTCATACCGACGGGCCGCATAATAGGCCCAACCGATATTGGCGCTGATAATCGGGGAAAATGGATCGAGTTGCTGGGAGCGTTGTAACTCGATAATCGCCTCTTCCAATCGCCCCAGCCATGCCAGGTACAATCCGTACCAATGTCGGGCAGTAACGTGTGTCGGATTCAGATCGAGTGCTCGCAGGTACTCAGCTTCAGCTCCGGACCAATTCCAGTCATAAAGGACCCGGACCAGGCCCAGCGCGGTATGGCCTTCAACCAGCTGATCATCAAGCTCGATGGCCTTCAGGGCGGCAGCCTTTGCTTGAGGCATGCTCTCTCTCGGGGAGAGAGCGCCATGCACACAGCCGAGTAAAGCATATGATTCCGCCAGTCCGGCATAGGCCAGCGCATAATTCGGATCGCGCGCGATCGCCCGGTTGAAATAGTCGATGCTTTTCTTTAAGCCCTCCGCAGTTCGCTGGTTCCAATAATAGTAACCTTGCAGATAGAGTTGATAAGCCTCGGTATCATTGGTGTGGTGCTTGGTCAGAAGCTTTCTCTCATCATCCGCTAACTGAAAGGTGAGGGCCTCGGCGACGCGCGATGAGATGGCATCTTCGACGCTGAAGATATCGGTGAAATTCTCATCGAACTTCTCAGCCCAGAGTGGCCTGCCATCGGCGACACTCACCAATTGCACGGTGACCCGGATCCGCTCATCTTTTTGCTGAATGCTTCCTCCTAAAACCAGCTCAACATCCAATTCACGACCGGCGCTCAGCGGATCCTGTTCAAGTCCACGATATTTCGAGACGGCGCTTGTCGGCCGCACGATCATCCGGCGCAAATTACTGAGCCTCGTAATGAGCGCATCGGCTAACCCGAGGCCCAGATGCACCTCGCAACCTTCGGCGCAGAAAGCATTAAAAGGGAGCACGGCCAACGACTTGATTTCGGGTGACGAAGGGCGGAAAGAGGCCTCGCTTTTCTCTCTCCTTTCAGATCCGATGACAATCTCGCGCACACTCGCCACAAAACGATAACCGCGGCGCGGCACGGTGGTAATGTAATCTTCCCCATCACCGGACAGTGCTTTCCGCAACATAAAGATATGCGAGTTGAGGTTACTCTCTTCGACGTAAACGTCCGGCCAGACGGCCTTGACCAGCTCTTTACGTTCGACCAGCTCTCCGTGCCTCTCGACGAGTACCAGCAGTGTATCTAATGCTTTCGGCGTTAGTGGAACGATCTCCGACTCGCGCAATAACACCCGCGTCTTGATGTCCAACCGATATGAGCCAAATTCGTAGAAGCGCTTTTCTGATTGCGGCATTGATTCCTCCAATAACTTATCAATAACTGTTGATAAAATTTTGAGCAATATTTACCCGCATCAACCAATCTCTTGCGCCGATTGCTCCGTATTTATGGCTGAAAGTTCGATGACCCGAGAAAAAGATGTTAATTACCCTCGGATTGCCCTGGCATTGAAATCTAGCAGTCACCCAGCCAATCCACGGGACCCGGGAAAAAAATACTGACATCGTAGCCAATTGTTTCGAGGAGGCTCACTCGTAGTGTGTTCGCAAGAAGAGCGACCTCATCCTGAGGAGAAAACATATGTTAACAGGTAGTTTAAAGAAAAAAGCCAGACGCGTCACCATCATCGGTTTTATCGCATTATGGTTATTGAATCTCATCCTTTTGCCCTCCTTCAATGGAGCAAAGGTCGATGGAAAAGGATCGCAAGGTATTAGATCCTGCAATCCAAGCTTGTCATTCGAAGGAACAATCTTTGCCCTCACGACCGGCAATACGCTTCTAAACTTCAACCCCGGCACGCCCGGTGTAATCAATAGTGCCCGATACATTTCGGGTTTGGCGTCCGGCGAAAATATCGTTGGGATCGACTTCCGGCCTGCTAACGGCTTGTTGTATGCGCTCAGCAGCGCAAACCGCATCTATATCGTCAATCCCACAAGCGGCTTTACCACGCTTGTCGGCACTTCACCCTTTACCCCTGCACTAAATGGCTCTTCATTTGGTGTCGATTTTAACCCAGTACCTGATCGCCTCCGTGTTGTCAGTAATACAGATCAGAACCTGCGGCTCAACCCGAACAACGGAGCGGTGGCGGGTGTTGATAGTATATTGGCTTATGCGGCAGGAGATGTAAATGCCGGACAAGATCCGAGCATCGTCGGCGCAGCTTATACCAACAATTTTGCGGGCGCTAGTTCGACGACACTTTACGGAATTGATTCTAATCTTGATGTGCTTGTTACCCAGGGGTCGGTCGGTGGGAGCCCGGTCTCGCCTAACACAGGGCAGTTGTTCACCGTCGGTAAACTTAATGTCGATACGACCGACCTGGTCGGGTTTGACATCGCCCCCGTCAGCAACGCCGCCTTCGTTTCATTAACTCCCCAGGGCGCAACATCATCCCAATTTTATACATTAAATCTCGCGACCGGCGCCACGACCTTGATCGGCGCGATCGGCGGAGACGAATTAATTCGCGACATCGCTTTCGCCGTGCGAGCGGATAACGTCTTTGCCGTTACCGATGACAATGTGTTGTTGAGCTTCAACGCGGGTACGCCCGGCGCAATCAATTCCGCGCGCCGCATCTACGGATTGGAAGATGGAGAAGATGTCCTCGGGATCGATTTCCGTCCGGCCACCGGCCAGCTTTATGCGGTCACGAGCGCAAGCCGCATTTACATCATCAACACCGCGAGCGGTAATGCGACGCCGGTCGGGACGGCTCCGTTCAATCCGACATTGGTCGGCCTGGCATTTGGCGTCGATTTTAACCCCGTGCCCGATCGCATTCGGGTCATCAGCGACGCCGACCAGAACCTGCGGCTCAACCCCAACAACGGGGCGGTCGCGGGCGTCGATACGACATTGGCCTACGCGCCGGACGATGTAAACGCCGGCCAGAACCCCAGCGCGGTTGCAGCCGCTTACACCAACAATTTCGTCGGTTCGACCTCGACGACACTCTACGTCATTGACTCAGTCACCAATACGCTGGCGACGCAGGGGTCGATCGGTGGCGCACCGGTTTCGCCCAACACCGGCCGTCTTTTTACCGTCGGCTCACTCGGCGTCGATCCGACCAATATCGCCGGGTTCGATATTTCATCGGCGACCGGCGCAGCATTCGCCTCGCTCAATATGGGCGGCGGCCTCATGACGCAACTCTACTCGATCAATCTGGCGACCGGCGCGGCGGGCCTGATCGGCACGATTGGTGGAGATAGCATCATCCGTGACATCGCGGTCGAAACCCGCGTGCCCAATGTTTTCGCGGTCACGGCGAGCAACAACCTGATCAGTTTCAATGCCGGGACTCCCGGTGTCATCAGTTCGATCCGCGCCATCAAGGGATTATCGGGCGGCGAAACGATTATCGGCATCGATGCCCGCCCCGCCACGGGCCAGATCTACGCCGTGACCAGCGCCAGTCGCGTCTACATCATCAATCCGAGCACTGCGGTCGCCTCCTGGGTCAATTTCGCTGGCTTCAACCCGGCCTTGAATGGAATCGAGTTCGGCTTTGACTTCAATCCGGTGCCGGATCGCATCCGGGTCGTGAGCGACGCCAACCAGAACCTGCGGCTCAATCCCAACAATGGAGCCGTCGCGGGAACGGACACGCCGGTGGCATTTGCATCCACCGATGTCAATGCAGGCGCTGCTCCAACGATCACCGGCTCAGCGTATACCAACAACTTTATCGGGGCGACCTCAACAACACTCTACGGTATCGCCTCCAATCTGGGCGTGCTCGTGACGCAGGGTTCCGTCGGGGGCGCACCCATTTCGCCCAATACCGGCCAGCTCTTTACGGTCGGCTCGCTCGGCGTGCCGGCATCCGGAATGGTCGGTTTTGATATTGCGCCATTGAGCAATGCAGCGTTCGCGTCACTTACTGCGGCAGGTTCGGCGACTTCACAACTCTACGCCGTCAACCTGACGACCGGGGCTGCAACGCTCATTGGCGCAATCGGCGTCAACGAACCGGTTCGCGCGCTGACGATCGCTAGCGCCGCGCGCTCGGTTGGTTTCGATATCTGCCTCCAAGATGATCGCAGCGGCGACATCCTGCAAATCAACTCCTGTTCCGGCGACTACCAATTCACCAGATGCGGTACCGGCGGCTTCACGATCATCGGCAGAGGATCGATCAGCGCCATCGGCAACAACATGACCCTGGACGACCTCAAAGTCACGGCATCGATCGATACGACCCCGTTGGGGCGGCGCACTTCGGGCAGCGCATTGATCAGGCCGTTTGGAATCGGCCCCTCGATCACACTCACTGACAGGGACACTGCTGACAATACTTGCAGTTGTCGCTAAAAGCTTGGGTGACTCAAATGGAAGGTTAATGAGGCTTAGTGGGGACCTTCCATTTCACCCAGGAGCGGACTTTCAGTAGACCATTGTTCGGATGGGATACGGCCTCAGCTGCTTGAGGGTCGGAGCACAGGGCAGCTGAAGTCGTGGGCGAAGAGTTGTGGTCTACTGATTGTCCGTTTTATTTTTGACTCCTGACCTCTGATCCGCGGTTCCTGAGATTGATCAAAAAGTCTCAGGGATCAGGGGTCAGGGGTCAAAACTTTGTCCGGTTCCTGCTCTTGACGCCTCGCCAAACGTGATGATCTACTGTCCGCGCGTGAAACGTATAGGTATTCTCATCTCCGGCCGTGGTTCAAATATGGTTGCGCTCGCCGATGCGGCGCACGATGGTCGCATCCCCGGCGCTGAAATCGCCCTGGTCATCAGCAATATCGAGACGGCTGCGGGACTGGAACGGGCGCGCGAACGTGGGATCGAAACAGTTTTTCTCAGCCATCAAGGCAAAACGCGCGAAGAGCATGATCGCGCGATGGCACAAGAACTCCGCCGGCGCGATGTCGAATTGATCTGCCTGGCCGGCTATATGCGGCTGCTCTCTTCCTGGTTTATCCGCGAATTCGAAACTCGTATTTTGAATATTCACCCTTCTTTGCTGCCGGCGTTTCCCGGACTCAATGCGCAAAAACAGGCGCTCGATTATGGAGTCAAGCTGACAGGATGCACCGTCCATATGGTCGATGAAGAACTGGACCATGGCCCCATCGTTAAACAAGCGGTCGTCTCCGTGCTGCCGGACGATACCGTCGAATCGCTCGCGGCGCGCATTCTCATCGAAGAGCATCGAATCTATCCCGAGGCTGTGGCTTTGCTTGTCAGTGGGAAGTATAAGATCGAAGGACGGCGCATCGTCGAGTGTTAAACCTGCGCTGATGCTGAAAGGCCTGCGCTGATGCTGAAAGAATTGATAGCAGGTCTGTGGCGGCGGGCGCCAAGATGGGTGCGGCGTGGCGGTGTGCTTCTCGCCGAGTCGCGTTTTACCGCGACCACCGGCGCCGTCATCATCGACGATCGTAGTCGGGTATTGCTGCTTCAGCACCGCTTTCGACCGGGCAGCGGTTGGGGAATTCCCGGCGGCTTTATTCAATCGCGCGAACAGCCCGAAGAAGCGATCCGCCGCGAATTGCGCGAAGAGATCGACCTCGAAATCGAAGACTTGGAATTAGCGTTCGTCCGCACGCTCAAAAAATATCATCAGATCGAAATCATCTTCCGCTGCCGTTCGCACGGTGAATTTCAGCCAAAAGGGCTGGAGATCAACCGCGCCGAGTGGTTTGAATTGGACTCATTACCGGAAGGATTGAGCCGGGATCAGCGAGATTTGATCGAACGGGCGTTGAACCGTCGCCGCTCATGATGCCGCTCATGGTAAAGATAGATACTTGAGATTTTTCGCGCCTTCTCTTATTTTCGCGTTCATGCGGTTGAATTATCGGCGAACTTCGTTTAGTTATACGGCCGGTATCAGACATCCACCACACATTTCACAACACAATAACCGAACTCTTGCGAGGAAAAAATGTTCGTTCACTCTGTTTACTTCTGGCTCAAACCCGATTTAACCGAAGAGCAGCGCGCCCAGTTTTGGGAAGGCGCACGCTCGCTGACGACAATCGAATCGGTGCGGCAAGGCCATGTCGGGACGCCGGCAGCGACCGACCGGCCGGTCATTGACCGCTCCTATTCGTGCGCACTGGTAGTCGTATTCGATGACGACGCCGGGCATGACGCCTATCAAGACCATCCCGTTCACGATAAGTTCAGAGAAGAGTGCTCTCCATTCTGGTCGAAAGTGTTGATCTATGACGCGGTAACGACCTCCTGAAACGATCAATCTCGAAACTGTTTTTCAGAGGAGAAATCCATGCAGAGACGAATCTCGTTCCTTCGACTAACGCTATTAGCAAGCATGACAACCGCAATTCTAGCTTGTGCCGCACTGAGCTATCGCTCAACGACTCAAATTCCCGAACCAAAGGAAGAACCGAAGATCATCGATCCGGGCGATGCGTCGCACGCTCCGTCAGATGCGATCGTTCTTTTCGACGGCAAGGATTTGTCGAATTGGGCCAACGCCAATGACGGCAGCCCGGCAAAATGGGCGGTCAAAGATGGTGCGATGATCGTCGTCGCCGGAACCGGCGCGATCAAGACCAAGCGTGAATTCGAGGATTTTCAACTGCACATCGAATGGGCGACGCCCGCCGAAGTCAAAGGCGATGGCCAGGGGCGCGGCAACAGCGGCGTCTTTCTGCAGGGGCTGTACGAAGTCCAGGTGCTCGATTCGTACAACAACAAGACCTATTTTTACGGGCAGGCCGGATCGATCTACAAACAATATGCGCCGCTCGTCAACGCCTGCCGCAAACCGGGCGAATGGCAGATCTACGACATCATCTATCAGGCTCCGATCTTTGCCGAAGGTGATAAAGTGAAAAAGAAAGCGACGGTCACGGTCCTTCAGAATGGAGTGCTGATTCAGAACCACGCGGAGATCTACGGCCCAACCACGCATGAGCCGGTCTTCCCGATGTATAAGAGACACGGTAAGGGGCCGATCATCCTGCAGGATCACGGCAATCCGGTAAGATTCAGGAATGTGTGGATACGGGAGCTGTGAGAATTGACCTGATGGTACACGGCTTCAACAGATTGATACCGATCCGTCGTCAATCCGCCAAATCCGTGTACCGGCTATCCCTTCTGATCGCGCCGGTCGCGAGTGACCGTCACGGTCGCATCTTGTTTGAGCAAGTATCCGTCAGGCGTGGTGAACAAAACGATATAGTTGAGAGGCGCATTCATCGTCGCTCTCACTTGCGGCCTGCCGGATAAAGTGATCCCCCCGTTCGGCGCAGTGAAGCTGGGACCGCCGAAAGGCGACGAATTCGGGCTGAAGCGAATCTCGATCTTGCCGAAATTGCTGCTCCACGCGGCCTGCTTGTCGGGGTGAAGAATCAAGTTACTGGGATTAATATTAACTCTGATTGGCACCCCGTTGTCATTCCTCTCCACCACGATCGTCACCGGTTCGCGAGGTGGCTCAACGAAATTGCTTTTTGGCCTGGGGATCGGGAATTTCGGAAGAGGCAAATTGCTGGGATCATCCTCATATGAATCGATCTTTCTCTTCAGTATTGCCCATAAAATAAGCAGCAACACAATCAGGACGAGCAAAAACAGGATATTGAGAAGCATGTTGCGCCCTTTCTATCGGTTACTATTGTTCAGACTGGAAATAATAAACTCTCCTCTTCCGTATCATTACCCTTGGATCGCGCGACCCGGATCGCGTTCCGTCAAAACTCGTCACCAGGATTGAATATTTGAAAGGTCTGAATGCGTCTGGATTAGGATCGAGTTGGTTCGGATCGACCGAGCCTGAAATAACAGAGCCATCGGGTTGGGTTTGGTACTGTCCTCCCGTACTCTGGTTAGGATCGAATGGATTATTGACGGGAGCAAAGACTACGTCAACAAATCCTTCCTGGCATATCCAGCGGACCTGGTCATCATCCTCCGAGGACAAGAATACCTGTGGAAAATCGACACTCACGAGCAGCTTATCGCTGACGTTCGGATCAGGCGCCGCGAAAACGGTAACGACAATCGGTTCTGCCATAGGCTGTTTTCTCCAAGATGGTTGTCATGTTCACTACTATTGCTGGCAATACTTGTTCTCTTCCTGCGCTTCTCTTTGAATTCGCTTGAACTCGGTTCGGTCTTTAAGGGCAAAGAGATCAGGATTATTTACCAATAGAATAGGGCTGTATCCTTCATCGACCGCTCTTCTTGCCATTTGCAGTGCCTCATCTTTTTTATCCGCGAGAAGATATATGGTTACCGCACTTGCAATGCACACCTGACAATTGAATTTAGGATCCAACGTTGGATTGATCAGAGCTATTGGATTATCCTGTCCAGTGCCTACGCCCAGTGAGACAAGCTTGGCAATAATTTCCGCTTTTAATGATATTTTTTCATTATCATTTCGAGCTTGTATCAAAAATTTATTTATCAATCTTAGCGCGATATCATAGGCAAGTTTTGCCTCGTCCCGCCGGTCGCTATGAAGGTAAGAATCGCCGAGATTGGCCCAGGCATCAATCAGGTAGACATCTTCTTTGGCCTTTTCACCCTGGGTTACAAGGCTAAGGTGCCCAATCGAATCTTCATAATTACCTAAATAAAAATAGGCTGCCCCGAGATTAACGTGAGCTTCAACTGAATTCCCAGCATTGGTTATAGAGGATCTATAGTAATCTATGGCCTTTTGGATACAACCAAGGAAATAGTAAGCACTGCCGAGATTGAGATAGCCAGTCGGATTGGTAGGAGCCAGATTGATCACTTCTCTCCACTGCTGGAGGGCCAGATCATCCTTGCCCTGCCCAAAGTAGTGCCATCCTAACTCATTGTAATCTCCCCAATATTCGCCGGTTTTGCTTTTGCGGGCCTCAATCGCGCGCTTATAAAAATCTTCGATTAGGCTATCTTCCGCAGAAGTTTTTTCTCCGCTCTTGAATTCGTGCGCCATCGCCAACCCCAGGAGGATGTCGGGCTCATTTGGATAATCATTATTTGCTTTTTCAAAGATCTCTATAGACTCGCTAAACTTTCCAATCGCAAGTAGGACATTCCCCTCAGCGATCAGAACTTCTACGGCCTTAGCATTGAGAGTTTGTGCTTTACGTACTGCTTTTAGCGCCTCGTCTTTATCATCTTGATTCTTCGCCAAATAGAACTTGAATAGATACGCCTGCGCAAGGATAGCGTGGAGCTG
>Ga0081539_10001790_pt1 | contig 34073 bp, 35 predicted proteins | sample TabmetS4T2R2_FD_71023 | JGI IMG/M metagenome (GOLD analysis project Ga0081539, IMG submission 71023) | Tabebuia heterophylla rhizosphere microbial communities from the University of Puerto Rico - S4T2R2 | ecosystem: Host-associated > Plants > Roots > Rhizosphere ... | reverse complement strand
CGTGCTGCACATCGCCCTCAGCGAAGAGGATTGGAAAGCGTTTCTGGCGGTCGCGCCACAGCCGGTCAGCTGGGTGAAGGAGCGGATCCAGGAAGCGATCGCCAACCGAGAAACCGATGAAGGTCCGAAGTCGAAAATAGAAAGCTAGTTCGTACTCGGGGTAGGCCGCAGGGAGTAGGAGGTCCGGGACCACACGCTCAAGCCGTCCCGCGACACCTTCACTTCGATTTTCCGCACGCGACGCAGCGGATCCGGGTTCTTCGAGTAGTAACCAAGCACGTAGTAGTCGCTGGTTTCCGCGTCGATCCGTTTCAGCGCCTTGTCGAAGTCGTTCTGGTTGACGATGGCGATGCCGCCGGTCTGCTCCGACAGCACGCGCAGGCTGTTCTGCGTCTCCATCAGGAAGTTCTGCCAGTCCTGCTGATCGACCTCGTCGGCCATGTCCTGGCCGGCGACCAGGCCCCGCGGGTCGATCGTGTAGATGGTCGCGTTGGCGCGATTGGCCGCGCGCGTCAGCTCCGCCATCTCGTGGACCAGGTCCGCTTCGGCCAGCGCCTGCGAGGACTGCTGCTGCCGGAAGAACGGATCGTTCTGCAGTTCTTCGGCGTTGGTCTGGAAGCGCTGCGCCTGCTCGTCGAGCCGCGATTTCTCGAACGGATTGAAGTCGTAGCCGCTGCTCAGATACAGGACCGCCTTGCGCCGGTTCTGCACCTTCTCCAGATTCCGCATCAGATCGTAGGCCGTCGAGAACGCCACCTGCGCGCGGTGCCGCAGTTCGGTCGGCCCGTTGGCGCCTTGCCCACCCGTGATGATCTCCTTCGGCTTCAGGCCGTTGCCGGTGATCCGCTTGATCGCGGATTCGAGCACCTGACGGTCGTAGGTCAGCTGCTGGGAAATCGAGGAGGTGCCGGTGGTGACGATGCCGAACATGTCACCCTCGTGAATGAGGTTCTTCAGCATCTTCTCGAGGATCTGACGCGTGCGCGGGGTCTGTCCGAAGTCCAGATGCAGGTCGTCGACGAACAGCAGGAAGATGCGGCCCGCCGTGTCGTTGCTCGGGCGGTTACGCGGCAGGATGATGCCTTCCTGGACCGGCGCCGGCGGCGGCGCCTGCACGTCGAACGTGCGGCCGCCGTGGACCAGCGTCAGCGACGCGATGTCCTGCTTGACGCCGTCTTCGTAGATCTCGAACTCGCCCGGTTTCAGATCGGCGATGAACTGCGCGCTCTTCTGATCGCGAACGATCACGTCGGTCGTGACCAGATCGACGGTGACGCGAAACGTCGGCGATGGAGCCTGCGTTGACGCGCCTCCCTGCTGAGGCGCGGCCGGCTGTTGAGCCTGCGCCTGCAACGTAACCGGACCCGCAAGCGCACCAATAGCGAGCAGAAGCGCGAACGCTCCCGCCGACAACAACTTAGCGGTATAGCGCATGGGCAAAGTATACCAGCTCCATCGCCTTTGGACGCTTGCCGCCGCGCGACGGACGTATAGTCTCTCTTCGGACATGTCGACTCTCCGCATCGCCATCGGCTCCGACCATGCAGGTTTTCGCTACAAGGAAGCCATCAAGACGCTGCTGCAGGCCGAGGGGCATTCGGTCCGCGACTTCGGCACCGACTCGGAAGCACCGTGCGACTATCCGGACTTCATTCGTCCCGTCGCCGCGGCCGTCGCCCGCGGAGACGCCGACCGCGGCATCGTCCTCGGCGGATCGGGCAACGGTGAAGCGATGGTCGCCAACCGCCTCCGCGGCGTGCGATGCGCGCTGTGCTGGTCGGAGCAGACGGCGACCTGGAGCCGGACGCACAACGACGCCAACATGCTCTCGATCGGCCAGCGAACGATCACCGAATCCGAGGCGCTGGCGATCGTTCGCCTTTGGCTGGCGACCGCCTTCGAAGGCGGCCGGCACGTGGCGAGAATCAGAAAAATCGACGAGTAGGGACCGTATGCAACTCGGACTCATCGGTCTCGGTCGCATGGGCGGCAACATGGCCAGGCGGCTGATCGCGGGCGGCCATTCGGTAGTCGGCTGGGACCGCAGTGGCGACACCGTCACATCCCTCGCGTCGGACGGCGGGCTTGGCGCCGCGTCGATTGAGGATCTCGTCCGTCGACTGGACCGTCCGCGCGCCGTGTGGGTGATGGTGCCGGCTGGAGCGCCAACGGAGCAGACGATCGACGCCGTGGCGGCCCATCTCGACGCGGGCGACGCGATCATCGACGGCGGAAACAGCTACTACAAGGACGACATCCGTCGCGCCCGGGCGCTAGCACAGAAGGGTCTCGACTACATGGACGCCGGCACCAGCGGCGGCGTCTGGGGAGCGCAGCGTGGCTATTGCCTGATGATCGGCGGCAGCCGCGAGGCTTTCATGCGTCTCACTCCTGTCTTCCGAACGCTCGCTCCGGGCCAGAGCGGGATCGCGCCCAGCGAGCGCCTCGACGCATCGAAGACGACCGCGCACGAAGGGTTCGTTCATTGCGGACCGGCCGGCGCTGGCCACTTCGTGAAGATGATCCACAACGGAATCGAGTACGGCCTGATGCAGGCGTACGCCGAAGGGTTCGACATCCTGCGGCACGCAGCCAGCGAATCGCTGCCCGCCGAGCAGCGATTCGATCTCAATCTCGCGGAGATTGCCGAAGTGTGGCGCCGCGGCAGCGTCATCAGCTCGTGGCTCCTCGACCTCGCCGCACGCGCCCTCGCCGAAGATCCGCGCCTCGAGCGGTTTGTCGGGTACGTGCAGGATTCAGGCGAGGGCCGGTGGACGGTGGATGCGGCCATCGAAGAAGAGGTGCCCGCCGACGTGTTGACGGCGGCGCTGTACGCGCGCTTCCGCTCCCGCCGCGATCACACCTTCGGCGAGAAACTGCTGTCGGCGCTCCGGGCGCAATTCGGCGGACATGTCGAGCGGCCACGCTAGCCCGCCTCCGCCCGCAGCGCTTCGGCAACGTCTCGCCGGAGCTTCAGCGAAGGCGGACCCGCCTGCCACGCGCGACGACGCGGGCCCATCGCCTGCCGCAACCGCCGTGCAGGCAGACTCGTGCGTCCTCGTGATCTTCGGGGCCTCCGGAGACCTGACCCGTCGCAAGCTGCTGCCGGCGATTTACAACCTGGCGGAGTCCGGACATCTGCCGGAACGATTCGCTGTCCTCGGCGTGGCACGGCAGGCAATCGATGAAGCCACCTTCCGCGCGCAGATGCGCGACCAGGTCCGCAAGGTCGAGGGCGAGCCGCTCGAAGACGCGAAGTGGACGGCGATCGAGCGTCGGCTGCATTACGTCTCGGGCGAGTTCGCCGACAAGGCGATGTACACGCGCCTGCGACAGCGCCTCGAGCACATCACGGCGGCGGCCGGTGTCGCCACGAATTACCTGTTCTATCTCGCCGTTCCGCCCGACCTCTTCGGCGCCGTTGTCGACCAGCTGGGAGCTGCGGGGTTGACCGACGAAGCAGGCGGCTGGCGGCGCGTCATCATCGAGAAGCCGTTCGGCTACGACCGCGAAAGCGCCCGTGCGCTGAACGCAACCCTGTCCGCATCGTTGCGCGAATCGCAGATTTACCGCATCGACCACTACCTCGGAAAAGAGACCGTCCAGAACATCCTCGCCTTCCGCTTCGCCAACGGCATCTTCGAGCCGATCTGGAACCGTCGCTACGTGGATCACGTGCAGATGTCGGTCGCCGAGGACGTCGGCGTCGAGCAGCGCGGCGCCTACTACGAGAAGGCAGGTGCGCTGCGCGACATGGTGCAGAACCACATGTTCCAGCTGCTGACGCTGGTGGCGATGGAACCGCCGATCTCGTTTCGGGCCGAGGACGTGCGGGACGAGAAGGTCAAGGTGCTCCACGCGATTCCGCCGCTGTCGCCCGAGGACATCCGCAATGTCGTCGTCCGCGGCCAGTACGAGGGCTATACGAAGGAACCGAACGTGGCCGCCGATTCACGCACCGAGTCGTTCGTTGCGCTGCGTCTGTCCGTTGAGAATTGGCGATGGGCCGGTGTGCCGTTCTACCTGCGAACCGGAAAGCGGTTACGGCGACGTCTGACCGAGATCGCCGTCCAGTTCAAGCGGGCGCCGTTCACGCTCTTTCGCGAGACACCCGTCGAGTGCCTGCATCCCAACGTGCTCACCATCCGCATTCAGCCCGATGAAGGAATCTCGCTCTCGTTTCACGCCAAGGAACCCGGCCCGATGGAACGGCTCGGGACGGTGACGATGGACTTCACGTATGCCGAGTACTTCAAGTCGGAGCCGGAGACCGGGTACGAGACGCTGCTCTACGACGCGATGATCGGGGACCAGACCCTGTTCCACCGCATGGACATCGTCGAAGCCGGCTGGCAGGTGGTCGATCCGATTCTCGACGTGTGGCGTGAGGATCCATCATTTCCGCTGCCGCAATACGCGCCCGGTTCTTCAGGTCCCGCTGAAGCCGACCAGCTGTTGCAGCGCGACGATCGGCAGTGGCGATGCTGACAATCGTGGACGACGAACGAGCACTGGCCGCGGCGGCGGCCGAACGGATTACGAGCCTCATCGAGAAGTCGATCCGCGAGCGGCACGGGGCCATCGTGTCGCTGACCGGCGGCTCCACGCCACGGCTCCTCTATCGATATCTGGGCGACCCGATGCAGTCCTGGCGCGCGCGCATCGACTGGTCGCGGGTGCACCTGCTCTGGGGCGATGAACGGCACGTTCCGCCCGACGATCCGCAGAGCAACTTTGGAATGGCACATGAGGCGCTCGTCAACCATGTGCCCATTCCCGCCTTCCAGGTGCACCGGATGCGCGGCGAATTGATCAACGTGAACGAAGCGGCGCGCGAGTACGAGTCGGAGCTGGAGGCGGCATTTCTCGACGCGAACCGGTCGGATCGCACCTTCGACGTCATGCTCCTCGGCATGGGCGAGGACGGCCACGTCGCGTCGATTTTTCCCGGGAGCCCGCTGCTCACCGGATCGCCGTTCGAAGTGACGCTCTCCGTCGCCGCCGTGTGGGCTCCCCACCTGAACGCGTGGCGCATCACGCTGACGCCGGCAACGCTGCTGAACTCGCGCGCGATTGTCATGATGGTCGCGGGCACGGCGAAGGCCGACGCGGTGCGGTGGGCGCTCGAAGGACCCGAGCAGGTGGATCAGCATCCCGCGCAGCTGTTGCGCCGAGTGTCCGATCGCGTCTACTGGATCATCGACCAGCTTGCTGCTGGTCGATTGCACGCCGCGCCGCCCGGGTGATCATGGTGGTCGCCACGATCGTGGCCACCAGACCGACGGCGATCACAATCCAGTATTCGGCGCCGCGTCGCGGCGCGACCCCGGCCGCGATCTTGGCGACGTCGCCGACAATCTTGCCGTAATAGACGTACATCACGATCGCCGGGAGCATGCCCACCGTGGCCAGCAGGAAGTCGCGGTAGCGCACGCCGCTGAGCGCAAGCGCGTAATTCAGCAGCACGTACGGCACCAGCGGCGACAGGCGGAGCAGAAACATCACCCACACCGCGTCGCCGACCAGTGCCATGCGAACGGCCGCGACGCGCGGGTCGCGATCGATCCAGCGCAGGAATCGCGATCGCGCCAGCGGTGCCGCCAGGGCAAACACCGCCGACGACCCGAGCACGGCTCCGATATAGACGAGGATCGTCCCTCGCCACAGACCGAACACAGCGCCCGCAGCAAAGGTGAGCAGGAACGCCGGTGCGAGCGTGAGTGCCGCGGCGACGTACGCCAGGATGAACAGGACGGGCGCCCACGCGCCGAGGGCGACGATGCGCAGGATGACAGCGCCGATCCAATTCATCAGGATTCGGGCGGTTCGAACGAGTCGGTATCGTCGTTCGATTCCGCCGCGTCGGCCGCCTCCGTCGCATCCGACGTCTCGTCACCGGCAGCCGCGTCGACTCCTGGTGAGGGACCGTCGTCGAGACGTGCGCCCTTCCGGCGCGATCGCCGCCGCCGGCGGGACAGCAGGTGAGAGAGCCGCTCGAGTGACTCGGCAGCCTGCTGCAGCCCTGTGGCGATGCGGTCGGCGTCGGTCCAGTCCGCCGGGTTGAGACGTTCGGCCAGCGCCAGCAACGCCTCGAGCCGCGCCGGGTCCGGTGTGCGCAGTTGAACGCGTTCGCGGACGAGCGGATACCACGACACCAGAAACGCGATCTGCTCGTCAGCCGTCGCGCCTTCGATCGTCGATGGAATCGGTGGTCGGGGAGGCGGCGCCGCTGCCGGTGCAGCCGGTTCCGGCGCAGGAGCGGGTGCAGGCGGAGCGATCACATCTGCATCTTCGCGCCGAGCCCGCCGGCGGTGCTGTTGTTCGAGTGGTTCGACAACCTGCTGATTCTCGCGGACGACGTCCCACTCGAACGCGATATCGGGATACTGCGCTTCGAGCTCGCGGCGCACGTGCGGGTCGAAGGGATCGCGGCCGACGCGTACCCCTCCGGGCGTGCGAAACATGTAGAGGATGCGCGACCGCTGCCTGGGGCCTTCGCGGTACCAGTGCATCAGGTATGTCGTTTCGTAGCCGCGTTTGTCGCGGACGACGCGCAGAAACGGCACGGCGGCCTCGGCTAGCGACGTTTGGAGGTTCGCGAGGCGGTCTTACGGGCCGACGCCTTGCCAGTCGTCGCCCGTCGCGCGGGCGTCTTCGCCTTGACAGCCGGCTTGCGACGCGCCGTGGCTGCCGGAGCGGTCCGGCGGGTCGGGCGTGTCCGCGAGCCTGAGGATGACCTCGCGGCGGTCGCGGCTCGACCATTTGCAGCCGGCCGCTCCGCCGGCGCTGCGGCACGGACGGTCGTTTCAGCCGGTCGCGGCCGTGGTGGCGGCTCTGCTCCTTGCGTCCGTTGCACGAGGGTGAACCTGAATTGATCGCCAATCAGCTGGTACGCCCAGAGCTCGGCGACCGGAATGTCGAGGTCGGCGCAGAGCCGTCGCGCGGTATCGATCGACGAGGTCGGCACGTACAAGTGGAACGGCGCGCGTTGCTTGGACAACGCCGCCCACTGGGACATCGCCTCGAGGTTGTTGACGGACTCGGCCGTTTCAACCTCGACAACGCCGAGAAGCTTTCGGCCGCGCTCCGAGGACTGCAGGACCAGGTCGGGGTACCACGGAGATGGTCCGTTGCCCACCGGCGTCGTCTGCTCGTTGCCCGGATTGATGGCGACTTCGAATTTTCTCTTGTATTTCGCCTGTAACAGGCGAATGACCCGGTCGTGCTCGAGCTGCTCGCGGACGGGCCGCACGAGGATGGGGCTCAACACAACCTCCGACGGGAGTGCATGAACAGTGTTTCTTGACGCGCTCTGCGCGCGAGCCGCAGCGAAAGGCGGCTAAAGCTGCAGGAATATAGCACGAAATGCGCTGAATCGCGGTCGCTTTAGGGCCATCGACCGCGCTCTTGACGATCCTAAAGCCCCCGCAGACAATGCGGTGTGCCCTCCTCCGGATCGGCTGGACGAGTCCTCATTGTCGACGACGACGTGAGCGTGACTGACACATTTTCGCGAATGCTACGCCTGGAAGGGTACGAAGTCTGGGCCGCCTTGTCGGCCGACGAAGGGCTGACCCTGGCACAGACCCATCGTCCCAACGCCGTCATCCTCGACCTGCGGATGCCGCTCACCAGCGGCCTGCAGTTCCTGCGCGCCATCCGTGCTATCCCGGGTCTGACGAACACTCCGGTCGCCATCGTGACCGGCGACTATTACCTGGATGATGCGCAGTCCAGCGAGATCCGCTCGCTCGGGGCCGAGCTCCGCTACAAACCGCTGTGGCTGGAAGAACTGGTCACGCTCGCGCGCGAGCTGGTGACCGTTCCGCCGCCCGTCAGCGACTAACCGCCTGGAACCGTCCGTGCCCAACGATCGCTTCCTCAAGGCCTGCCGTCGCGAGGCCGTGGACGCGACGCCGGTGTGGTTCATGCGTCAAGCCGGCCGCTACATGGCCGAGTACCGCGCGTTGCGTGAGCGGCACTCGCTGCTCGAGATCTGCCGTACGCCCGATCTGGCGACGGAAGTGACGCTGCAGCCTGTTCGCAGGATTGATGTCGATGCGGCGATCCTGTTCTCGGATCTGCTGCTGCCGCTCGAGCCGATGGGTCTGCCTTTCGATTTCGTGAAGGGCGAGGGCCCACAGCTCGATCGGCCGATCAGCGATCCGGGCGACATCGATCGCCTGCGTGTGTTCGAGCCTCGCGAGTCGCTACGCCACGTGCTTACGGCGATCGAGCAGATCCAGGACGAGCTCGACCGGCGCGTCCCGCTCATTGGTTTTGCCGGGGCCCCGTTTACGCTCGCCTCGTACGCGATCGAGGGCGGGCACTCGAACAATTTCGCCAAGACGAAGTCGCTGATGTACGGGCATTCCGACGCCTGGCATCGACTCTGTGAAAAGCTCGTCGACGTCGTCGCCGATTATCTGCTCGCGCAGATCGACAGCGGCGTCGATGCCGTGCAGGTGTTCGATTCGTGGGTCGGCACGTTGAGCGCGGACGACTATCGGGAGTTCGCGCTGCCGCATACACACCGGATCTTCGAGGCGATCGCGGGACGCGTGCCGTCGATCCACTTCGGGACAGGCACGGCCACCATTCTCGAGGAGCTTCGCGAGGCGGGCGGAGATGTCATCGGCGTCGACTGGCGTCTGCCGCTCGACGTGGCGTGGGACCGCATCGGCGATGACCGCGCCGTTCAGGGCAATCTCGATCCGACGCTGCTGCTGGGTCCTGTGGCGCGGATGTTTCATCAAACCGACGAGATCCTGCGGCGCATCGGCGGCCGGCCGGGTCACATCTTCAATCTCGGACACGGCATCCTGCCGTCGACACCGCTGGAGCACGTCCAGATGCTGGCGCAATACGTTCACAGCGCCTCACGTCGACTGCGGTGAACGACGTCATCGTCATTGGCGCCGGTATCTCGGGACTCGCCGCAGCCTACGAACTGCACAAGCGCGGCCTGCGCGTGGTGGTGCTCGAAGCGGGCGCGCGACCCGGAGGTGTCATCACGACAGAGCGGTTCGACGGATGGGTGGTGGATGGAGGCCCCGACTCGCTTCTCGTGCAGAAATCGGGTGCCGTGGCGCTATGCCGCGAGCTCGGGATCGCCGATCGGCTGGTGTCGACGCTGACGCCACGCACGGCGTATGTGCTCCGCGACGATCGCCTGCATGCGATTCAAGAAGGATCGTTCCTCGGGTTCCCGATCAAGTTCAGCGCCCTGGCGCGGTCGTCGCTCTTCAGCGTCGGCGGCCGCGTGCGAATGGCGTGCGAAGCGCTCATTGCGCGCGGCGGTGACGGCGAGGACGAATCGATCGCGGCGTTCGTGCGGCGCCGCTTCGGTCAGGAAGCCGTCGATTATCTCGCCGACCCGTTGCTGGCTGGTATTCACGCCGGCGACGCCGAGCGCCTGTCGATGCGCGCGCTGTTCCCGCGTCTGCTCGAGGCGGAGCGACAGTCCGGCAGCGTGATTCGCGCCTTTCGCGCGCTGCACGTCAAGCCGTCGCCGCAAGGCGCGTTCGTCTCGCTGCCGGGCGGCACCGGTGAGCTCGTCGCGTCACTGGAGGCCGCGCTGCCGGCCGACACGCTGTCACTCTCCACACGCGTGACCGAAATCCGCCGTGCAGGGACGTATCTCGTTCGTTCGACAGCCGGTGTGCACGAGTCGCGTGCCGTCATCCTCGCGGTTCCGGCATACGCCGCTGCAGGATTACTGGGACACTTCGACACGTCGCTCGCGGCGCTGTGCGAAGCCGTACCGTACGCGTCGACCGTGACGGTCGCCCTCGGTTTCCTGCGCGAGCAGATTGGTCACCAGATGCGCGGGTCCGGGTTCGTGATCCCCCGCGTCGAGCGGCGCGCGTTACTTGCCGGCACCTGGGTCACATCGAAATGGCCGGGCCGCGCGCCAGAGGGTCGTGTGCTGCTGCGAGGATTCCTCGGCGGTGGGAGGGATCCACATCGTCACGAGCAGCCCGACGCGGAGCTGATCGAGAGCGCGCGCGAGGAGCTGACGGAGTTGCTCGACATCACCGGCGAACCGCTGTTCTCCCGTCTCTTCCGCTTCACACGCCAGAGCCCGCAGTACGAGGTGGGTCACCTGAAGCGAGTTGCCGCAATCGAGCAGCGCCTCGCGGGAATCCCCGGACTCTTCGTCACCGGCAGTGGCTTCCGGTCGATCGGCATTCCCGACTGCATCACCGACGGTCGCGAAACAGCAGCACGCGCGGCCTCATTCGTACGCTCCGGCACCCAAAGATCACAAAGAACGGTTTAGCTACAATCGCCGCATGCGTTTCTCGATTGCCGCGTGTCTCTGTCTCTTGCTCGTTGGGCTTACCGCGCGCGCACAGCAACGTCCTTCTGGTGCGCTCACACCGCAGATCGAGTCGATCCTGAAAACGATCAAGGCTGCCGACAAAGGTCAGCTCGCGGTGTCGGAAGAGGATGGCCGCTTCCTGCGCGTGCTCGTCGCCATGCGCGGCGCCAAGTCGATTCTCGAGATCGGCGCGGCCAGCGGCTACAGCGGTATCTGGCTCGGACTTGGCGCGCGCCAATCCGGTGGCCGCGTCGTCGCGATCGAATACGACCCGCAGCGGGCCGCGGAGGCGGCACAGAACATCGGCAAAGCGTCCCTCACCGACGTCGTCCGCGTCGTGCACGGCGACGCGTTCAAAGAGATTCCGAAGCTGACCGGCACGTTCGACCTCGTGTTCCTCGACGCCTGGAAGCCTGACTACAAGAAGTTCTTCGATCTGGTCTACCCGCGCCTCAATCCCGGCGGCGTCTTCCTGGCGCACAACGTGGTCAACAAGAAGAACGAGATGGAGCCGTTTCTGACGGCGATTCAATCGCATCCGGGATTGTTCACATCCATCGTGTCACCCGGCAGTGAAGGTATGTCGATCTCCTATAAGCTCCGATGAAGCCGGTCCACATCATCGGCGTGCCGCTCGATCTTGGCGGCAACCGCCGCGGCGTCGACATGGGGCCATCGGCATTTCGCATCGCGGGTCTCCGTGACCAGATTGCGGCTCTCGGCCGACAGGTCGTCGACAAAGGCAATCTGCCGACGCCGATCGCCGAAACGCAGGAGGAAATCGACAGCCGCAAGAAGTACATCGAGCCGATCGCGAAGGTGTGCCAGCTGCTCTACGAGTCGGCCGGGCAGTCGCTCGATGCCGGAGCGATTCCGCTGGTGCTCGGTGGCGACCACAGCGTGGCGGCCGGCTCGGTCGCGGCGAGTGCGGATTGGGTGTCGCGGAACTCGTCGAAGCCGCTCGGTCTGATTTGGGTGGACGCGCACGGCGATATGAACACGCCTGCAACGACGACCAGCGGGAACGTGCACGGCATGCCGCTGGCCGCCCTGCTCGGGCGCGAGCCGGCGGAACTGGCCGTCATCGGCACACGGCCGTCGGTGCTGCCCGAGTACACGGTGCTGGTCGGCGTGCGCAATCTCGACGCCGACGAGAAAGCTCAGATCCGGCGGTCAGGCGTGCACGTGTTCACGATGAAGGATATCGACCGTGAAGGGATTGCGCGCATCGCCGAGCGCGCGATCGCGCTGGCCGCGGGCGGCACCGGCGGGATTCATGTGTCGTTCGATCTCGACGTCTGCGACCCGACGATCGCGCCGGGGGTTGGCACCGCGGTTCGTGGCGGCCTCGACTATCGCGAAGCCCACATGATCATGGAGCTGGTCGCCGATGCCGGGCAGCTCGTCGCACTCGACCTCGTGGAGGTCAACCCAACGCTCGACATTCGCAACCAGACCGCGGAGTTCGGAACCGAGCTCGCGTTGTCCGCGCTCGGCAAGAACATTCTGTAGGGAACGTGCAACCGCCCTCAGGCGGCTTCACTGGCGCGAGCGGTGTCGAGCATTTCGTTCAGCCGATCGATCAGCCACGTCAGCGAGCACGGCTTCTCGACGAATCGGGTCGCCGGCCGAAGGTGCTCCAAACCGCCCGATTCGGCAGCCACACCCGAAAAGATGATGACCGGGACGGCCGCCGGCACGCGTGCCACGACGTCGCGCCCGGTGCCTCGCCCGAGCCGCAGGTCGACAATGGCTGCGCTCGGCGTGCGTTGCTCCAGCAGCGCGACAGCGCCGGCAGCCGTGTCGGCGGTGACCACGTCGAAGTCGCGAAGACGGAGCAGATGGCTGAGCGGTTCGCGTACGTTGCGTTCGTCCTCGACCACGAGCACCGTTCTGCTGGCCATGCCCGACGTATCGGCAACGGCAGCGAAAACTTGAACGCGTCCTGGCGCGATACCGTTGACCCGGCGCGGACGTTGCTGTCGATCGCCTCGTGGGTCATCCGTGGCTGACGAGCACCGGTTCGGCGCTGGGCTTGGTTGTGGCGCTCGGGGCGTGGATGCTCGGGTCGGACCATCCCGGAGCCGCGCCGCCCGGCCGCGACCCCAAGAGGCCCGGCGAGTGGCACTTCACCGGGCCCGACGCCGAAGCGCTGCGACAGGATGCACTTCGCCGCGCGGTGGTGCGCATTGGTGCGGCCGAGAACGTCTCGCTGCCATCGCGTATCGACCACGAGAAGGATTCGTCGGCGCCGCCACTGCCCTGCCGGTTCGCCAACGAGCCTCCATCAGGCACGACGCCGAAATTCCGATGCGTCGCGGAGAGCGGGGAGCTGCTGAAGGTGAAGTACGGTCGCAACGCGGAGATTCACGCCGAAGCAGCCGCGACTCGTCTCGTGCGTGCCTTGGGATTCGCCGCGGATGACGTGATCCTCGTGCCGCGGGTGCGCTGCTACGGTTGTCCGCGGCTCCCCTTCGAGTCGGCACTGATTCTCTCGCTGCTGCGCTTACGCGAACAGCTTGGCGCACACGGGCACGACGAGGGGTATACGGATTTTGAGTGGGTATCGGTAGAGCACCGCTTCCCTGCGCCGTCTATTACGACCGAGCAGACCGAAGGCTGGGCATGGTGGGAGCTCAAGACCTCCGCCGCCCCGCGCGCCGACCTCGACGCATTGCGCCTGCTGGCTGCTTTCCTGGAGCACTGGGACAACAAATCCGAGAATCAGCGTCTCGTCTGCCTGGACGGCGTGGACGCGGCGACCAATCAGCGCTGCGCGAAGCCGCTGGCGATGATTCAGGATCTCGGCGCGACCTTTGGGCCCCACAAGGTGAATCTGGCGATGTGGCAGCAGACGCGCATCTGGGCCGACGCTCGCACGTGCCGTTTGAACGTACGCACACTTCCCTACCATGGCGCCACGCTTCCCGAGGTCCAGATCTCCGAGGAAGGCCGTCTGCAGCTCGCGCGGCAACTGGCGAGGATAAGTGACGCGGATGTCGCCGCGCTGTTCGAGGACGCGCGTTTTCCGGAGTACTACAGCGCGACGCCGGACGAGCGAGACCTCGACGCGTGGGTCGAGGCCTTTCGCTCGCGCGTGGATCAAGTCGCGAACGCCGGACCTTGTCCTACTTAGTTTGCTTGACGTCGTTGAACTGGATCGGGCTCGTCGCGTAGTTCTCGATTTGCACGAACCGCCCGTCCTCGCGCGCCGTGATCCGAGCGGCCAGCGTGATCGTGCCCGATCCGCGACCGTCACGATCGAGTCGCATTTCGATCAGCGTGAACGGGTAGTCCGAATAACGAGGCTGCACGAACGCTTCCCATGCGCCGATCGGCCGATCGGTCAGCAGGAAGATTCGCCGCCCGCCATCTTCATTCCTGAACTCGCGCGCGTAGCGGAGGTCATATGCGAGTCCCTGACGATTGATCCGGATCGTGCCCACCGACTTCATGTCCTGCAGCTCGTCGAGCGCACCACCCTGTCCTTCACCGGAGAATGCGGTGACCAGCCGCTGCCGCTCCTGAGGTGTGGACCAGCGAGTGACGACGATGTCGACCGGTGCGACGCCGGTCGGGTTGCCGGGCGTGCCTATGCTCACTGCAACGCCCGAGAACTCCTGACGTGCCTTTCCTTGCTCGTCTGCCGCGTTCGCGAATGCCCCAGCAGAGAACGCGAGCGCTAACGCAAGAATCACAGCCTTCATGAGTTGCCCCCTGTGGATACAGGGGGCAACTGCAAGATGCAGTAACTCAGCGCGAACCGTAGCTCAGCGCTCCGCGAGCAGCTTCTCCATCTCGTCCATCACCTGATTCATTTTGCGAATCGTCAACTCGAGCGGCTCGTTGGTCGTCATGTCGACGCCCGCCTCTTTGAGCAGATCGATCGGATATTGCGATCCGCCGGACGAGAGGAACTTCAGGTATTTCTGCGTCGCGGTGCGGTCGCCGGAGAGGACCTTGGCCGACAGCGCCTCGGCAGCGGTGAACGAAGTGGCGTACTGGAACACGTAGAAGTCGCGATAGAAGTGGGGCACGAAGCTCCACTCGTGCGCGATGTAGTCGTCCACGGTGCAGACGCCCTGACCGTGACCGTAGTACTTGCGAGTGATGTCGAGATAGAGCTTGGCCAGGGCGTCACCCGTGATCGGCTCACCCTTTTCGCCCATCTGGTGCATGCGCAGCTCGAACTCCGCGAATTGGGTCTGGCGGAAGACGGTTGCCTTGGCGTTCTCCAGATAATTGCCAAGCAGAGCGAGTCGCGTGGGTTTGTCCCTGATTTGCTTCAACATGTAATCGAGCAGCAGCGCCTCGTTGAACGTCGACGCGACCTCAGCGACAAAGGTCTGGTAACCAGCCAGCGCGTACGGCTGGTTGGTGTTCGAGTAGTAGCTGTGCATCGTGTGCCCCAGCTCGTGTGCCAGCGTGCTCACATCGTTGTACTGCCCCAGGTAATTGAGGAGCATGTACGGATGCACGTCGTAGGCGCCGCCGTTCGAGTACGCGCCAGAGCGCTTGCCTTCGGTCGGATGGAAATCAATCCACCGCTCGGTGAACGCCCGCTGCACCACCTTCGCGTACTCGGGCCCGAGCGACTCCACCGCCAGCAGCACGTGCTTCTGCGCCTCCTCGGGCGTGTAGCGCAGATTCACATCGGCAACCAGCGGCGCGTACAAGTCGTAGTAGTGCAGGTCGTCGGTCAGCCCCAGCATCTTCTTGCGCAGTCGCAGGTATCGGTGGAAGGTCGGCAACGCGCCGTTGACCCCGTCGACCAGCCGTGTGTACACCGACGTGGGAATGTTCGGCCCGTCGAGCGACGCCTCGAGGTTCGACCCGTACTTTCGCGTCTTCGAATAGAACAGCACCTTCTGAACTTCGGCGTTCATCGTGGTGCCGAGCGTGCGCCCGAACGCGCCGAGCGAGCCGAAGAAGGTCGACATCGCTCGTTTGCGATCCTCACGAACGGGACTCGTCCGCAGCTCGCCATAAGCCGCCTGATCGACCTTGACCTCCTTGCCGTCGGTGAGGGTGACCATCGGATACGGAAAGTCGGCGTTCGACAGGATCCCGAAGATGTTGCCCGCCGAATTGGCCATCGGCCCGGCGTCGGCGAGGATCTTCTCCTCGGCGTCGCTGAGCGTATGCGGGGCACGGCGAACGATGTCGTGGAGGTAGAAGTTGTAGTTCTTCAGACGAGGCTCGACGATAACGAAGCGATCGATCGTCTCGCGGCCGACTTTCAGGATTTCGGGCTCCACGAAGGACGCCTGCGCAGCGAAGCGCGCATAGATCTGCTGCATCTCCTGTTGCATGCCCTGTTTGCTCGACACGCGCGTGTCCTCGTCGGCTGACATGCTGGCGTAGACGTACAGCCGCGACAGCTCCTTGTCGAGGCGGTACATCAAATCGAGCGCATCCGCCAGGATCTGCGCCGACGACCCCAACCGCCCCTGAAACTCCCGCAGCTTCGGCAGTTCGCCCGTGATCGCGTCCTTCTGTGTGCGCCAGGCCCCTTCAGAAGGATAGATGTCGGCCAGATTCCACTTGAATTTGTCCGGGACCTTCGCGCGATCCCGCTCCTGTGCAGTCATCACTGTCGTCATAGCCATCACACTCGCCACACTCGCCGCGGTCACGATCATCCGCATTCGCCGTGCTGTCATCACATCCGCCTTGGAAAATGAGTCTCCAGTTTATGATGCGAGCCCATGCGGCGCGCCCCCCTCGCCGAGAACTGGCCGGATTTCTCGGACGAACAGCTCTTCGACACTCGAATGGCCGACCTTCCGCTTGCCATCGAAGGCACGCTCGCCACCCGCATCGACCAGCTCCGAGACGAGCTGGCGGCACGCGGGCTGCGCGTGCCGATCCATTTCTACCTCTCAGACGAGTGGTTCACTCCGGACGGTGCCGTCACCATCGCGATTCCGTTCTATCTGGCGCATCCCCGCCTGGAAAAGCTGGAGGAAGCGCAAATGTTCGAGGTCGAAGGCGGCGAGCACGAATGGGCGATGCGCATTCTCCGCCACGAGGCCGGGCACGCCGTGGACAATGCGTTCCGCCTTCGCCTCCGTCGTCAACGCCGCGAGGTCTTCGGCTCCCCGAAGGAGCCATACCCGGAGTTCTACACGCCGAAGCCGTACAGCAAGAGCTTCGTCCTCCACCTCGACGCCTGGTACGCGCAAAGTCACCCGGATGAAGACTTCGCGGAGACCTTTGCGGTCTGGCTGACCCCGAACAGCGAGTGGCGACAGCGATACGCCGGCTGGCCTGCGCTCAAGAAGCTGGAATACATGGACGCGCTGATGCAGTCGCTGCGCGACCGCGAGCCGCCGGTGAACAACAGGGAAGAAATCGATGCGCTACCACGGATCCGGAAAACCCTGCGCCAGCACTATCGCAACAAGCGGCGCCATTACGGGGTCGACCACCCGAACTTCTACGACCGCGACCTGCGCCGCCTGTTCTCGGACGCCCCGGAATTTGCCCAAAACATCACGGCCGCGCAGTTCATCGGCCGCGTCCGGCGCCAGATTCGCCGGGTGGTCGCCGGGTGGACCGGCATCTATCAATACACGATCGATCAGGTCCTGGAGGACATGATCGAACGGTGCCGTGAGCTGAAGCTGCGGCTGGCGACCTCGGAAGAACAGGCACGCCAGGAGTTCACCGTGTTGTTGACGGTGCAGACGATGAACTATCTCCACAGCGGCGGGCACCGGCTGTTCCTGTGAAGAAGGTCCGCATCCTCGCGCTCGTGCACGACCATCTCGTCCCGCCAGAGGACACCGCCGGCGTCGACATCCTCGAAGCCGAGTGGAAGATGGAATACGACGTCATCGAGACGCTGAAGGAGATCGGTCACGACGTACGCGTGCTTGGCGTACACGACGATCTGAGCGGCATCCGCCCGACCGCCGAGGATTTCCGGCCGCACATCGTCTTCAACCTGATGGAAGCGTTTGCCGGCATCCCCACCTTCGACCAGAACGTCGTCAGCTATCTCGAGCTGCTGCGGCTGCCGTACACGGGGTGCAACCCCAGAGGGCTGATTCTCGCGCGGGACAAGGCGCTGTCGAAGAAGCTGCTCGCGTATCACCGGGTTCCGGTCCCGGAGTTCACGGTGGTGCGGCCGGGACGTCGCCCGGTGCTGGCCAAGAAGCTCACCTACCCGCTGATTGTGAAGTCGCTCTTCTACGAAGCGTCGACAGGGATTTCGCAGGCGTCGGTCGTCGAGAATGCAGAACAGCTGACGCGGCGCGTGACATTCATCCACGAGCGTCTCGAGACGGCGGCCATCGTCGAGCAGTTCATCGACGGGCGCGAGCTGTACGTCGGGGTCATCGGCAATGAGCGGCTCGATGTGTTTCCGGTGTGGGAGATGTCGTTCGACAAGATGCCGGAGAACCGCTGGAAGATCGCAACCGAACGCGTGAAGTGGAGCACGCAGTATCAGAAGCGGCACGGCATCATGACCGATCACGCCAGGCTGGATGAGGTCATCAGCAGCCAGTTGCAGCGGCTGGCGAAGCGCGCCTATCGCGCGCTCGACCTCAGCGGCTATGCGCGCATCGACGTGCGCATGGACGAGAGCGGTCGCATGTACGTCCTCGAAGCGAATCCAAATCCCAATCTCGCGTACGGGGAGGACTTTGCCGAATCGGCCGAGATGAGAGGGATGCAGTACGAGCGGCTGCTCGACCGGATCATCGCCTTGGGGCTGCGTTGGGAACCCGAGCGAACGGGATGATCGCTGGGAAAATCCCCACTCGCCGCGGAATCGTCCGCGTTGATCCGGCACCTAGGTTCCCGTACCATTGAAAAGGCCAACGATTCTTGTTGGCCCGTTCTTCGCTCAGCCCTATTCACCTGATGCTTACACGCCACCCCCGTCTGCTGGCTGTTGCTGTGTTGTGGGCCGTTGCCGTCGCCGTCTCGACCGGTCAAGGCAAGCTCACGACGACATCGTTCCGGAACCATCCGGCTATCGGCTACAACACGTCGCCGCCGCACGACGCGATCTCCGAGTTGAGCCGGAAGATTCAGACCGGCGACGTCACGCTCGAATACGAGCCGGTGCACGGCTATCTCAGGTCGGTGCTGAAAGCGCTCGACATCCCAATCGAGTCGCAGATGCTGGTGTTCTCGAAGACCAGCTTTCAGGCGCCGCGCATCACGCCGACGAATCCGCGCGCGATCTATTTCAACGACCACGCGTCGGTGGGATTCGTGCGTGGCGGCGAGGTCCTCGAGTTCCTCGTCCAGGACCCGACGCAAGGGTCGATGTTCTACACGCTCGACAACACGCCCGCCAGTACCTTCGAGTTCAAGCGGAACAACGTCGCCTGCATTCTGTGCCACACGTCGGATGCGACCGAGAACGTGCCCGGGCCGTTCATCGGGAGCGTCTATCCCGAGAAAGACGGCACGACCGCTTACGGTCCGGCGACGACGACCGATCATCGCAGTCCGTTCGAGACGCGATGGGGCGGCTGGTACGTGCTCGGATCGCACCAGGGCGACCGGCATCTGGGCAACGCCGTCGCGCTCGATCGCAGTGATCTCGCGAGCATGGTGACGCCGGAATCCGTGCACCTGAAGAGCCTCGAAGGCCGCTTCGATCTCACCGGCTACCTGACGCCGCACAGCGACCTCGTCGCGCTGCTGGTCATCGAGCACCAGGCGCACATGATGAATCTGATCACGCGCATCGGCTGGGAAGCTCGGATTGGGTCGGAGATCGGACGCCCGCTCTCGCAGACGGCCGCCGAGCTCGTCGACTACATGCTGTTCGTCGATGAAGCGCCGCTGCCGGGGCCGATTTCGGGACCAGCAGGCTTCGAGAAGGTGTTTGCGGCCACGGGACCGCGCGACAGTCGGGGCCGATCGCTGCGCGATCTCGATCTGAAGACGCGGCTGATGAAGTACCCGTGCAGCTACATGATCTACTCGGATGCGTTCAACGCCCTGCCGCAGTCGGCGAAGGACGCTATCTACGCGCGGACGTGGGAGATTCTGTCCGGCCACGACAAGAGCGCCCGCTATGCGGTCCTCAGTCGCGCGGATCGTCAGGCGATCGTCGACATCCTGGACGCGACCAAGCCGGACTTGCCGGAGTACTTCCGTCCGCAGGCTATCGACGCCAAGCGGGATTACTGAACGCGCCTCGGCACTCCGCGCGTCTACTTCCCCACCATCCGCGCCGAATCCCGCTCGTTCTCCTCGCAGATGTATTCGAGCAGTTCGGTGTCGGGCTGAAACAGCAGTTCGGCGAACGTCGACCATGGCCGCGAGTACATCTTGCGGTCCTCGATGATCATCTCCAGGTCCATGTGACCGTAGTCGCGGCGCTGGAAGCGCTCGGTAATCTTGAGGGCGTCGCTGGCTGGCGTACCGACCTGATCCAGCCACACCTTCCCGTTGAAGCCCATGGTCTCGACAACGAATGTCTCGCCGTCCCAACGCCCCACGGAAAAGCCTTGCCACGCGGGCCAGTCGACCTCTTTCGGGAGTGGGCGGCCGTCGGTGAGGATCTGGCGGAACTGCGTACGGGATTCGTACAGGATCGCGGTGACGCCCGGCGTCTGCAGCAGCTTGAACGGCGTCTGCAATGTGGCACGAACAGGGATTCCGGTCGGCAAACATCGCGCGCCTGGATCGTCCTTGCTGTTGGTCGCGCGCCGCTCATCGAAGATTCGCTTGCCTTCTGCAGTGAACGGAACGGCGTCGCCGCGCTTCATCCCCTGCGACAGATCCACTCGGATGCGGGGCGCCATCCAGATCCCGGAGAGGTCGGGTTTCCCATCAGCCGCACGCGGGACGGGCGCGGATGCGTCGAACGTCCCGTCGGCCTTGCGCGGAATCCCCGGCGTCGGATAGCCCTGCCACTGCGCCGTTGCGTTCGTCGAGAGCACGGCAACCACGAGCAGTGCCGCCGCGACCGCGCCTCGTCGCGCGTCTCGCGTCATCGACCGCCCTGCCGGCAGTTGGTTGTCGCGTCGCCGTTGGGCCCGGAGCTGCCGGCGAAAAGACAGCGACCATCGGGCAGCGAGAACGAGGTGGCGTTGGCGAGATTCGAGCCATCCTTCGCGCGTGACGCGACGATGGTGACCCGGTCACCGACCTTGAGCGACGTCGGCTTCCACCCAGCACGATACAGCGCGTTGGGCGCTCCGCCTTCGACCGCCCAGTTGACGACCTTCCCCTGGTCGTCGGTGACGTCCACGTGGAAATAGGTGTGAGGATTGGTCCATTCGACCTTGGTCACCACGCCGTTCAGCGTCACCACTTTTGTGGAATCGAACTCCGCGGCGAACGAATGGTGTGCGCCGAGCGGCATCTGCGCCACGATACCGACGCTGCAGCAGATGGCAATCAGAACATGACGTGTGTGTTGACGCATTGAACAGCCTCCCGCGTCGCGGAGTATCGCCACGCCGTCAAAGACCTGTCAAGTTGCGCTCGATGCCCGCCGCGCCGTAGGCTTGGCCGGTACAAGGCGGCGATGTTGATTGACCAGGAGATTCCTTTGACTACTAATTCTCGCCTCGGTGCCTCCGTGCCTCGGTGTGTCGTGTCTACGGTGGCTGTCGTGACGGTGGCCGTCGCTGCGATTGCTGGCGCGACGCTGCTCGCTCAAGGACCTCCTCCAGGTCCCGGTGCGCAGGGACGAGGGGGGCGTGGAGGGCCGGGTCAGACCGTCGAAAAGATCCGGATGCTCAAGCCGAACCTCTACATGATCACCGGCGGCGGGGCCAATACGCTGGTCCGCCTGACGATGGACGGCCTCATCGTCGTCGACACCAAGAACCCCGGCGACGAGAACTACAACCGCGTGATGGAGGAAATCCGCAGCGTATCGGCGTCACCGGTGAAGTACGTCATCAACACGCATCACCACCCGGATCACGTCGGCAACAACCAGAAGTTCATCGACGCGGGCGCCAAGGTGCTCGCGCTCGACGAGTTGAAATCGCGCATGGCGAGCGATCCGCGGACCAAGGACATTCCCGGACTGCCGACCGACACGTTCAGCAAGCAGACGGTGTTGAAACTGGGTGACGCGGAAGTGCGCCTCTACTCGTTCGGCCGCGGCCACACCGGGGACGACACGATGGTCTACTTTCCCGATACCAAGGTGGTCATGGTCAGCGATCAGATGACGGACGCCACCCCGATTGCCGACTTCGCCAACGGCGGCAGCGTCGTGGAGTGGACGCAGATCCTCGACGGGGTGCTGAAGCTCGATTTCGAAATGGCGATCCCCGGCCGGGGCGAACCGAAAACGAGAGCCGAGGTCCAGGCGTTCCGCGACAAGTACGCCACGTTCGTCAGCCGCGCATCGGCCGCCATCAAGGCCGGGGCGACGAAGGAGACGCTGGCCTCGCAAATGAAGACCGACGACCTCGGATGGCAGTTTCAGCCTCAGTTTTACGCAAATGTGTACGACGAGCTAACTACCCGCAAATAGCCGCCTGCCCGAATTGACAAACTGATCAAAAGCGATTAATTGATCAGCTCGGGCGGCGGCAGGGTCGCTGCCCGTCCTTGGCGCTCCGCGCCAATCCCACGCAAACCGCTCGGCCGGCCGTTCGGTTAAGGAAAGGTCTCTCACTGCGCCTGTTCGCAGGCCCGCAGCTATTGGGCGTCGCTCTATGTCGATGCGGAGAACGATGATGCTGAAACGTTCGAGTGCTCAACGTCTTGTCTGGCTGCCGCTGGTGGCGCTCCTGGCCAATGTTCTGTCGCCGGCGCCGGCTCTTGCGATCGACTTCAAGCGGATTGCGATCACGACGGCGGTGTGCGGTGGCGGCGCGTACGGCGGCTTCAAGCTCGGCGAGAAGATCGCACAGGCCCAGATCGCCAGGATGAAGCTCGAAGGGACCGACGCCGAGCGACTGCGCAAGTCGATCATGCTCGGGATGGCTGCCGCCTTGTGCGCTGGTGGCGTGCTGCTGACGAACACGGTCTACGCAAATCTGAGTAAACGCGACCGGCAGGCACGCGAGAAGGAGATGCAGGCGGCGCTGGCTGACGCCAACCCCAATACGCGCACCTACGTGTTGCCCGACAGCAAGCTGACGGGCACGCTCACGACCGAAGCGCCCGAGATCGACGGCGACCAGGAGTGCCGCTATCAGGTGGACGTGCTGTCGAAGGATGGTGAACCGGCCCGTGCCAAGTTCTGCCGCAAGTCTGCCAAGGACAAGTACGAAGTCGATATCTAGAGTTGCGGAGGGTTGGCTTGTGACGCACCGATTCGCCTCCCTGCTCGCCGCCGGTCTCATCCTGCTGTGGACCCAGGCCGCGGACGCGCTCACGTTTCGCGTCATTCAGGACGATGGGCTCAAGCGGCGTGTGCTGCTGATCTATGACTGCGGTTGGTTGGCAAGCGATTCGTTGTGCCTCGAGGCGGAGTCGATGTTCGCCGCCGAGAACGTCTACAGCGAGACCTTCAAAGACGACGACGAACGCGATGGCATCGTCAGACGTCTCCGGGCCCTCGGATGGCGTCTCGAGGTTGATCAGAAGGGAAAGCGGGTCCTCTACGAGTACGCGGGAGACGTGGCGAGCCTGCGCCGGATACTCGGTCAGGATGCCTTTGCCGAAGTCTGGCTGCTGTCTGGCGGAGGACACGTATCGGCCGGACTCGGTATCGGCAAGGAATTCCGGGACAAAGGCGTCGCCGTGCGCGTCCCGAGTGCGGTACGTGTTCGCGAGGCCGGACTGCGACTGGCGGAGCGGCAGCCGGCCGAATGTGTAAGCTCCTGCACCATCGCCTTCATGGGCGGAGTTTTTCGCTACATCGACGACGGCGCGTCCTATCAGATCCACGCGGCATCCAAGTACCTGGATCTTGGTGGCCGCCGGCTTGACGATGTCCACAAGACCTTGTCCGCGGGAGGCGGAGGTCTGCAGGCAATTGCCGACGAGATCAACAAGGATGCGCGCGACTCGCTTCGTGACGACCTGGTTCACTTCCACGACACACTGCTGTTGCCGCTTGGCGAGCGCAACACCCGGACGGAGCGCGCCAATCGGGACAGCGAATTGAGCAGATGGGTGGTCGCGGCGCCTGCCCGGCTTCCGTATCCGGCTGCCGATCGGGAGCGCGATCGCCAGCTGATCGAACTGGAGGGAGACGCCGCACTCCAGGACATCTTCATGCGCCTCGAGCGCCAAGCGATCGCGCGTGCCGTCGAGGACGTGCGACCGCTGCTGCCGCGGCTGGGACGACGGGCCGACGCCGCGCTCGCCATGTTCGTGGCGATGTTCGATACGGCGAGCATCAAGGAAAGCAACATGATGGCGCGCGAGACACTGGTGAGCATGGGCTACATCACGGAGGACGTGAAGTGAGCCGATGGCCCCGCGGATCGTCGCGTGCCTGGCGCTTTGCGATCGGGTCGCTCTGCTCCCTGAGTGTCGCCCTGCTGGCGCAGAGCCGCGAAACGCTCGAGACGAAGGTCACCTCCGTTGGCGATACGGTCACATTGAAGTGGGGCCAGAAGCACCCGTGGGATGCCGAGCTGAAAGCGCGCGGTGCGTGGCTCTTCGTCGAATACCGCACCGCCACCGGCGTGGGCCTCGATTGTTTCGCCGCGGCGCAGGCGCCCCGCGGCAGGACCGCGCCTTGCCCGGGCATTCCCGCAGCGAAGGTCGATGCCGAGGATCGGACGGCGGTGTTCAAACTGCCCGACACGCTGACCGCCGTGCCGGCCGGTCCGGTGTGTCTGCATCTGCGCATGGCCGACCAGCGGCCGTTGCCCATCCGCCGGGCCAGTGGCGACGGTGGTAACACCTCACGTTTCCAGTTCGCGGAATGGGCGCAGCGCGTCACGGCGGCGGCGCAGAAGACGGGGCTCGACGGTCAGCGAGCGCGACTGCAGTCGGCGGTGGCCGAGCAGCAGCGCGCGATCGACGAGCAGGTCCGGTTCAACACCGGCAAAGGCTGGGGCTCAGCGGCCGCGTGCGACACGCTTCAGGCGGGGACACTGCAAGTGTCTCAAGACCGTCCTGTTGCTGCCCCAGGCGAACAGGACGAAATTGCACGGACCGTGTGCGTGATGCGGCTCGTCAGCGCCAGCGCGCTCCAGGAAGTCGAAGCGCAAAAGGTTCTGAAGGCCGGCAAGGTCAAGACGATCGAGGAGGCGAGGCTTCTCCTCGCGCTTCTGTCGGACGCCGCACAGCCGGCTCCGATACTCAACACGCTGCTTGGCCTGGTGGACGAGCCCAAGCGTCAGGAGTGGGCGCGCGTTCGCGGCCCGCAGATCAAGCAGTTCGTCGACGACTGGAACCGTCTCGCAAGCAAGATTCCGGACTACCAGCGACGCTATCCGACGCCGCATTTCGAGAGTTTCTCGACCACTCTCCGCCTCCAGTCGCTGACAGGCCAGGCCGCGGAAAGGGTGTTCGATGCCCGCATGGACGGAACGGCGCCCGATCCCAAGGACGTCCTGGGATTCATCGGCGGGTCGCTGGAGGTGTACGGGCGTTGTGTGGATGATGGCAAGCGGCAGCTGACGTTGAACTACGAACAATCGAGGAACCTGCAAGTCTCGAAGGGCGACCTGCAGATCCGGCTGACGCAACAGGTACGTCAGGAGTGCCGTCAGGGCGTCGAGAAGGTCGGTAGCATGCAGCTTCGGTTGGCGGAACTGAACACCGAGCTGGCGACGGTGACCCAGCGGATCGCGCAATCGGTCGCAGCTGTCGGAGCTCTCGGAAAAAAGACGTACGAGCTCAACGAGGCGACGTGCGCGCCGTGAGCTCGCCCAACGTCTCCATCGGCCACGCCACCATATCCTGACGCTTCGAGAAGTGGAGCAACGGCGCCGTCGACGGCAGGCGAAGTCCTGCCGCATCCGCCATCGTGTTCACTCGAATCTCCGCTTCCGCGACCTGCAGTGGCCAGGGCGCGTGATGGATCTGCAGACGTCGCGCGCGGAAGTCTTCGTCGATCGTGTAGAGACAGTACCGCTCCGTCAGGAAGTGTTCGAGCGTGCCAGGCCCTGGTGATTGCGCCGGGCCAATCGGGCGATAGGTCGCCTCGAACCCTGCGGTCGGCATCGCTGTATTTCGATGGCTGCTGTACCGCACCGAATGCCGTTCCATGTCCACATCCATCGTCGCGGCGTAGTACGGGAGGTGAAAGAGCGCTCGTGCGGCTGTCACCGCAATCGTGCTCCCTGCGTCGAGACTGAAGAAGTAGATCCCGGGCCTGCCGTCGCGCGTCACATAGGTACGCACGTTCAGCTCCGGAAACGCGGAAACGAACGGAATCGACGGCACGCCGCGCGGCGCGACGTTCGTCATGTGGAACGGAATGATGCCCACCCAGGCCTGGCCGTCGAAGGTGTCGATGGACAACCCCGGCGGGACCTTCTCTTGCAGCATTCGACTGTCGACCGGCCAATGCGCGAAGAGCAGGTCGTGCCAGCTCTGCGTCATGATCCAGGCCGACTCGGGCATCGGCCACGGCCGGTGTGCCTGCTCGTCCAGCATCTCGTAAGGAAAGTCGAATGCCACCCTTCAGCCAGCCTGCAAGAGTCGTTCGCGGACTCCACCACATCACAGCTATCGCCGGTCCCGCACAGGAGAATCTCGACTTCTATGCGGGCGTCCTCGGCATGCGGCTCGTGAAACGGAGCGTCAATCAGGACGACCCGGGAACATACCATCTCTTCTACGCCGATGCCGTCGGGCATCCAGGTTCGGATCTCACGTTCTTCCCCTGGGAGACGTCAGCACCACCGCGGCTGGGACACGGTCTGGCGAACGAAGTCAGCCTCGAGATCCCCGCCGCTACGCTGTCGTTCTGGACAGCGCGTCTGGAGAAGTACGGTTTCTCACCACGGGCGCCGCAACAGCGATTCGGCGACACGATCGTGCAGGTCATCGATCCGCACGGCCTGCATCTGGCGCTGGTGGAACCTGGAATCGCGCCGCCGCGCACGTTCGAACCGTGGGACGGTGGGCCGGTAGCCGGCGAGCATCAGATTCGTGGTCTGTACGGAGCGCAGATCTGGGAGCGCGAGGCGGCGCCGACGATCGAGTTCCTGACCGGCGTGCTCGGCTTTCAACTGATTGCCAGCGAGGGTGAATGGGCCAGGTTCGGCTTCCCGGACACCGCCGGCGTCGTCGACGTCCGTGAAACTCCCAACGAGCGTCGCGGCTCGTGGGGACGCGGCGCCGTGCATCATCTGGCGTGGCGCGTCGATGACGAGGAGCACGAGCTCGCCGTGCGCGCGCAGGTCGAACAATCCGGCGCACGGCCGACCCCGGTGATCGACCGCTTCTGGTTCAAGTCGGTCTATTTCAAGGAACCGGGCGGCGTGCTGTTCGAGATCGCCACCGAAGGACCAGGCTTCGGTGTCGATGAAGATCCCGCACACCTCGGCGAACAGCTCGTGCTGCCGCCGTTTCTCGAATCGATGCGTCCACAGATCGAACAGACGCTGCCGCCTCTGAGACTGCCATTGCCTGCATCGATGCCGTCCTGAAGGTATGATGCGCGGCATGCGCTGGATTGTGCGGACCGTCTTCCTGCTCGCACTCTGTAGTTCGCTCGCGGCGGCGCAGCAGCGAGCGGCCCGCAGCTCGCGTCCGGTGCCGCGCTGGCCGGACGGCACGATCAATCTCGGCGCGCCTCCGGGCGAAACCGGGAAGTGGGACGGCATCGAGCCGCTGGCAACCGACCCGAACAACTACGAGGCGCGCATCGGTCGCGCCTTGCGTCCCGGGCGGATGCACATCGACGACGTGCCCTTGCAACCCTGGGCGCGGGCGTTGGTGAAGATCCGCCACGACAGGTTTCTCGCCGACGAGCCGTACACCCGCTGCAAGCCGTCGCCCGGACCGCGGTCGTTCGGAACCGCCTACGGGATCGAGCTGCTCAACGTGCCCGGGAGCGGCCGGATCTATCTGTTCACGACCGGCGGACCGCACACCTACCGCGAGATCTTCCTCGACGGGCGCACGCATCCGCGACGCCTCGAGCCGAGCAATCTGGGTCACTCCATCGGCTGGTGGGAAGGAGACACGCTGGTCATCGACACCGTGGGCTTCAATGAAAGCGCGTGGATGGATCGGTTCGCGATGCCGCACACGGATCGACTCCACACGATCGAGCGCGTGACGCGCGTCGACTTCAACACGCTGAACTATGAAGTGACCGTTGACGATCCCGGGGCCTACACGGCACGGTGGACGAGCGGGTACACCAAGCGCTGGGAGGCCGGGACCGAGTTGTTCGAGTACGTCTGCCAGGAAAACAACTTCGGCCCGCAGCTCATGGTCGGCGTCGAAGATGGCGAGCGACGCGGAGACCTCACGTTCATTCCGTGAGGCATACGCAGAAACTGCCGATCGCATCACTTCCGAACCAGGCAAAACCTGCCGCGCGCGCCGATGGTCCGCGCGACGCTCCCGCACAATTCCGAAGCAATTCGCTCGTTGTCGAGGTGGGCACGACTTCCGCATTCCGACGACGCTAGAATGGCCCGTGCGCGGGCCGTCGCGAGAGGTGCTCGGATGCCTGCTGTGGAGGAACGGCTCGCCCGCGTCGAAGTCCACGTGGACGAACAAGCAACGTCGATGACGGAGGTCAAGGTGGCGATCGTCGAGTTGCGCGCCGAGATGCGCGGCTTACGCGATGACGTCGATTCGAAGATTGACGGCCTGCGCAGCGAGATTCGCGCGCTGCGCTCCGACGTCGACATGAAGTTCGAAAGTATGCGCACCGAAATGGTCACGCTGCGCTCTGACTTCGACATGAAGTTCGAAGGGATGCGCGGCGAGATGAATCACGTCCGCTCAGACATGGACGCGTTTCGCCGCGAGATCCGCGACACGATTCGACATCTCGACGACAAGTTCGATCGCCGGTTCATGTGGCTGGTCGGCATTCAAGTCGCCGGCCTGGTCGGCGTCATCGGGGCGGTGGCCAGCGCCTATTACCGCGGCTGACGCGCAACCCGGAACAGGGCTCGCTACTGCCTCGCAGTCGCCGGCGCCAGCGCTGGTGCAGGCGCTGTCGGCGCGATGTGGCGACGCACCACGGCCAGCGAGATCAACACGAGTGTCATGGTCACCGCCCACGATGCGCAATACACGGGCGCTCCACCGAGATCCAGCGCGTAATTTCCGACGTCAACCGCCAGTGCGTTACCAATGCGACCCACCGCCACCGCTGTTCCGACGCCAGTTCCGCGGATCTCGGTCGGATAGACGTGCGCCGCCAGCGCATACATGGTTGTCTGCACGGCGTTCAGCAATCCGCCGACTATCGTCAACATCACGAGGCCAAGCAGGAGGGCGCTCGGATGTGGCGGGTTCGCAGCGATCACCAATGCGGACACCACGGCCAGCGCAGACATTCCGAGCATCGCGATACGTGATCCCACCCGGCGAATGACGATTGCGCCCAGGATTGCACCGCCCACCCCTCCGAAGTTGAAAACTGAATTGGCCTGCGCACCCTGCGCCGCGGTAAACCCGAGTCCTGTCATGACGACCGGCAGCAGTTGGAATCCGATGTAGTTGGCCATCAGACAGAAGAAGAAGGCACCGAACAGCCCGATCGTGTCCCACCGAAAAGCCGGTCGGAACAGGTCGCCGATCGACGCTTTCGGTTTGCCGGTGACTCCGCGCGTCGCCGAATCGATGAACTCGGCGTCACTGGGGACCTCGTGGCCAATGCGCCGCAGGATTCGCTGCAGATCCGGCCACCGGTCGCGTCTGACCGCGAGAAAACGCGGCGACTCGGGCAGCGCCTTGAACAATATCGCTGCCAGCACCAACGGAATGATCCCGCCGACGATGAACAGCGTCCGCCAGCCATACGGGCCAATGATGGCCGCCGCCAGCTGACCCGCAATCGACCCGCCAAGAGGGATGCACACGATCGTGAGCGTGACCGCGAACGGCCGATTGCGCAGTGGAACGTATTCCGAAGCCAGTGCGGCTGCATTCGGCATCGCCCCACCCAGACCGACACCGGCGAGGAATCGGAGAACGGTCAGGGTGGACGTGTCCCCAACAAACGCGATCGCGAGCGTGATGAAGCCAAAAACGATGGCGCTGAGAAGTAAGGTCGTCCGCCTCCCGATCCGGTCGCCCAGAATGCCGCCGAGCGCGCCCCCCACCATCATGCCAAGTGGACCGACTCTCAGCGCGGTGGCGAACGCCGTCCGCGGCAGGTCCCACTCCTTCATCAGCGCGGGGACCGCATTCGGCAGGAGCTGGTTGTCCATGCCGTCCAAGATGATCGTCAGCGCGGCGCCGGCGATGAGCAGCTTCTGGTACCCCGTCCAGCGCCCCTCGTCGAGGATCTGGCCCACATCAACGGTTTTACTCAACGGACTCCCCTCTGCTGCGGGCCGACATGAGGCGGCCAACCGGGGCGCGATTATATCAACCGAACGACAGTGGACAGCCCAACGTCATACAATCCATCCGACCATGACCTGGTGGCTGTGGACCGCGCTCGGCGTCGTGCTCGTGGCCCTCGAGCTCGTCTCGCCCGGCGGCTTCTTCATCATCTTCTTCGGCGTCGCGGCGGTGGTCGTCGGCGGCCTCGATCTGTTCGGCCTGCTGCCGCAGGCCTGGATGCAGTGGCTCGTGTTTCCGGTCGTCGCCCTGATCGCACTCAAGTTCTTTCGACGGCCGCTGCTCGATCGGATGCGGCTCTTCGATCGCGGCAAAGACGATGTCGATTCGCTGGTGGGCGCGGTGGCGCTGGCGGCAGGACCGATCGGGCCTGGTGGTCACGGGCAGGCGGAGCTGCGCGGATCGACGTGGAGCGCTCGGAATGTCGGCGATGTCCCGTTGACCGCTGGCCAGCGGTGCCGCGTAGTCGCTGTCGAAGGGTTGATGCTGGATCTGAGCCTGTCAGGCGAACCTGAAAGGTCGATTCCGCCCCCAAACCCCCGATCGCCTGACGGGCTCGGCGCGCGAAGCGCGCCAAAAGATACAGGAGACCAGCCGGGGCAAACGTCCTCGGCTGGTCCGGAGTGAGGCGCCGTGGAACCAACGTTGATCGTCGTGATCCTCATCGCCCTGCTGGTGCTGTTCACCATCTATCGCACCGCAGTGGTCGTTCCGCAGCAGAGCGCCTTCGTCGTGGAGCGGCTGGGTCGTTACCACAACACCTTGAACGCCGGGTTTCACATCCTCGTGCCGTTCGTCGACGCGATCCGCTATCGGCACTCGCTCAAGGAGCAGGCGCTCGATATTCCCGCGCAGATCTGCATCACCCGCGACAACGTCCAGGTCGGCGTCGACGGAATCCTGTATCTCAAGGTGCTCAACGCGGAGCGCGCGTCGTACGGCATCGCTGACTACTACTTCGCCATCACGCAGCTTGCACAGACAACGCTGCGCAGCGAAGTCGGCAAGATCGACCTCGATCGCTCGTTCGAGGAACGGTCGACGATCAATGTCGCCGTCGTCGGCGAGCTGGACAAGGCGTCGGAGGCGTGGGGGGTGAAGGTGCTGCGCTACGAGATCAAGAACATCCAGCCGCCCGCCGACATCCTCGCGGCGATGGAAAAGCAGATGCGGGCGGAGCGCGAGAAACGCGCGCTCATCCTGACGTCCGAGGGTCAGCGCGATGCCGCGATCAATACGGCGGAAGGCGAAAAGCAGCAGGTGATCAAGGCGTCCGAGGCCGTTCGCCAGCAGCAGATCAACGAGGCGGAGGGTCGCTCGGCCGCGATCCGCGCCGTGGCGTCGGCAACCGCGCAAGGGATCAGAGAAGTGGCGGCGGCGGTACAGACCCCTGGCGGTATGGAAGCGGTGCAGCTGCGCGTCGCGGAACAGTACGTCGCTCAGTTCGGCGAGATCGCGAAGAAGTCCAGCACGGTCGTCGTCCCGGCGAACGTCTCCGACGTGGCCGGCATGATCGCGACCGCGATGAAAGTCTTTGCGACGACGCCGACGCCACCGCCGGCGTCGTAGAGGCATCAGGAGAATCGATGCGAACTTTCCACCCATTCCGCGTGCTGCCAGTCGTTGTCGCCGTCGTGTTTGTGATTCACGCTCGCGCCAACGCACAGGGGGTCGTGATGCAGCGCACCATCTCCCTGCCGATGGCGAAGACGATGGCCGAGGCAACGCTCGCGGAATGCAAGAACAAGGGCTTCAACACGGCGGCGGTGGTCGTCGATCGCGCCGGTCAGATGATCGTCGTGCTGCGTGACGAACAGGCCAGCCCCACGACCGTGGAGATGGCTCGACGCAAGGCCTTCACGGCGCGGACGTTCCGCTCCTCCACCGCGGAGTTCGCCAAGCGCACCCAGGATCCGCTCTATGCGCCGCAACGCGATGTGACCGATATCCTCGCGCTCAGTGGCGGCGTGCCGGTCATGGTCGGCAACGAGATCATCGGCGGGCTCGGCAGCTCCGGCTCCAGCCTCGATCAGGACGACGCCTGCGCGAAGGCGGGGCTGGCAAAGGTCGCCGACCTCCTGAAGTAGTCACCCTGGCGCCGGCCGCGGCGCCACTTACAATAGGTCCCGATGACACCGGAGCCGGCGTCGGTGCAGTTCCTCTGCAACGGAGAGCCCGTGACCGTTGCCGTGCCGTCTCCGCAAACCACCCTGCTCGACGCGTTGCGTGCCCGCGGCCTGATCGGCGCCAAAGAGGGGTGCGCCGAAGGCGAGTGCGGTGCCTGCATGGTGGCGCTGGTAGCCGACGGCCCTCACGGCGCCGAGTATCGACCGATCAACAGCTGCCTCATGTTCCTGCCGATGGCAGCCGGCCACGACATCTACACCGTCGAAGCGCTCGCCGCTGATGGCCAGCTGGCAGACGCACAACGTGCCATGGCGGCAGCCGGTGGCTCTCAGTGCGGCTACTGCACGCCCGGCTTCGTCGTCAGCTTGTTTGCCGAGCAGTATCGACCCAATCGCAGCGGACCGTGCGACACGAAAGCACTCGCCGGAAATCTCTGCCGGTGCACCGGCTATCGCCCGATCGCGGACGCTGCCCGGTCTCTCGGGCCTGCTCCCGACGATCGGTTCAAGGCCCGGTTGGCGAGCGCGGCACCGACATTGGAGTCGTGCACCATCGACGGATTCGCGCGGCCGTCCACGCTCGACGACTGCCTGGCGCTGCTCGCTCAACAGCCTGCCGCGAGGCTCATCGCCGGGGGGTCCGATCTCGCAGTCGACGCCAATCTTCGGCACCACAAGTGGCCCCGGGTCGTCAGCGTCGAGGCGATCCCTGAATTGCGGGAGTTCTCCGAGACGGCGACGTCTGTCCGCATCGGAGCTGCTCTGTCACTGGCCGATCTCGACGCACGGTGGACCAGCGCGCCTCCAGTCATGCGTGAGTGGTTCGAGCTGTTCGCGTCGCCGCCCATCCGGAATCGCGCCACGCTCGGAGGCAACCTCGCCACAGCATCACCAATCGGCGATGCCGCTCCCCTGCTGCTCGCCATGGATGCGACGGTTCATCTCGCCGGCCCCGAGAAACGACGGACACGTCCGATCGCATCGTTCTTCACCGGCTATCGTCGAACGGCATTACGACCGGGCGAGATTCTCACCACGATCGAGATCCCGAAACCAGTGCCGGAGCGCTTGGCGTTCTACAAGATTTCCAAGCGGCGTCTCGACGACATCAGCACGGTTGCGGTGGCCTTCGGGATGGACACCGCAGCCGACGGCCTCGTGCGCCGCGCGCGCTTCGCGTTTGGCGGCGTCGGCCCGACGCCGATTCGGCTGGTCGACGCCGAGCGTAACGTGGAAGGCAGCGTGTGGAACGAGGCCGCAGTCGAACGGGTGCAGGAGATCGTCGGCCGCTCGCTCGTCCCGTTGTCCGATCACCGCGGGTCGCGTGAATATCGACTGCAGGTGTGTCAGTCCCTGGTCGAGAAATTCTGGTGGGATTCGCAGTCATGAGCATGGACGAGCGATCCGGTCCGCATGAAAGCGCGTCCGGTCACGTCACGGGCAGCGCGCTCTACACCGACGATCTGATCGGCCGCTTCCCGAATCTGCTCCACGCCTGGCCGGTGATGGCCCCGCATGCCCACGCACGCCTGTCGCGCCTCGACGTCTCGGCGGCGATGGACGAGGCGGGCGTGGTGACGACGCTGATCGATGGCGATGCGCCGGGTGAGGCCAACAGCGGCGCCAACCGTCACGACGAGCCGCTGTTCCCCGCCGAAGTCATGTTCTACGGTCAGCCTGTGGCGTGGGTGTTGGCCGAAACGCTCGAGGCCGCCCAGCGCGGCGCTGCCCGAGTACGAGCCGAGTACGAGCCGCTGCCGGCGATCCTGACCATTGCCGACGCCATCGCGGCGAACAGCTTCCTCAACGACACCTTGCGACTGTCGCGGGGAGACGTTTCCGTGCTCGATTCTTCCGCTGTCGATCACGTGCGCATCGACGGCGAGCTCGAGATTGGCGGGCAGGAACATTTCTATCTGGAGACGCAATCGGCGATTGCCTGGCTCGACGAGAGTGGCGGCGTGTCGGTGCACTCGTCGACGCAGCATCCGGCCGAAACACAGGAGATTGTCGCCCGCACGCTCAACCTGCCGCGGCATCAGGTCAGCGTCGAATGCCTTCGCATGGGCGGCGCCTTTGGCGGCAAGGAGGTCCAGGCAAACGCGTGGGCCGCCATCGCGGCGCTCGGAGCATGGAAGACCCGGCGGCCTGTTCGCGTGCGGCTGACGCGTCAGCTCGATATGGCGCTCACCGGCAAGCGTCACCCGTATCTGGCGCGCTACTCGGCGGCGTTC
>Ga0081539_10001789_pt1 | contig 34085 bp, 30 predicted proteins | sample TabmetS4T2R2_FD_71023 | JGI IMG/M metagenome (GOLD analysis project Ga0081539, IMG submission 71023) | Tabebuia heterophylla rhizosphere microbial communities from the University of Puerto Rico - S4T2R2 | ecosystem: Host-associated > Plants > Roots > Rhizosphere ... | reverse complement strand
AAAATGCTCCAGCAACAGCGCCAGACGCGCGCGCGGAACGTCCTCACCAGAAATCCGAACAACAATGTCGTCCATCACAGTGCCCCACCGAATCAGGGCACCAACGAATCACAGCGTCACGTCAATGCAAATGCAGCCCGAATTCTCGTTAACCTGAGTTCCGGGCCGTGGTTATCGAGGTCATTGACGTTGCCTAGGGCCAGACCCGTGCGCTAGCTTACCGCAGATTGTCGCCCTGGATTAGGCACGTTGTCACTGGGGGTCCTTGATGAGTGTAACGGACATTTTCGCTCGGCTCGTCGCATTGGTTGGCGCCGGCGCCATGCTCTTGCGGCGGCAGAATGCCGATGCGCTCGAGCCGGCCTACGGGAATGCTCCGTCTATTCCGGCAGCAAGGCCACAGGCGATTCCTACCCTGAAGATGCCGACGGCAAAGGGATGGACGGCGGGACAGACCCCACAGGCGGCGCCCGGGCTCCGAGTGAACGCATTCGCTACCGGCCTCAAACATCCGCGCTGGCTTCATGTCTTGCCGAATGGCGATGTGCTGGCCGCCGAGGCGCTTAGCGTGCCCGGCGGGATCAAGACTGCATTCGACTACGCCATCTATGCTACGATGAAGCGGGCGGCCGCCGTTGGCACAAGCCCGAACCGGATAACGCTGCTGCGCGACGCGGATGGTGACGGCGTCGCTGAAATCCGCGAGGTGCTTCTCGACGAGCTCAATCAGCCGTTCGGCATGGCGCTGCTCGGCGACAAGCTCTATATCGGTAACACCGATGCCGTTCTCGCCTTCCCGTACAAGCTCGGCGAAACGCGCATCCAAGCGAAGGGAACAAAACTTGTCGATCTTCCGTCCGGCGGCCATTGGACGCGCAGCCTTTTGCCAAGCCCTGACGGGCGGAAGCTCTTCATCGGTGTGGGGTCTCTCACCAACATTGGCGACAATGGCATGGAGGCCGAGGTCTGCCGGGCTGCCATCCACGAACTCGATCTCGAGACCGGAAAGAGCCGGATCTTCGCATCAGGCCTCAGGAACCCCGTTGGGATGGCGTGGGAGCCGACGACGGGCATGCTCTGGACGGTCGTCAACGAGCGCGACGCTCTCGGCGACGAAACGCCTCCAGACTACCTGACTTCGGTTCGCGATGGCGGCTTCTACGGTTGGCCCTATTGCTACTGGGACAGGATCTTGGACAACCGCGTGCCACAGAACCCAGCCCTGGTCGCGACTACGATCACGCCGGATTTCGCATTGGGCGGCCATACCGCCTCGCTCGGTCTGTGCTGGGTTCCTGCTGGCACGCTGCCCGGCTTTCCGAAGGGCATGGCCATCGGTCAGCACGGTTCGTGGAACCGCAGCAAGTTGAGCGGCTATAAACTCGTTTTCGTGCCGTTCGAAAACGGGCGACCGGCGGGTCCAGCGCGCGACATCCTCAGCGGCTTCCTGTCGCCGGACGAGCGATCCTCCTATGGGCGACCCGTCGGAGTTGTCATCGGCCCCGACGGATCCCTGCTGATGGCGGACGACGTGGGCGATGTGATCTGGCGCGTCACCGGCGCGACAACGGAGAGCTGAGCCCAAGCAGCGTGCCACTGTTGGGGCTCTCAAACTCAGATTCGAACGAACTCCACGCGGTCGCCGGCAGCGAAGTTTGTCTGATCGCCCGGCAGCAAGATCAGCCCTTCTGCCCCTGCAAGTGCCATCAGGCTCGCCGATCCTTGAATCTCGAGCGGCTCGGCGGTTGTCCCCCCGTCAGACGAACCCAATCTCCCTGCCAGCACTTGCAGATAGTTTCCTTTGGTCGAGACCGGTCGACCCAGCGGCAGTACGAGCGATTCCGGCCTTGCGGAGGCATCGCCGGACAGTCTCGCTATCAACCATCGGCCGATCAGAGTGAAACAGACAGCTGCGGCCATTGGATTGCCAGGAAGCGCCAGGATTGGGCAGTCGTCAATGTCTCCAAGGCCAACGGGCTTTCCGGGCCGAATACCGAGCTTCCAGAACTCCAGATAACCGCGGCGCCCAATAAGGCGGCTCATGTGGTCTGCCGGCCCGACCGAGGCGCTGCCGCTGGTCACGATGAGGTCCACCTCGGCTGCCGGGTTGACAAGTCGGGCCAGCAGCGCCTCAGGTGCATCCGGCATGATGCCCAGATCAGTCACCTCGCAGCCCGTCCTCTCGAGCCAGCTTCGCAACATCGGCCGGTTGCTGTCGAGTATGTCGCCGGGCTTCAGCGTCGCTTGCCCCTCCAAGAGCTCGTCGCCGATCGATACGAGCGCGACGCGAAGCCGGCGCAGGACAGGAATGCTGTGCACCTGGAGCGCCTGAAGCAAAGCGAGCTGGGCGGGCGCTATCCAAGCTCCAGCTGTCAGCACGCGTTGTCCGGCCAGTACGTCTTCTCCACGTAAACGGACGTGGGGCTTGCCTACGGGCAGTGCCCGAACCGACACTCGGTTTCCTACGCGCCGGCAACTTTCCTGCACCACAACAAGGTCGGCGCCGGGCGGGATCATCGCGCCTGTATAGATGCGAGCGGCCTCTCCTTCTTCAATCCGAATAGGCGACGGATGGCCGGCGGCGATCTCATCGACAATCCGAAGACTTGCTCGTCCTTCCGAATCGAGATCCGCAGATCGGATCGCGTATCCGTCCATTGCCGCCGCGTCGAAGCGCGGCAGGTCGACCGGTGCAACGACGTCGTCCGCAAGGCAACGTCCGCTGCACTCAGCAATCGGGACGACATCGATCCCGGTGACACGAGCATAGATTGAACGGATGAGACCGCGGGCCTCGGCGAGATTTTCCGGTTTTCGAGTTTCCGGGCGAACCGTTTGTGAATGCATCCTGACACTCTAAGCGATCGGTGTGCCAGCCGAACCATTATTGTCGTGTGGAAATAGCGAGTCGAGCCGGTGTGCCTTCCCAGCATCCGCCGGTCGCGATGCGCCTTGCCTAGTCGGTCTATTCCCGTAAACATAGCGGCTCGCACCATTTTCCGAGATCGTGTCCCGCGAGGCGCGAGCGCATGCTTCTTCTTGGCTACATCAAACGCGACGAACGCTTCGCTATACTCCTCCATCGCTCGTTTCGTGCGTGAGGATCGGCTCGGCCCATCCGAGCAACCCTCGTCTTTCAATCGCACGAAAGGGCGGGCCACCGATCTCAGCCCGGGACTTGACGTCTAACGGCGGGCTCAAATCCTCGCTTGGTAGGTGGCGTTCGTTGACGGATTCAGCGGGGCTCTACCATTAAAGGTGAAGCCTATTGAGTTGGCCTGCTGCCCTCGCCCGCGTAGGAGCGAAGCTCCAACGCCTTTTGTATATGAGCTCGTATTCGTGCTTCCGAGAGCGCCGGATCCTCCGCCAACAGAGCATCCGCGATCTGGCGATGCTCCGCATAGGAGGCATGGCGCCGCGAGTCATTAGCTATTGCTGTCAGCCGATAACGTTCGAAGACTTCCTGTATGCTCGACAGCATGGCCTGCAGAAGCCTGTTGGCGCTGATTTGCGCGATCGTTGCATGGAACGCTCTATTCAGCTCAGCAAGTTTCGCGTCGTCGTTACCTTCGACGGCGCTCTCCATAGCGTCGAGCTGATCCTGCAAAAGGGCTGACGCCACCCTGGTCATTTTCCTAGCAGCAAGGTTCGCCGCCAGTCCCTCCAAAGCAGCGCGCAAGGCATAGATTTCTTCCAATTCCGACGGCGTGAACTGTACCACCAGATAGCCGCCCGAAGGCGAGATTTCCAAGATCTTTTCGCTGCTTAGTCGTTTCAGCGCCTCGCGGATGGGCGTTCGGCTCATGCCAATCTGTCGGGCAAATTCGGCTTCCCGGAGGAGGGTTCCAGGGTCGACGCCGCCAGCGAGTATAAGCCGCTTGATCGCATGATAGGCCTGGTCGGCCAGCAACAGATGTGGAGACAAATCACCCATGCTAAAGTCGCAACACGAATCCAGTGTATCCGACGAATACCACGGATTCCAGTTGACCGCAATTCGTCTCGGCTATCAACAATCTGTCTCAACAGCCCACGGGCGTCAAACTTTTGGCGGCGCCCGTTCTACACGTTGCGCTGCCCGTGATGAGCGCGGTTGTGCCCGCCGACGCGGTCAGGACGGAGGTGGGCTTTATTCTTTCGCGCCTTCCCTCGACGGCGCTGATTGCGGGTGTCGACACCAGTCAGCCGAACGTGCATTAGGGGATTACTGCGCCGTCCAGCCACCGTCAACGGGTAGCGCTACGCCGATCACGAATGTCGAGCCGGCGCTGCACAGCAACAGCACGGCGTCCGCGATTTCCTCGCGGGTGCCCAGCCGGCCAATGGGCTGCTTCGCCCAGAGCGCTTCAACGTTGAGGTCTCCCGAGGCCATCATGCGTTTGACCATCGGCGTGTCGATGGTGCCTGGGCAGATCGCGTTGACCCTAACTCCGCGCAGAGCATATTCTAAAGCATGTCTCCCGAAAGTGGTCCCGGTTTCGGGACAAAGACATGCGTAAAAACAAAGATCTAAAGCGCGGGAGCGAATCCGAAAGATCGCGACGCGCTTTAGCGCCGCGCTTCGCGTGAGGCCGATCACCCCATGTTTGGCGGCGTGGTGGATTCCGCGACCGGATTGCCGAGCAACCCGCCGAGCGAGGAGCAATTCACGGTCGCGCCCGACCCCTGTTTGCGCATCTGCGCGAGCTCATACTTCATGCAGGCCCATACACCGAAGAGAGCTGACCCCCGTCACCGCGTCGTCGAATAGATGCTCTGGCCCTCGGCAACGATTGGCGGCTCGTAGAGAATGAGCCTCGCGAACGTCGGTATTCTGCGAGCGATCAGATCCCCTCAATAAAAATGGCCGAACAACAGGACAGGAGCATCCAGTGGCTCGACGATCGCGACGACATCCCTGATCTCGCGCTCAAGGTGTATTCGCCGCTGCCACCGCGCCCGCCTTTGCGGCGATCGTTTCCACACGTTGCACGCCGAGCAGGCATCAACCTCTCATGGTCACGCTGACCGATCAAGGGCCTCCGGTACTGCCTTCCTTGCTTCGCCGACATTGTCAGGCCTAACCGCGATATCCGCCCTTAACCCATGATCGTACGCGCCGCCGATCTGGCCGGAATAAGACAGGCCGAGCCTCGCGCGGCGGCGAGGTCGATGTCGATCCCGCCTTCGATCAAGACGGCATCTTCGGCGATCGGCACGCCGGCAATGGGGAAGGCATCGCCGCCGGCAAAGGCAAAGGTGGAAAGCGGCGTCGCGTCGCCGAAAGCGTGGCGCCAGCCGACCGTGCCGCGGGCGGTGGCCTTCACGTCGCCAAGGCTGAAATCGGTCGCTGCGCGCAGCCGAGCGTGGTGAAGGTGGTGTCGATGTTCGAGCTCGCGCTGCTCAGTGCCGCCGCGCCGCCCTCCTCGGCGAAGCCGTCGGTGTGGACGTTGACATATGACCTCTGCGGCTTGACAACAAATGACCATCGTCAGATTCGCCGACCCAGAATCATGGCGGATGCCTTCTCGGCAATCATCATTGTCGGCGCCGAAGTGTTCCCGCTCACGATCATCGGCATCACCGAAGCATCGACCACCCGCAGCCCCTCGACCCCTCTGACCCTGAGTTCCGCATCGACCACCGAGCTCTGGTCGGCTCCCATCCGGCAGGTTCCTGTGGGGTGGAAATGCGAACCGCTGCTCTGGCGTATCCAGGCGTCGAGCGCCTCGTCGCTGGCCAGATCGGCCTCGAGCGGCGAGGTCCGGGCGGCGCGATATGGGGCGAAATAGGCGTTCGCCCCGATCTGGTGCGCTAGGCGCACGCCTTCGCGCATCACCTGGCGATCGGCCTGGGCCGCGAGGTAAGCGGGGTCAATCGCGGGCTTGGCGCGCGGATCGGCGCTGACGATATGAACCTCGCCGCGGGATTCGGGCCGAAGTAGGGTGACGCTGATAAGATACCCGTGGCCGCCCTGTCCCTTGAGCGTGGTTTCCAGGCTCAAGCCGGGAATGAACACCAGCTGAATATCGGGATCCTCGACCTCGGGCCGGGTCTTGATGAAGGCTCCGGCTTCCAGCGGAATTGCGGTCGCCGGACCTCTGCCGAGGAAATAGGCCTGCGCCATCGATATGACCGCGCGATCGGGGCGCAGCATCGAGTAGAGCGTCACCTTCTGGCTGGCCGCATATTTCAGATGCACGCCAATGTGATCCTGCAGGTTCCGACCAGTCTCGGGCAGCTCGACTTGCGGCTCGATCCCCAGGGTCTTCAGCCGCGTCGGATCGCCGATGCCCGAAAGCTGCAGGATCTGCGGCGAATTGATCGCGCCGGCGCTCAGGATCACCTCTCGCCGGGCCGAGACGATCATGCGCTCATTGTCTCGAAGCACCTCGAGGCCGGCGGCCCGGCCGTCCTTCAGCCGGACCCGTGCCACGTGGGTTCTGGTCCAGATCGCGAGGTTGGGGCACCTCCGCGCCGGGTCGAGATAGGCGGTGGCGGCGCTGACCCGGCGGCCATTCTTGATCTTGAAATCGTAGACGCCGAACCCCTCCTGCACCGGCCCATTGAAATCGTCGTTCGCCGGATAGCCTTCGTCGGCGCAGGCGGCAAGAAAGGCGCGATAGAGCGGGTTGTCCGCCTTGCCTTTTTGCACATGCAGGGGGCCCTCCTGCCCGTGCAACGCGTCCCCCGCCCGCTCGTGATTGCTTTCGGCCCGCTTGAAATATGGAAGGACGTCATCGAATCCCCAGCCGGTCAGGCCGGTCTGGCGCCACGTGTCATAGTCCCGGCGGGTGCCGCGAACATACATCATCGCGTTGATGCTTGTGCTGCCCCCCAGTACCTTGCCCCGCGGCCAAGGCACCGAGCGGCCGTTGAGACCGGCCTGCGGCGTCGTTTCGTAAAGCCAATTGCTCGGCTTCCAGAAATAGATTGCACCCGCCAACATTGGAATGGAGAAGGCAGGGTTTCGCGCCAGACCGCCGGCCTCGATCAACAAGACGCTGTGGCGTCTGTCCTCGGACAGGCGGTTGGCCAGGACACAGCCGGCGGCACCCGCGCCGACCACGATGAAATCGAACTCTTGCATATTTCCTCCAAGGTGCGGCGGCGCTTTTTGGTGCAGCGGGTGCCGATCGGAGCAATCGCTCAGAAGCCGATCAGCCCCTTTACCTCGAGATACTCCTCAAGGCCAAAGACGCCTAGCTCACGGCCATTTCCTGACTGCTTGTACCCGCCGAGCGGGACAGCAGGATCGTCGCGCGCGCCATTTAAGAAGATGCGGCCTGCCCGAATCTGGCGGGCTATGGCCAAGCCGGTGTCGCGATTGGGCGCCGACACATATCCACCCAGGCCGTACCGTGTGCCATTGGCGATCTCGACCGCTTCCCGCTCGCTTTTGTAGGAGATGATCGAAAGCACTGGGCCGAAGATCTCGTCCTGGGCGATCGCCATATCCGGCGTCACATCGGCAAAAACAGTGGGCTTGACGAAATAGCCAGTGTTCGTGCTGGCGGGCCTGCCGGGCCCGCCCGTGACCAGCCGGGCGCCCTGGTCGAGGCCCAGCTGGATGTATCGTTGCACCTTGTCGTACTGCGCTGCAGTAGCGAGTGGACCCATCATGGTGTGGGGATCCGTCGGATCGCCGACCCGGACCTTGGCTACTTCGGAGACCATTGCATCGAGGAACGGCTCTAGCGCGTCGCTATGAACCAAGGTCCGGGTCGGCGCGTGACAGGATTGCCCTGCGTTGGCGAAGCCGCGCGTGACGTTCCACTGGGCCGCCGCCGCAAGATCTGCCCCTGGCAGCACGATGTGCGCGGATTTTCCGCCGAGCTCCTGAGCAACCCGTTTGACCGAGGCTGCAGCTGCCTCCGCGACGAGGATGCCAGCACTAGTCGATCCGGTGATCGAGACGAGGTCGATGTTCAGATGCGCACTGATCGCATGCCCGACAACCGCCCCGTCGCCGAGCACGAGGTTGATCACGCCCTTGGGTATGCCCACGCCGTGGAGAATCTCGGTGAGCAGGACGGCGCTGCCTGGCGTAAACTCGCTTGGCTTGGCAATGACTGTACAGCCTGCCGCCAGTGCATAGGCCAGCTTGGAGCACAGGATCTGCATCGGCCAGTTCCACGCGCAGATGAGGCCACACACACCGATCGGTTCGCGTCGCACCATGCTGCTGCCGATGGGCCGCTCGAAATCATAGGCTCTGAGCGTCTCGATGGCCTGCTTGAATGAATCGATCGGCATGCCGACCTGGGCTTTCATACCGCAGGGTGCACCCATCTCCTGAACGATCGCTGCCAACAGCTCGTCCTGCCGTTCGATCAGCGCCGCAACAATGCGCTCGAGGAGATCGATCCGTGCAGCGGCGCTCGTCTGGCCGAAGCTCGCAAATGCGTTGCGGGCTGCCTTCACCGCGCGGTCCACATCGTCCGCGTTACCTAATGCAGCGCTAGCGTAGACCACTTCGGTGGCTGGATTAAGGAGCTCGATGCTCCGGGAGGACGCAGGCTCGACCCACTCGCCATCGATATAGAACTTCGAGAACTTCACGAACCGTCCCCTTGCCGCAGGCGCGCCGCCTCATCCAGCGCCGAAGGGCGACAGTCTGGGGACGTCAACCTGGAGCGTATAAACTGCCGAGAGCCGCTCCATGCGCATCGTCTGCTCGATAGTTCCGGCACACATGCACAGGAATAGCGTCTTGCCACTGCTGCCGCCCAATTCGCACGAGACAGCGCTGCCACCGAATGAGATAAGATCGGTGACCTCTCCTCCCTCGAGCACGCGGAAGAACTCGCCGGTATTGAGGGAGGATACCCAAATTGCCCCTTTGGCATCCGCGCAGATGCCATCCGGCTGGCGCGGTCCGAGATCCGCGAAGACGCGCCGGTTCGCCAGCATACCGTCTGGAAAACGGTCGAAGGCCGTCAGGCGGCACCGAAAAGTTTCGGCAACAACAAGCCGCCGGCCGTCATCGACCAGCACCGTACCGTTGGGAAATTCGAGGTCCTCTGCCGCGATGCGGATCGAGCCATCGGGATCGACGCGGTGCAGGTACGTCGACACTCTCGGTGCACCGCCGTGAAAATCATAGCCGAAATTGCCTACATAGACGCGGCCAACGTCGTCGATCGCGAGGTCGTTCACATTGCCAGTCGCATGCCTCGACAGGTTAGCATATTCGCTCACCTCTCCATCGACAATCTTCATGAGCTTGCGATCGAGCGACGAGGCTACGATCAAGGAGCCGTCCGGCATGAAGCCGAGGCCGGCCGGCCTCTGGGAAATATCCGCCACCGCCTCCCGCTGCCCGTTTTCGTCCAGAGCGTAGACCTTGAGGTCGAACACATCGGAGGCAAACAGTCGCCCGTTGTGCCAACGCGGGGCTTCGAGGAACACGAAGTCACCAGCAAGCAGCTCCGCACGATGTTCTCTCATGATGCCTGCTCTTGCGACGAGTCCGTCATGATGCCGGCTGCACACGGCCCAGTCCTTGGAGTGCTGGGCGCCCCTTCCTCGGCTCCACCCGAAGGTCGTCGCACCTTTTACAATACAATGTCCTGCGCAGCGCTGTGTTGGTGCCGCGCAGGACAGAAGATTACGGAGCTGCGCTCCTCGCGACTCTCATGCGTCGCGAAGCCAGTGCCCCGGCGTCAGAGAACTTCGTGCTCACCACTCGGCCACGCATTTGTCGAGCGTATCCTTGGTGACCGGGAGGGGGTCGAGAAGCACAACCTGCCCCTTTTTGGTGTTTGCCCCGGTCGCGGCGGCGTACATGCTCTCAAACATCAGCCGTCCGAGGGTGCCGGGCTTGACGCAGATCGAGGCGTCGATCTCGCCGTCCTTGATCGCCTGGTTGCCCAGCTTGGAGCCGCCGAAGGTCGCGACCAGGATAGCCTTTGAGCCGACGGCATCGAGGGCACGCGCACAACCCAGCGCCATGTCGTCGGCCTGGCTGAAGATCAGGTCGATGTCGGGATTGGCGGCGAGGAAGTTCTGGCACACCGCCTCGCCTCGTTCCGGGGTCCAGTCGGTCGGCTGCGCACCGACGATCTCGTATTTGATGCCGGCGGCATCGAGTCCCGCTTTGAAGCCGCGGGTTCGCTTCTCGACGCCGGCAAATCCCCCAGGGCCTTCGACGATCGCGAGCTTGATCGTCTTGTCCTTCGGAACCAATTCGGCGGCTAGCTTGCCCGAGGCTTCGCCGAACGCGACTTCATCCGGCAAGACCGCGGCGTTCAGGCCCTTATAGACGTCACGAACGTCCTGGGTGGCGTCGCCTACCTGGGCGCAACAGGCAACCACAGGAATACCAGCGGCATCGACTTTGTCCACGAAAGACTGGGACGTCATGGATTCGATCGGCAGGAACCCGATTGCGTCCACTTTTTGGACGATCAGATCGTCTAGGGCGTTGCCTTGTTTCTCAACGCTCCCCTGTGGGTCAAGAACGATGGTCTTGACGCCCTTTTCCTTGGCAGCGTCTTCAAAGCCCTTGGCCGTGGAAGCGTTGAACGGATAGACTTGGCTGGCGACGACATAACCAAAAGTCAGATCCTTGGCCGCCACTGGCCTCGCCATCAAACCGACTACTCCGACTAAGCTCGCCGCGGTCACGATTGCTGCGGCCCACTTGGCCGACGATCTCATTGCGATCCCTGCGGCATTGCGGCGCAGGTTTGCGTCCTTAAACATGCGTTCGTTCCTCCCTTTGTTGACTCAGGTCCGTCGGCAAACGTCCCCAGTCTGGGTATACCTAGTATACATCAAGGTGTCAACTCGCTGTCCTACGGCTGTCTCGCCCATGGGTGTCCGATAGCTCAAGGGGCCGGGGCAGAGGGGTCCGATTGATAACCACGGAACCTTCATATGCCGTCCTCGGACGCGGCCCGTAGAATTTGCCGACCTATCTCGTGTCCTGGAGGATCATGTCGGCTGCCTTCTCCGCGATCATGATGGTCGGTGCATTTGTGTTCCCGGACGTGATCGCCGGCATAATCGAGGCATCGACCACCCGCAGCCGTTCAATGCCATGGACGCGGAGCCGATGATCAACGACGGCGCCGACATCGGTCGGCGGTCCCATTCTCGCGGTGCCAACGTGGTGATATGAGGTACCACCATATGTGCGGGCGAAATCAAGGAGTTCGTCGTCGGTCTGGGCAGTGGCTCCAGGGAATTTCTCCTCCACGTAATAACGCGCAAATCGCGAAGACTGGAGGATCCGGCGCGCCGTTTTGATGACCGCAAGGGTGGCTTGGCGGTCACTCTCGACGCTCAGGTAATTTGGCTGAATCTCGGGCTGCACGCTCACGTCAGTGGATCTTGCCATGACCCAGCCGCGACTTTCGGGCCGTTGCTTGTAGCCACCCGACGTCATGCCGGGGTAGCGGTCTAGAAAGCCCGGGATTCCCTCGCGATAGCTCGCGGGGGTGAACCACATCTGCAGGTCTGGAGTGTCGAGCGCGGGGTTGGAGCGCACGAACATGCGCATGAGGCTCGGGCCGATACCGACGATGCTGGCACGGTTGAGCAGCCACTTGACAATCTCCCAGCCGAGCGGGGCCCCCCGGCCTCGCTCGTTGATGGTGGTGATCCCGGCCACCTTGGCGGCCACGCGGACCTGAAAATGATCGTGCAGGTTCTGGCCGACGCCGGGGAGCGGGACCGCGACCTGAACCCCCAGCGAGCGCAGGTGGGCCGGATCGCCAATTCCGGAAATCTGCAGAAAGCGGGGAGTGTTGATCGCCCCGGCGGATACGATTACTTCGCGGCGAGCCGCGACTTCAACTGCTCGACCTCCAGGGCTCCCCTTCATGTAGCGTACGCCTACTGCGCGACGACCCTCAAACAGCAGTCGTTCGGCATAACTTGAGGTGCGTACCGATACGCGACCGGTCTTGATCGCCGGATGGAGAAATGCGCGAGCTGCGCTCATACGACGCGAGGGCCAGCGCGACATATCGATCGTGAACTGGAATGGCCCGACCCCGTCCTGGCTCTCCGCATTGTAGTCGAGGACGTCATTGATTCCAGCGTCGCGGGCTGCTTCAGCGAAAAGATCACAAAGCGGACTTGTCACGATCGGATTCGTCACGGTAAGCGGGCCGGCAGTTCCACGATAGGTCGCATCTCCGCCCAACCTACGTTCCGACTTTCGGAAATAATCTAGAACGTCGTCATAGCTCCAACCTGGATTGCCGCGCTGTGCCCAGCCGTCATAATCGCCCCGCTGCCCGCGGTTGTAGATCATGCCGTTAATGGCGCTCGACCCACCCAGGGTTTTGCCCTGCGGAAGTGATATCCGCCGTCCGTTGGCACCAGGCACCGGCTCGCTAACGAACCCCCAGGTCAACGTCTTGCTCAACAGGTTCTTGACGTATCCGGCCGGGATGTGAATCAGCGGATTGGTGTCTGGCGGACCAGCCTCGATCACACAAATGGTATGTCCCTTGGCGCTTAGTCGGTTGGCAAGCACGCAGCCGGCACTCCCGGCGCCGACAATCACGTAATCGAACGCTTCGTGTGTCCGAGCTTCCATCAAGACGATTGCCCTGAGCTTATCCGGTGACGGAAGTCGTATACCGGGAATACCGCCACGTCAATTCCTGCCCACGCAAGGTCTCCCAAGGCGTAACGGGTACGGGAGCCTCTACGGTCGATCGGCACCAACCCCCAGGAGCACCAATAGGGCGGCACCACGGGGTGTTCGCTCCACCTAGCTAGTCTAGTGTCCCGATTCTGAAATTCGCATGAATTCGATATCAGCCGCCGAGCGAATTTCAGAATCGAAGGACACTGGCAACTCTTTGATTTCTAGTGTCGTTTTGATTTCGAAGTTCGCTCGGAGCTCGATATCGAAATGAAGCCAACTTCAAAATCACGACACTAGGAGCCCCTTCTGCTCAACGCGCTCGTCGTTGACTTCGTATTCATCGTGTGCGATGGATACCTATGGTGAGCGAACTGTTTATGGGACGCACCGCGCGGGCGAATACCTGAGCAGGCTCTCCATAATCCGGACCATTTGAGTTAGTTTGCGGCACACCACGGTGGACCAGCGCAAGCACTTGCGGGAGTTCTGGCAATGGCATCCTACAACAGCGATACGCAGGCCATCAGGCTCAGGGATAACCCCATGGTCGGTCGCATGCTGATCGGGGGCGAGCTGGTGGAGAGCGCCGGAAGCAGCTGGGTCGAGAGCGTCAATCCGGCGACGGAGGACTTTATCGGCAGGGTACCGGCGGCTACGCCCGCCCACGTCGAAGCGGCGGTCACTGCCGCCGAGGCGGCGCAGCCTGCGTGGGCGGCGCTGTCGGTCGACGAACGGACCGATTATCTGTTCCGGCTCGGGGACGCTATCATGGAGCGAGCTGACGAGCTTCTAGGCATCGAGGTCGCGGACACGGGCAACCCGATCACACCGATGCGAGGCGACATCCTCGCCGGCGTCAAGGAAATGAAGTACTTCGCTAGCCTCGGCTATGAGCTGAGAGGCGAGACCATTCCGGCCACGCCCGGCAATATCCATTTCACGATCCGCCAGCCTTATGGGGTCGCTGCCCGCATCCTCGCGTTCAACCACCCAATCTACTTCGCCATCGCCGGCATCGGCGCTCCGCTCACTGCGGGCAACTCGCTGCTGCTGAAGTCGTCGGAGCACAGCCCGCTGTCTTCACTGAGACTTGGCGAGATCGTACGCGAGGTGCTGCCACCGGGCGTGGTCAACATCATCTCCGGCGGACCCGAGGCAGGCCAGGCGATCGTCCGCCATCCGCGCATTAAGCGCATTTCGTTCGTGGGGTCGGACCGGACGGGCATGGCCATCCAGCGCGCCGCCGCGGACGTTTGCGTCAAGAACATCTCGCTCGAGCTGGGCGGCAAGAACCCGTTCATCGTTTTTCCCGACGCGCCGGTGGAGCAGGTCGCCGCCGCGGCTGTGCAGACGATGAACTTCGCTTGGCAGGGGCAGTCCTGTGCATCGACAAGCCGGCTATTCCTGCACGAGTCGATTTACGAAACCGTTCTAAACGAAGTCGCAGCACGCGTCCGCAACATCAGGCCCGGCGATCCGTTCTCGCCGCAGACGAAAATGGGGGCGGTCAATTCGCGCATGCAGCTCGATAAGGTCAAGGGCTACATCGATACCGCTAAGGCCGAGGGCGCTCGCGTCGTTGCCGGTGGGGCCCGCCCCGAAGGTCCTGATTATCAGAAGGGCTACTGGATGTCGCCGACCGTGCTGGCCGATGTGGAGCAGGGCATGCGGATCGCCCGCGAAGAGGTCTTCGGCCCGGTGCTCTCGGTCATCCGTTGGTCGGACCTCGACCAGGTCATCGCTGCCGCCAACTCTGTCCAGTACGGGCTCACCGGCGTGGTGTGGACCAACAACATCCACGACGCGATGGCGACCGCCAAGCGGCTGCAGGCTGGCAACGTCTACATCAACGGCATCAATACCAAGTTCCGCGCGGTACCCTATGGCGGGTTCAAGAACTCTGGGACCGGGCGCGAAGGCGGCATCGAAGAGCTCCGCTCCTACACTGAAGAAAAAGGCATCAACATCATCGGGTGATTGGCCTCGCGCATGTCGACGTTGCTGAAGGAGAGACACTGGGACCGGCTGGGCAATGGCGGCCTGACCTTCACCCAGCTGGGACTAGGCACCGCCCCTATCGGCAACCTCTATCGCGCGATCGACAGTGCCACGGCGCGCGCTGTGCTGGAGGCCGCCTGGGCCGGCGGCGTGCGATACTACGACACGGCGCCACTCTATGGCCTTGGACTCGCGGAAACGCGGCTCAACAGCTTCGTACGCGAGAAGCCGCGTGACGAGCTCGTGCTTTCCACAAAGATCGGGCGCCTCCTGACGGTGTGCGCCCCCGGCGAACGGTTCGGGCAGGAGTTGCAGCACGACATCCCGTCACGCCGAGTAACCTTCGACTACAGCTATGATGGTGTCATGCGCTCCATCGAATTCTCCTTCGAGCGCCTCGGCGCCGACCGCATCGATATCGTCTACGCACACAATCTCGACACCTACACGCATGGCGGCCGCGAGCAGCGGGATCGCCGCATGGAAGAGCTGATGCAGTCGGGCTACCGGGCGCTGGTGTCGTTGCGCGACCAGAAGGTGATCAAGGCGATCGGCGCCGGCGTCGACGAAGTGGAGCCGGCGCAGATACTGGCGGAGCGGGGTGATTTCGACCTCTTCCTCATTGCCGGTACCTACACCCTGCTCAACCAAGACGCACTGCCGCAGTTCCTGCCGATGTGCAGCAAGCGGGGGATCGGCGTTGTGCTGGGCGCACCGTTCAACTCGGGCATCCTCGCCACCGGTGCCCGTCCCGGCACCTACTACAACTACGCCAGCGCATCGCCGGAGATCCTTCAGAAGGTCTCGAAGATCGAAGACTCGTGCCGCCGGCGCGGCGTCAAACTGCTCGATGCAGCGCTGCAATTCCCGCTGATGCATCGGGCCATTGTCTCCGTCGTCCCCGGCGCGCAGAGCGTCCAGCAGATGGAGGCCAGCATCGCCGCCATGACGGCACCGATCCCGGCTGCACTCTGGTCCGACCTCCAGCGCGACGGCCTTCTGCCGGGGGACGCGCCGATTGACTGAGCGGCTGCGCTCGTTGCCGTCCCGTGTCGCCGGCCAATGCAAACCTCAAGGAGAAGAACAGAATGCTCAAAGGCAAAGTCGCCCTGATCACCGGCTCGGCGACCGGCGGTGTCGGTCTCAGCACGGCCGCGACTCTCGCGGCACAGGGCTGCAGGATTATCCTCCACGGCCTCGGCGACGCTGCCGAAATTGAGAAGAACCGCAAGCAGCTCGCCGACGAGCACAACGTCGATGTCTATTCCTACCGCACCGACCTCTCCAATGTGGACGAGATCGAAGCGCTGGTGACGACCATCGAGCGCGACATCGGTCCCCTCGACATCCTCGTCAACAACGCCGTGTCGCGAAATCGCGGACCTCTCGAAAGCCTCACACGCGAGCAGTGGGATCGGGCCGTCGCGGTCAACCTATCGGCCCCTTTCCACCTGATGCGCCTGACCGTTCCCGGCATGAAGGCCAAGCGCTGGGGCCGGATCATCAACATCGCGTCCAATCTCGGCCTGCAGGGCACCAACAACCGCTCCGACTATGTCGCGACCAAGCACGGCATCATCGGCCTGACCCGCGCCATCGCGCTCGAGACCGTGCGGTTCGGCATCACCTGTAATGCCATCGCGCCCGGATCGACGCTGACCCAACAGCCGGAATGGCAGATCGTCGAGATCATGAAAACGGAGAACATCACACGGGAGGAAGCGACCGAGCGCTTCCTCGCCGCCCGCCAGCCGTCGCGGCGATTTATTCTGCCAGAGCACATCGGCCAACTCATCGTATTCCTGTGCAGCGACGCGGCCTCGGAGATCACCGGCAGTCCTATCGCCATCGACGGTGGCTGGCTGGCGGGAAACCTGCTTTAGATCGGCACGGGTTCGGACGGCGGGCAGGTCGCGGCAGGTCGCGGTTTGCTGGTTGACAGAAATGTGTATGCGGCGTATACATCTCATTTAGGCGGTCTGCCGACCGCTCCAGCATCTTTGAGGACTGATTGGCGGAGGCGCCAGCGATGAGCCGTGAGCTCAGGATCAGGGCTGTCGAGACGGTGCCGCTGCACATTCCGTTCGGCGGCAAATTCAAAATATCAGTCGGAGGAATCCGTCGCTATCTCGAGGTCATGTTGGTGCGCATGCGTATCGAGGGTGGCCTCGAAGGCATCGGGGAGACCCAAGCCTGGCGTCGGCTGGGCAGCTTCGAGACGCTGCCGAGCATCAGGGAAGCGATCGATAGGCACCTCGCGCCGCTGATCCTTGGCAAATCACCTTTCGAGCTTCCGGCCATCGTGCGGGCAATGGACGTTAGCCTCGACCGCTCGCTCTATGCAAAGGCAGCGCTGGTCGATGCGCTTTACGACCTGCAGGGCAAGATCCTCGGCGTCCCTGTGCACGACCTACTCGGTGGCAAGCTCCGCGACAGCATCGGCGGGTGCGCCGTGCTGCTGATAAAGGATGAGGTGTCGGCGACCATCGACGGCGCGCAGGCATTCTGGGACAAGGGCTATCGCGCTTTCACAGTGAAGATCGGCGAGAACGCTGATGTCGATCTTGTCAATGTGTGCGAGATCCGCAAGCGATTCCCCGATGCGATCATCCGCGTCGACGCCAATGCTGCCATGAAGTTCGATGGGTCCCTAGCGCTGCTCAAGAAGATAGAGCCCTACGACATCGACGCCGCCGAGCAGATGGTGCCGCCTTGGGACCTCGAAGGAATGGCCGAGCTCGCGCGGCGCACTTCAGTTCCGATGATGGCCGACGAAAGCGTCGCCACCGAGCGCGACCTCATCGACATCATCAAGCGGCGCGCAGCCACGGGCATCCAGACCAAGATCGCCAAGAACGGCGGCATCTGGGGCTGCCACAAGCTCTGGACGATCGCCGATGCCGCGGGCATCCGCATCCTTCCGGGCAACCATCCGACCACCAGCGTCGGCTCGGCGAGCGTGGTTCACCTCGCGGCCGCTTGGCCCGGCGAGCTGCTCGATGGTCCCTTCGCCATGGGCCTCAGCAATCTTGAGTGTGACATCGTCACCAATCCGCTGGTGTTCGAGGGCAAGAACGTGCGCGTGCCGGCCGGGCCCGGATTAGGCGTGACGCTCGACGACTCCGTCGTGAAGTCGCTGCGGATCGACTAGGCTTGCGTTCGAGACACCGACGATCGCACAGGAGGAAACAACGATGGCCGAGGCCAAGATCATTACTCGGAGCATCGCCGAGCTGCCCTGGATGCAGTTCCCGGGACATGCCGCCGGCGCGCTGTCAAAGCCAATCGTCAATGCCGAGCTGGTAGGGGCCAAGAACCTCACCCACACCATCTCGTCTTACCTACCGGGTGCCTATTCGGATTCACATTCGCATGCGACGCAGGAGCAGATTTTCCATGTGCTTGAGGGCGAGGGCTGGCTGACCTCGGGCAACGAGACCAGACTGCTGCGCGCGCACGACGTGGCGTTCATCCCGCCCGGGGTTGAGCACGGTATCCAGAACAACGGCCTCACAAACCTCGTTTTCCTGATCATCACCTCGCCGCCGCGGCGTTGAGCCTGGCGGCCCTACCGTGGCGCTTCAACCTTTATCGCTATCGGCTACCGCTGCGGCCTGGCTGGAATCGCTGACGTACGAGACCCTCCCGCCCGATATCGCGGCTTTGACGCGGCTGCGAGTGCTCGACGTCATCGGCAACATCATCGCCGCGTCCAGGCGGCCAATCGCACACATCCTGCGACATGCTTTCGCGACGCTGTCGCCGGGACCTGTGCGCGTGCCGGGGCTCGACATCCGACTATCGCCACCGGCGGCCGCCCTCGTCAGTGGGTCACTTGGTTCGGCTCTCGATTTCGACGACACGCACACGGCGACGATCCTGCACTTCAGCACCCCTACGGTGGCGGCGGGTCTTGCGGCGGCGCGCGAAACCAGCGGCAGGGAGCTGATCGCGGCCGTTGCCGGCGGCGGTGAACTCATGTGCCGGCTAGGCATGCTCACTCCAGGCGAGTTCCACAAGCATGGCTTTCACGCCACGGCGGTCCTCGGTTCAGTCGGCGCCGCCTACACTTCAGCCCGCCTGCTGCGGCTTCCGGCCGAGGGCATCGCCAATGCCGCTGCCATCGCCGCCGGTCAGGCGGCGGGGCTGACGCAGTCGATTGCCGAAGAGACATCCTCGCGCCTGCTGTTCGCGGGCTGGGCCGCGCAACTCGGGCTCACGGCGGCGCAGCTCGCGCGCTCCGGCATGCGGGGGCCCGACAAGATCTTCGAGGGCGAGCGAGGGCTGTTCCGCACTCACATCGGCCGCGCCCTGCCGCCTGACGCCACGATCTCGACGAACCTGGGGACGGCGTGGGAGACGAGGAACGCGGCCTTCAAGCTGTTCCCATGCGGGCATGTGCTCCATCCCTTCATCGCGGCCGCGCTCGCCCTTGTGCAAGCGGAGCACATTCGGTCCGATGAGATCGCCACCGTCGAGTGCCGCGTGCCGCCCTACGCGGTGGCGATGGTCTGCGAGCCGGCGGAGCAAAAGCAGGCGCCGGCCGACGATGTCGGTGCGCGGATCAGTCTGCAGCATACGGTGGCCGAAACGCTCTGCTTAGGCCGCCTTGACGGACTGTCCTACAGCAACGACGCGCTCTCCAATCCTGCCATCCGTTCTTTGGCTAGACGCGTGAGCTATGTGGCGGACGAAGCGTTCGCCACGCGGGAGCGTTTCGTGGGCGAGCTGATCGTCACGATGAAAGATGGGCGCAAACACAGCCGCAAAGAACCAAGCGAAGGTGGAGAGGGGGGGCGGCCCATCGAGCCTGACGACATCGAGCGCAAGTTTCGGAGCAATGTCGCGGGCGCTCAGCTTTCAGCTGAGCCTGCGGCCATCCACCGGTTGGTGGCTGGACTCGAGGGGCTCGACAATCTGGATTCGCTGACTAGGCTTTGCTGTCCGCCTTGAATCCACCATCAAGGCTGGGCGCGCCACCCTCTTCGTTTGTCCTTCCGTAACGGCGGCTCCAATACCTGTCGGTTCGCCGGGTGGGAGCGAACATCCCCGACTGTCTGGGGCAAGACCGTCGTCCGGCTCGTTCCGCTTCGGAATCCCCGCGATCTGGATGTGCCCGACCTTCGGGAGATAGAACTTGAGGTTCTCCATGACGTCGCCGTGGGAAATGGCGATGTGGTAAAAGTCGTGCATGATCTTGATGTTGGGCGCACAACCTCTTCGATGATCTCTGCGACGCGGTCGACGCGAGAATAAAATAGCCTGGCCTGTCACGCCGGTTAAGCGGTTCAAGAATGGTCATCAGCCCCGCATCTGCTGCACGCTTCGATGCGGCATTCAGGTTCGCCACCAGTGTCTTGGCGTTTTCCGGCGTGTCGTCCGCCAGGCCGACCGTGGCGTGGATATAGCCGGCACCGGTAGCCCAGCAGTATTCGAGTGACTTGCCGGAAGCCTGCTCGACTCCTTCTCCCGGCCGGGAATGGCACCCATTCCGAACTCTTCAGGCTGGCCCGGAGGCGTATTGAGGCCGAGCAGCCGGATATGGGAGGCCTTCAGAGCGGCGGCGAGTTCCTGCGCGGGTACATAAGGCGAGTTCCTGCGCGGGTACATAATAAGGCCCAATCCATCACGACGGCGGGGAAACTAGCACGCCGGGCAGCCGGAAGACGCCCGAGGAAAGGCAGGTCGCCCCACAAGAATCCCAAGTTTGCCGAAAACCTTGCCACCAATCCCCGTTGTTCAAGTCCCATGGCCAGCGCGTGGCTACCAGATAGTTCGCCCTGACTCCGCCGAAGACAGATTTGACATCCGCGTATACGTAGAATACGTAAGTGCAAGTACGGGTCAAGTGATCCATGGGAGCGAGGAGCATGACGAAAGTCGCCACCGCAGAAGTCGAGCTCGTCGGTGAAAAGCCGAAGCGGGTTGGGGCAGACGTCATCGCCGATTTTCTCGTCGCGAAGGACATAAAATACCTGTTTGGGCTGTGTGGGCACGGCATCCTCGGGATGCTCGATTCCATTATCGGCCACCTCGACAGGATCAACCCGATCTCGGTGCATCACGAGTCGGTGGCGCCATTTATGGCTGACGCGTACTACCGCGTTTCCCACAAGCCTGCGGCCACCTTCACGTCCTGCGGCCCGGGATCGGTCAACCTCCATGTCGGCGTCGCATCGGCGCAAGCCGATGCGTCGGCGATGCTGGTGATCACGGGCAATGTCGCAACGTCGCAGTGGAACAAGGGGACCTTCCAGGAAAGCGCACAGTTCTTCCAAGGCGATTTCGTCACATCGCTACGGCCCTATGTGAAGCGCAGCTTCCAGCCGACGCGGGTCGACATGCTGGAGCAGACATTCGAGCAGGCTTTTACCGTAATGGAGAGCGGCAGGCCGGGTCCGGTTCACATCGACATTCCGCTGAACGTCTTCCAGGAAATGAGCGAGACCAAGACGGCGGCGGCGGTCAGCCACCAGGAGCGGTCGAGACCTGCCGCCGAGGCTTCCGCCGTCAAGGCGGCGCTGCAACTGCTCACCCGGGCGGAGCGCCCGCTGATCGTCGCAGGGCACGGTATCCAACTCGCTTCAGCCGAAGCCGAGCTCCTCAAGCTGGCCGAGCTCTTCCGGATTCCCGTGGCGACGACGCCGATGGGCAAGGATGTGTTCGATTCCCTGCATCCCCTTTCGGCCGGCCCGAACGGCCGCAACGGGAACTATCCGGCCAATGCGGCGAGCCGCAACGCCGACCTCATCATCGCGCTCGGGACGCGTTTCGACGACCGCTCGTCAAGCGCGTGGATCGAGGGTTACACCTATTCGATTCCCAAGACGAAACTGATCCATGTCGACGCTGACCCCGGCCAGATCGGGAAGAACTATCCAGCGGAATTGGGCATCGTGGCGGACGTCAAGGTGTTCATGCTCCAGGTGATGGAGTTGGCTGGATGCGAGCCGCGGTCCGCGCCGCGCCACGACGCTTGGCTCGATCGTCTCTCCCATTGGAAGATGCGCTGGCGCAAGCATGTTGACGTGCACACGGCATCGGATGCGGTTCCGATCCGGCCCGAGCGGCTGATCCACGATCTGCGGCGTGTGTTGCCCGAGGACGGCATCCTGGTCTCTGACGTGGGTCTGCACCACAACTGGCTGATTTCCGAGTTCGACACACGACGGCCGCGCACTCTGCTGCACAGCTGGGGCTTCGGTTCGATGGGGTTCGGCGTCGCGGGCGTCTTGGGCGCCAAGCTTGCGGCGCCCGACCGCACGGTGGTCGCAATGTGTGGCGACGGCGGCTTCCTGATGCTGCCGAACGCGGTGGCCACGGCGGTCGAATACGACATCCCGGTGGTATGGATCATCTGGAACAACATCGGATACGTCTCGATCCGCGACCAGCAGATTGCGCATTTCGGCCGTGGCCGCGACATCACCACCAGCTTCCGCAAGGTGTCCGACAACAGCTTGTTCAGCACGGACTTCGCCATGATGGCGCGCTCGATGGGTGCAGAAGGGGTGCGGGTCGACCGTCCACAAGATCTGGCCGAGCAGCTGCAGGCCGCCATCGCCAGCAACCGGCCGACCGTGCTTGACGTGCGCGTCGACCGCGAGGCCAAGCTGACCGCAACAGGTTCTTGGCAGCTGCCGCCCCATGCGCCGGCCCGGCCGACGTTCGGCTGGCAGGAGGACCATCTGTGAATACCAATCCGAGCCTTATCCTCGGTCGTGTTCGACCTTTCACGGACGGCACCCAGTATTCGGGTGTCGGGACCGAGAGCCTGCATTTTCCATACGATAACTCCGTCGTGGCCGAGGTCGAATCCTCCACTGTCGCCGATGTCGGGGTTGCCGTGGCGTCGGCGCGCCGCGCCTTTGTCGGTTGGCGGGACACACCGGCTTATGTGCGCTCGGCCTGTCTGGAGCGGATCGCGGACGCGATCGTCAAAAATGGCGAAGAGCTAGCCCGCACGATCGTGCTCGAAACCGGCAAGACGATCAGCGATGCGATGTCCGAAGTCGCCCGGTCGGTCGCGACAATGCGGTGTTCGTCCGAGGAAGCGAAACGGCTGGAAGGACATACGGTTCCGCTCGACGCCGTGCAGGCGGGCAGCGGGAAGTTCGGCGTCGCGATCCGGGTGCCCTTCGGTGTCGTGGCTGGCATCTCGCCGTTCAACGCGCCGCTGAACCTGACCATCCACAAGCTCGGTCCGGCGCTGGCGGCGGGCAATAGCTTCGTGGTGAAGCCACATCTGCACGGCTCAGCCGTGACGGTGATGCTGGCGCGCCTGTGCACCGAGTGCGGCATTCCGAATGGGGTATTCAACGTCGTGACCGGCGGACCGGAGGTCGGGCGCGCCCTGGTGACGCACCCGGATGTGGCACTGGTCAATTTCACCGGCAGCACCGCGATTGGCGAGGCGATCGCCGGTCTTGCCGCTCCACGCAAAGTGCTTCTGGAACTCGGCGGCACAGGGCCAACGATCGTCCATTCCGACGCCAACCTCGATGCCGCCCTCTCGCAATGCGCCGACGGTGCCTTCGGACTGAGTGGCCAAAGCTGTGTGTCCGTGCAGCGGCTCTACGTGCACCGTTCGAAGTTTGACGAGGCCGTGGAGCGGGTGGTGGCGGTCGCCCGGGCGCGCCGGACGGGCAATCCGCTCGACCCAGCCACGACCCTGGCGCCGCTCATCAACGCGCAATCGGCGAACCGTATACGCGGATGGATCGACGAGGCCGTTGCCGGTGGCGCCACCTTGCACTGCGGCGGCGAGATCGATGGGGCGATTCTGACTGCCAGCGTTCTGTCGGGCGTAACGTCCGATATGAAGGTGGTCAAGGAAGAGATTTTCGGGCCGGTGGTCGTCGTCATCCCCTTCGACGACATCGATGAAGCGTTTGCCGCCGCCAATGCCGGCCCCTACGGGCTGAAGGTCGGTATTTTCACCAATGATCTCCGGATTGTGCTGCGCGCCATGCGCGAGTTGGAGTTCGGTACGGTGAACATCAACGGGCCGTCGCGGTCGCGGACGGATCACGAGCCGTCGGGCGGAACCAAGCGGAGCGGCTGGGCAAAGGAAGGGCCTCGCTACGCGATCGAAGAGATGACCTATCTGCGCATGGTCAGCTTCGCGAAGATGAACTAGGTTTAAGTAGGCTCAACGTACATGCCACAACCCATCAAATGCGTGATCATGAGGGGAGGGACGAGCAAGGCAGTCATTCTCGACGAGGACCGCCTGCCCGGCGACCCGGCGGAGCGCACCGCAATGATCCTTCGGATCTTTGGATCTCCCGATAAGCGGCAGATAGACGGCTTGGGTGGCGCCGATCCGCTGACCAGCAAGCTTGCGATCGTCAGCCGCGTGAGGCCGCCGCACGACGAAGCGGACGTTATCTATACCTTTGGCCAGGTGGAAATCGACCGCCCGAACATCGACTATCACAGCCTTTGCGGCAACATCAGCAGCGCCGTCGGCTCCTATGCGATTCAAGAAGGATGGGTGCCGTCGGCCGAGCCGATCACTACCGTCAAGGTCTACAACACCAACCTCAAGCGGATGCTGCGCATCGAGGTCCCGGTGCGCAACGGCGCGCCTGATGAAGAGGGCGACTACGAGGTTCCGGGCGTGCCTGGCACAGGCGCCCGCATCCTCGTGGACTTCGCGGACACCGCGGGTGCGGCCACCGGCGCGCTCCTCCCGACCGGAAACCCGGCCGATACGCTCGACGTGCCGGGCGTCGGACGGATCGAGGTGTCCCTGGTCGACATCGGAAATGCTCATGTGTTCGTGCGGGCCGCCGATGTCGGCCTACGGGGGACGGAGAGCGCGGCGGAACTGGACGCCGACGTCGGTCTGCGTTCCAGGCTCGAAAGCATCCGCGGGTACGCCGCCTACCGTATGGGCATCATCAACGATCCGTACGTTTCGGTGGCCAAGTCGCCGGCGACGCCGATCCTCGGCATCGTGTCGCCGAGCCAGAGTTACCGCGTCGCCCTTAACGACAAGACGGTGGGCAAGGATGAGATCGATCTCACCTCCCGGCTCATGTTCATGCAGCAGACCCATAAGACCTATGCCGGTACAAGCACCGTCTGCACGGGCGTCGCCAGGAAAATTCCGGGCACGCTGGTCCACCAATGCGCCGGCGACTCGCGGTTGGACGATATCGCCGTCCGGATCGGTCATCCGGGAGGCGTCATTACCACCGAGGTCGGCCTTCAAAACGGCAAAGAGCAAATCAAGGTCACGCGAGCCACGCTCGGCCGGACGGCGCGCCGGATCATGCAAGGCGAAGTATTCATTCCGTAGCTCCCCTCAGGAAAGAAGTTGATTCTTGGCAATGTCGATACGAAAGAAATTCAAGCAGTTGCTGTCGAAGGGCGAATTCTTCATCGCTCCGGGAGCCTATGACGCGCTCACCGCGCGCTTGGTGGAGCGCGCCGGGTTCGACGTGGTCTATGCAACGGGCGCGGGGATATCGAACAGCCAGTACGCGTTTCCGGACATCGGGCTTTGCACGATGAACGAGATCCTCGACCAGGTCCGCAAGATGGTCTCCGCGGTCGATATCCCGGTTGTCGCGGATATCGACACTGGATTCGGAAACGCCGTCAACCTCTACCGCACCATCCGGGAATTCGAGAGGTCAGGCGCCGCGGCGCTGCAGATTGAGGACCAGGTCACCCCTAAGCGCTGCGGCCATTTCAACGGCAAGCAGATCGTCTCGTTCGACGAGGCGGTGGCTAAGATCCGCGCCGCCGTCGAAGCGCGGCAGGACCCCGACATGATCATCATCGCTCGGACCGACGCGATCGCCGTCGCCGGTATGGACGAGGCGATACGCCGGGCCAACGCCTATCTCCAGGCGGGCGCCGACATGCTGTTCGTCGAGGCGCCGAACTCGCGCGAGGAGCTCGCCTTCGCCGGCCAGAAACTGCCCGGCCGCAAGATCGCGAATATCGTCGAAGGGGGACGAACGCCGATCGTCAGCGCCAACGACCTCGCCGAGATGGGCTATTCGATGGCGCTCTACGCGAACTTCGTGCTGCGATCGAGCGTCTTCGCGGTCCAGCAGAACCTTGCCCAGCTGAAGGTCAAGGGCGACACGCAGGGATTGCTCGACAGGATCATCACCATGGACGAGCGGGCCGCCGTCACCAACAAGGAATACTTCGACGACATCGAGTACCGGTTCGTCACCAGCGTGCCGACCTAGAGCGGGCCTTGCGCCGCCTCCCGCCGATTTCTCAACAGGATTTGCAATCATGGCCTCTACAGCCGCCGAGCGGTTTGCTTCTGCGTATTCGAAGCTGACAATCAGCGACATCCCAACCGAGCTCAAGAGGGATCTCGCCCAGCTCGCGCTGGACTATTTCGGGGTTGCCATCGCGGGGAGCCGTACCGGCAGCGGCAAGATTGTCGCCCAATATGCGCGAGACGTCGGCGGGCGGGCTGATGCGCGCCTGATCGGGGGCGGCGCAAAGGTGCCGACCCCGGCGGCCGCCTTCGCCAACGCGATCGCCTCGCACAGCATCGAACTGGACGACGTCGATTCGCTAGCCTACTTCCACTTCAGTCCCCCCGTTTATTCCGCGGCACTGGCCGTCGCTGACAGGATCCGCGCGTCCGGCGAGGAATTCATGGTCGCGGTCGCCGCCGGCTGCGACGCGCTCGCGCGGCTGAGCAATGCGCTGAACCCCTCGCACCGCAACCGCGGTTATCACACCACGGCATCGTGCGGGGTCTTTGGAGCCGCGGTGGCGGCGGCACGGCTGCTGCGGCTCTCCGAGGCGCAGTTCACCTCCGCCCTCGGCCTTGCCGGATCGCAGGCGAGCGGGCTGATGGAAATGTACGGACCGTCCATGCAGAAGCGCTTCAACCCCGGACCCGCGGCGCGCAACGGCGTGGTCGCGGCGGAACTGGCGGCAATGGGTTTCACCGGCGCGGCGACGATCCTCGACGGCGAGCGCGGGTTCTGCCGGGCGTTCAGCGACGACTTCAACGAAGAGGAACTGCTCGGAGGCCTCGGCAGTCAGTTCCCGGTCCATATCGAGTTCAAGGCTCACTCCTGCGCTCGGCCGATCCATACCGCGATCGACTGTGCTCTGAACGTGCGGGACGCCATCGGCGGCGGGCTCGGCGACATCGTGTCGATCCGCATGCGGCGCCACCCCGATTGGGCGCAATATCATCTGAACAAGGCGCCCCAGACCTACCACGAGGCGCAGGTCAGCCTGCCGTTCTCGGTGGCGATTGCGCTGAAGGACGGTGTCAACCTGCCGCCGCAATATTCCAACGGGCGGCTCGGCAATCCCGAGCTCCTGCGCCTTGCCGGGTTGGTTGAGGTGGATGTCGACGCGTCGCTGCCGCGCGGGATTTCCTGCACGATCGAGGTCGGGATGGCGGATGGACGTAAGCTCGAATCGCAGGTCGACTATCCACGGGGTTCGAGCGGGAACCCGGTTGACTACGCCGGCACTGAAAAGAAAGTGAGGATGTTGGTGGGTGACGGGTTCAGCAGCTCGCGAATTGATGCCCTCGTTGCGCATTGCCGCTCTATCGAGTCGCTTCCCAGCGTGTCGGTTTTGCTCGACCAGGCCGTCGGCGAGGATAAGGGAGGCCGCGGCTGACCCAGGTAGCCGCATGTCGGCGGAGGGATCATGACGACGTCGAAGAATGCGATTTCGTGGTCGTCGTCGGGGCCGGGTCTTCCGGCTGCGTGGTTGCCGCGCGGCTCAGCGCGTCCGGCGCGCGTAGGTCCTGCTCCTGGAGGCCGGACGAAAGGACGACAGCTTCTGGATGCCGATCCCGCTCGGCTACGGCAAGCTCTACAACGATCCGCGCTACAACGGATGTATGAAAGCGAACCAGAGGCCGAACTCGGCGACAAGCGTCTGTTCCAGCCGCGTGGCAAGACGCTCGGAGGCACCAGCTCGATCAACGGAATGGTATATGTCCGTGGAGCCAAAGCGGATTTCGACCATTGGCGCCAATTTGGTAATGTCGGCTGGAGCTACGAATGTCGATCCCGGCGATCACTCCCTTCATAGTGAAAGAAAAGGATCCGGTGGAAAGCTGTGAATCGGACGCCGACCTGCTTGAGCACATCCGACATCGCGGCTGAGCAACATATCGTGGCGGCAAGGGCAGGCGGAACAGCACCCCGCAAGGCGGAGCGATCAGCCCGCTGCTCGCCAACCTGTACATGAACCGGTTCCTGAAGCATTGGCGGCGCACCGGTCGGCTGACGAACGGATCATCGCTCACGGGGCGATGATGGTGGGACACAACCGTGAGCGAGAACTGGTTCCAGCGCAGAAGTTCCGAAACAGTTGCTCGAAGATTCAACGATCGATTCGGCGGCATCTTGTGGGGCAAAGATAAGCCCACTTCGCAGATCATCAAGAAAGCGCCCATAGTCGGCCGTCCAACCTGGAGCGAGGCGCGCACTCCACTCCGCCGTCGCGCGCTCAAGCACGGCGCAAAATGCGTTCCGCGTGACGCCGACGTGTGACCGCGTCTTCGCCGCTCGCTCGCAACTCCTTGCGACAATCGCCTCGCGTGGTTTCGAGCAGTCGACGGTTGATCGGTTGTCTGAATATGTTAGTTGCATCTAACCCAGAGCCCCTATAGTTGCCGACTAACTGCCGTTGATCATAGGACCCCCATGGTACAGGATATTGAGAGCAAAGCCCTCGTTGCCCGCACTGCCGAGATTGTCTCGGCCTACATTTCCAAGAATCGGATCCCGACCAGCGGTCTCTCCGCCCTGATCGACAGCGTGCATCAATCTCTGAGCAGTCTCACGACCGGTCCGAAGGAAACCGCTTCGGAACTGGTCCCGGCCGTTCCCGTCAAGAAGTCTGTCCACAGCGACTACATCGTCTGCCTGGAGGACGGAAAGAAGTTCAAGTCGCTCAAGCGGCACATTGGCGTTCACTACGGCCTTACGCCAGACGAGTATCGCAAGAAATGGAACCTGCCTTCCGACTATCCGATGGTGGCGCCCTCTTATGCGGCTGCTCGCTCTGCACTCGCCAAAGAGATGGGGTTAGGCCGTAAGCGGAAGGTAGTGTCTCGCGCTAAATCCAAGCCGACGCGTTGATGTGAGACGTCAGAGCAGGGAAGCTGCTCCGTTCCCGCTTCGAATGCCGTCCTGCATGTCACGTTCGCGCCGCCAACCCGCATAAGGATACTCGCCGGCGGCGGCCGGGAAACGATCTACGCCTCAACCGAAACCGACCACGGCGTGTGGAATGTACGGCTCTTCCAGCCGCGCGATCTCCTCTTGGTTGAGAGTAAGCTCGAGCCCGGCGATGGCCTCGTCGAGGTGGCTGGCCTTGGTGGCGCCGACGATCGGCGCCGAGACTTCTGGCTTCGCCAGCACCCAGGCGAGCGCTACCTGCGCGCGCGGCACGCCGCGCTGCCTGGCGATGTCGGCGACACGCTCGATGACCTTGCGGTCGGCTTCTTCCGTTCGGTCATATAGCACATTTGCGAACTTGTCGGTCTCCGAGCGCCTCGTGATCTCGCTCCAGTCGCGGGTGAGCCGTCCACGCGCAAGCGGGCTCCACGGGATCACCCCAATACCTTCCGCAGCGCAAAGCGGCAGCATCTCGCGTTCCTCCTCGCGGTATAGCAGGTTCAAATAGTTCTGCATGGTCACGAAACGCGTCCAGCCATGCGCTTCCGCCGTGTGGAGCATCGTCGCGAATTGCCAGGCATACATGGAGGATGCGCCGATATAGCGCGCCTTGCCTGCCTTCACGACATCGTGCAGCGCCTCCAGCGTCTCCTCGATGGGCGTCTTCTTGTCGAAGCGGTGGATCTGGTAGAGATCGATGTAGTCGGTGCCGAGCCGCTTCAGGCTGGCGTCGATCTCGCCCATGATCGCCTTGCGCGAGAGCCCTGCGCCGTTCGGACTGGGGCGCATGCGGCTGTGCACTTTGGTGGCAATCACGATTTCGTCGCGCCTGGCGAACTCGCCGAGCGCACGGCCGACAATCTCTTCCGACATGCCGATCGAATAGACATTGGCCGTGTCGAAAAAATTGATGCCGGCTTCCACGGCCTGACGGATGATGTGGCGGCTCTTCTCCTCGCCGATGGCCCATTCGTGAGTGCCGCGTTCAGGAGCGCCGAAGGCCATGCAGCCCAGGCAGATACGCGAGACGTCGAGGCCGGTGGAACCGAGCTTTGCATATTGCATGGGAACTCCTTCAGGCAGTGAGAAAGGGGGCCCTGACGGGGATCTAGCGTAGCGCGGCGCATTGTCCCCCGCGACTCCGATTATTTGTTCACTCCGGGAGCTTCAGTCGCTCTCGCCATCGAATGTGGCAATAGGAACGCCGGCGAGCTCTGCTGCCAGCAGCCGCGCGGCCCCTGCGCGGGCAAGGCGCAGCATCATCGCCTTGCGCGTCGCCGCCGCTATACGGTGTTCGGGGGCGTCGCGCAAAATCTCGGCGCCATAGCCGTCGGAGAGGATAAAGCCACATTCCTCGGGAAAGATCTCGCTCGGCACGCCGGGATGGCTGGCGAAGAAGAAGCGGTCGGAATGCAGCCGGTAGTCCGGCCATTTGCGATCCACTCTAAAATCTTCGATCGACGATTTGATCTCGATGATCCAAATGTCGCCCTGGCGCGTCAGCGCCACGAGGTCGGCGCGCCGGCCCGTCGCCAGCGACAGTTCCGGAATGACATGTGCCCCCATTTCGGCGAGCAGCCGCTGTACACCGCGCCGCACGATCATGGCGCGCTCCGACTGGCGGCCGTCGACCAGCGGGTTGATTGGCAATGCCTGGATGATTGGCATCCGGCGAATCTGCCATGTTTCGGCAGTGGTTTGAACCCCGTTGCCGAGCGAAACGCGAAGCATCCGCAGGCAATTGACAATTCCTTAAGCAATCTCGCTTTGCGAGATTGTCCTGGGGTGATTTTCCGCTCCGATACGCCTCTGCTGTTGCTGAAATGCCATAGCGGCTATCTTACCGTATTGTCGCGGGACATCGAGGGCGTCTCTCCTCTTGGCAAGGAAAGTTCCACCAACTTAAGAATGCCGGGAGACAAGGCTCGAATCGAGCTGGTGGGGCTTGCCGGGGTCATCGGGAGACATGCGAATCAGGCCATTCATGATCGCTGCGGCGCTGGCTGTGGGCACGGCGCTTTCGGGCTGCATGAGCAGCACCTTCATGACGGCGAATTACAGCTCATTCATGGACGCCGGCTATACCGTTCCGGCCATCCCGATCACCAAGGTGGACCCCAAGTTCCGCCGCCAGAATGTCACCTTCGAGACTGCCGAAGAGCCAGGCACGATCATCGTCGACACGTCGGCCAAGTTCCTCTACTTCGTCCTGCCGGAAGGTCGGGCAATCCGCTACGGCATCGGGGTCGGCCGCGAGGGTTTCGAATGGCATGGCACGGCCCACATCGCGCTGAAACGCGAGTGGCCGGTCTGGACGCCGCCGGCAGCCATGATCCGGCGCCAGCCGCAGCTTGCCAAATGGGCTGGCGGTATGCCGCCCGGGCCGACCAACGCGCTCGGTGCGCGCGCAATGTATCTGTTCAACAAGGGTGGCGATTCGGGCTACCGGCTGCACGGCACGCCAGAATGGTGGTCCATCGGCAAGGCCATGTCGTCCGGCTGCATCCGCCTGATAAACCAAGACATCATCGACCTTTATGACCGGGCCGAAGTCGGCGCCAAGGTGATCGTGAAATAGCGGATCGGGGAGTTAGGGGTAGGGGACCGTCTCGGCAACAAAAGACGTCCTGAATGAAAAACCGGGCCCTTGCAGCCCGGTTTTTTATTTGCGTGAAATTGGCTTGGCAAAAGCACTGTCAGGCTACCTGCTCGACATGCTCCACTTCGGGCACGAAGTGGCGCAGCAGGTTCTGGATGCCGAGTTTCAGCGTCGCGGTGGACGACGGGCAACCCGAGCAGGCGCCCTTCATGTTGAGGAACACCGTGCCGTTCTGGTAGCCGCGGAAGGTGATGTCGCCGCCGTCCTGTGCCACTGCCGGCCGCACACGCGTATCGAGCAGCTCCTTGATGGTGACGACGATCTCGGTATCGGCCTCATCATAGAACTCGCCGTCCGCGTCTGCCGGCTCTTCTGAGCCCACGGAGCTCAACACTGGCTGGCCCGACATGAAATGTTCCATGATCGTGCCGAGGATCGCCGGCTTCAGGTGCTGCCAGTCGCTCGAACCGTCACTGGTGACGGTGATGAAGTCGAATCCGAAAAACACGCCGGTGACACCTTTGATGTCGAACAGCCGGCCGGCGAGCGGCGATGCTTCCCGAGCACTTTCGGCATCCCGGAAGTCGGCAGTGCCAGTGGACATAACCTCCCGCCCGGGAAGGAATTTCAGCGTCGCCGGGTTCGGCGTGGCCTCGGTCTGGATGAACATTGCCGTATCTCGTGTGTTCTTTGGAATAATTCTAATTAGGCTCCTTGGCCACGGGATTCAAGCGAAACAAGATAGCGCCGGCCAGTCAGGCCAAACTGTCGATGTCCTCGTCGCTCAAATTCTGCGGGACCACGGTCACAGGGATAGGGAAGGCCGCAGCTCTGCCGGCGATCGAGGAGACCAGCGGGCCCGGTCCCTCCTTGCCAGCGCCGGCCGCGAGCACCAGGATCGCGATATCCTGGTCGTCCTCGATGAGCTTGTGAATCTCTTCCGCGGGCTTGCCTTCACGAACCACCAATTCCGGCTCGATGCCGAGCGACTGCCGGACCTTGGTGGCAAACCCGTCCAGTGCGGCGGCCGCCGTCGCCTGCGCCTCCTCACGCATGATCTTCTCCACGCCCAGCCAGTGCTGAAAGTCGCCTGGCTCGATCACATAGAGCAGCACCAGCACGCCGCCTGTATTTTTTGCGCGGCGCGAGGCATAAGTCACGGCGCGCTCGCATTCCGGCGTCTCATCGATGATGGCCAGAAATTTCCGGCGGTGGCCGGCCTCGCGGCTGAGACGTTTGGAAACCATCAAGAATTCCTGTTGCGACGAGACACGCGTCTGCGTGCCCAAATTTTGCGCAATCTGCCACCGCGCCGGAAGGGTCGCAAGCGGGGGCAACCATGCGGCCGTTCGACGAGACGGAACGGCCTACTCCAGCGCCGTCTCGCCGTCCGTGTAGGTCTCGTCCAGCAGGCCCGCGAGTGTCGTTGCGTGACCCTTGCTGTCGGTGACCAGGAGATTGTCGAGGTCACAGTCGGCACGCTCGAAACGGCATTTGTGGCCATTGCCGCGCCAGACCAGCGCTGCGATATGCGTTTGGCGCAGGCAGCCTTGCCGGACGAGCGAGGGAGCGGCTAGCATTCGTTGCTCTCAGCAAGAAAGCTATTTCATGAAGACGGTCTATTCACCGCTGCATGCAGGCCATGCAGGAAATTTCGAGCTGATCGCCGGCGCCATCGTGCCGGCCTTCGAAAAGCCCTCGCGCGCCGAGATCATCAAGGCGCGGGTCGAGTCCGAGAAGCTCGGGCCGATCGTGCTGCCGAAGGAGCACGATCTGGCGGCTGCCAAGCGCGTGCATAAAGCCGACTATATCGATTTCCTGCCGACGGTCTGGCCGCTCTGGAAGGAGTCGGGACGCTCGGGCACGGCAATGCCCTACACCTGGCCGACACGGGGCTTGCAGGGCGATCTGCGCCCCCAAAATATCGACGCGCTGCTCGGCTACTATTCCTTCGACGCCGGCGCAAACTTTGTCGAGGGCACCTGGTCGGCGATCAAGTCGTCCTATGACGTGGCGCTGACGGCGGCTGCAGGTGTCAGGGACGGCGAGCGTTCCGCCTTCGCGCTGTGCCGACCGCCGGGACACCATGCCGGTGCAGGTTTCATGGGGGGCTATTGCTACATCAACAATGCCGCCGTCGCTGCGCAGTGGTTCCGCGACCAGGGCGCGGCCAAGGTTGCGATCCTCGATGTCGACTATCATCACGGCAACGGCACGCAGGAGATTTTCTACAGCCGCGGCGACGTGCTGCTCATCAACCTGCACGGCGACCCCATGGGGGAGTATCCCTTCTTCCTCGGCCATGCCGACGAAACAGGGAGGGACGAAGGCGAAGGCTTCAACCATAACTATCCCATGCCGTTCGGCACGGCCTGGGACGATTGGAGCGCCGCGCTCGAGGACGGCTACGCGAAGATTGCGGCCTATGGGCCGGACGTGATGGTCGTGTCACTCGGCGTCGACACCTTCGAGAAGGACCCGATCAGCCAGTTCAAGCTGACGAGCGAGAATTATCCGAAGATCGGCCGCAGGATCGCCAAGCTCGGCATGCCGACGCTGTTCGTGATGGAGGGCGGCTATGCTGTCGACGAGATCGGCGTCAACGCCGTCGGCGTGCTGACCGGCTTCGAGGAAGGCTAAAGCGCAACGAGTCTAGGTGCCACGGCTCGGAATCGAGGTTAACGGTCATTTGTGCTGGAGGATTTCGAGAAGGAAGTCGGGGTTCCATCCTGCGGCTTTGCGCTTTGTCTTGACGCTGCCC
>Ga0081539_10001788_pt1 | contig 34101 bp, 19 predicted proteins | sample TabmetS4T2R2_FD_71023 | JGI IMG/M metagenome (GOLD analysis project Ga0081539, IMG submission 71023) | Tabebuia heterophylla rhizosphere microbial communities from the University of Puerto Rico - S4T2R2 | ecosystem: Host-associated > Plants > Roots > Rhizosphere ... | reverse complement strand
ACACCGAAATCCTCGCCCTCACCACCGCCTACAACGCCCACAAATACCTCCGCCACCACAAACCACCCACCCAAACCAGCACTTGACCAACACCCCACCACCAACCAAGCAAAAGACTCTATAGCGCCCTAACCGTTCTAGATCGCGAAAACCTGGTCCCGGTTACTCGGCGCGGCGGCTACTGCCCGCCACCGAGGCCCGCCTGGCTCGGTCGGCGCCGGCCCTGCGGCTTATGACATTGTGGACAAACACTGACCTCCACCCCGAAAGGTCTCTAGATCGCGAAGACCTGGACCCGGACCGGTGACGGTGCGTTACAGATGCGCGCCGGGTCTGACCACGGCGGACGGGTGAGGCCGCGGGAGCAACGGCCGGGACCACGACGGACATCGCGGTAGCCCAAATATCCAGAATGCCGCAAGGTCGTGTGGGAAGGGCGGTAATCCGGACTCGGCGAAGTGGCGGCGTGGTGTGTCCTGGCGGCGTATTGTGAATCTCAGGTTTGAGCCGGTAGACAAAGAATGGCAGCCCGGTCGGAGTTCAAACCGTGGAGGGCTAAATGGCCCGGGTCAAAATCATGGTGCACACGATGCACGAAAGCGAACAAGCCCAAGCGCTGGATCTGTGCGAAAACACCGTCGTACAGGGACGGCTCGTTGTCGGTGACATCGACGAGGATCGCATTTCCGAGTTGGAGTCGGCCGGGATCGTTCTCGAGGTCGTCGAGCGGGCGCGCGAGGAGGCCGTCGAGGCGGCGCCGGCGGCCGATGACTTCTCGTTCGCTCCCCCGCCGGCGTTGAGCGACGCGACAGCGGCGCCCGATCTCCAAGCGGCGCTGGTGGCGCCGGGCGCTCCGGCGGATGTCGACTTCTATCTGATCGAGCTCTCCGGGCCCATGCTCGATACGTGGCAGGCCGATCTGGCAGCGGCCGGCGCGCAGATCATCGAGCGTGTCCAGTTGAATTCGTATACGGTGCGGATCGAGTTGGCCGCGGTGCCGGCGGTCGCCGTTCTGCCCTTTGTCGCTTCCCTCCGGCTCTACCGTCCGTCGGATACGGCGCATCCGGCGGCCCTGTCGTCGCGGGAGTTCGTCGACGACTCGGAGCACGCGGCGTTCGAGCTTCTCGTGCACCGCCCGGAGGATCTCGACGGCGTCGTGCGGTGGTTGGACGAGCGGCGGTTGGAGGTCGTCGGGCGGGCGCGCCGCAAGGTGCGCTTCCGGGCTGTTCCCGGATCGGTCGTGCTGGCCGACGTCGCCCGGCTGCCGGCAGTGGCGCAGGTGAGCGAGTTCGTGCCCGCGGAGCTTTCGAACGACCGCGCGCGCACGCTGATGGGCATCGACGGAGACTCCGGTCCGACCGTCGGGTTGACCGGTGCGGGTGAGGTGATCGGGATCGCCGACAGCGGGATCGACCGTGGCCACCCCGACCTCGGCGGCAGGATCAGGGATGTCGTGGCGCTCGGCGTGCCGGGCGATCCCGACGACCGGCACGGCCATGGCACCCACGTCGCGGGCTCCGTGGCGGGTGACGGTTCGGCCTCGCGGGGCCAGATCCGGGGCACGGCGCCCGGCGCGGAGCTGTTCTTCCAGGCGATCATGGATGCCAGCGGGCGCCTGGGTGGCCTGCCGACCGACCTCAACGACCTGTTTCTCCAGGCATACGAGGCGGGCGCGCGCATCCACAACAACAGCTGGGGCGCGACGGCCAAGTCGGCGTACCGGATGAACTCGCTCGAGGTCGACGAGTTCGTGGCGCAGCATCCCGACTTTCTCGTCGTCATCGCCGCCGGCAACCACAGCACCGGCGTCTCTCCGCAGCACGCCGCCTCCGGATTCGTCGACCTCTTCTCGATCGACGCGCCCGGCACGGCGAAAAACGCGCTCACCGTCGGCGCGAGCCGCAGCGACCGCAGGTTGCTGCCGTCGCCGCTGTGGCGCGAGTGGTTCGGCACGTCCTTCCCGACGCCGCCGATCTCCGACGAGGAGATCTGTGGCGATCCGGAGGCGATGGCCGCGTTCAGCGGGCGCGGGCCGTGCTACGAAGAGGTACGCATGAAGCCGGATGTGGTGGCGCCCGGCACGTTCATCCTGTCGACCCGTGCGGAAAACGCCAACCCGCGAAACTACTGGCGGCTCCACGACGACCGGTACGCGTTCATGGGCGGCACCAGCATGGCCACGCCGCTCGTGTCGGGTCTGGCCGCGATCGTGCGCCAGTACCTGCGTACCGAGCGCGGGCTGGCCGCACCGAGCGCCGCGCTGCTGAAGGCGGCGATCGTCAACGGTGCCCGCTGGCTCCGCGCGGCGGACGCGGTCGCCGACCACGAGCTGGAGCCAAACTTCCACCAGGGTTTCGGCATGGTCTATCTACCGTGGACGATCCCCAACGAGACGGTGCCGGCGTTGCGGATGGAGTTCGTCGACGGCCCGGCGGACCCGGCCGGTGTCCTGCGAACGGGCGCCGACTCCCGGCAGTTCGTCGTCAACGCGGGCGCCGACTGCCCGCTGCGGCTCTGTCTCACGTGGACGGATCCGCCCGCGGCCGGTCTGCAAAACAGCCTGCTGGTGCTGCTGGAGCACTCCCCCTCCGGCCGAAAGTGGTTTGGCAACGCCAACCGGCGCGCGCAGTTTCGCGGGCCCGACCGCGGAAACAACGTACAGGTCATCCGGATCGAGTCGCCGGACAGCGGCGCCTACCGCATCCAGGTGGACACGCCGACCCTGCTCCATCCCCCACAGGCCTTCAGCCTGGTCGTCACCGGCGACCTCAGGTCGGACCTCGTGTCGGTCTGACGCCCCCCCGTCGCGTGAGACGCGTGGCGCCGCGGAGACAAGCGAACGCCACGGGAACGACAACGGCAAGGAGGCGTTCGACATGGAGAAGACCTTTGTGCGCAAGGATGTCTGGTCCTTACGCACCGACGACAGTCCGTGGCATCCCATCACCGTCGCCTACGCCGGCGCGGTACGCGTCATGCAGTCGCGCCCGGCGAACGATCCGACGAGCTGGTCCTACCAGGCCGCCATCCACGCCTCCCACGCGTCGCCGCCGCCCGGTGCCCGGTGGAACGAGTGCCAGCACCAGAGCTGGTACTTCCTGCCCTGGCACCGCATGTACCTGTACTACTTCGAGCGCATCCTCAGGGCGGCGGTGTCGGCCGCGGGCGGACCGGAGGAGTTCGCGCTGCCGTACTGGAACTACGACAAGCCCAGTCCGAGCAACACCCTTCCGCGGCCCTTCCGGGAGGCGACGCTGCCGGACGGCTCACCCAACCCGCTCTTCCTCCCGCCGCCCCGCCGCAACACCGCCATCGCGAACGGGGCGCAGCTCTCCCCGCTCGTGACGTCGAGCAGCGCGGCGATGGCCATGCTCGACTTCGCCGGCCCGCCCGGACCGGGCTTCGGCGGGGGACGCCGGGCGCCGGCGCACTTCGGCGGCAGCGTCGGCGGGCTGGAGCAGACCCCGCACAACGACATCCACGTGCAGGTCGGCGGCTTTCCGAGCGGGCAGTGTCAGGGCGGCATGATGATCGACCCGCGGTGCGCGGCCCTGGACCCGATCTTCTGGCTGCACCACGCCAACGTCGACCGGTTGTGGAACCAGTGGCTGGCTCTCGGCGGCGGCCGCGCCAACCCGACCGAGATGGCCTGGCTCAGCCAGTCTTTCACCTTCCGCGACGAGAGCGGCGCCGCCGTGACGCTGACCGGTGCGGAGGTCGTCGACTCCGCCGCGGACCTACACTACGTCTACGATGACCAGGTCACGGACGAAGGCATCGCGGTGGGCATGAGCGCGCAGCCGCCACGGCGTCAGGAGCGGTCGATGCCACCGGAGCCGGCGGCCGCGACCGACCGGACCATCGAGCTGGTCGGCCGTCCGGTCTCCGTGGAGCTCGTCGTGGCGACCGAGGCAGTCCCGTCCGCCACACCAGGCGGGGCGGCGGCGATGTACCTCAACGTCGAAGACATCGAGGCCGACCGAAATCAGGGTGTCGTCTACGGCGTGTTCGTCAACCTGCCGCGGGACACCCCGGACGTCGACGCCCGCCGCTACCACGTCGGAAACATCTCGCTCTTCGGCATCGAGTCGATGCGCGACCAGGACGAGGCGCACGAGGGCGTGCCGGGCTTCCGGCACACCTACGACATCACGGCGGTCGTGGAGAGGTTGAGCGCCGAGAATCGCTGGGATCCGCGGTCGGTAACGGTCACGTTCGAGCCGATCACACCGATCCTGGCGCCGGGCCAGGAAGAGCTCGCGGGCACCTCCGAGCGGGAGCTTTCGGAGGCCGCGGCGGCCGCACCGATCCGGATCGGCCGGGTCAGTCTCTTCGTGGCCTGACATGCCGGCGTCGCTCGGCGGGCGGGCGAGGCCGATCCGGGTCGCGCTCGCCTGGCGACCCGAATGGCCGCTGGTCCTCGTCACGGTGCTGCTGTGGATGGCGGTCGTCACCGTCCACAGCGGACCGGCGGGCTCCACCGTCCACACCGGACACCACGCCGGGATTGGTGTCGACCGGACGCCGTCGCTCGGCGCGGCCGCCGCGCTGTGGGCGTTGATGGCGACGGCGATGATGCTGCCCACGACACTGCCGGCCGCGCGGCACGTCGGCCTCAACAGCCTCCGCCGGCGGCAGTGGCGGGCGATGGCGGTCTACGTCGCGGCGTACCTCGCGGTGTGGATGGCTTTCGGGGTGCCCGCGGTCACGCTCGCCAGGATGGCCGGCGCCGCCGGGGTCGAGAGTCGATGGCTCGTCCCGGGCACGCTCGCACTCGCGGCCGGATGGCAGCTCACGCCCTGGAAACGACATGCGCTATTCGCCTGCCGGCGCACCGTGCCGCTGCCGCTCACCGGATTTCGGGCCGACCTCGCCTGCGCGCGATTCGGGGTCGTTCAGGCGGGGCGTTGCATGGTGTCATGCTGGCCACTGATGCTGCTGATGTCGGTCGCCGGGCAGCACAACCTGATGGGCATGACTCTGCTCGCCGCAATCGTCCTCGCCGAGGAGCGAAATGCGATAAGTCGCCGCCTCATCGCACCCATCGCCGGTATGCTGATCGTGGCAGCCACCGGGGTGGTCCTAATCGGTTGAGCGCCCGACTTTCTCGCATTCCAAAAGCCGATAAACCCCTCCGGTACTGGGGGTGAGCATGACGCTTCTTCTCCTCCGGATCGACCACGCTCTGGGCGGTGAGCAGCTCGCCGTCCGCGCCTTCACGGTGTGCGCCGACGACGGTTCCTGGTCGGAAGAGATGGTCCAGGAAAGCCTGCACCCACGAGAGCAGCTGATCGTGGAGCGGGCGCGGGCCGCCGTGCTGACGGCAGGCGATCCGGGGGTGAGCGCGACAGAGGCCGGCCGGGGCCTGTGGGACCTTCTGCTGGGCGGCGACATCCACAAGTGGTGGCAGGCCGAGGTCGCCCGCGCCGGCGGCCCGGTGCGCACGATCCTCGACGTGCGCGTGGAAGAGCTGCGCTCCGCGCCGTGGGAGCTGCTCGCGAGGGCCGATGGCGCACCGCCGTTCCAAAGCGACCGGCAGCCGTGGGTGCGGGTGACCACCACACCGTGGCAGCCGCTCGACCCGCTGACCGTGCCGGTGACCGTGCTCGTGGTGGTGGGCGACCGCAGCTCGGAGGACCTGCGCGTCGACGACGAGCTGGCCGCGATCCACGGCGGCCTCAGCGGCGTGCCCGGACGCTGGTCCGTCGAGCTGCTGCAGGCCCCGAAAGACATGACGAACGTCGAAGACGTCTACCGGGACGTGCAGCCAGACGTCCTCCACGTGATCGGCCACGGCACGAGCCTCGACGGCCAGCCGGCCCTCGTGATGGAGGGGCGCGACGGGCTGCGCTGGCCGCTGTATCCGAACGACGTCGACCACCTGCCCGACCAGGCGCCACGGCTTGTCGTCCTCAACGCCTGCCGCACGGCGGAGGCCTCCACCGGCAGGGACGCGTCCTGGACGTTCACCGACGCGTTCATCCGGCGCGGCGCCGCGGCGGTGGTGGCGATGCAGGGCGACATGCTCTCCAAGGGAGCGGTGCCGTTCTCCCGCGCGCTGTACGCGGGGCTGGCCGAGGGCAGGGCCGTCGACGTCGCGACGGCTCTCGGGCGCCGGGCGATCGACGCGCGGCTGCGGGCCGACCAAGACGACCGGTGCTGGGCGCTGCCGTCCCTTTCGGTCGCCGCCGACCCCGACCAGGTGTTGCCGGTGAGGGTCCACGAAGGCGAGGTGGAGCGCTTCAAGCGACCGCCCTTCTCGCTGCACATCCGGCGCCTCAACGAGTTCGTCGACCAGACCAGGGAGCGGCGCCGCTTCTGGCACGCGGTCGACCCCCGTTCCGGCGGGGATCCGCGGACTCTTCTGGTGGTGACCGGCGAGGAGGGCTTCGGCAAGTCCGCCATGGTGCTCTCGGCGCTGCTGACGTTGCGCTGGCGGGGGCGCAACGTCGTCTACGTCGACCTCGCCGAGGTCAAGGCCCGGCTCGGCAAGCGGATCAGCTGGCTGACCGTGCTGCGGACCATCCGCGACGAGCTGTGGGAGGCGTGGGTACCGGAGGCCCCACCCGAGCCTCGTCGCATGTTCGACCACTGCTTGAGCTTCCTCAAACGGCACCGCGACCCCGATCCCTGGACACCGGAGAGCGCGTACGGGGACGACGGCGAGGAGTTTCCCTCGGAGGGCGACGACTTCGAAAGCTGGATCGGGCGGATCTTCTCCGCGTTCCTCCATATGCTCGACGACGCCGCCGGCCAGGAGCCGCTGCTCGTGGTCCTCGACTCGATCGGCGAGGTGGAGCCGCCGGACGTCACCCGCTGGCTCTGCCCGCGGCTGCTTCAACCCGTCGGCGAGGAAGCTCAGTGGCACAACCTGCGGTTCGTGGTGATCGGCACCGAGGAGCAGCTCAAGCCGCTCACCCCCGAGGTGCGCGGCCTGGCCGGCGACCCGATGGAGATGGGAAAGTTCCGGCCCGACGAGATGGTCCGCCTCGCCCGGGAGTTCTCGGCCCGGGGCGCCTTCTCCCTCGACGACGCGCGGTGGGAGTTGATAGATCAGCTCGTGGCCACGATGGCCCCGCTGTCGGCGGTGCAGTTCCGCACGGTCATCTTGGGCAACGTCCAGCTGATGAGTCAGGACGCGGGCCCGTGACAAGCGTGCGCCGGCGGTCGGCCGCGGACGCGACCACGGCGGATGTCCACGCCCGGCTGCTCACCCTGCTCGGCCCGGGGATCCGCGCGCTCCTGCGCCGGTGCGCCGTGCCGCCGACCTTCGACAGGGCCACCTTCGAAGAGATCCTGTGGATCGAGGGCCTGCCGAAACTTGATCTGATGACGGCGACGGGGCAGCTGGAGGCGGCCCCGGGCGAGGGGGATCGCTACCGGCTGGCGCCGAGCATGCGCGACACGTGTCTCGGCGACTGGTGGGAGGAGCCCGGTGGCCCGGCCGAAATGGGCGGGCTGGCCGGGCGGCTCGCCGACGTGGCCCGGCGGCAGGGCCGCGACCTTGAAGAGCTGAGCCTACGGCTGGTCCAGGACCCGGTCGTGGCGGCGGACCTGTTCCGTTCCCTCTACGCCGCCGCCGACCGGCGACACGACCTCGGCCGCTGCCGGGCGGTCCTCGACGTGCTCGACACCGCCGGCCACGGGTCGCCGCTCGACGCCGAGCTTGTGGCGTTGCGCGCCGACCACGCCACGTACCTCGCGGCGCGGACGATGTGGGCGACGGAGTTCTACCGATCCGCCAGGTACACCCAGCGCGAGGCGGTCGAGGCCGTGCTGGAGGCGCTGCTCGCGGGCGAGTCGGCGCCGATCCTGCAGCTGTACGCCGACGGCGGGATGGGCAAGTCGACGCAGCTGCGGTGGTTCATCGCACGGCGGTGCGTTCCCGACCGGATTCCCTGTGCCCGGCTCGACTTCGACGAGGCGGTACACCCGGTCAGCGCCAGCCGGCACCCGTGGCTGCTCCTGGTCGAGGCGGCGGCGCAGCTCGACCAGCAGATCACCGGTCTGCCCTTCCAGGAGCTGCTGGCCGCGTACGGCGACTACCGGACGCTGCTGACCCGCAAGCCCGTGGCCGAGAAGCTCGGCAGCGCGCCACGGCATGCCTCGCGCGGCGAAGGCGACGACGCGCTCGAGCGGTTCGTCGCCGCGGTGGGCAGCGTGTCGCCGCGGCGACCGGTCGTGCTGGTGCTCGACACGTTCGAGCGGGTGCTGCACCGCTCCGTCGACCCCACCGGCATCGTCGAGCTCCTCGAGGCCGTCGTCGAGCGGTTGCCCGCGCTGCGGGTCGTGCTCGCCGGCAGGTTCGACCTGCGCGAGCGCGTACCGGTCGGGCTGCTGCCCGCGGTGGCGAGCCACGAGCTGACGCTGCTCACCGATCGGCAGCAGCACGACTATCTCGTCGGCGTGCGCGGTCTCGCCGAAGACGTCGCCGCGCAGATCCAGAAGCTCGCCGAGGGACGGCCGCTCACGCTGGCCACCTACGCCGACCTGGTCCTGCGTTCGAAGGACGTCACCGCCGCCGAGCTGGCGACCTGGCGCAGGCCCGGGCTGCTCATGGCGATCCAGCGGTACGTCGACGAGATCGGCGACCACCGGGTCCGCTGGCTGCTCCGATACGGGGTGATACCGCGCCGGCTCCGCTACGACTTCGTGGTCTCGGTGATGCGGCCCTTCCTCACCGACGGGATGGCCGGCTCCGGCACCTGGGACGACCCGGCCCAGGACGACCGGCCGCCGGACGACGGCGGCGCGACGTTCCGCACCGACCTCCGGCCACCGTCGGACGAGCGCGAGCTGCGGGAGATCTGGGACGCCCTTCGCGACTACGCCAGCGACTACGGCTGGATCTGGGTCGCGCAGGACGAGCCCGACGCGCTCCAGATCCGGGGCGACGTGATCCGCCCGCTCCGCGAGCTGATCCGGCCGCACGCGGTCTACCTCCAGCTCCAGCGGGCGGCCGCCGACTACTTCGAGCGGCGGGCGTCGGAGGATCCCGAGCGCTGGCTCACCTGGATCCGTGAGGCGATCTTCCACCGGTTCCAGCACGACGCCCGGGCCGCGGTCGGCCTCTGGCGTGCCGCGATCGACCGGGCTCGCGCCATGGACCAGTACGACCGCTGCCTGGAGTTCGCGACCGAACTGCTGGGCGAGGACTACGTCGACCGCTCGGGGGAGCCGATCCTTCCGATGACCGCGAGGGTGCTCGCGTCGGCCCACCTCGAGCGGGCGCAAGCCGCGGCGGCCCTCGCCGACCAAAACCAGGCCGGTCCGGAGGATCCACTGTGGAGCGAGGTGGAGGCGGGGTGGGGCGCGGTGCGGGCGCTGCGGGAGTCGTGGCCGGAGATCGAGCTGCCGCCGACGCTCACCGTCGCCCTGGAGGCGCGGCTGGCGCTGGCGCGCGGCGACGCCCGGAAAGCGCGGGCGCTGCTGCGGGACCGGCACGACAACCTAACGCCGTCGCGCGAGCTGGCCGACCTCGAACGGGCCTTGGGCCAGACCCTGCTCGCGTCACAGACCCCGGACGCCGTGGCGCACCTGGTGCGGTCGTACGAGGTCGCCCGCGACGCCAACGACATGCCGGGTGCCCGCCAATCGGTCTCCACGCTCGTGCGCACCTACACGGCGGCCAGCGACGACGGCGCCGCGCTGGCCCTGCTCGACAAGGCGAGGCGCGACAAGGTCGTCGACGACAGCGACCCGGAGCTGGGCCTCTTCGAGGCGGGAATCCTCGCCGGGTCCGGTGCCGTGGTCCGCGCCCGGGAGATGGTCGGGCGGCTGATCGAGACCGGCGGGGTACCGGAGACCGAGGCGCGCGCCATCCTGTCGTACGTCTGCCTCCAGGCGGACGACGTCACCGGCGCGATCGGCGCGGCCGAGCGGTGCCTCCGGCTGGCCGAAAAGCACCCGTCCCGAGCCGTCGACACCACGAGCCTCGCCCTCGTCCTGCGGGGGATGGCGTTCGCCGCGCTCCTCGACCCGTACCGGAGCGCCACCGACCTCACCGCGGCCACCTCCCGCGCCCGCGAACGGCGCGACCACAACTCCGCGGCCGAGTACGCCGGGCTGGCGGCCCTCGTCCTCACCGACCTCGCCGGACAGCTCACCGAGGCCGCGCAGATCCTGGAGGAGGCGCAGCGGAGCGGACCGGCGACCGGTTCGCGCGCGTGGCTGCGCGCCCGGCTCGCCGCGGCACACCTGCGACGGGCCCTGGGCGAGCCGTCGGTCGAGACGATGCTCTGGGAGACGCTGGCCGCCGTCGAGAGCGGGCCTACGCCGCCGAGCGGCGTCGCGGAGGTCGTCGTCGAGCTGCTGGCGACGGCACCGCCGGGTAGGCACGCGGAGCTCGTCGAGCGTCTCGTGCGCTGTCTGGCACGCATCACGCCGCCGCCCAACCGGCTCAACCCGATGTGGCACCTGCGGGACGTTCCGCGCCTGGAGCTGCCGGCCGCGCTGTCGCACCGCCTGCTCGTCCTGCTCGTCGTCGAGACCGACCAGACGTGGGTCGGCGGCGCACCGACCGGCGCGCGTCCGACGGCGGCGTGGTGGTGGGTGGCCGAGGTCCTCCGGGTCGCCGGGCGTACGGACGAGGCGCGCCGCCTGCTGGACACGGCCCTGGAAGGCCGCGAACACGACCTCCTGGGATGGTGGCGGTGGCTCGACGGGATGACGCGACTCGGCCCACCCACGGCCGACGAGCCGGTCCCGCCCGACACCGTGCTCACCGCGCCCGGGACGCTCGCGATCGCCTGCCAGCTGACCCTGGCCGAGCGGCGCATGGCCCTCGACCCGCTCGACCGTACGGTGGAGCGGCTGAAGGCGGCCGAGGCGCTCCTGGCGGGGTCGCGGCCCTACCGGTGGACGGCCCGGCTCGCGATGGCGTGGGCCGAGGTGGCACACCGCCGGGGCGAGGCGGCGCTCAGCCGCCGCCACGCCGGCCGGGCGGCCGCGGTCTACGGGCGCCTGGGCGATGTCCGCCAACGGGACGCGGTGGCCGGCCGCTTCAACCTCGGGCACGAGGACCGGCACGAAGACGGCGGGACGATCGAGCTGCGGTTCGGATCGCTGGCCGGGCAGCACATCGACGTCGCGGCGCGCCGGCCCGACGGCCACCGGATCAGCCAGAGCGTGTCGACCCTCAAGTTCGGCGACGCCGACGACGCAGCCCAGACCCTGTCGCGGCTGCGCACCGTGATGGCGCCGCTCGTCGGTGGCTGGCGCGCGTGGTCCAAGGAGGTCGCCGAGCATCTGGTTCCGCCCGACCTCCGGGCGGCGCTGACCGTGGCCACGGGTGACTACCGTGACGTGCGGCTCGTGATCGAGAGCCGCGACCCCGCCGCGCTGCCCTGGGAGCTGACCCGGGCCTGGGACGCGGATGTGCCGGTCGTCCAGGCGCCGGCCGTGGGAAACGTCTACCGCGGCCTCAAGCGCGCGGCGCGCGACGAGGCGAAGACGCGCAAGCTACAGGAGCTTCTGCGGCAGCTCGGATACTTCACGGGCGTGCCGGACGGGCTGCGGGGCACCCTCACCGCCGAGGCGGTACGCGGATTGCAGGAAGACTCGGGGATCACCGTCGACGGCGAGGCCGGGCCCGAAACCTGGTCGGCGCTGCGCCAGCGGGTGGTCGGCCGCACGCGGCGCCGGCCGCGGGCCATCCTGCTGCGCCCCGGGCACGACCGTGAGGCCGAACGCCAGCGCGGGTACGCCGCCGGCGGCCAGGAACCGGCGAGCGCCTACCTGCGGCACGGGTTCGAGCTCGTCGTCATGGAGGACCCGGGGCCGGACGCGCTCACGCACGCGGTGGATCTCTCCGCCGACGGCCTGCCGGACCTGCTGCACGTCATGTCGCCGGTGCGGCTGGTCGGCGGCGCGACGGTCCTGGACTTCGGCGCGGAGGCCGGCGGGCGGCTACGCGCCCAGCCGGGCACGAGCGTGCTCACCGTACACGCGCTGGGAGACCTGTGCTCGGTGCTCGCCCGCGGCGCGAAGATACCGCTCGTCGTGCTCGACATCCCGTTGCCACACAGTCCGCTCGAAGCGGTGCGGCACCTGGGCGTCCGCAACTCGTTCGCGTTCCAGCTGCTGCGGCTCGGCGCGGCCGAGGCGGTGCTCGCCATGGGGCTGGCCCGGCCGACCGACCAGGCCTGGATCCTCGACCGGGTAGTCGGTGGACTCGCCGAAGGACAGGACATCGCGGCGGTGGCGCGGACGGTTCAACGTTCGAGCCAGCCCGACGATCTCAACGCGACGCTCGCGTACGCCGGCTCGGCGCTCTATCTGGACCGGCCGCCGCCCGCGCTGCTACCCCTGGGGTACTGAGTGGCCGGCTGGGAAGCGCGCAAGCGGGCGGAGCTGTCGGCCAAGCTCCGCTCGGTCACCGACGAGCACCGGCACTGGATCGCGCTGTCCGAGCCCCGCCAGCCGATGGAAAAGCACCACACGCAGGTGCGGGCCGTCACGGAGTGCCTGCGGCCGATGGTCGAGCGGCTCGAAGGCCGGGTCGCCGGCGAAGACGTCCGGGCCAGCTGGCGCGAGCTCGAACGGGAGGTGCTCGACCTCCACCACGCATGGGGTTTCTTCCGCGACAAGTGGGCGCTGCGCCGGCTCGGCGAGTACAGCCCGTACCTCGTGCTCGCCGACGAGTTCGCCTGGGCCTGCTACGAGCCGGCGCAGCTGCGGGCGGTCGACGCCGGCACGGTGACGCTCGACGCCGTCCGGCAGCCGCCGCTTGTCTACCTCGGCCCCGTCGACGGCCCGATGACGCTGGCTCGGGGCGACTCGATCGAAGACGAGCTCGCACCGGCCGCGCCGCTGAGCCGCACGGCACGCGCTCTCGTCCGGCACCTGCCGCTGCCCGTCGTGGCCGTGCCGTGGTACCAGCTGCGCCACCTCCCCGAGGCGCTGATCATCGGTCACGAGGTCGGCCACGCCGTGCTGATCGACTTCGTCGGACTGGACACAGTGGAGCGACTCGTCGGCGAACGCTGGCGGGCGTGGGCGGAGGAGTCGTTCGCGGACGTCTACGGGGTGCTCTGCGGAGGCCCGGCCTACCTCGACACGCTCGGCGACTTCCTGCGGACGCCGACCGCCGAGGAGGAGGCGGGTGCCGGAGCGTACCCGCCGCCGCTGCTGCGCCTCGCCCTCACCGCCGCCGCCCTGGAAACGGCCGAGGGCTGCGCGGAGGCGGCCGCCCGCGTGCGCGACTCGTGGGCCGCCGAAGGCGTACCCGTGCTCGGCGCCGACGGGTACGACACCGCGGTGGCGGTCGGCGCGGCACTGGTCCGGGGACCGTACCGCGCGTTCGGCGGGGCGGACACGACCCTCGACCAGGTGATCACCTGCACCGCCCAGTGCGCCACCGGCACGCAGCCGCGGCAGCTGCTCCAGAGCTGGAAGCCCAGGACCCGCGAGATCCGGACCCTGCTGGCCGTCGCCGCCGAGGCCTTCCGGCAGGACCCTGTCGCGTTCGCCGCGCCGACCGTGCGCGACAACGTCCTCGAGCGGGCGGCGAGCATCCAGCAGCCGGGCGCCCGCTACCAGGCGTGGGGGTCGCGTGGCGGCGCGAAGCCCACCGCCGCCCCGGCCCGCGTCGACCGGCTCTACGAGATCCTCACCGGCGCCGCCGATCGGTAGGGAGGCCAGACATGATCATGAGAACCGTCATCGCGCAGTACATGCACGACGAGGAACGGGACGCGGCCCTCGCCATCATGGGCGGGGCCGTCGTGCAGGGGCGGGTCATCGTCGGGGAGGTCGACGACGATCTCCTGAAAGAGTTGCGGGACACCGGAGTCTTCGTCACCGCCATTCCTGAAGGGCGCGGCACAGGTCCGCGTGGTGCCCGTCCGGAAATGGCCGGCGCCGAGCCCTCCACACCGTCCGATGTGGATGTTTGGGTGCTGCGGATCGCCGGTCCCCTGCTCGACCCGTGGCGAGACGCTCTCGACCGCACCGGCGCCGAGCTCATCGAACGCCTCGACCCGCAGCTGTACACCGCCCGCGTGCGGCTGGACGCCGTCCCCGCGGTCCGCGCGCTGCCGTTCGTGACGTCCATGCGGTTGTACGGCGTGGCGGACACCGCCGCCGAGGCCACGGTCGGTCGTCGCCGCAGGGGCGCCCGCGAGACGGCCCCGGCCCGCCATTACGAGCTGCTGGTCCACCGTCCCGAAGAGCTCGACGGTGTGCGGGAGTGGCTGGAGGCGCACGGCCTGGAGGTGATGGGTGGTGCCCGGCGCAAGCTGCGCTTCCGCGCGCACCCCGGTGCCGCCGCCCTGGGCGAGCTGGCCCGCCTTCCAGCCGTGGCCACGGTCGAGGAGTTCGTGCCACCCCGGTTTTCCAACGACCATGCCCGGCGGCTCGTCGGCCTCGACCCGCGGGACGCCGCGGCACCGCCGCCAATCGGGCTGACCGGCGAGGGACAGGTCGTCGCCGTCGCCGACTCGGGCGTCGACGAGGCGCATCCAGACCTGCGGGCGCGTCTGGTGGGCGTGAGTGCGTGGGGCCGCAAGGGAGATGCCAGCGACCCGCACGGGCACGGCACCCACGTCGCCGGGTCGGTGGCGGGCGACGGCACCACGTCGGCGGGGGCGGTGCGGGGTGCCGCGCCCGGGGCCGGGCTGTTCTTCCAGTCCATCATGGATGCCGACGGCGGCCTCGGCGGTCTGCCACCTGATCTCGGCGAGCTGTTCGAGGAGGCCTACCAGGCGGGCGCCCGGATCCACAACAACAGCTGGGGCGCGGCGGCCGCGTCCGCGTACCGGGTGAACAGCCTGGAGGTCGACGAGTACGTCGCTGACCATCCCGACCTGCTCGTCGTCGTCGCGGCCGGCAACGCGGGCACGGCCGCCCGGCCCCGGTTCACCGACGCGGGTTCGGCCGACCTGTTTTCGCTCGACGCTCCCGCCACCGCCAAGAACGCCCTGACCGTCGGCGCGGCCCGCAGCGACAGGGTCCGGGAGGACCGGCCCACCTGGGGCCAGTGGTGGCCGGACGACTTCCCGCCACCGCTCGGCGACCAGACCATCAGCGGCGATCCGGAGGCGATGGCGGCCTTCAGCGGGCGGGGACCGTGCGACGAGCAGATCCGGATCAAGCCCGATGTCGTCGCGCCCGGGACGTTCATCCTCTCCACGAGGTCGGCCATCGCGCCGGGCGGCAACTTCTGGGCCGAGGGCGAGTCGGCCGGCTACGCGTACCTCGGCGGGACGAGCATGGCGACCCCGATCGTCTCCGGTTGCGCGGCGGTGGTCCGGCAGTACTTCGCCGACCAGCGCTCCCACCGGCCGAGCGCCGCGCTCGTCAAGGCCGCGCTGGTGAACGGCGCCCGCTGGCTGTCCGGCGACGACGCGGTGCGCGACCACGCCACGGAGCCCAACTACCACCAGGGCTTCGGCTGCGTGTACATGCCCTGGACCGTGCCGAACGAGACGGTGCCCGGCATGCGCCTGGAGTTCGTCGACGAGTGGGAGGACCCCGGCAACGGCTTCTCCCGGGTCGGTGACGCAAGGCAGTTCCTCGTCACGGTCGACGCCGGCACCTGGCTCCGGCTCTGTCTTGTGTGGACAGACCCGGCCGGCCGCGGCCTCCAGAACAACCTCAACGTGTTGATGGAGCACCGCCCGTCCGGCGCGAAGTGGGCCGGCAACCAAAACCGGCCGACCCGGTTTCCCTCCCCCGACCTGGGCAACAACGTGCAGGTGATCCGCCTCGACGAGCCGGCCGCGGGCACCTACCTGATCCAGGTCGTCGCGACGAACGTGCTGCGCGGGCCGCAGCAGTTCGCGCTGGTGGTCGCCGGGGGCGTGCGCTCCGCCCTCGCGGAGGTGTGACCGTCGCGGTGCGAAGATGATCGGATGGAGTCCTACGTCGAGCGTCCGCCGATGCCGGGACTGGCGGGGGTGGTGCGGACGGTCTGGGTGCAGCGCACGGGTGCGGCGGCGTACGTGCAGCGGCACCTGCCCACCGGCGGGGTCGAGATCCACTTTCCGATCGGTGGCCCTCCCCAGCTCGTCGGTCCGCTGACCGGTCCGGAGATCGAGGTCATCCCGCCACACACCACCATCGTCGGCGTGCGGTTTCAGCCCGGGACGGCGCCGCCCCTCCCGGCGGTGCTCGACGAGCTCGTGGACCAGCGCCTGGGCCTGGCCGAGCTGTGGGGAGACGTCGCGGACCGCCTGGTGGAGGCGATGGCCCGGGCCGCGACGCCGGAGCGGGCTCTCATCGCGCTGCAGGCCCACCTCCTGCGCGAGTTTCGAAGCGAGGCGCGCGTCGATCCGCTGGTGGGCGAGGCCGTCAAGGCGTTGATGCCGTGGCGCCCCGTCAACATCGACGCCCTGGCCACCCGCCTGGCGCTCTCCGCGAGCCAGCTGCGCCGCCGTTGCCTGCACGCGGTGGGCGTGAGCCCCAAGGTCCTCCAGCGGACGTTGCGGTTTCAGGGCTTCCTCGCGCTGGCCCAGGCCGGTGCCACCGCCTCGGGCCGGCGCGGCGCGGACGGCGTGGCGGGGCTGGCGGTCGACGTGGGGTACGCCGACCAGGCGCACCTCAGCCGCGAGTGCCTCCGCCTGACCGGCGTCACGCCGCGCCAGCTCCTCGGCGGCGACCTCGAGCGGTGTGCCTGCGGCCACGACCACTCCGCCTCGTACGAGCCGTTTCTCGCCGGCCGTGCTCGATTCGTTCAAGACGGGCCGCCGCGCCGCTCGTAGGTTCGAGCCCGTGAACAACCGTCCCCGGCTCACGCTGCGCTGCCGGTCAGTCCCGGACGTCGTCGGCGGGATCGCCAAGGCGAAGGCCGCCGGCGACCGCGTCGCCATCCGCGGCGGAGGGCACTGCTTCGCGGGCCGGTCGTCGACGGACGGGACCCTGCTCGACATGTCCGGCCTCGACGCCATCTCGGCGGCGGCCGACGGCGTCGCCACGATCGGCCCCGGCGCCCGCCTGGCCCAGGTGTACGCGGCGTTGCACGCGCACGGCCGTACCCTGCCGGCCGGGTGCGGCCCCACCGTCGGCATCGCCGGCCTCACCCTCGGCGGCGGGATCGGCCTGCTCGGGCGCGGGCACGGGCTCACCTGCGACCGCCTGGTCGGCGCGCAGGTCGTGCTCGCGGACGGCAGCGTCGTGGACTGCGACCACGACCGCGAGCCGGACCTGTTCTGGGCGCTGCGCGGGGCGGGCGGCGGCCAGTTCGGCGTGGTCACGTCGCTGCGGTTCGACACCGTCGCCGAGCCGGTCACCACCCGCGTCGAGGCGCGCTGGACGGGCATCGCGCTCGACGAGCTCGTCGCGGCGTGGCAGGCCTGGGCACCGGACGCGCCGGACGAGATAACCGTCAACCTCACGCTCGTGTCCGAGCCCGGCGAACCCGTACAGGCCGTCGCCTTCGGCGCCTCCACCCTCGACGAGGAAACGACCCGGCGGCTGCTGCGGGGGCTCACCGACCGGGCGTTCGAGCTGCGCGCCGGCCTGCCCTTCCACCACCTGAAGGGAACCTTCGCCGAACAGGACACGGCGGGACAGGCCCGGATGAGGTCGGAGTTCTTCTCCCGCCCGCTGCCGGACCGGACTCTCGCGTCGCTGCTGACCCGGCTCGGCGACCCGCGCCCCGCTGGCGCGCGGCGGCTGGCGTTCACCGCGATGGGCGGCGCATACAACAGGGTCGCCGAGGACGCCACCGCGTTCGCCCACCGCGGCGAACGCTTCCTGCTCGAACACGTCGCAGGCGCGGACGACCCGTGGGTCGACACCTCCTGGGCGACCGCGCACACCGGCGGGTCGGGGCGGGTCTACCCGAACTTCCCCGACCTCGCGCTCGACGACTGGGCGGCGGCCTACCACGCGGGCAACTACCCGCGGCTGGCCGCGGTCAAGAGTGCCTACGACCCGCACCGGTTCTTCGACTTTCCCCAAGCCATCCAAGGAGCGGCATGATCCTCGTCACCGGCAGGCGTTTCTCGCGCTCGGCGCCCGCTACGGCATCAGCGACATCGTCCACCTGGCCGGCTCCATCCCCGCAGACGACCCGGTGTCCTACTTCCGCACGGACACGACCGGCCTGCTGAACGCGCTGGACGCCGCCCGCTCCTGGGCCGTCCGGAGGCTGGCCGTCGCCAGCAGCCTCGGCGTCTACATCGGACGGATCGAGGTGCCCTGGCACGAGGAGCTGGCGCTGCCCACCGCCGAGCTGCCGCACCTGATCGTCGCCTTCAAGAAGGCCGTCGAGCCGCTCACCACGCACAGCCTCCAGGGCAGCGGCGTCCAACCGGTCGTGCTCCGCATCGGGAGCACCTGGGGACCGCTGATGGACCCGGAGTCACCGTTCAACCCCATCCCGCCGTACATCAGCGCCGTGCTCCGCGGCGAGCGCCCGCGACCGCTGTACGCCGGCGACGGCGGCGACTGGTGCTACGCACCCGACGCGGGACGCGCGATCGCCCTCCTGATGAACGCGGAGACGCTGCGCCACGACACCTACAACGTCTCCAGCGGCCGGCCGTTCACCAACCGCGAGCTCACGCGGGCCCTTGAGGCGATCACCCCCGGCCTGCGGCTCGACCTCCAACCCAGGCGGCAGGGCGGGCCCGGCGAAAACCCCTACCTCGACATCGCGCGACTCACCCGCGACACGGGCTTCGCGCCAGCCTTCGACATCACCGCCGCCGTCACCGACTACGTCGCATGGCGCCTCAGCTGACCGTGGAGCTTCAAGAAGATTTCCCGGGTCCGCGTCAGTCACTGACCGCTGCTCCCGCCGGAGACCGCGGCGGCCGGCGGCTCGCCAGCGCTCGCCGAAACCCCCGGCCCCCACTGCCACCTCCGCGCACCAGCCACTACTGGACGTGAATCCAGCGACCTTTTGGATTCGGGTTACGCGCGTGGTGGCGGTTTCGTAACCCGCTTCGGCTGGTTCGCCGGGACCAGCTGTCGAGCTGCACGCATCAATGCGTCCACGCCGTCGTGCGTGAGGGGGCAGTGGGCAAGTTCCCCCACACTGCCACTCACCCGGCCGGAGGCGGGCAATGTCACGGACAACGCCCACTGCCACGACCAACGCCATCCCCGCTGGCGGCGGACCGATGGGGGTGACCACTCCAGGGAAGCAGAGCAAAGCATCGCGCGCGCACTGACCTGGCCGGGCCTGCGGGGAGCTTTGTCCACAATGTCCTAAGCCGCCACGCCGGTGCCGACCGAGCCGGGCGGACCCCGATCGCGGGCAGTAGCCACCGCGCCGGGTAAAGGGCACCAGGTTCGCGATCTAGAACGGTTAGGGCGCTATATCAACCCTAACCGTTCTAGATCCACATCTACGCCCCGCATCTGGTTACGCTACGTTACCGGCGGTGCGGCGGCACTGCACATTTCGACCATTTTGGCTACCACGACGCGCACCAAAGGGTCCCCGCGCGCACAGGTCCGGGCAGGGTGAGGCCGCGGGAGCAACGGCCTGGACCACAACGGACATCGCGGGCAACGAAAGCCTGTAGCGATCCTCCCACTCGCCGAGCCGGCAGCGGACAATGTGGACCAAACGCCGACGTTGGGGTGGTGGGGCTTGCGGCGCGGAGGTGGCAGCGGAGGGCGGGGATTTCGGCTCGCCCTGCGAGCCGCCGGCCGGAGCGGTCTCCGGCGGGAGCGGCGGTCCGCAGGTGACGCGGACCCGGGAAATCTTCTTCTCGGAAACGGGTCTCGCTGACGGCGGTCAGCGCTGGCAGGTCACGGCCTTCGCGGAGGGGGTAACGCCGACCTGGATGGTGACGGTCTTGGCCTTCGGCTCGCCGGTGCCCGGTGGGAGCAGCTGCCCGTTGATGGCGAAGACCACCAACGCGCCAGCCGGCAGCCTCGACGGGATGATGCGGATCAGCTCGCCCTCGCCCTCGCGGGTGACGGTGAACGCGTCGCCCCGGTAGTCGGCCGGAGACGGCCACGCGCAGTCGCCGGTGCGGACGATGGCGGGTGCACCGGCCGCCTTCAGGGAGCGTTCCAGGGCGTTGGGGTCGGCGATGTCGTTGATGCGGCGCAACCGCGCGACGATCGTCCCGTCCCGGTCGGCCGTGACCGACCACGCGGCCGGCAGCGGCGGTTCGGGGCTGTCCGGGGTGCCCTCCAGCCCCGTGGCCAGCGTGGCGGCCAGCCCGGCCGCCACCACGAGCGTGCCGGCGGTGGCGGCATGGCGGCGCCGGCGGCGGCGCTTCCCGCGTGCCACGATCGTCTCTAGTGGACGGTCGAGCCGCACGTCGCCGAGCGACTCGCGCACGGTCGTCAACACGTCGTTGTCGATCATCGTCAACCCTCCTGAATGTCTACTGTGGTGAGCCACTCGCGCAACGACGCGACGGCGCGGGACAGGTGGGCGGTCACGGTGCCGGGCGCGATGCCCAGCGCGGTCGCGGTCGCCTGCGTGTCGAGGTCGAGGAAGACCCGCAGCACGACCACGTCCCGCTGCCGGGCCGGCAGGCGGCGCAGCGCGGCCAGCACGGCCTGGTCGACACCCCCGTCTACGCCGCCCGGCGCGGCCCTGTCGTGGCCGTCCAGCCGCACCTCCCGACGGCGGCGGCGCCACCACGAGACGTGCGTGTTGTACGCGGTCCGGACCACCCACGCCTGCGGCGCCGGATGGCGGCTGACCGTGCGCCAGGACGCCCACGCGCGGGCGAAGGCCTCGGCGACCAGGTCTTCGGCCAGCGCACGGTCGCCGACCGTCGCCAGCACCGCGCGCAGGCAGCGGTCGCGGTAAGCCTGGTAGAACTCGGCGAAGTCGTCGCGCAGCCCTGTCACACCCCTCTTACGCCGTGGGGACCCGATCCGCTTACATGTTCGCTCGCGCGATCTCGGCGTAGGCGTAGGCGCTGGGTTTCGGGTGGCGGGTGAAGTCGCGGTCGACGGCGACGAGGCCGAACCTGGGGCGGTAGCCCTCGCTCCACTCGAAGTTGTCGAACGCCGACCAGTGCAGGTAGCCGCGCACGTCGACGCCCTCGGCGCGGGCCCGTGCGAGCGCGGCGAGGTGGGTGTGCAGGTACTCGACGCGTTCGGAGTCGTCGGCGGTGGCGATGCCGTTCTCGGTGACGTACAGCGGCAGCCCGGTCTTGGCGGCGCGGTGCAGGACCTGGCGCAGCCCGTCCGGGTAGACGGCCCAGCCCATCTGCGTGCGCGCGAAGCCGTCGGGCGGCTCGGCGAAGTACGTGGGCGAAGCGGGGTCGACCCATTGCTTGCGGTAGTACTGCACGCCGAGCCAGTCGCCGCGGTCGGGGCCGGTGAGGCCGTCGAGGTAGCGGTCGACGATCTCGTGGTCCATGAGGCGGTGGAAGGTGTGGCAGGCGTCGTCGTTTCGGATGGGGGCGAGCAGCGGCAGGTTGACCGCGAGGCCGGCGCGCGACCGGGGCGAGGCGTGGTGGACGGCGCGGACGGCGGCGTGGTGCGCGTCAAGCAATACCCGCCCGACCCGCTTCCAGAGGGTGGGGTTGGTGATGCCGGGCGGGTGGTAGCCCTCCAGGTAGCCGTGCAGGGCGACCATCTGCGGTTCGTTGACGGTGCACACGAACGGCATGAGGTCGCCGAGCTCGGCCGCCACGCGCGAGCAGTACCGGGCGAACACGTCCACGGCATCGGGCGCGAGCCAGCCGCCGCGGGCGGCGAACCAGCGCGGCAGCGTGAAGTGGTGCAGGGTGACGAAGGCGGTCATGCCGGTGCCGGCGAGCGCGGTCAGCACCCGCCGGTAGTGGTCGATAGCGGCCCGGCTGAGCTCGCCCGGCGCGGGTTCGATCCGCGCCCACTCGACCGAGAGCCGGTGCGCGTTGTGGCCGAGCGAGGCGAGCAGGGCGAAGTCTTCGGCATACCGGTGGTAGTGGTCGATGGCGTCGCCGGAGGGTTCGCGGGCGGCGGTGGCGGGGGCGTGTTCGAAGTCCCACCAGTCGCTGTTGACGTTGCCGCCCTCGACCTGGTGGGCCGACGTGGCCGCCCCCCAGAGGAAGGCGGCCCCGAAGTCGGTAGCGGTCACGTGACGAGGAACGTGTACGTGCCGGAGGCGACGCGGTAGACGGCGTAGCCGCCGTCGTTGCGAAGGAAGTCGGCCCGGTCCGGCTTGCCGGCGACGTGGCCGCCCTGGGTGGGTACCCAGACCTCGGCGCCGGTGTTGGTGGGGACGGTGACGGTGAGCCGGAACCCGTGGTCGCCCTTGCGCCACTCCGACCGCGCCTCGCCGGCGGGCGTGCGGTAGCTGCCCTTGGCGAAGGTGAGGTCACCGACGACCTTCGGCTGGAAGACGAGCGTGCGGTAGGCCAGCGAGTCGGTGCGGATGCCGGCGACTCCACTGTGGAACCATTCGTCGATCTGGGCGAGGATCATGTGGTTCTTCGAGGCGCCGCGGCCCCAGTTCTCCCCGATGGTGGTCATGCCGCCGGGGTTGGCGGTGGTGGGCGCCATGAAGTAGCCGTAGCTGGGCAGGTCGTCCTCCTGCAGCAGCTCCCACAGCACGTCGTCGCGCCCGGCGGCCGCCAGGGCACGGACGATGGGTGCCATGCCGATGGTGCCGCCGCTGAAGTGCGGGCCGTCGCCGTTGGGGTGGAAGGCGTAGACGAGCTCGACGAGCGCGTCGAGGACGGCGCCGCGTTCGCCGTCCGGCACCAGGCCGGCGTCGAGGGCGAGGGCCTGCGCCGCCTGTGTGGCGCCAGCGGTGCCGGCGTTGCCTTCCGCGGTGTACCGGCGCAGGGTCGTGTTGTAGAAGTGGACATTGAACGCCGCCTTGATGTCGGCGGCCAAGATGCGGTAGCGAGCCGCGTCCGCTGAGTGACCGGTCAGCTCCGCCATCGTGGCCAGCTTGCTGGTCATGACGTAGTAGCCCCAGGTGCCGGTGATCCGGCCGGAGGTCTGCTCGGCCGAGATCCAGTCGGCGAGAGCGGCGTCGACGATGTGCGCGTTTTCGCCGGTGCCGGCCTTCTGCCGCTGGATGTAGTCGGCGAAGTCGACCATCCGGTCGTAGTAGCGGGCCATGGTCTGGGTGTCGCCGTACAGCTCGTACAGCATCGCCGGCACCAGGATGATGCCGTTGCCCCAGTTGATCTCGTCGCCGAAGCGGCCGGTGTAGCCCCAGTCGTAGACCGGCGTCTTCAGGGCCACGTTGCCGAACATGGGCGTGTCGGCGACCGACTGCCCCTCGACGAGGTGGTGCATGGTGGTGCGCATGTACGCGGCGAGCTGCTGGTTGCGGTGGATGGCACCCATCGGCATCGTGTAGTCCGCCGGGTAGGACAGCTTCTCCCGCCCGGGGCAGTCGGTAAACACCGACATGATGTTGCTGGCGAAGGAGTAGCGGACCATCTTGTCGATCCGGTTGATCCGCGCGTTGGAGGTCGTCACCTCGCCGGCGACCGGCGTGGCGGCCTGCAGCCGCAAGCCCTTGACGGTGTCCACAGTGGGCACGTAGCTCTCCGGCAGCCCGGTGACCTGCACCCACTGCATGCCGACGTAGTTGAAGTCGGGATGCCAGCTCTCGCCGCCGGGTAGGCCGGCGGTGGTGTAGGTGTTGAACAGGTCGACGCCGCGGCTGCCCCCGCCGCCGCGCAGCGAGTTCTGGTCGACGGTGCCGTCGGCGGCCAGCGACTCGGCCGGCGACATGCGGACGGTGGTGCCGGCCGGGACGCCGTCCTTCAGGCGCAGCCGCGGCCAGCCGACGATGTTCTGCCCGAAGTCGAAGACCCAGGTGCCGGGCACGGGGTTGGTCACCGAGACGGGGGTGAAGGTCTCGACGACCTCGACCGGCTCGGCGGCGCGGGCGACGAGCTTGGTGGCCAGGTTGGGGGGTGGTGCGATGCCGGCGTCGGTCCAGCCGGTCGGTGTGCCGTCGCGGCGCGTCGCCGTGGCGGTCAGGTTCGACCCGGGCCCGTCCCAGCCGGGCTGCTCGCGGCGGGCGTCGTAGTCGGCGCCGGAGTACCAGGCGTCGGTGACCAGCGGTCCGAGGGCGGTGCGCCAGCGGCGGTCGGAGACGACGACGTCGCTCCCGCCGTCGGCGTAGGAGATCTCCAGCCGGGCGATCAGGCGCGGGGTGACGGCGGCACCCGCGCTGGGGTCGCTGGCGGCGATGTTGTTGCCGGAGCCGGTCACCAGCGCGCCGGCCGCGTGCGGCTTCTGGAGCCCGGGGGTGAAGGTGATGTCCGCCGCGCCGATCGCGGTGATGACGCGCGACTCGAGGCTGTCGCCGCCGTTGCCGGTGTCGACGTTGATCGTGCCGCCGACGTGGTAGTTGGCGACGCTGTCGAGCGTGACCGTGGTGGCGCCGGCCTCGGCGTCCGCGGCGAGCGTGCCGCTGCCCTTGAGCTGGCTCTGCCACCACGAGTACGGCGCGGTGCGCCCTACCGCCGGGTTGGTGACGCCGCGCCGCACGTAGGCGGGGCCGTTGCCGAGCGCGACGCCGAGGGTGTTGCCGCCCCGCCGCAGCCGCTCGGTGACGTCATAGGTGCGGTACTCGCTGGAGAGCTGGTAGTTGGAGTTGCCCGGCGCGAGGACCTCGCCGGTGAGCGTCCGGCCGTTCAGCGTCGGCTTCTGCAGGCCGACACCGGACAGGTACAGGCGCGCGCCGGAGACCGTGCGGCGGTGGTCGACGGAGAACTGGCGGGCGAAGATCGGCATGGCCTGGGTCTCGGTCCGGCCGGGGTACTCGATCCAGCGGGCCGAGCCCCAGTCGGACTTGTCGAGCAGGCCCATCTCCCACGAGCCGGGTTCGCTCCAGTCGGAGGCGCGGCGGTCGGCGTCCCAGACGCGTACCTGCCACACGACCCGCTGCCGCGAGGCCAGGGGCTTTCCGGCGTACGGGATGCCGGTCTGCCGGTCGGAGGTTACCTTTCCCGAGTCCCAGATCAGCCGGCCGCGCTTCAGGTCGTGCGCGCTGCCGGCGGCCTGAATCTGGTACGCGGTCTGCCGGTCGCCCGGGCAGGCGGCGTGTGAGCGGGGCCGGTGGCAGGGGTGGGTGGCGGCCCGCCGGGTCTCGGTGATCTGCCAGCCAAGGGTGGGGGCGGTGTTGTCGGTGCCGAGCGGCTCGTCGTGGCGGCCGTCGACCTGAAGGCTGACGACCTGGACGCTGGGTTGGTCGCTGCCGTGGCCCGCTGCCGGGCTGGCGTTCAACGCCTGCGACGCGAGCAGGGTCACGCACACCCCTGCTCCCGCCAGCACGCGCCGGCGATACCTTGTGGTTGACACTTGTGCCCTCCTCTTCCGGGTGCCCCGCCGGCGGTGCGGTCGCCGGCGGGGCGAGTGGGGGTTACTCGCCGGCCTTGTAGTCGGCGTCCATGGCGGCGAGGACCTTGTCCGGTGTGGACTGGTTGCTGAAGATCTCCTGCAGGCCCGAGAGCATCGTCTGCTGCACCTTGGCGTTGGGCCACAGCTGGTCCATGAACGGCACGGTGCGGTTGCCCTGGATGAACGTGGTCAGGTCGGTGAAGGCCGGGTCCACTGTGGAACCGGAGTCGGCCAGCGTCGGCAGGCTGCCCTGCTTGCCGTTGAACACCTTCATGCCCTCCGGGGACATGACGAAGTTGACGAACTTCAGGGCCAGCTCCTTGTTCTTCGCCTTCGCGTTCACCCCGTAGCCGGCACCCGCCGCGGCCGGCATGAAGAACGACGCCGGGTCGTCGGTGGCCGGCAGCGGCTTGAGCGTGTAGGTGCTGGACGCGTTCTTGCCCTTGAGCAGGGCGACGACCCAGTTGCCCTGGATGATGCCGAGGGTCTTGCCGGTCGCGGCGAGCTCCTGGCTGGCTTCGTAGCTTGTGCCGAGCGGGTTCTTCTGGAAGCAGCCGCTCTTGTTCATCTCCTGGTACTTGGCCATCGCCGTGGTCCACGGCGAGTTCGCGAACGTGGCCTGGCCGGCCTGCATCTTGGTGTCGAAGCCCCGGTCGCTGGAGTAGACGGTGGTGGCGACGAGCGCGTACAGCACGAGCTGGGTGACCCAGTTGTCCTGGATGCCGAGCGCGAACGCCGGCGTGCCCTTGCCCGCCGCGGCTTCGCAGAAGGCGAGCAGCTCGGTCCAGGTGCCCGGCGGCGTCAGCCCGGCCTTCTGCATGGACTGCTCGTTGTAGACCGCGCCGATGCCGTTGAGGCCGAACAGCGCGTTGTACGTCTTGCCGTCGTACTGGGCGACGGTCTTGACCGCCTCGGGCAGCTTGGCCGCCCACGCCTGGTCGGACAGGTCCAGCAGGTAGCCGGGCTTGGCCAGCACGTAGGTGGCGCCGGGGTTGCCGTTGCCCGGCCACACGGTCATCACGTCCGGCGCGGTGCCGGAGGCGAGCTGGGTGCGGATCTGCTGCTGGTACTGGTCGGCGCCGCTGGTGGTGAAGTTGACCTTCACGCCGGGGTTGGCCGCCTCGAACGCCTTGACGACGTCCTCGATGGAGCCCTGGTCGACGGAGGCGAGCGTCAGGGTCTTGTCGCCGCCGCCGCCGGAGCCCGAGTTGGTCCCGCTGCTGCACGCGGCCAGTAATGCCGTCGCGGCCACCAGGCCGACGAATCCTCTTATCCTCATGACATCTCCGAAGTCTTCTCAAAACAGTGCGCTGATGGTGTAGCCGCCGGACGCCAGCCGCAGGGTGACCCCTTCGGCGGACGGCTCGACCCCGAGAACCCCCGGCCGGCCCGGCATCGGCTCGCCGTCCTCGCGGAGGCTGTCCGGGTCGGTGGTGGGGATCTCCAGTAATGCGGTGCTGCCGGGCGGCACCGTGGCGGTCACGGTGATCCGGCCGTCCTCGACGGACCAGCCGCAGGCGACCCGCCCCCGTACCGTCTCCTGCTCCGCGCGCGCCCAGGACAGGCGACCGCCGGGCAGGGGACGCAGCAGCAGCTCGCGGTAGCCGACGGACCGCGGTGTCTGGTCGATGCCGGCGGCCCGGCCGTACAGCCAGTCGCCGACGCTGCCGAGGCTGTAGTGGTTGAAGGAGTTCATCGCCGGGGACTGGAAGCCGGCGTGGTCGGTCCAGCCGTCCCAGCGCTCCCAGATGGTGGTGGCGCCGTGCCGGATCGAGTAACCCCACGACGGGTACTCGTCCTGGTGCAGCAGCGCGTACGCCAGGTCCGCGCGGCCGTGGTCGGCCAGCACCGGGCAGAGCAGCGCCACCCCGACGAACCCGGTGGTGAGCCGGTAGTCCCGCTTCTCGATGTCGGCGGCCAGGTGCCCGACCGCGGCCGGCACGAGCCGCTCCGGCAGCAGCCCGAACGCCAGCGCCAGCAGGTAGCCGGTCTGGGTCTCGCCCTCGACCCGGCCGTCTTCGTCCACATAGGAGTCGATGAACGCCGTCCGGATGCCGGCGTGCAGCGTCCACAGGTTGTCGGCCTCGTCGTACCGGCCGAGCACCTCCGCCGCCCGCGCGGCGAGCTGGGTGCTGCGGGCGAAGTACGCGGTGGCGAGGACGTCGCGCGGGGTCGTGGCGTCGACCTGGAGCCAGTCGCCGTAGGAGTTGCCGGTGCGGTGCCGCCACCGCAGGTCCGGGTTGTGCCGGTGGATGTGCAGGATCCACGCGAGCATCGCGTCGAAGCTCTCCTCCAGCACGCGGCGGTCGCCGTAGGTGCGCCACAGGTGCCAGGGGATGACGACCCCGGCGTCGCCCCACGCCGGCGCGGCCTCCCGGTTGACCGAGACGACCGGCGCCACGTCGCGGAACGCGCCGTCGGCGTCCTGCCCGTCGACCACGTCGCGCATCCAGCGGGCCAGAAACGTCGACACGTCGGCGTTGCGGCTGGCGGTGGGTGCGAAGATCTGTGCGTCGGCGAGCCAGCCCAGCCGCTCGTCGCGCTGCGGGCAGTCCGTTGGTACGGCCACGAAGTTGCCCCGCTGCCCCCAGGTGATGTTGGCCTGGAGCCGGTTGACCACCGGGTCGGAGCACTCGAACCGTCCGGTGAACGGGGTGTCGTTGTGCAGCACCCGCGCGGTGATGTCCGATGTGGACAGCTCGCCGGGGTGGCCGTCGACCTCGACGTAGCGGAAGCCGTGGAAGGTGAAGCGCGGCTCGAACACCTCCACCGGCTCCCCCGCCGTGACGTACACGTCGGTGGCGGCGGCGCGGCGCAGGTTGGCCACGTACAGCTCGCCGCCGTCGAGGATCTCGGCGTGCCGCAGCACGATCCGCTCGCCCGGCGCGGCGCCCCGGACGGTCAGGGACACCCGCCCGACGAGGTTCTGTCCGAAGTCGACGACGAACCGGGCCGGGCCGCGCCGCTCGACGGAGACCGCGGGCAGTGAGCGGGTGACGCGGATGGGCTCGTCCGGCTCGGCCACCAGCGGTCCGGGCTCGCTGTCGAGCACCGCCACCGGCGCGAACCCCTCGACCGGCCCCGGGGCGTCCCAGCCGGTGACGTGCGCGCGGGCGTCGACCTGCTCACCCATCAGCAGGTCGGCGACGCGGATCGCGCCCGGCTGCTCGGTCCAGGCGGGGTCGGTGGCCACCACCTGGCGGGAGCCATCGGCGAAGTCGAGGACCAGCTGGGCGAGGAACGCCGGCTGGTCGCCGTAGTGCCTGGCGGGGCGGCGGGCGTCGAAGCCGACGAACCCGCACCACCAGCCGTCCGCCACGGTGGCGGCCAGCACGTTGTCGCCTTCGCGCAGCTGGTCGGTGACGTCGTACGTCTGGTACTGCAACCGGCGGTGGTACTCCGTCCAGCCGGGCGCGAGCTCCAGGTCGCCGACCCGTTCGCCGTTGAGCCGCGGCTCGTAGACACCCCGGGCGGTCGCGTACAGCCGGGCCCGCACCGGCCGGCGCGCCAGGTGGAACTCGCGGCGCAGGTACAGCGCCGGCGACACGAGCGACGACTCGGTCCGCACGTCCTCGCCCGGCGGATCGGCGTGCGGGACCGACAGCGGGTCGCGGCCCACCCAGGCGCCCGCCCACTCGTCCCGGTGCAGCAGCCCCGTCTCGAACCAGGTCTCGGCGGCGCCGGCGGGTGCGCCGGTCTCGTCCCAGACCTCGACCCGCCAGTGGTAGCGGGTCGCCGACCGCAGCGCCGGACCGTCCCACGGCACGCCGATCGTGTCGGCGGCGGTGACCCGGCCGGTGTCCCAGACGAGCCGGCTCTGCGGGTGCTCGGTGGCGGTGATCCGGTACGCCGTCTGCCCCGCCCCGCGCCGCGCCGACTCCAGCTTCCAGGACAGCCTCGGGTGCCGCTCGCCAAGGCCCAGCGGCTCGTGCCGCCCTTCGGTCCGCAACCCGTACGGTGTCATCCTTTCAGCCCTCCAGCGAAACCGTTGATGATGCTGCGCTGCAGCGCGAAGTAGACGGCCAGGATCGGCACGATGCTGATCACCAGCGCGGCGAAGATGAGGTTCCAGTCGGAGACGAACTGGCCGACGAACCCGGCCAACGCGACCGGCACCGTCTGCTGGTCGCTGCCGGACAGGTACAGCAGCGGGGTGAAGAAGTCGTTCCACACCGAGATCGCGTTAAGCACGAGGGCGGTGACGGTGATCGGCTTGAGCATCGGGAAGACCACGTACCGGAAGACCTCAAGGGGCCGGCACCCATCGATCGCCGCGGCGTCCTCGAAGTCGCGGGGCAGCGCCCGCATGAATCCGATGTAGAGGAACGTCGTGAACGGCACCTGCAGCCCGGAGTAGAACAGCACCAACGCCCACACCGAGCCGAGCAGGCCGAGGTCGCGCATCGTCTGGTAGAGCGGCAGCGCGGCGAGTTGGAAGGGCAGGATCAGCCCCAGCATGATCAGTAGGAACATGCCGCGTGACCACTTCGCCGTCGCGCGGGCGATCGGGTACGCGGCCAGTGAGGAGACGGCGAGGACGACGAGCACGCTCAACGCGGTGACGAGCACGCTGTTGACGAGCGCGCCGCCGAGCCCGCCCTCCTGCCACGCCTGGGTGAAGCTGTCCAATGTGGGCCGTGTCGTGGGGCGGATCGGCGAGGAGGTGTCGGCCGCCGGCCGGATCGCGAGGTTGACAAGCACGTAGACCGGGAAGGCGACGACCACCGCGACGGCGATCATCACCATCTCCAGGCCGAGGGTGCGCCAGCGGTAGCGGTTCACGCGGCCGCCCTCTCGTTGCGGGCCAGCACGAAGTACTGGCTTGTCGAGGCGACCGCCACGATGATCGTCAGCACCATGGCGAGGGCGATGCTGTAGCCGAACTCGCCGAGCGTGAACGCGTCCTTGTAGATCAGCGTGGAGATCGTGTCGGTGGCGTGGCCGGGACCGCCGCCTGTCAATGCGTAAACCTGGTCGAACAGCTTGATCCCGCCGATGATCGACAGCATCAGGTTGATCGTGAACGCCGGCGCGAGCAGCGGCCGGATCACCGACCAGAAGCGCCGCACCGGGCCGGTGCCGTCGATCGCGGCGGCCTCGTAGATCTCCTTCGGCACCGACTGGAGGCCGGCCAGGAAGATCACCATCGAGTAGCCGCCGAACTGCCACACGATCACGCCCACGATCGACCACAGCGCCAGCTGCGGGTCGCCGAGCCAGTCCTGCCGCCAGCCGCCCAGGCCGACCGCGCCGAGCAGGCTGTTGACCGCACCGTCCGGGCCGAGCAGGTTGCGCCACAGGTAGGCGGTCACGATCGGGGTGACCACCGCCGGGGCGAACAGGAACACCCGCAGCACGTTTCGCGACTTGATCATCGTGTTGACGCCGAGCGCGAGCAGCAGCCCGAACCCGTTCTGGATCACCGTGATCGCCACCGCGATGACGAGCGTGTGCCAGATCGCCTGCCGCGCGTCGGGGTCGTCGACCATGTCGGTGAAGTTGCCGAGCCCGACCCAGGAGAAGTCCGGGCTCAACCCGTCCCAGTCGGTGAAGGCGTAGTACACGCCCCGCGCGCTCGGGATCAGGACCACGAAGGCGAACAGCAGCATCGCCGGCGCCGCGAACCACCAGGGCGGTGTCGTGCCAGGGCCGGTTTTGTGCCTGTTCGGGATGGTCGTCATTGGTTGGGTCTACTTTCTTGGAACGTTTCATCAACTTCGCCACACCGGGGCGACCGCCAAGCAGCCGTATCGAGGTAGTGGGTAACGTTTTCCAAAATGTTTCGCCTGACCCTAGGAGTTGATCCGTTGGCCGTCAAGGGCCCAGGCTGACGACCAGCGGGGAAACCGATTACACTGCCCAGGCAACGTTCCCGGGAGGAGACCGATGAAGAGGCCGCTAGCGCCGTCCCGGCGGGTCACGATCATCGCCGTGGCCCAGCACGCCCAGGTCTCCACGACCGCGGTCTCGAAGGTGCTGCGCAACGCCTACGGGGTCAGCCCCGCCATGCAGGCCAAGGTGCGCCAGGCCATCGCCGAGCTCGGCTACCGTCCCAACGCCGCCGCGCGCGGCATGCGCGGACAGACCTACACGATCGGCGTGATGCTCCCCAACATCATCAACCCGTTCTTCTCCCAGATCCTCGACGGCCTCACCGAGCACCTCGCCGACACCGACTACCAGGTGCTGCTCGGCCCCGGCTGCAACGGCCGGGACGCCGAGGCCAAGGTCACCCACGCCATGATCGACCGGAGCATGGACGGCCTGATCCTCATCGCGCCCGTCTCCTCACGCGCACACCTCGACCACGTCGCCGCCACCGTGCCCACCGTCGTCGTCGGCCGGCACGGCCGGTCCCGCGCCTACGACAGCGTCGCCGACGACGACTTCGCCGGCGCCGCCCTGGTCGTCGACCACCTAGCCGACCTCGGCCACGAGCGGATCGCGCACATCGAGCACCACGAGACCGACCCGGACTGCCTCGCCGAGATGCCCAACGCCATCCGCGCCGCCGGCTACCAGCAGGCGATGCGCGCGCGGGGCCTGGCCGACCACATCGACATCGCCTCCACCACCTACACCCAGGAAGGCGGCTACCTCGGCACCCAGCAACTGCTGGCCCGCCCGGTGCGGCCGACCGCCATCTTCGCCGGCGCCGACATCGTCGCGATGGGCGCGCTCGACGCCATCGCGGAAGCCGGCCTGCGCGTGCCCGACGACATCTCGGTCGCCGGCTACGACAACACGACCTTCGCCGCGTTTCGCCCCATCTCCCTGACCAGCGTCGACCAGGCCGGCCACCAGATCGGCGCCAACGCCGCCCGCCTCCTGCTCGACCGCATCGCCGACCACAAGCGGCCCGCCGCGCAGGTGCGACTCTCCCCCACCCTGGTCGCCCGCCGCACCACCGCCCGACCCGCATGATCCTCTGAATTTGAGCTACCGCGACGTCCGTCGTGGTCCAGACCGCTGCTCCCGCGGCCTCACCCAGCATGTCTGGGCAATCTCACCCCAGCCGGCTACGCCGGCCCCGAAGGCCTGGCCAGGTCTGTGCGCGCGGAGATGCTTCGGTGCGTGGCCAACGATGGACGGGCTGAGGCCCGCGGGAGCGGCCGTCTGGACCCCGACCGGACATCACGCTAGCCCGAAATAGTCGAAATGTGCGGGTGTCGCCACACCCCCGTAACGTAGCGTGACCGGGGTCGGGGCGCAGCTTCGCGATCTAGAACGGTTAGGGCGCTATATCGACCCTAACCGTTCTAGATTCACACCTACGCCCCGCATCTGATCACGCTACGTTACCGACGGTGCGACGGCACTGCACATTTCGACCATTTTGGGCTACCGCGACGTGAGGTCGCGCAAAGGTAAGGCCGCGGGAGCAACGGCCTGGACCACAAAGGACATCGCGGTAGCCCAAATCTCTTTGTTTGGAAAGGGTTTCCGTCGTCACGTGGGCCAGGGTTCACCCCGACTCCGAAACCTCTCTAGATCGCGAACCTGACGCCGGCGGTGACTACTGCCCGCGACCAAGGGCGGCCCGGCTCGGTCGGCGCAGGCGTGGCGGCTTAGGACATTGTGGACAAGCGCTGACATCAGGACCGAAATCTATCCTCGACCGTCGCGGAGGGCATGCAGCGTGCGATGATCGTTCGCCCGATAGACGGATGACACGCCGATCGGAGTGCGGATTTTGGGCTAACGATCATCGGCGCCATCGGGTCTACAGCTCTCCCCAGGTCGCCGGCGCCGGCGGGATCTCGAATGGCGGCGGCGCCGCGCAGGGGCTTGTCCCGCGGAGTCGGCAGTGGAGACCGGGGATTTCGGCGAGCCCTGGCGAGCCGCCGGCCGGAGCGGTGCCCGCGGGAGCATACGGTCCGCAGCTGGCGCGGACGCGGGCAAATCTGTCTTAAATGGACGGATCGCTCGGTAGCCAGCGAAGCGGCGGTGATCCAGCACCAGCGCATCCACGTCGATCTACCCATAGCTTTAGTTGGTCGTCCATGCTAAATTTCTGCCTCGCCGACGAAAGTTTCTAGAGTTCGGGCTCGATCCATCAACTCGCGGGAGGCCCGTCCTCTCACTTCGAAGCGTTTCGACGATCAGTGCGTCTTTCCCCTCGAAAGGACGACGATGACGACCTCACGGCGCAACTTCCTCGGGCTGCTGGGCCTCGGCGCCGCGGCGGCCGCTGGCGGGCCGCTGCTGGGTGGATGCAGCGAGAAGCCGGCCGGTACCGGGACCGCGCAGGACCTCGACAAGTTCGCCAGCCTCCTGCCCACGCAGAAGGAGCTGGCGATGGGCATCTCCCCGGACATCAAGGGCACGCGGCCGGTGCCCGACGGCTACGTCAAGTACCCCGGCACGCTCGTCGACGCGATCACCGACAAGCCCGGCACCAGCGGCAAGGTGGTGACCGCGATGACGCCGGTGTGGGGGCCCGCTCCCCCGGGCTACCAGCAGAGCGCCTACCTGCAGGCGGTCAACGCCGAGCTCGGCACGCCGGTCAACTTCACCATCCAGGACGGAAACACGTACGCGGACAAGCTCAACGCGATGCTGGGCGCGCGGGACGTGCCGGAGCTGCTGTGCGTGCCGGGCTGGGAGTGGCCGAAGATCCCGCGATTCTCCGAGGCGGTCAAGACGCTCTTCGAGGATCTCACCGACTACCTCAAGGGCGACGCGGCGGCCGCTTACCCGATGCTGGCGTCGTTCCCGACGGGCGCCTGGCGCTACGCGGTCTGGAACGAACGGCTCTTCTCGGTGCCCAACCCCAGCGAAGGCCCGTTTCCGTGGGCGCTGTTCACCCGCAAGGACCTGCTGGACGCGCGCGGCCTGGCCATCCCGAAGAGCCTGGACGAGCTGCTCACCATGGCCAAGCAG
>Ga0081539_10001787_pt1 | contig 34104 bp, 44 predicted proteins | sample TabmetS4T2R2_FD_71023 | JGI IMG/M metagenome (GOLD analysis project Ga0081539, IMG submission 71023) | Tabebuia heterophylla rhizosphere microbial communities from the University of Puerto Rico - S4T2R2 | ecosystem: Host-associated > Plants > Roots > Rhizosphere ... | reverse complement strand
CTCGGTGACCCACAAGGGCCGCCGCGTGGTGATCGAGCGGGCCGTCGCGGACATGTTCGCGTCGGGCGCGATGACCGCGAGGACGACGTCGTCGAGCGCCGCCAGGGCGCGGCGCAGCGCCTGGAGGCCCTCCGCATGGATCCCGTCGTCGTTGGTCAGCAGCACGCGCAGCATCGGCCTGACGAGGATAGAGATCCGAACTTGTGGCCAGGTGGAACCATCTCGGGCCGTCGTAGCGTTCCCGGGATGCGGCAGCGGCGTGGATCGACAGTGCTGTTCGCTGCCGCGGCGATGTGCCTGATGGTGGCCGCGGTGGCGGGCTACGGCCGCTATGCGGTGCTCGACGACCAGCGCTTCGCCGACCGCGCGACCGAGGCGCTGCGCTCGGACGAGGTCAAGCAGGAGGTCGCCAGGCGCTTCAGCGGCGGGGTCGTGTCCGTGCATCCGGAGCTCGCAGCCGTGACGCCCGCCCTCGAGGACGCGTTCGCCGTCGGCATGGGCGGCGATCCCGCGTTCCGCGCGGGCTTCCACGCCGCGGCGGCGCGCCTTCAGCGCGCGATCTTCAGCGACGCCCACGCCGACGCCTCGCTGGTGGTCGCCGGCTCGGGCACGACGCTCCGGGAGGGCCTGGCGATGCGGTTGCCGGCACGCGCCGGGCGCCTCCCGGCGATCGACGACCCGCCGCTGATGTCGATCGGCGGCAACCCGCGCGAGCGGCTGCTGCGCAAGCTGGCGCCCGTCGCCCGACGCGCCGACCTGCCGATCGTGCTGGCCTTCGGGCTCGCCGCGCTGGCGCTGCTCGGCCTGGGCGCGACGCGCGCCGGCGGACGGCGCGGGATCTGGGGCGCCGGGCTGGCCGTCGCCGCCGCCGGCGGGCTGATCGGCGCGGGCGTGACGGGCGCGCGCGACGTCGTCCTGTCGCACTTCGACACCGGGTTCGGCGACGCGGTGGTCTCGCAGATCTGGGCGGCGTTCCTCGGCGACCTGCGCACATGGGGCCTCGCGGTGTGCGCCGCCGGCCTGGTGGTCGCGGCCGCCGCCGGCGCGCCGCGGCTGGACCCGCGCGATCTGCTCACCGCCCCCAGGACCAACCGGGGCCGCCTCGTCCGCGCGGGGATCCTGATCGCGGTCGCGGCGACGGCCGTCGCGGCGCCCGAGCTGCTCCTGCACGTCGCGTTCGTGACGCTCGCCGCGGGGCTCGTCTACGTGGCCTCCCGCGATCTGTTGCGCGTGCTCGCGCCGCCGCGCAGAGCCGGGCGCAGGTTCCGCGCCGTGGCGACCGCGACCGTCCTGCTCGCCGCGATCACCATCGCAGCGCTCCCCGTCCACTAGGCCGGAGCGGCGGCGACGCGCGGCTCGACGCCGAGCTGCCGGAGCATGACGAGCGGGTTCCAGTACATCGACGCCTCGACGACGCGCCCGTCGTCGTCGAACACCGTGACGGTCGCGCCGTAGGTCTTGGTCCACCGGCCGGTCGCCGCCACGCCCATGAAGTCCCCGAGATGGGTCCCGGTCATGGTCCACTCCTGCGCGATCCGCGTGCCGTCGGCGGTCGTCGAGGTGATCTCCACGTGGACGTCCGGGAACGCGGCGAGGAACCGCACGATCGCCTCCCGCAGCGCGGCGCGGCCGAGGTGCGGCGCCCCGACCGCGACGTCGCGGAAGATGACGTCATCGGCCATGGGGGCGAGGATCCCCTCGGGGTCGCGGCGGTTCCACGCGGCGATGACTTCGTCCCGGATGGCGAGGTGAAGTCGCCGCTCCATGGCGCGACGCTACTCGATGCGCGGTGACTCGGTAAACCCTGTCCGTCAATATCTGACGGTTGCCAGGTAGAGGCCGTGCGGCGGCGCGGTGGCGCCCGCCGCGGCCCGCGGGCGGCCGCACAGCAGGCGCTCGAACGACTCCACCGACCGGCGCCCGCCCGCCACCTCGAGCATCGTCCCGACCAGCACGCGGTTCATCTGCCGCATGAACGCGTCCGCCTCGATCCAGAACTCGGCGACCTCCCCGGCGAGCACCCACTCCGCGCGCAGGACGTCGCGCTCGAAACGCTGGTGGTAGGTGTCGGTGGGCGTGAAGGCCGTGAAGTCGTGCGTCCCCCGCAGCGCCGCCGCGCACGCCTTCAGCGCGTCGACGTCGAGCGCGTGCGGCCACCACAGCGCACGGCCGGTCTCGAACGGCGAGGGCGCGGCCCGGGCCAGCACGCGGTAGACGTAGGTGCGGCTGCGCGCGTCGTGGCGGGCGTTGAAGCCGTCGGGCGCCTCCTCGGCGGCCACGACCGCGATCTCGTCGGGCAGCAGCGCGTTGACCGACCGCAGGCCGGGCAGCTCACCCTCGTAGGAGACGACCTGGCCGAGCGCGTGCACGCCGCGGTCGGTGCGGCCGGCGACGGTGAGCGCCACGTCGGCTCGCAGGACGGTGCTCAGCGCCCGCCCGAGCTCCCCCGCCACCGTCCGCTGCCCCGGCTGGGCGGCCCATCCGTTGAACGGGCCGCCGTCGTACTCCAGGGTCAGCTTGGCGGTCAGACCAATTCCAGGTACACCATCTCGGTCGCGTCGCTGGAACGCGGACCGAGCTTGAGGATCCGGGTGTAGCCCCCGGGCCGCTCGGAGTAGCGCGGCGCGATCTCCTCGAACAGCTTGTAGATCACGCCCTTGTCCGGGTGCTGGAGGATCGAGATCGCCTGCCGGCGCGCGTGCAGGTCGCCCTTGCGCGCCAGCGTGATCAGCTTCTCGATCTCCGGCTTGACCGCCTTCGCCTTCGCCTCGGTGGTCTTGATGCGCTCGTGGTCGATGACCTCGATGCACAGGTTGGCCAGCAGCGCCTTGCGATGCGAGGCGTCGCGGGAGAGCTTGTGTCGGGTCTTCTGGTGGCGCATCAGTCCGTGCGGAGGGTCAGGCCTCGCTGCGACAGCGTCTCGATGACCTCGTCGATCGACTTCTTGCCGAAGTTCGGGATCGCGGCCAGCTCGCCCTCGGACTTGGAGACGAGGTCGCCGACCGTCTGGATCCCGGCCCGCTTGAGGCAGTTGTAGGAGCGGACGCCGAGCTCGAGCTCCTCGATGAGGATGTCGTCCATCGGCGAGCCGCCCGTGCGGCCGCCGGGGGCCAGCGCGGCACCGCCGCCGGCGCCGTTGTCCAGCGACGCGATGCCGCCCGGACCGGCGCGCAGCTCCTCGATGCGCTCCTCGTCGGTGAAGATCGACAGCGACGAGATCAGGATCTCCGCCGCCTCGCGCAGCGCGGCCTGCGGGTCGATCGACCCGTCGGTCTCGATGTCGATGGTCAGCTTGTCGAAGTCGGTCCGCTGGCCGACGCGCGCCTGCTCGACCGAGTACGCGACGCGGCGCACCGGCGAGAAGATCGAGTCGATCGGGATGACGCCGATCGGCTGGTCGGGGGACTTGTTGTCCTCCGCCGGGCGGTAGCCGCGGCCGCGCCCGATCGTGAGGTACATCTCGAGCTTGGTCTTCTTCTCGAGCGTCGCGATGTGCGCGTCCGGGTTGAGGATCTCGACGCCCGAGGGCAGGTCGATGTCGCGCGCGGTGATCTCGCCGGGGCCGGTGACCACGAGCGGAGCCTCGACCTCGGTGGCATCCGAGTGCATGCGGCAGACGATGCCCTTGAGGTTGAGCACGATGTCCGTGACGTCCTCGGTGACGCCCTTGATCGTCGAGAACTCGTGGGCGACCCCCTCGATGCGGACGGAGGTCACCGCCGCGCCGGCGAGCGAGGCGAGGAGCACGCGCCGCAGCGAGTTGCCGAACGTGTAGCCGAAACCGCGGTCGAGCGGCTCGACCACGAACTGCCCACGGTTGTCCTCGACGGACTCGGCGGTGATTCGGGGGATCTGGAAGTCGAGCATGTGGTCCTAACGTCGTCTCAGTTCGGGGAGCTACAAAGAGGCGCCTGGGGAGAGGGGCGCCGGTGAAAGACGGGGCCTACTTCGAGTAGAGCTCCACGATCAGCTGCTCCTGCACCGGCGCGGCGATCTCCGCGCGCTCGGGCTTGCGGAGCACCTTGGCCGTGAGCTGGTCGTGGTCGGCCTGGAGCCAGGCGGGCACCTGCGCCACCAGCTCGGTGGCGTCGCGGATGACCGTCTCGGCGTCCGACCCGGGCTTGAAGGTGATCACGTCGTTCTCGCGCACCTGGTAGCTCGGGATGTCGACGCGGCGGCCGTTGACCGCCCAGTGACCGTGGCGGATCATCTGGCGCGCCTGGCGCCGCGAGGCGGCGAAGCCGAGGCGCACGAGCACGTTGTCGAAACGGCACTCGAGGATGCGCAGCAGGTTCTCGCCGGTGATGCCGGGCTGGCGCGAGGCCTTCGTGTAGTACGTCCGGAACTGCTTCTCCAGGACGCCGTAGTAGCGCTTGGCCTTCTGCTTCTCGCGCAGCTGGACGCGGTACTCGGACTGCTTCTGCCGGCCGCGGCCGTGCTCGCCGGGCGGATAGGAGCGCCGCTCGACGCCGCACTTGTCGGTCAGGCAGCGCTCGCCCTTGAGGAACAGCTTCTGTCCCTCACGACGGCACTGCTTGCACTGGGGAGATGTATCGCGAGCCATTCGGTGATTCAGACCCTCCGCCGCTTCCTCGGGCGGCAGCCGTTGTGTGCCTGCGGGGTGACGTCCCTCACGCCGGTGACCTCGAGGCCGGCGGCCTGGAGCGAGCGGATCGCGGTCTCGCGGCCCGAGCCCGGGCCCTTCACGAAGACCTCGACCTTCTGCATGCCCTGCTCGATGCCCTTGCGGGCGGCCGCGTCGGCGGTGACCTGGGCGGCGAAGGGAGTCGACTTGCGGGAGCCCTTGAAGCCGGCGCCGCCGGCGGACTCCCAGGCGATCACGTTGCCCTCGCGGTCGGTGAGGGACACGATTGTGTTGTTGAAGCTGGTCTTGATGTGCGCCTGGCCGATGGGGATGTTCTTCTTGACGCGACGGCGGCCGCGCTGGGGACGACGGGGAGCCGGCATTACTTCTTGCCCGCCTTCTTCTTGCCGGCCACCTGCATGCGCTTCGGGCCCTTGCGGGTGCGCGCGTTCGTCTTGGTGTTCTGGCCGCGGACCGGCAGGCCGCGGCGGTGGCGCAGGCCCCGGTAGCAGCCGATCTCCATCAGGCGCTTGACGTTCTGCGAGCGCTCGCGGCGCAGGTCGCCCTCGACGACGTACTCGGTGTCGATGAGGTCGCGCAGCTTGGCGATCTCGTCGTCGGTCAGGTCGCGGACGTAGGTGTCCGGGCTGATGCCGAGCTTGGCGAGCAGCTCGTTGGAGGACGGCCGGCCGATGCCGTAGATGTAGGTCAGGCCGATCTCGACGCGCTTGTTGAGCGGGATGTTGACCCCGGCGATACGAGCCATCCCGCCCCTACCCCTGCCGCTGCTTGTGTCGCGGGTTCTGGCAGATCACAAGCACCCGGCCGTGGCGGCGGATGATCTTGCACTTCTCGCACATCGGCTTGACCGACGGTCGTACCTTCATGATCCCTTTCGGCTGATGATCCAGACGGGGTGGCTCTGGCGGCCGGGGCGGCCACCGCTACCAGATCCCCCGGACGAAACTTTTCGCACAGAGGCCTCGCGGCCCAGCGCGCGACAGCACAGATTAGCAACTACGCCGCGGCGACTCGTGGCTTCGACTCATGCCACGGAGTGAGGATGCGGGGGCCGTCGGCGGTGACGGCGATGGTGAACTCGAAGTGGGCCGCGACGGACCCGTCCTGGGAGTAGATCGCCCAGCCGTCGTCGCCCATGCGGACCGTGTGGCGGCCTGCCGTGGTCATCGGCTCGACGGCGAGGACCATGCCCTCCTCGAGCCGGGTGCCGGTGCCGGGCTGGCCGTAGTTGGCGATCTGGGGCTCCTCGTGCATGCTGCGGCCGATCCCGTGCCCGACCAGCGAGCGCACGATCGAGAAGCCGGCGGCCTCCACGTGCTCCTGGACGGCGTGCCCGAGATCGCCGAGCCGCTTGCCCGGCCGGCACTGCTCGACCGCGAGGAACAGCGACTCCTCCGTGACCTGGAGGAGCTTGGCGGCCACGGGGTCCACCTCGCCCACCGGGAAGGTGCGCGCGGCGTCCGCCACCCAGCCGTCATAGACGACGCCGATGTCGACGCTCAGCACGTCACCGCGCGAGAGCTTGAACTTGCCCGGGATCCCGTGCACGACCATGTCGTTGGGCGATGTGCAGATCGACCCCGGGAACCCCCGGTAGCCCTTGAAGGCCGGCGTGGCCCCCTGCGAGCGGATGAACTTCTCGGCGGCGGCGTCGAGCTCGCGCGTGGTCGCGCCCGGCCGGACCTTGCCCGCCAGGAGATCCATGGTGCGCACGAGGATCTCCCCGGCGCGGGCCATCTTCTCGATCTCCGGCGGGGTCTTCTTGATGATCATCGGTGGTTCAGAGCCGCTCTTCGAGCCGCAGCGTCGCGAGGGTGGCCCGGATGTGGTCGTGAACCTCGGTGGGGCTGCGCGTCCCGTCGAAGCGCCGCAGCAGGCCCTTGTCCTCGTAGTAGTCGATCAACGCCTCGGTCTGCTCATGGTACGTCGCGAGCCGCTTCTGGACCACCTCGGGCATGTCGTCCTTGCGCTGCTTGAGCGGGCGCCCGCAGAGGTCGCACATGTTGTCGACCTTGGGCGGGTCGAAGGTGACGTGCTGGATGTGGCCGTTGGCGCACTGCCGGCGGCCTGACAGCCGCTCGACGACGACGTCGTCGGGCGCGGCCACGTACAGCGCCGCGGTCAGCCGGCGGCCGAGCCCATCGAGCTCCTCGGCCAGCGCGTCGGCCTGCGCGTCGTTGCGCGGGAAGCCGTCCAGCAGGAAGCCGTCGTCGCCCTCGTCCTCGACCTTGCTGAGGATCATCGCGATGACCAGCGGGTCGGGCACGAGCTTGCCCGCGTCCATGTAGGAGGACGCCTCCTTGCCGAGCTCGGTGGCCTGATCCACGTGGTGGCGCAGGAGCTCGCCCGTGGCGATGTACGCCAGGTCGAAGTCCTTGCGCAGCCGCGCGGCCTGCGTGCCTTTGCCCGCCCCTGGCGGGCCCAGCAGAATCAGATTGAGCTCCGACACGAGGCGAGCAGGTTACTTCAGGAAGCCCTCGTAGTTGCGCATCATGAGCTGCGCCTCGAGCTGCTTCATGGTGTCCAGCGCGACACCGATCACGATCAGGATCGACGTCCCGCCGAAGTAGAAGTTGGCGGACGTCCGGTTGACGAGGATGGTCGGCAGGGCGGCCACGGCGGCCAGGTACAGCGCCCCGGGGAACGTCAGCCGGGCCAGGATGCGGTCCAGGAACTCGGCCGTCGGCCGACCGGGTCTCACGCCCGGGATGAACCCGCCGTACTTCTTGAGGTTGTCGGCCTGGTCGACGGGGTTGAACGTCACCGCCGTGTAGAAGTACGTGAACAGGATGATGAACACGGTCTCGCCGACGATGTAGGCCCAGCCGTTGGGGCTGAAGAAGTTCGACAGCCCCTTCGCGCCCGGCACGAGCTCGCCCAGCGTGGGCGGGAAGGCCATGATCGACGCCGCGAAGATGACCGGGATGACGCCCGCCATGTTCACGCGCAGCGGCAGGTAGGTCTGGCCGCCGGAGCTCATGCGCCGCCCGATCACGCGCTTGGCGTACTGGATCGGGATCCGCCGCTGGCCCTCCTGCACGAAGACGATCGCCGCGATCACGCCGAGCGCGAGGAACGGCATCATCACCTTGAAGACCTGGTCGGGGTTCTTCCACCAGGCCTCGATGCCGGCGGGCAGGCGCGAGACGATCGACGCGAAGATCATCAGCGAGATGCCGTTGCCGATGCCGCGCTGGGTGATCAGCTCGCCGAACCACATCAGCAGCACGCAGCCCGCGGTGAGGCAGACGACGATGAGGATCACGCCGCCGGGGGTGAAGTTGTCGATCACCGGTGCGCCCGCGGTGTTGCCCTGCGAGCGGAAGAGGAAGACGTAGCCGATCGCCTGGGCGGCCGCGAGGCCGACGGTCAGGTAGCGCGTGTACTGCGTGATGCGCTGCTGGCCGACCTCGCCCTCCTTCTGGAGCTTCTCCAGCGACGGCGAGACGACCGTCAGCAGCTGAAGGATGATCGAGGCCGTGATGTAGGGCATGATCCCGAGCGCGAAGATCGCGATCCGGGACAGGCCGCCGCCGGTGAACAGGTTCAGGAACCCGAGGATGTTCGAGCCGGCGTAGTTCTTGGAGATCTGCTCGATCGCCTGCGTGTTGACGCCCGGGACCGGGATGTAGGCGCCGAGCCGGTACAGCGCGAGCAGGAACGCCGTGAACGCGAGCTTCTTCCGGATGTCCGCCACCCGGAACGCGTTGAGAATCGTCCCCAGCATGGCCGGACTCCGACCTTACTCGATGACCCGCACGACCCCGCCCGCGGCCTCGATGCGCTCGCGGGCGGTCTTGGAGAACCCGTGCGCCGACACGGTGAGCTTCTTCGTCAGCTCGCCGCGCCCGAGCACCTTGACGGGCACGTCCTTGCGCGTGGCCAGGCCGGCGGCGCGCAGCGCGTCGAGGTCGACCGCCGCGCCGTCGTCGAACTTGCGCTCCAGGTCGGCCAGGTTGACCGGCTGGGTGTGCGTCCGGAACGGCTCGAACGGCATCGACATCTTCTTGTTCGGGCCGCGGAGCTTGCGCATGCGCATATGGAGCGGGTTCTGGCCGCCCTCGAAGCGCGCGCGGCGCTTGGAGCCCGAGCGCGAGCCGTAGCCCTTCTGCCCGCGGCCGGCGGTCTTGCCGGTGCCCGAGCCCTCGCCGCGGCCGACGCGCTTGCGCGGCCGGCGCGAGCCGGGGGCCGGCTTGAGGTTGTGGAGGCCGATCAGCTCTTCGTCGGTCACTTCTCTTCGACCTCCACCAGATGCCGGACCTTGTGGACCATGCCGCGCAGCTGCGGAGAGTCCTCGCGCTCGACGGTCTTGCCGATCCCGCGCAGCCCCAGCGAGCGCAGCGTGTCGCGCTGCTTGCCGTCGGCGCCGTTGGACGACTTCACCTGCTTGATGACCAGGCTCATGCCTCGACCGGCTCCTCGACCGTCTCCGTCGCGCCGTTCTCCCCGCCCAGCCCGAGCACGCGGTCGACCGACAGGCCGCGCAGCGTGGCGACCTCCTCGGGGCGGCGCAGGCCCTGGAGGCCGGCGATCGTCGCCTTCACGAGGTTGATCGGGTTCTGCGTCCCGAGCGACTTGGAGAGGATGTCGTGGATCCCGGCCAGCTCGAGCACCGCCCGCACCCCGCCGCCGGCGATGACGCCGGTACCGGGTGAGGCCGGCTTGAGCAGCACACGGCCGGAGCCGAAGATCCCGGTCGTCTGGTGCGTGATCGTCGAGCCGTGGCGCGGCACGCGGAACAGGTTCTTCTTCGCGCGCTCGACGCCCTTCTGGATCGCCAGCGGGACCTCGTTGGCCTTGCCGTAGCCGACGCCGACGATGCCGTTCTCGTCGCCCACGACGACGAGCGCCGTGAACGAGAAGCGCCGGCCGCCCTTGACCACCTTGGCGACGCGGTTGATCTCGACGACGCGCTCCTGGAGGTCGAGGCCGGTGGAGGATACGGATCGATCGGGGGCTGCCATGAAGTCCTTCGAGGGTAGCGGTCTTAGAAGTTCAGGCCGCCCTCGCGGGCGCCCTCGGCGAGCGCCTTCACGCGGCCGTGGTACTGGTAGCCGCCGCGGTCGAAGACGGCGGACTCGACGCCGGCGGCCTTCGCGCGCTGCGCGAGGAGCTCGCCGGCCTTCTTGGCCTGCTCGAGCGGCTTGAGCGAGCGCAGGTCGGCCTCCGTCCAGTTGACGGCGGCCAGCGTGCGGCCGGTCGAGTCGTCGACGAGCTGGGCGAAGATGCCCCGGTTGGAGCGGAACACCGAGATGCGGGGGCGCTCGGCGCTGCCGCGCACCTTCGCGCGGACGCGGCGGCGGCGCTTGAGGCGCCGGGCGGGTGCGGTGAGGACGGTCATGCGCGCTTGCCCACCTTCCGGGCGACGTACTCGCCCTGGTAGCGGATTCCCTTGCCCTTGTAGGGCTCCGGCGGCCGCTGCTTGCGGATGATGGCGGCGATCTCGCCGACCTGCTGCTTGGAGTTGCCCTTGACGATCACGCGCGTCGGCTGGGGCACCTCGAACTCGATGCCCTCCGGCGCCTTGATCGGCACGGGGTGCGAGTAGCCGAGCGCGAGCTCGAGGTCGCGGCCCTTGAGCTGCGCGCGGTACCCGACGCCCTGGATCTCCAGGGTCTTCGTGAAGCCGGTGGTCACGCCCTCGACCATGTTCGCCACGAGCGAGCGCGTGAGCCCGTGCAGGGCGCGATGCTCGGCGCGGTCGGTGGGGCGCGTCACGAGCAGCTCCTCGCCCTCCTGCTTGACCTCGATGGAGCGGTTCTTGCGCTCGGCCAGGTCGCCGCGCGGGCCGGCGACGCGCACGACCTCGGGCTCGACCGTGACGGTCACGCCGGCGGGGAGGGGGATGGGCTTCTTTCCGATGCGGCTCATGGGGGTGCTACCAGACCTCGGCCACGACCTCGCCGCCGACTCCGGCGCGGCGCGCGTCGTGACCCGTCATCACGCCCTGCGAGGTGGACACGATCGCGGTGCCCATGCCACCCAGGACCTTCGGGATGTGCTTGGCGTCCACGTACGTCCGCTGCCCGGGCCGGGACACCCGGCGCAGGCCGGAGATCACGGACGTGCGGTCGTCAGTGTACTTGAGGCGGATCAGCAGCTTGTCGCCCGCCGAGCCCGGCACGCCGGGGGCCTCGTCGAAGCCCGCGATGTAGCCCTGCTCGACCAGGATCCGCGCCAGGTCGCGCTTGAGGCCGCTGGCCGGGACCTCGACGGTCTCGTGCGCGGCCATGATCCCGTTGCGGATCCGCGTGAGGAAGTCGGCGACTGGATCGGTCATCGACATCTCGTCACCAGCTCGACTTCGTCATGCCGGGGATGAAGCCGTTGTGCGCGAGCTCGCGCAGGCACACGCGGCACAGGCCGAACTTGCGGTAGACCGCCCGCGGCCGGCCGCAGCGGCGGCAGCGCGAGTGGGCCCGCGTCTTGTACTTCGGTGTGCGCGACTGGCGCACGATCTTTGACTTCTTTGCCATGAATCTCCTGTCAGGCCGCTGCTGCGGGCTCCTCCGCGAGGCTTTCGAAGCCGGCGGGTCGGCCCTCGCGCGCGAACGGCATGCCCAGCGCGTCGAGCAGGGCGAACGCCTCGGCGTCGGTCGGGGCGGATGTCGTGATGGTGATGTCGAGCCCGCGCACCTGGTCGATGCTGTCGTAGTCGATCTCGGGGAAGATGATCTGCTCGCGGATGCCCATCGAGTAGTTGCCGCGGCCGTCGAACGAGCGCGGGTTCAGGCCCCGGAAGTCGCGCAGGCGCGGCAGGGCGATCGCGGTCAGGCGGTCGAGGAACTCGTACGCGCGCTCGTCGCGCAGCGTCACCGTGAGGCCGACCGGCATGCCCTCGCGCAGCTTGAACGCCGCGACCGACTTGCGGGCGCGCCGGACGTTCGGGCGCTGGCCGGCGATCGTCGCGAGCTGCTCCTGCGCGGCCTCGAGCATCTTGGAGTCCTGCTTGGCCTCGCCCACGCCCATGTTGAGCGTGACCTTCTGGAGCTTCGGGGCCTGCATCACGGAGCTGTAGCCGAACTTGCGCACCAGCGCGGTCCGGATCTCCTCGTTGTAACGGTCCTTGAGTCGTGCCATATCAGTCGAGCTCCGCGCCGGAGCGCTTGGTGACGCGCATGCGCCGCCCGTCCTCGCCGCGGCGGACGCCGACGCGCGTCGGCTTGTGGTCCTTGGGGTCGACGATCGCCACGTTGGAGACGTGGATCGGCCCCTCCTTCTCGATCACGCCGACCTGCGCGTTCGGGCGCGCGGGGTTCGGACGCTGGTGGCGCTTGACCATGTTCAGGCCGCCGACGTAGACCCGGTCCTTCTTCGGGTCGGTGCGGATGACCCTGCCGGTCTTGCCCTTGTCCTTGCCGGCGATGACCACGACCTCGTCGTCGCGACGGATCCTCATCACAGCACCTCCGGCGCGAGCGAGACGATCTTCATGAACCCGCCGTCGCGCAGCTCGCGGGCCACCGGCCCGAAGATGCGCGTGCCGCGCGGGTTGTTCTGCGCGTCGATGATCACCGCGGCGTTCTCGTCGAAGGCGATGTAGGTGCCGTCGTCGCGCCCGAACTCCTTCTTCGTGCGCACGACGACCGCCTTGACGACCTCGCCCTTCTTGACCGACCCCTGCGGGTTGGCCTGCTTGACCGTCGCGGTGATGATGTCCCCCACGCCCGCGTAGCGGCGGCGCGAGCCGCCCATCACGCGGATGCAGAGGATCTCGCGGGCGCCGGTGTTGTCGGCGACCTTGAGACGGGTCTCGTTCTGGATCACTTCGCACGCTCCAGCACTTCGACCAGCCGCCAGCGCTTGGTGCGCGACATCGGCCGGCACTCCTGGACGCGCACGGTGTCGCCCTCGTGGGCGTCGTTGCGCTCGTCGTGGGCGTGCAGCTTGACCGTGGAGCGCAGGATCTTGTGGTAGCGCTTGTGGCGCTTGACCACGTCGATCCGCACGGTGATCGTCTTCTCGCCCTTCTCGGACACGACGACGCCCTGGCGCGTCTTGGCACGGCCGGGGCCGTGCTCGGGCGCGTGGTCGGGCTCGCGCGGCGGCTCGGCCCTGCGGGCCTCGGCCTTCTTGGTCTTGGCCTTGGCGCGGTAGGCGCGGCGCTGCTTGGCCAGCGCGGCGCGGCGCTCGCGGCGCTCGGCGTCGCGCTCCTCGGGCGTGCGCGGCTTGCGCTTGCCGGCGGCGGCGCGGCGCTCGGCGCGCTTGGCCTCGAGCTTCTCGCGGCGCGTCGGCCCGCTCTTCGGCGCAGCCTTGGGCTTCGCGGGCGCGGCCTCCTCGGCCGCCGCCGGCGCCTCCTCGGCCGGAGCTTCGGCCTCGGTCGCCTCGGGTGCCTCGGCCTCTGGCGTCGCCGCGGCCTCGACCTCTTCAGAGAGGTTGCTCGGCGGGGCGTCCGGCCCCGCCGTCTGATCGGGGGGCCCGGCGTCCGGCCGGTCTACCTGGGGCGTCTCTTCGTTCTTCTCAGCCATTGCCGGCCTCAGCCTTCACCTTCACGTTGGGGTCGACGCCGCGCTGGCGGGCCACGGTGAGGGCCCGCGCGAGGTCGCGCTTGGCGGTGCGCAGACGCGCGGTGTTGTCCAGCTCGCCCGTCGCCGCCTGCATGCGCAGGCCGAACAGGTCGCGGCGCGCGGTCGCGATGTGGTCCACGAGCGCGCCGTCCGTCATGTCGCGCAGGTCGGCGGCGTTCATCACGCGTCCTCCCGCAGCACGAACTTGGTCTTCACGGGCAGCTTGTGGCCGGCCAGGCGCATGGCCTCGCGGGCGAGCGGCTCCGGCACGCCGGACAGCTCGAACATCACGCGGCCGGGCTTGACGACGGCGACCCAGCCCTCCGGGTTGCCCTTGCCCGAGCCCATGCGGGTCTCGGCCGGCTTCTTCGTGTACGGCTTGTCCGGGAACACGTTGATCCAGACCTTGCCGCCACGCTTGATCTTGCGCGTCATGGCGATACGGGCGGCCTCGATCTGGCGGTTCGTCAGCCACCCGGTCTCGAGCGCCTTGAGCCCGTACTCGCCGAACTCCACGCGCTGCTGGCCGCGCGAGAGCCCGGCGCGCCGGCCGCGGTGCTGCTTGCGGAACTTGACTCGCTTCGGGGACAGCATCAGCGACTGATCCCTCCGCTCAGGTCGGGACGCCCGCCGCCGCGGCCACCGCCGCGACCGCCGCCGCCGCCACGGCCGCCGCCGCCACGGCCGCCGCCGCCGCCGCCGCCGCCGCGGCCACCGCGACCGCCGCCCCGGCCGTCGCCGCGCCCGCGGCCGTCACGGCCGCCGCGGCCACGCCGCCGGTCGTCGCCCTGGTCGTCGCCGCGCCCGGGGGGCTCCTCGAGCGACGTGAGGTCCTGGCCGGTGTAGCCGGCGGGCATGATCTCGCCCTTGTTGATCCAGCACTTGACGCCGATGCGGCCGAACGTCGTGCGGGCCTCGTAGAAGCCGTAGTCGATGTCGGCGCGCAGCGTGTGCAGCGGCACGCGGCCGTCCGAGTACTGCTCGGTCCGCGCCATCTCCGCGCCGCCGAGGCGGCCGGAGACCTGGATCTTGCAGCCCTTGGCGCCGGAGCGCATGGCGCTCGTCAGCGACCGCTTCATCGCGCGGCGGAACGCGACGCGGTTCTGGAGCTGCTCGGCGATCGACTGCGCGACGAGCTTGGCGTCCAGCTCCGGGCGCTTGATCTCGAGGATGTTGACCTTGATGGCCTTGCCCGTGAGCTTGTGCAGGTCGCGCCGCAGGGCGTCGACCTCCGAACCGGACTTGCCGATCACGATGCCCGGCCGCGCGGTGTGGATGTTGACCTCCACCTCGGCGGCGTCCTTGCGGATCGTGATGTCCGAGAGGCCGGCGTGCGCGAGCTTGTTCGTGATGTGGTCCCGGATCCGGACGTCCTCGATCAGGAAGTCGGAGAAGCTCTTCTCGGAGAACCAGTTCGACTTCCAGTCGTGGATGTAGCCCACGCGCATGGCCTCGGGATGAACCTTCTGACCCATGGCGCCTCAGTTCTCCTTCGGGGTGAGCGTGATCGTCAGATGCGAGGTGCGCTTGCGGATCCGCGTGGCGCGCCCCATGGCGCGCGGGCGGAAGCGCTTGAGCGTCGGGCCCTCGTCGGCGTGCACGGCGGCGATCCGCAGGTCGTCGCCCACGAGCTCGTGGTTGTGCTCCGCGTTCGCGACGGCCGACTCCAGAAGCTTGAGCCACGGCTTGGCGGCGGCGCGCGGCGTGTAGGCGAGGATCGCGCGCGCCTCGACCACGTCCTTGCCGCGGATGTGGTCGCAGACCAGGCGGGCCTTGCGCGCGGACGTGCGCACGTACTTGGCCTGCGCGCGGACGAGGATCCCCGGCTCCGGGCGGCGCCGGCGGTCGCGCTTGCGCGGCTGCGCGGCGGCGGCGTCCTGGGTCTCCTTGTCGGTCGCGGCGGCCGCGGCCTTCTTCTTCGTGCCCTCGGGCTTGGTGCCCTCGGGGTTCTTGGCCTCCGCGGGCACGCGGCCGCGGCTGCGCTTCGGCTTCGTCTCAGTCGCCTCGGCCGCGTCCTTGTCGACGCCGGTCTCCGCGGCAGCCTGGCCCTCGGCCTCCGGCGCGGCCTTCTTGGCGCGCGTGCGCGACCGCTTCGGCTTGGGCTCCGGCTGGGCCTCGGGCGCCTCGGCCGCGGCCTCCGCCTTGGCGTCCTTGGCGTCCTCGGCCACCGCGGCCTCGTCGACCTTGCCCTTCTGCGGGTCCTGGGGACTGTCCGGCGTCATCGCACCTTGCCCTTGGAGTCGTGCCCGCGGTACGTGCGCGTCGGCGCGAACTCGCCGAGCTTGTGGCCGACCATCGACTCGGACACGAACACGGGCACGTGCTTGCGCCCGTCGTGCACGGCGATGGTGTGACCGACCATCTCGGGGAAGATCGTGGACGTCCGCGACCACGTGCGGATCATCGACTTCGAGTTGGAGGCGTTCATGGACTCGATGCGCTGCATCAGGCGCTCCTCGACCCACGGCCCCTTCTTGGAGGAACGGCTCATCAGCGGCCACCCTTCTTGCCGCGGCGCCGGCCACGGACGATGTAACGGTCGGACTGCTTGCCCTTCTTGCGGGTGCGGTAGCCGATCGTCGGCACGCCCCAGGGCGTCTGCGGATGGTTGCCCAGCGGCGTGGCGCCCTCGCCGCCGCCGTGCGGGTGGTCGACCGGGTTCATGGCCGTGCCGCGCGTCTGCGGGCGCACGCCCATGTGGCGCTTGCGGCCGGCCTTGCCCACCGTGACGTTCTGGTGGTCGGCGTTGCCGACGACGCCGACGGTCGCGCGGCACTCGGCGCGGACCATGCGCATCTCGCCCGAGGGCAGGCGCAGCGTCGCCATGCCGCCCTCCTTGGCCATCAGCTGGATGCCGGCGCCGGCGGAGCGGCCGATCTGGCCGCCGCGGCCGGGCTGGAGCTCGACGTTGTGCACGAGCGTGCCGACCGGCATCAGCGCCAGCGGCATCGCGTTGCCCACCGTGATGTCCGAGCCCGCTCCCGACTGCACGGTCATGCCGACGCGCAGGCGGTTGGGCGCGAGGATGTAGCTCTTCTCGCCGTCGGCGTAGTGCAGCAGCGCGATGTACGAGGACCGGTTCGGGTCGTACTCGATCGCCGCCACCTTGGCCGGCACGCCGTCCTTGCGGTTGCGCTTGAAGTCGATCTTGCGGTACAGGCGCTTGGCCCCGCCGCCGCGGTGGCGGGCGGTCTTGCGCCCGTTGGCGTTGCGGCCGCCGGACTTCTTGAGGCCCTCGACGAGCGTCTTCTCCGGCTCGGTCTTCGTGATCTCCGCGAAGTCGGGGTACGTGACGAAGCGCCGGCCGGGCGAGGTGGGCTTGGGCTTGCGGATCGGCATTAGAGCTCGGCCTCCAGGCCCTGGAAGATCGGGATGCTCTGGCCCGCGCGGACCTGCACGACGGCCTTCTTCCACTCGCGCGTGCGCCCCGACGTGTAGCCGCGCCGCTTGGGCTTGGACGGCACGGACGAGGTGCGCACGTCGACGACGCCGACGTTGAAGAGCTCCTCGATCGCCTGCTTGATCTGCGTCTTGTGCGCGTCCGGGTGCACCCGGAACGTGTACTTGCCGACCGTCGCGAGCGTGTAGGACTTCTCGGAGACGATCGGCTTGATGATCACCTGGCCGGCGTCCATCAGACCGCCACCTCCTTCTTGCGCGCCCGCTCGGTGAGCGAATCGAGCGCGTCGCCGCTGAACACGACCGTGGCGGCGCCGACGATGTCGGCCACGCCGCAGTCGTCGGCGGCGAGCACGGTCACGCCCGCGAGGTTGCGGAACGACTTGAACGCGGGCGCCTCGTCCGGGCCCGAGAGGACCACGAGCACCGAGCCGCCGCGGCGGTCCGAGATCAGCTCGCGGGCCTGCTTGGTCGACGGCGCGTCGAAGCCGCCGGCGTCGAGCCCGAACACCGAGCCGCGCTCGGCGTGGATCGACAGCGCGCAGCGCAGCGCGGCGCGGCGGGCCTTGCGGTTGACCTTGACGGTGTACGAGCGGGGGCTCGGCCCGAAGACCACGCCGCCGCCGGCGAAGTGCGGCGCGCGGATCGAGCCCTGGCGGGCGCGCCCGGTGCCCTTCTGGCGCCACGGCTTGGCGGAGCCGCCGCGCACGAGCGAGCGGTTCCGCGTGGCGTGCGTGCCGCGGCGGCGCGCAGCGAGCTCGGCCACGACGACCTCGTGCACGAGCGGGCCGTTGAACGGCGCGCCGAACACGTCGGCGTCGAGCTCGAGCTTCTTGGTCGAGCCCAGGATCGGCGCGTCAGCCATCGGTGCGCACCTCCACGGTGCCGCCCTTGGGCCCCGGAACGGAGCCGCGGACGAGCATCAGGTTCTTGTCGGGGATCAGCTCGACGATCGTCAGGCCCTTCTGCGTGACGCGCCCGCCGCCCATCTGGCCGGGGCCGCGGATGCCCTTGAACACGCGCGAGGGCGTCGCCGAGGCGCCGATCGAGCCGGGGGCGCGCACGTTATGCGAGCCATGCGACTTCGGGCCGGCGTGGAAGTTGTGGCGCTTGATCGTGCCCTGGAAGCCCTTGCCCTTGGCCTTGCCGGCGATCTTGACGACCTGGCCGACCTCGAAGTCGGAGACCGTCACGGTGTCGCCGACGGTCAGCTCGCCGGCCTCGTCGCGGAACTCGGCGAGGTGGCGCGACGGCGGGGCGCCGGCCTTCTTGAGGTGCCCGAGCTCGCCCTTGGAGAGCGCCTTCTCGCGCACGGAGCCGAACGCGAGCTGGACGGCCTCGTAGCCGTCCGCCTCGGGCGTGCGGATCGCGGTCACCGGGCACGGGCCGGCCTCGAGCACGGTGACGCGCTCGACGCGGCCTTCGTCGGTGAAGCGCTGGGTCATCCCCAGCTTCTTGGCAAGGATGGCGGGCATGGGTCTAGCCGAAGGCGAGTCGGATCTCGATGTCCACGCCGGCGGGCAGGTGGTCGAGCCGCTGGAGCGAGTCGACGGTCTTCGGCGTGGGCTGGTGGATGTCGATCAGGCGCTTGTGCGTGCGGATCTCGAAGTGCTCCTGCGAGTCCTTGTCCTTGAACGGGGACTTGATCACCGCGTACACGTTCTTCTCGGTCGGGAGCGGCACCGGGCCGGACACGGTCGCGCCCGTCCGCGTGGCGGTCTCCACGATCTCCTTGGCCGCCGTCTCGATGGCCGACGAGTCGTAGGCCTTGAGGCGGATGCGGATCTTGTTCTGGGCTACGGCTGCCAATTTCTGTCCGGTGCTTGAGGTGGAATGTGTCCTGGGTGTCTGCGCGCCGCAGGTCTCCCTTGGCGCGCACTGAGGGCGAGTCCCGGGCCGGGACCCGCCCCCTGTGGTCGTATCTGTCGACTTCTCCTCAGCGGGCGGTCAGCCCGCGGAACTACTTGACGACTTCCGTGACGACGCCCGAGCCGACGGTACGCCCGCCCTCTCGGATCGCGAAGCGCAGCCCGGCGTCCATGGCGATGGGCTGGATCAGCTCTACGGTCATCTGCACGTTGTCGCCCGGCATGACCATGTCCGTGCCCTCGGGCAGGTTGGCGACGCCGGTCACGTCAGTCGTGCGGAAGTAGAACTGGGGCCGGTACCCGTTGAAGAACGGGGTGTGGCGGCCGCCCTCCTCCTTCTTGAGGACGTACACCTCGGCCTTGAAGTGGGTGTGCGGGGTGATGGAGCCCGGCTTGCACAGCACCTGTCCGCGCTCGATCTCCTCGCGCTTGATGCCGCGCAGCAGGCAGCCGACGTTGTCGCCGGCCTGGCCCTGGTCGAGGATCTTGCGGAACATCTCGACGCCCGTGACCACGGTGCTCTCGGTCTTGGGGTGGATGCCCACGATCTCGACGGTGTCGCCGGTGTTGACGATGCCCTGCTCGATGCGGCCCGTGGCCACCGTGCCGCGGCCGGTGATCGAGAAGACGTCCTCGACCGGCATCAGGAACGGCTTGTCCAGGTCGCGCTCGGGCTCCGGGATGTAGGTGTCCAGCTGCTCGGCGAGATCGACGATCTTCTGGACGTACTCCTCCTCACCGTCCAGCGCCTTCAGCGCCGAGCCGATGACGAACGGGATGTCGTCCCCGGGGAACTCGTACTCGTTGAGGAGGTCGCGGACCTCGACCTCGACGAGCTCGAGCAGCTCCTCGTCGTCGACCATGTCGGCCTTGTTGAGGAACACGACGATGTACGGCACGCCGACCTGACGGGCGAGCAGGATGTGCTCGCGCGTCTGCGGCATCGGGCCGTCCGCCGCCGACACCACGAGGATCGCGCCGTCCATCTGCGCGGCACCCGTGATCATGTTCTTCACGTAGTCCGCGTGGCCCGGGCAGTCGACGTGGGCGTAGTGGCGGTTGTCGGTCTCGTACTCGACGTGAGAAGTCGCGATCGTGATGCCGCGCGCCTTCTCCTCCGGCGCGTTGTCGATCTCCTCGAACGACCGGGCCTGGCCGCCGTACTTCTCGGACAGGACCTTTGTGATCGCAGCGGTCAGCGTCGTCTTGCCGTGGTCGATGTGACCGATGGTGCCGACGTTGACGTGCGGCTTGTCCCGCTCGAACTTCTCCTTCGCCACTTTCTAATTCCTCTCTAAGTCTCGCTGGAAATCTTGTTGTTAGGGCGAACCCGTTCAGACTACCGCGTTCATGCGGGGACGGGCTCACCCGTGCGCGCCTCGACCACCTTCTCGGCGATGTTCGGCGGCACCTCTTCGTACTTGTCGAACTGCATCGTGTAGGTCGCGCGTCCCTGGCTCATCGACCGCACGTCCGTGGCGTAGCCGAACATCTCGCTGAGCGGCACGTGCGCGGTCACGACCTGGGCGTTGCCCCGCGGCTCCATGCCGTGGACGCGGCCGCGGCGGCGGTTGAGATCGCCGATCACGTCGCCCATGTACTCCTCCGGCGTGACGACCTCGACCGCGAAGACGGGCTCGAGCAGCACCGGCTTGGCGCGCTTGGCCGCCTCCTGGAGCGCGAGCGAGCCCGCGACCTTGAACGCGATCTCCGACGAGTCCGTGTCGTGGTACTTGCCGTCCACCAGGGTGACGCGCACGTCGACCATCGGGAAGCCGGCCTTGACGCCGTTCTCCAGCGCCTCCTCGACGCCCTTCTCCACGGCGGGGATGAACTCGGTCGGGATCGAACCGCCGCGGATCTTGTTGACGAAGTCGAAGCCCTCGCCCGGCGCCGGCTCGATGTCGATGTAGACGATGCCGTACTGGCCCGAGCCGCCGGTCTGGCGCACGAAGCGGCCCTCGATCTTGCTGGCCTCGCCGCGCACGGTCTCGCGGTAGGAGACCTGCGGGCGGCCGACGTTCGCGTCGACCTTGTACTCGCGCAGCATGCGGTCGACGAGGACCTCGAGGTGCAGCTCGCCCATGCCGGAGATCTCGGTCTGGCCGGTCTCCTCGTTGGTGCGCACCTGGAAGGTCGGGTCCTCCTCGGCCAGGCGGCCGAGCGCGACCGACATCTTCTCCTGGTCGGACTTGGTCTTGGGCTCGATGGCGACCGAGATCACGGGCTCGGGGAACTCGATCGTCTCCAGGCGGATCGGCTTGTCGGGCGCGGCCAGCGTGTCGCCGGTCACGACCTGCTTGATGCCGACGGCCGCGGCGATGTCGCCCGCGTAGACCTCCTGCACGTCCTCGCGGTCGTTGGCGTGCATCATCAGGATGCGGCCGATGCGCTCGGTCCGGCCCGTGGTCACGTTGAGCACGCGCGAGCCCGCCTCGAGCTTGCCCGAGTAGACGCGGAAGTACGTGAGCTTGCCGACGTAGGGGTCGGCCATGATCTTGAAGGCGAGCGCCGCGAACGGCTGGTCGTCGGACGCCTCGCGCACGGCCTCGCGGTCCTCCTCCTCTCCCTTGACCGGCTCGTGGCCCTGCACGGGCGGCACGTCCAGCGGGCTGGGCAGGAAGTCGATGACCGCGTCCAGCAGCGGCTGCACGCCCTTGTTCTTGAAGGACGAGCCACACAGCACCGGCGTCATCTTGATCTCGAGCGTGGCCTTGCGGATCGCGGCGACCAGGCGGTCCTTCGGGATCTCCTGCTCCTCGAGGATCATCTCGAGCAGCTCGTCGTCGTAGTGCGAGAGCTCCTCGAGCAGGTGCTCGCGGGCGACCTGCGCCTCGTCGGCCATCTCGGCCGGGATGTCCTCGATGACGACGTCCTTGCCGAGCTCGTCCTTGTAGCTGATCGCCTTCATGTTGATCAGGTCGACGATGCCCTTGAAGTCGGCCTCCGCGCCGATCGGGAGCTGGATCGGCACGGGATGCGCGCCGAGGCGGTCGACCATCGTCTGGACGCCGCGCTCGAAGTCGGCGCCGATCCGGTCCATCTTGTTGATGTAGGCGATGCGCGGGACGTGGTACTTGTCCGCCTGCCGCCAGACGGTCTCGGACTGCGGCTCGACGCCGGCGACGGAGTCGAACAGCGCGATGGCGCCGTCGAGCACGCGCAGCGAGCGCTCGACCTCGACGGTGAAGTCGACGTGGCCGGGCGTGTCGATGATGTTGATCCGGTAGTTCTTCCAGTCGGCCGTCGTGGCCGCCGACGTGATGGTGATGCCGCGCTCCTGCTCCTGCTCCATCCAGTCCATCGTGGCGGCGCCCTCGTGGACCTCGCCCATCTTGTGGGAGCGGCCGGTGTAGTAAAGGATGCGCTCGGTCGTGGTCGTCTTGCCCGCGTCGATGTGGGCCATGATCCCGATGTTCCGGGTCTTCTCGAGGCTGTACTTGCGCGGCATGGAAAGTGTCTTTCGTGGTCAGCGGCTTCTTCGCGTCTTGCCCTGATTTCGAGCAAAAAAACGGGCCCGTCGGGCCCAGGTAGTTCACACAGAGGTCGGCCCGGAGATGTGGGCTATGTCTCTCGGGTCTCCATGCGAAGGTTCCTTCCGGCCCTGTTGAGGCGTGCTGCGGCGACGAACCGTCACCCGACAGCGGCATCTGAGAATAGCATCAGGTTCTTGGCTCGTTACGCGCCTCTTGTGCCCATTGTCGCGGGCGCTCTGCTGCTGATCGTGGCGGAGTTCGTGACCGTCCGCGAGGTGGTCGTGGTGACCGTCGTGCCGCCGGGCGCGAGCGACAGCGGCGGCAGCCTGCACCTGTACGCGCTGGGCGTGCTGGGGCTCGCCATGCTGCCGATGGCGTTCGGCGCGGTGGTGCGCCGCGCGCGGCCGGCGGCGATCGCGCTCGTCGTGCTGGCGCTCGTCGCGGGCGCGATCGTGCTGTTCGTCGACCGGCCGGGGCTCGACGACGCCGGCATCTACGCGCGCACGTACGACGAGGCGCAGGCGCAGCCGGCGGTGGGCTTCTATCTCGAGAGCCTGGGCGCGGCGCTGGCGCTCGTGGGCGGGGTGGCCGCGCTGCTGCTCACGCCCTCCCCGGAGCGCCGGGTAACCCCGCGCGCCCGCTCGCGCACTACCTGACGGAATGCCCGAGACCGACGCCGTCCTCGTCCGCCGCGCCCGCGGCGGCGACCGCGACGCCTTCGCCGCCCTGGTGGAGCGCCACCGGCCGCTGCTGCTGCGCAGCTGCGCGCGGATGGTGGGAGCCGACCGCGCCGCGGACGCCGCCCAGGACGCGGTGCTCACCGCGATGCTCTCGCTCGGCCGCCTCCGCGAGCCCGCCTCCTTCGGACCGTGGCTCGTGGGGATCGGCCTCAACGCCTGCCGAGCGATCCTGCGCGAGCGCCGCGCGATCGTCACAGAACTCCCCAACCTAGAGGGGGGACTGTCCCCCCTTGAGGTTGCGGAGTCTCGTAACACCTCGGCGCTGGTGCGGGCGGCGATCGCGGAGCTGCCGCGCGGGCAGCGCGAGGCCGTGGCGCTGTACTACCTCGCGGGCCTGACCCAGGCCGAGGCGGCGCAGCACCTGGGCATCCCGCCGGGGGCGGTCAAGACCCGGCTGCACAAGGCCCGCGCGCGCCTGCGCGTGCGGCTCAGCCCACTCACGAGGGAGCCCGGAATGGTCCGCATGCAGGTCGTCGACGTCCGCCGTGCCGGCGAGAAGCACATCCTCATGCTCGCGGGCGACGGCCGCGAGCTGAAGATCTGGGTCGGCGCGCCGGAGGCGTCGGCCATCGCGATGCTGCTGGAGGACGTGGAGGTGCCGCGCCCGATGACGGTCCACCTCACCGCGGCGCTGCTGAAGGCGGCCGGCGCGGCCGTGCGCGAGGTGCACGTCAGCCGGCTCGCCGACCACACGTTCTACGGCGAGGTCGTGCTCGCGGAGGGCACCGCCGTCGACGCCCGGCCGAGCGACGCGATCGCGCTCGCGCTCGTCGAGGGCGTGCCGCTGCTCGTCGACCCCGCCGTGCTCGAAGAGGCCGCCAACATCGACCCGGAGTGGGCCGACGAGCACGCCGCCGCCGACGCCTCGACCGAGGACCGGCGCGTCCTCGCCGACGAGGCCCGCGAGCGGATCAGTCGACCGTGAGGACCAGCTTGCCGCGCACGTGGCCCTCCTCGATGCGCGCGTGCGCGTCGGCCGCGCGCTCGAGCGGGAACGTGTCCGCGACGTGCGGGCGCAGCCGCCCCTCCTGCACGAGCGGCGTGATGTGCTCGCCCAGGTCGTAGCCGCTCGGGCGCACGAAGATGTAGCTGACCTCGTGGTGGCCGTTGCGCGGCTCCGGCGGCGGGCGGGCGATCGAGACCAGCCGTCCGCCCGGGCGCAGCTGCGCGAAGGCCTGCTCGCGGGCGTCGCCGCCGAACAGGTCGAAGGCGGCGTCGCTGCCGGAGTCGGCCAGCAGGTCGCGCACGCGCGCGGGTAGGTCCTCGGCCGCGTAGTCCAGCGGCTCGGCTCCCAGCTCGCGCAGGAAGTCGTGGTTGGCCGGGGAGGCGGTGGCGACCACGCGCGCCCCGCGCGCGACCGCGAGCTGGATCGCGACGTGCCCGACCCCGCCGGCGCCGCCGCCGACGAACAGCGACTCGCCGCCGCGCAGCCCGAGCGCCTCCAGCGACTGGTGCGCGGTCAGCGCGACGAGCGGCAGCGCGGCCGCCTCGGCGAACGAGAGCTCCTCCGGCATGTGGGCGAAGAACCCCTCGGGCGCGGTCACGAGCTCGGCGTAGGCGCCGTACTCGAGGTGGTGGCGGCGGATGTAGCCGTAGACCTCGTCGCCGGGCCGGAACCACGTCACGGCCGGGCCGACCTCCTCGACGACGCCCGCGGCGTCCCAGCCGAGGATGACCGGGAAGTGGTACGGCAGCGCGTTCGCCATGTAGCCGCCGCGGATCTTCGTGTCGACCGGGTTCACGCCCGCGGCCTTCACGCGCACCAGCACCCCGTCGGGCGCCACCGGAGGCGCCTCGTGCTCGATGACCTCCAGCTTGCTGCGATCCCCCCACTCGCTCACCGCGACGGCGCGCACAACCGGCAATCTATCCCGTCACCAAGGCCGCAAAACGAGCCTTTGTCCAAACCGCTGGTCAGCGGCGTGCGTATCGGCGTCGCTGCCAAGGACGCAGGGGGTGGGATAGGGCGCCAGCCCAGACCACCCCCGAGGACACCGGCAGCGGCGTCGAGACGCCCGCCGCTACCAGCGGTAATGAGCGAAGGCCTTATTGGCCTGCGCCATGCGGAAGATGTCGTCCCGGCGCTTGTACGCTCCGCCCTGCTGGGACTGCGCGTCGAGCAGCTCGTTGGCGAGCCGCTGGGCCATCGACTTCTCGCGGCGGTTGCGGGCGAACTCGACCAGCCAGCGCACGGCCAGCGTGCGCGCACGGCGGGCGGGCACCTCGACCGGCACCTGGTAGGTCGCGCCGCCGACGCGGCGGGACTTGACCTCGAGCACGGGCGTGAGCGCCTTGATCGAGATCTCCAGCGCCTCGACCGGCTCCTTGCCGGTGCGCTCGGAGAGGATCGCCAGCGCGTCGTAGACGATGCGCTCGGCCTTGGACTTCTTGCCGTCCAGCATCACGCGGTTGATGACCTGCGAGACGAGCTTGGACCGGTAGACGGGATCCGGCTCGATCGGCCGGATCGTGGCGGCGGCGCGGCGGGGCATCGCTTACTTCGCCTTCACGCCGTACTGGGAGCGGGCCTTCTTGCGGTCGGACACGCCGGCCGCGTCGAGCGTCCCGCGGATGACCTTGTAGCGCACGCCCGGCAGGTCCTTGACGCGGCCACCGCGCACGAGGACCACGGAGTGCTCCTGGAGGTTGTGGCCCTCGCCCGGGATGTACGCCGTGACCTCCATCGTGTTCGTCAGCCGCACGCGGGCGACCTTGCGCAGCGCCGAGTTCGGCTTCTTGGGCGTGGTGGTGTACACGCGCGTGCACACGCCACGCCGCTGCGGAGCGGCGACGCGCTTCTTGCGCCCCTTGCCGGACTTCAGGCCCGGGGTCGCGAGCTTCTTGGTCTTCGGGTTCCGGCCCTTGCGGACGAGCTGGGAAGTCGTGGGCATACGGCGCGAAAGGGTAGCAATGAGCTACGCCGTGGCTCCGAGCGCGTCGCCCAGCTCGACGTACGGCTGCGCGGTGGCGTCGGCCACCGGCTGGTAGGTCACCTTGCCCGCCACGACGTTGAAGCCCTTCGCCAGGCCGGGGTTCTCCTCGGCGGCGCGGGCGGGGCCCGCGTCGGCCAGGTGGAGCACGTACGGCAGCGTGGCGTTGGTCAGCGCGTAGGTCGAGGTGATCGGCACGGCGCCGGGCATGTTGGCCACGCAGTAGTGGGTGACGCCGTCGACCTCGTAGGTCGGGTCCGAGTGCGTGGTCGGCCGGCTCGTCTCGAAGCAGCCGCCCTGGTCGATCGAGACGTCGACGAGCACCGCGTTGCGCTTCATCAGCTTGAGCTGCTCGCGGCGCACCACGTACGGCGCCTTGGCGCCGTGGACGAGCACCGCGCCGATGACCAGGTCGGCCTCCGGGAGCTTGCGCTCGATGTCCAGCGTCGAGGCGTAGCAGGTGTCCGCCCGGCCGCCGAACGCGATGTCGAGCTCGCGCAGGCGGTCGATGTTGCGGTCGTAGACGAACACCGACGCCTCCATGCCGAGCGCGATGAACGCCGCGTTCATCCCGACCACGCCGCCGCCGATGATCATCACCGTCGCGGCCGCCACGCCGGGCACGCCGCCGAGCAGGATCCCGCGGCCGCCCAGCGGCTTCTCGAGCATGAACGCGCCCGCCTGCGTGGCGATCTTGCCCGCCACCTCGCTCATCGGCGCGAGCAGCGGCAGCCGGCCGCGCGCGTCCTCGACCGTCTCGTAGGCGACGCACGTCGCGCCCGACTCGACGAGCCCGCGCGTGAGCTGGGGGTCGGGTGCCAGGTGCAGGTAGGTGAACAGCAGGTGGCGCGGCTCGAGCCGGGCGACCTCCTCCGGCTGGGGCTCCTTGACCTTGACGATCATGTCCGCCTCGCCGAACACCGCGTCGGCGTCCGGGAGGATGCGGGCGCCCTGGGAGCGGTAGTCGTCGTCCGAGATCGCCGAGCCGTCGCCCGCGCCCGCCTGCACCACGATCTCGTGATCGTGCTCGACCAGCTCGCGCACGCCGGCGGGGGTCAGCGCGACGCGGTACTCATCGGTCTTGATCTCGGTGGGGACGCCAACGATCACGCGGTTCCTTTCGTCAGTTCGCGCCCGCGCAGGGCAAGCCAGAAGTCGATGCGATCCCGGGCCGAGTCCAGCGAGCGGCCGGTGAGCTCCTCGACCCGCCGGATCCGGTAGCGCAGCGTGTGGCGATGACAGTACAACTGGCGCGCCGCCCGCTCCCACTGGCCGTTGCACTCGATGAAGGCCTCCAGCGAGCGCATCAGCTCGCCGCCGTACGCGCCCTCGCCCTCCTCGATCGGCGCGAGGATCGAGTCGCAGAACAGGCGCAGCGCCTCGTCGTCCTGGAGGGAGAGCAGCAGCTGGAAGGAGCCGAGGTCGCGGTAGGTGGCCAGTCCGGGCGCCGTGCCGTTGCCCTCGGCCAGCCCGCGCGCCTCGAGCGCGCAGCGCGCCTCGTGGAACGCGCGCCGCAGCTCGCCGGGCGGGACCATCCGGCCGGCACCGGCAGCGAGCTCCGAGCCCACCTCCTCGGAAGCGCGGCGGCGAAGGCGCTCGGCGAGCGCGAACAGCTCCTCGTCGTCGCCGCCGCGCGGCGGCGCGAGCAGCACGCAGGAGAACCGGCCCGTGCCGGCCGCCAGCCCGGCGGGCGCCTCGTCGCGCAGCGCGCGGGCGAGCGCGTCCTCGGCGGCGGCCTTGAGCGAGCGCGGCGGCGTGAGCACGAGGACGGCGGCGCGGTCGCGCAGGCCGAACGGCTGGAGCCGGCGCGCGAGCTCGGCGCCGTCGAGCTCCCCGGACACCATCGCGGAGACGACGTCGCCGGCCAGCCGGCGCTCGGTGTCGTCGGCGACGCGGCGGCGCAGCAGCTCCAGCGCCACGACGGTCACGGCCTGGTGGAGCGTCAGCCGGTCGAACTCGGTCAGCGCCCCGCCGTCCTTGGCCGCCACGAGCCAGGCCTGCGGCGCCGGGCCGTCCCCGGCCGGGCCGGTGCCCTGCGGCGTGCGCGGCACGGGCAGCGCCAGCGCCCGGCCCGCCAGCTCGCCGCCGGGCGCGTAGCCGCGGCGGCCGCCGGCGCGGGCGCGCTCGCGCAGCTCCTCGGCCAGCGCGGCGACCGCGTCCTCGTGGAGCGGCGTGCGCGCGGCACGGCGGGCGAGTACCTCGCCGCGCGCGTCGAAGATGATCGCCGGGCCGCCGATCAGCGACGCCAGCGCGCCGGCGACGCCGTCGAGCCCGCGCTCGGACAGCACGATCCGCTCGAGCCGCTCGTGCGCGGACAGCGCGCGCTGGAGCACGGCGTAGTGCTCGTTGACCAGGTGCGTGAACGCCTTCTCGGTGACCGCGATGAACGGGACCTCGTAGGGCACCTCGAAGAGCGGGAAGCCGAGCTCGTCGGCGGCCTCGATCAGGCCCTCGGGTACGGTCGCGTGCGCGAAGCCGGTGCCCAGCCCCAGGCCGGCGAGCCCGTGGCCGGCCAGCCGCGCCAGGTACTCGCGCTGTACCTCGGGCCGGTCGAGCTGGAGGCCGGTGGTGAGCAGCAGCTCGCCGCCCGACAGCCATGGCGTCGGGTCGACGATCTCCGAGATGTGGACCCAGCGGACGGTGTTGTCCAGGCCGGCCTCGCCGGCGAGCAGCCGGACCTCGAGGTCGCGCAGGAGATCGCGGAGGGCGAGCACCGTTTCGTTACAGAACGTCGCAGTTCATACGCCGATTCGTACAACCTACCCCGCCGTCGAGCATCGGCGCAACGCACCGAACGGCGAGGTTAGGCTGCCGCGATGCCGCTCGCCCACGACCGCACCGGCGCAGGCCCGCCGCTGCTGCTCGTGCACGGCATCGGCTCCTGCAAGGAGATGTGGCGGCCGGTCGTTCCCGCGCTGGCCCGCGAGCGCGACGTCGTCGCCCTGGACCTGCCGGGCTTCGGGCAGTCCCCGCGCGGCGCCGCGACCGTCGAGGGGCTGGCGCGCGAGGTGGCCGCGTTCGCCGACGAGCTCGGGCTCGAGGGCTGGCACGTGGCCGGCAACTCGCTGGGCGGCGGCGTGGCGCTCGCGCTCGGCGCGATGGGCCGCGTGCGCTCCGCCTGCGCGCTGTCGCCGATCGGGTTCGCCAACGACCGCGAGGCCGCGTACTCGCGCGCGGTGCTCGCGACGACCCGCGTGCTGTCGCGCGCGGCCGCGCCGGTCGCGGCGACGCTCGCCGGGCCGCGCTGGCTGCGCAGCGCCTCGATGAGTCACATCGCGGCGCGGGCGGGCCGGATACCGGCCGCGGACGCGGCGCTGTGGACGCGCGCGTGCGCCGACGCGACCGGGTTCTGGGACCTGCTGCGCAACGCCCCGAGCTGGGAGGTCGTGCCGCCGTCGTGCCCGACGACGATCGCGTGGGGCGACCGCGACCGGCTCCTGATCTTCTCCCGCCAGGCGCCGCGCGCGCGCCGCGTGCTCCCGGACGCCCGGCACGTCGTGCTGCGCGGCTGCGGCCACGTGCCGACGTGGGACGACCCCGGGCAGGTCGCCCAGGCGATCCTGGAGGCGTCCCGCTAAGCGGGGAGCGCGTTCGCCTCGGCCGCGCGCATCGGCGGCGGCGTGACGAGCGCGGCGACGATGACGAGCACGAAGGCGAAGGCCTGGACCGCGATGCCCACCGTGTCGCTCGGCATCGGGTCGCCGAAGACGATGATGCCGCCGAGGATGCAGGACACGTTGGCGGCGGTGGAGGTGGCGGCGATCACCGGCACGGCCTCGCCGTCCTGGAGGCCGCGGGCGGAGGCGTAGAAGGCCACGACGGAGGCGAGGACCGTCACGGCCAGCCACGGCGAGGTCATGATCGCCAGCGGGCCGTGCAGGCCGGTCAGCGCCTTGATGGCGACGTCGGAGACCCCGAACAGGACGCCGGCGGCGGCGCCGAGCATGATCCCGTGGTGATGGTCGGGGGCGCCCATGCGCGGGCCGGAGATCAGCAGCGCGCCGATCGCGATCATCCCGCCCTCGAACGTGAGCATCCCCACGTGCGAGTAGGACGAGTGCGCGCCGGTCTGGGCGGGCAGCGTCACGACGAGCAGCAGCAGGCCGAGCGCGGTCATGGCCACGCCGATCCACTGGCGCGCGCCGACCTCGAAGCCGAAGAGCCGGTCGGCCAGCACCGCGAGGATCACGACGCCGGTCGAGAGCACGGCCTGGACGACGGACAGGGGGGCGAAGGCGAGCGCGGCCACGTGGAAGAGCCACGCGCCGGTCGCGACGCCCATGCCGATGGCGAACCACTTGGAGGCGTAGAGGGAGACGACGGTGCGCAGCGGGTGCCGGATGTCGACCTTGGGCGCCTCGTTGGCACCGCGGTGCTTGTAGAGGAAGCCGAGCTGCGTGGCGACGGCGCAGGCCAGCGCCAGCAGGATGCCCAGTTCGAAAGTCACGTGTGTTCCAAGACCCAGTCGGAGTGGCCCGGCGCCCATCGCCGGTGCCTTCCTTGTCATCGGACCCCAAGCCCCCCGGCTTGAGTCTCCTCGACGAAGCGGGGCAGCCTAGCGAAGCCCTCTTCGTGGATTCCCCGTCAGGCCCTGCCACATTCCAAAAACGGCGCGGCCCCGCCACCGAGCGGTGGCGGGGCCGCGAAGCCTGGCGGAGCCAGGCGGTTACTTGTTCTCGTCGCCGTCCATGTCGAGGTCGGAGCCGATGTCGTCGAACGAGCCGCCGGAGGTGCCGAAGCCGGCGTTGATCTCGTCCAGCTCCGCGGTGTCGAAGGCCGGGCCGAAGCCCTGGAGGCCCTCGCCGTCCTCGAGGCCGAGCTCGGCGGCGAGGTCGTCGCCCTCGAGCAGGCCGACGTCGTCGATGCCGCGGGGCAGCGGCTCGGCCGGCTCGATCTCGATCGTGCGGTAGCGCTTGAGCCCGGTGGCGGCCGGGATCAGCTTGCCGATGATCACGTTCTCCTTCAGGCCGGCCAGGCGGTCGATCTTGCCCTCCAGGGCCGCGTCGGTGAGGACCTTCGTGGTCTCCTGGAACGAGGCCGCCGACAGGAACGAGTCGGTCGCGAGCGAGGCCTTGGTGATGCCGAGGATGATCTCCTCGTACTGGGCCGGCTCGCCGCCGCTGGACTCCACCTGGTCGTTGATCCGCCGCAGCTCGTGCCGGTCCACGAACTGGCCCGGCAGCAGGTCGGTGTCGCCCTTCTGGTCGATCCGCACCTTCTTGAGCATCTGGCGGCAGATGAGCTCGATGTGCTTGTCGTTGATGTCGACGCCCTGGGACTTGTAGACCTCCTGCACCTCCTTGACGAGGTACACCTCGGTCGCGGTCCGGCCGCGCAGGGCGAGCAGCTCGTGCGGGTACAGCGAGCCCTCGTTGAGCTGCGTCCCCGGCTCGATCTTCTCGCCCTCCACCACGTGCAGGCGCGTGTGGCGCGGGAACGTGTGGCGGTGCTCCTCGCTCGCGTCGTCGGTGATGACGACGGTGCGGGACTTGTCGGTGTCCTCGATCGACACGACACCGCCGACCTCGGCGATCTTCGCCAGGCCCTTCGGCTTGCGCGCCTCGAACAGCTCGACGACGCGCGGCAGGCCGTGCGTGATGTCCGCGCCGGCGACGCCGCCGGTGTGGAACGTCCGCATGGTCAGCTGCGTGCCGGGCTCGCCGATCGACTGCGCGGCGATGATGCCGACCGCGTCGCCGATCATGGCGGCCTTGCCGGTCGCCAGCGAGCGGCCGTAGCAGGCCTGGCACACGCCGGTCGTGGCCTCGCACTTGAGCACCGACCGCACCGGGACCGTGACCTCGCGGTCGTCGCCGAAGGCGTCGACCAGCTCCGCCAGATCCTCGCGGTTGATCTCCGCGCCCGCCTCGAGCAGCGTGCGCCCGCGCTTGGTCGAGACCTCCTTCGCGACCACGCGGCCGACGAGCATGTCGTTGACGTCGCCGGTCTCCTTGTAGAGCGGCGCGTCCAGGTACTCCTCGGTCCCGCAGTCCTCGATCCGGATGATCACGTCCTGCGCGACGTCCACCAGGCGGCGGGTCAGGTAGCCCGAGTCCGCCGTGCGGAGCGCCGTGTCGGCCATGCCCTTGCGGGCGCCGTGCGTGGAGGTGAAGTACTCGATCACGTCGAGGCCCTCCATGAAGTTCGCCTTCACGGGCCGCTCGATGATCTCGCCCTTCGGGTTGGCCATGAGGCCGCGCATGCCGGCCAGCTGGCGGATCTGCTTGAACGATCCGCGGGCGCCGGAGTTGGCCATCATGAAGATCGAGTTGAGCTGATCGGCTCCCTCGATGTTGTGGATCATCGCCTCGGCGACCTCCTCGGTCGCCTCGTTCCACTTGTCCGTGACGGCGAGGTGGCGCTCCTCCTGCGTGATCAGGCCCTCCTCGTACTGGTCCTGGATCGCGCGGACGTCCTTCTCGTACTTCGAGAGGATCTCGTCCTTGGTCGGCGGCACGAGGACGTCGTTCTTGGAGATCGTCACGCCCGCCTGCGTGGCGTAGTGGAAGCCCAGGTCCTTGAAGGCGTCGAGCACCAGCGCGATGGCCGGGGCGCCGTAGGTCTGGATCAGCTCGTCCACGAAGCCGGTGACGTCGCGCTTCTTGAGCGTCTTGTTGATGAAGCGGTAGGTCGAGCGGTCGAACTGCTCGCCCAGCGCCTCCTCGAGCGCCCGCTCGATCCGGTCGTTGAAGATGATCCGCCCGACCGTGGTCAGGACGTGGCCGCCCTCACGGCCCGGCGCGCGGAACTCCGCCAGGTCGTGCAGCTTGACCATGCCGTGCTCGTAGGAGAGCTCGGCCTCCTGCGCCGTGCGGAACACGTGCGGCTTGGTCTTCTCGCGGTCGAGCTTCTCGAGCTCCGGCTCCTCGGGCCCGTACGTGAGGTAGTACGTGCCGAGCACCATGTCCTGGGTCGGGGTCGCCAGCGGCGAGCCGTGGGCCGGGGACAGGATGTTGTTGGAGGAGAGCATGAGGACCCGCGCCTCGGCCTGCGCCTCGGCGGACAGCGGCAGGTGGACCGCCATCTGGTCGCCGTCGAAGTCCGCGTTGAACGCGTGGCAGACCAGCGGGTGGACCTGGATCGCCTTGCCCTCGACCAGCACCGGCTCGAACGCCTGGATGCCCAGGCGGTGCAGCGTCGGCGCGCGGTTGAGCAGCACGGGGTGCTCGTGGATGACCTCCTCGAGCACGTCCCAGACCTCGGGGATCATCGAGTCGACCATCTTCTTGGCCGCCTTGATGTTCTGGACCGCCTTGCGCTCGACGAGCCGGGCCATGATGAACGGCTTGAACAGCTCGAGCGCCATCAGCTTCGGCAGGCCGCACTGGTGCAGGCGCAGCGACGGGCCGGCCACGATGACCGAGCGGCCCGAGTAGTCGACGCGCTTGCCGAGCAGGTTCTGGCGGAAGCGCCCCTGCTTGCCCTTGAGCATGTCGGAGAGCGACTTCAGCGGCCGGTTGCCGGGGCCGTTGACCGCGCGGCCGCGGCGGCCGTTGTCGAAGAGCGCGTCGACGGCCTCCTGCAGCATCCGCTTCTCGTTGCGGATGATGATGTCCGGCGCGCGCAGCTCGATCAGCCGCTTGAGGCGGTTGTTGCGGTTGATAACGCGACGGTAGAGGTCGTTGAGGTCCGAGGTCGCGAAGCGGCCGCCGTCGAGCGGCACGAGCGGGCGCAGATCCGGCGGGATCACCGGGACCTGCGTCAGGATCATCCACTCGGGCTTGTTGCCGGACTGCAGGAAGGCCTCGATGATCTTGAGGCGCTTCATCAGCTTCTTCGGCTTCAGCTCCGAGGTCGTGACCGCGATCTCGTCGCGGATCTCGACCGCGATCTTCTCGAGGTCGAGCTCGGTCAGGATCCGGCGGATCGCCTCGGCGCCGATCATGGCCGTGAAGCTATCCTCGCCGTACTCGTCCTGGGCGCGCAGATACTCCTCCTCCGAGAGGAGCTGACGCTCCTTCAGCGGCGTGAGGCCGGGCTCGATGACGACGTAGGACTCGAAGTAGAGGATGCGCTCGAGGTCCTTCAGGGTCATGTCGAGCAGGAGACCGATCCGGCTCGGCAGCGACTTCAGGAACCAGATGTGCGCGACCGGCGCCGCGAGCTCGATATGGCCCATGCGGTCGCGCCGGACGCGCGCGAGCGTGACCTCGACGCCGCACTTCTCGCAGATCACGCCCTTGTACTTCATGCGCTTGTACTTGCCGCACAAGCACTCGTAGTCCTTGATCGGCCCGAAGATGCGCGCGCAGAACAACCCGTCGCGCTCGGGCTTGAAGGTGCGGTAGTTGATGGTCTCCGGCTTCTTGATCTCGCCGTAGGACCAGGACAGAATCTTCTCCGGGCTCGCGATCGAGATCTTGATCTGATCGAAGCTCTGCGGCTGCGCCGTCTGGTTGAAGAGATTCATGACCTCTTGATTCATCGCCGTCTCCTTGGAGGGAGCGAAACGCGCCGCCCTCGCCGAATGATCACAGCGCCGTCACCGGGCGCCTTCTAAAATCTCGCTCTGTCATTCCGGGGCCGCGAAGCGGAGCCCGGAACCCACGACCGGATGCGGCGGGGGGGGTCGCGGGGC
>Ga0081539_10001786_pt1 | contig 34126 bp, 32 predicted proteins | sample TabmetS4T2R2_FD_71023 | JGI IMG/M metagenome (GOLD analysis project Ga0081539, IMG submission 71023) | Tabebuia heterophylla rhizosphere microbial communities from the University of Puerto Rico - S4T2R2 | ecosystem: Host-associated > Plants > Roots > Rhizosphere ... | reverse complement strand
TTTTCCCGCGCGGCCCGGTGAAATTGTTGGGTAACCTCCCTTACTACATTTCGACTGAGCTTCTCCTTCGTTTTTTGGAAAAGCCAACGCCTATCACTTTGGCCGTCTTGATGTTACAGAACGAGGTCGCGCGTCGTCTTTCCGCTATCCCGCGTTCCAAAGATTACGGAATTCTCGGTCTTGTCTTGCAATCACGGTACCAGGTTGAGTTCTTGCGCAGCATTCCGGCGAGCGTTTTTTTGCCGCGCCCTGAGGTCGATTCCGCGCTCGTTAGGCTAAGACCGCGTGCCCCCGGCGAATTGCCACCCTACGACCGCGAGCTCTTTCTCGCCCTCGCCCGTCGCGGCTTCTCGCAGCGACGCAAACAAGTCGGAAAATTACTTCGCGAAATGGTTTCCGATTGGCCCGAGGCGGCAAGGCAAATTGGAGCGAAGCAGACGGCACGGGCGGAAGAGTTGTCCCTCGGGCAATGGATCGGCCTAACGAACCTGCTTCGCCCGCCGAGCGTGATCGAGAGCGGGAACGACCCGGCGGAAACCTTCGCGGTCGTGGACGAAAAGGATCGGGTGGTTGGGGCGGCCCCACGGCGGCAAGTGCATGGGAATAACTTGCGCCATCGCGCCGTTCACATCTTCCTTTTCAACTGCGCCGGCGAGCTGCTCCTGCAAAAGCGTTCCCAGTCGAAAGACCAGCATCCGGGTCTCTGGGACTCGAGCGCAGCAGGCCATGTCGGAGCGGGAGAGGCGTACGAGGCGAGCGCTTCGCGCGAGCTGGAAGAGGAGCTGGGCGTGACCGCGCGGTTGGAACGGATGGCGAAGATTCCGGCCTCGGCGCAGACCGGACAGGAGTTCATCTGGCTCTATCGCGCCGAGCACGAAGGGCCATTTGCACCTGCGCGGGGCGAAATTGAAACCGTACAATTTTTCCCGCGCGAAGTGATCGCACGCTGGCTCGACGAACGGCCGGCCGACTTCGCTCCCGGGTTCGTCGCCTGCTGGCGCTGCCTGGTGAAGAATCTGCCGAACGAAACAATCAGCGCCTAACGACCGGGCCGGACCTTTTTTTTGTCGCGGCTTTTTTCGCCGCCGCTTTTTTGTTCCCGGTAGTGAGGGTGGTGCGGGGTGGGAGATCGCCCATCACTTCCCGGCGGTATTTCCGCGCCGCCTTGCGGGCTGGTTCTTTCCCGCCGTATACGGCGTCGCTAAACATCCGGGTGCCGGAGGTCGAACCGCGGACGAAATGCACCTGGAAACCGTGGGTCTGCTTCTTGGCGCGAGGCTTGGTGTCGATGCGTTTGATGTTTTGTTCGGAGTCGGGATTGGATCGTTTCCTCATAATCGTTATGGCCTAACGAGCGCAGCGTACAGGCAACTTTTCTCTTATGCAAACGGACGTTGCAGGAAAATCAAAATTTTTCCCCGGACCCAACCTGCTCGAGCGGCGGCAAATTCCACCCTCCCATTTTCTCCCAATAAATCCTCCGCGGGAGCAGGACGTAGCAGGGATGGCGCTCCGCCCGCAACCATTGAATCAGCCGCACCAGTTCCCCCTCCGCCATCGTCGTGCAACCGGAGGTGGGGCGCTGCGCTCCGCGGCGAATGTGAAAGAAGATCGCGCTTCCCTCGTTAGGCAACGGCGGGTCGGAATTGTGCCGGATCTCGACCAGCCAGCGGTAGGCGTCGTCGTTATGCCGCATTTTCTGTTTCTGGAACCACGGCGGCGGATGCTGTGGATCGTCGATCGTGACAAAACGGTTGTAGTCCGGACGAGTGGGATCGTCGATCCAGGCATCCGCGGTCGTGACCTGGTGAAACGGAAAGTCGGCGCCCGCAGGGAGGGTCGCATCGTAGGTGTAAATCTTCCCGATTCGAAAGACCCCGGCAGGGGCGCGGCCGTCCCGCTCTTTCTTGTGCAGTCCGTCCTCCTGCTCACCGGCGAGGCCCCGGCCCCAGGCGAGTCCGTTCTTGCCAAAAAGAACCGGCGCCGGCCCGCTGACCGCGCGCCACGGACCCTTTCCGGAACGCTCGAACCGGCAAAGCGTCCCGCGCATCGAATCCCAATCCGGCGCGATTGCGACGATGAGTTGTTCGCAATCATCCGGCAACCCCGCGGCATGCACACTGCTGGCGAGGAGGAGGAGGCATGCTGGAACAAACCCTCGAAGAGCCGGCGACATCGGCCAATGTACACCGCCCGGGCGAGCGTCCAGCGCGGTCGGGAATGCGCTGGGGCCACCTGATTGCGCCTCTCGCTTTGCTCGTCGTCGCGCTCGCGACTTATGCCCCGGCCTTGCGCAATGGATTTGTCTGGGACGATCACGCTCTCATTCTACGCGATCCTCTCATCCGCACCTGGCGGCTGGTCGGCGAAAGCTTCGGCCACTTCCTTTTCACCGATGCCGCCGCCTCGGATTTTTATCGGCCCCTGCAACGGCTCAGTTACACGCTCGACTACGCGGCCTTCTTTCTTTCACCAGCCGGCTATCACCTCGTCAACATCCTCTGGCACGCTCTGGCGGGGATCGCGTTCTTCTTTTTCGCGAGGGAATTTCTCGCCGGGCTCGCGATCGTGCGAGAGCGGCGGAGCGGGATCGCTTTTTTCGCGGCGCTCATTTGGCTCGTTCACCCGGTGCAAAGCTCGGCGGTGGTTTACATCTCGGGCCGGGCGGACCCGCTTTCGGCGGTCTTCGGCTTCGTCGGGCTGTATCTGTTATTGCGAATGGTGCGAGCCAGCGGCTATTGGAGATGGGCGTTCGGTTTCGGGGCCGGCCTTTGTCTTCTCGGCAGCGCGCTGAGCAAAGAGAGCGGGCTGATTTTTCTCCTCGTTAGTCTGGTCCTCGGCTGGGTCCTGCGGCGCCGGGAGGCATTGGTGGGCACACTTGGAATCGGCGCCGCTGTGATCGTGGCTTATCTCAGCCTGCGTCTCGCGGCAGAGCATGTTTCTCCACCGGCCGGCCCTGCTGTTCCGTGGTTGACCCGCCCGATCCTGGGCGCGCGTGCGGTGGCCGAATATGGCGGTCTTTTGATTTTTCCCTTGCGGCTGCACATGGAGCGCGATGTGGCAAGCCATCCCGGCGGGTTCTCGCGCGCGAGCATCGATGGAGCAGCCTGGCGCGAATTGCAAACCTTGCTCGGCGTGATGCTGGCGTTTTGCGCGCTCTATGCGCTCTGGAAAGTGCGACGCCGCCCGCAAATTTTTCTTCCGCTCCTCCTGGCGATAATCTGTTATCTGCCGATCAGCGGAGTCATCCCGCTCAATGCCAGCGTAGCCGAGCACTGGCTTTATCTCCCGAGTGCGTTTCTCTTTCTCGCCGCGGTCGTCGCGCTCGAATCGTTAGGCCAGAGGAAAATAATGATGGTTTGCCTGACGATCTGGCTGCTCCTCCTTCCCGTCCGCAGCTTTGCCCGCTGCTTCGATTGGAAGGACGAGCGGACTTTTCTCACTCGCACGATCGCGGCCGGGGGAGACTCGGCACGCATCCTCGTTAACCTCGCCAACCTCGAAACCGGCGAAGGTCATCTCGAGGCGGCCGGCAAACTTCTGGAGCGCGCGTTGGAGAAGGAACCTGGCAACCCGCTGGCCCGGCTCAACCTTGCGACCGTAAAGATGAAAGCGCGCGACTTCGCCGGCGCGCGGAAGTTGCTGAAAGAAATTGACCATCCAGTCGAACTGCGGGCCATGGCGACAGAGAATCTCGCAGTCCTGGAAAATCGCGAAAGTGGCGTGGTGAATCTGATGCAGTTGCGGCTGGCCGCGCATCTCGGCCCGCCGAACTGGTCGATCGAACAGCATTACATTCGCGCCCTGGCCGAGAACGGTTTTTTGCAGCGGGCGATTGCCGAATTAAGAACCTGTCTGGCCCTCGCGCCTTATCGTTCCGAGAGCTGGCTGATGATGAGCGAGCTGTTGCGGAAGGACCGGCCTAACGAAGCCGCGCTCGCCTTTAACGAAGCCGAGGCGACCGATCTCCACTTGCGGGACCGGCTTGCGCTTGCTTCCGCCCGCGGTCGTTAGGATAAGCTTCTCCGCTCGACCGCGGCGGTGTCGGCCGGGAGATACTTCATCCCGCTGAGCCAGATGATGCCGGAGAGGAACATAATCCCGGTGACAAACAGGAAGGCGATTCGGATGTTGGAATGCCCGCCGACGAAACCAATCGAGGGAAAGGCGAGCAGATCACCCAGAACATGGATGACGAAAATATTGAGGGCGAAAGCCATCGCGCGAACTGAGGGATCCGAGACGTTCGCGATCGCCGTATTGGACGGTCCGGTATTGAGAAAGAGGCAAAAGATCGCGATAAACATCGCAATCCAGGCCGAGGGAAACGGCAGGTAGAGAGCAGCCACAAAAATCGGGCAGGCCAGGATCATTCCGCCGCCAGAGACGAGAAAATCGGCCGCGGGAAATCTCGGCCGCAACTTATCCGCCAGCCAGCCGCCGATCAGGGTTGAAGCCAAACCAGCCACCACCACGACAAGACCGAAGATAGTCTTCGCGCTTGCCGCGGGTTGATCGCGAAAGCGCAAATATTCCGCAATCCAAAAGCCGAGCCCGGCGACGGCGAAAGTCATCGCCGCCTGGGCCAAGGTGTTGAAGGCAAAAGAGCGAATCCGGAAAATGGCGAGATAATCGCGTACACCTTTGCGACTGGCGGCTTGCATTTTTTCAGGCGTTCGCTCGGAGTCCCGGCGAAAAAAGCAAAGCAGGGCGAGGACCAAGCCCGGCGGGACGACCAAATAGAAGGCCCAGCGCCAGCCGTAGTGGGCGCCGATCTGTCCTCCCAGCACGTAGCCGAGGGCGCTCCCCACGGGGATGGCGGCACAAAAAGCGGCCAGGATCCGGCCCCGTCTTTCGATCGGAAAAAGATCGGCCAGAATCGTTGGAGCCGCCGGCCCGTAACCGCCTTCACCGACGCCGACGAGAATCCGAGTCCCGATCAGAATGGCGAAGCTCCCGGCTAACCCGGTGGCGCCGCTCGCCAGACTCCAAAGGGCGACGGCGCAGCCGACGATGAGCCAGCGCGAAAAGCGGTCCGCCAGCCAGCCGAGCAGCGGCGCGGCTACCATGTAGGTAACCAAAAAGGCATCGCCGAGCAGACCGGTGGCGGTCATGGCATTGGGATCGTTAGGCGCGAAGAAGGTAGCCCGAATTTCCGGTTCGAGGGCGGCGAGCACCTGGCGATCGATATAGTTGAAAAGATTAATCCCGAGGAGCAGGACCAAAGCGCTCCACGCGCCGCGCCTGATTTTCGATTGGTCGCTCATGGATTTGCCGATTGCAGTAGCCGAGGGGCCAATTGTAAATCATAAACCCATGCCGCCCATCTCCGCTGCCGAGCGTCTTCTGCGTTGCTTCGCGATGCCGCTGCTCCGTCTCGTTTATCGGGTAGAAGCGGTCGGCGTCGAGCGGCTCCCACGGGGCGGCTTTCTCCTTTTGCCCAACCACATCACCTGGGTGGACGCGATCGTTCTGCTTCTCGCCTCGCCCCGGCCGATTCGATTCGTGATTGCGGAAGAATTTTATCGCAATCGCTGGCTCCATTGGGTGCTCCACATTGCTCGCTCTATCCCAATAACCCCGCGCAAGGCCAAGGACGCAATGCGACTGGCGGCGGAAATGATCCGCAACGGCGAGATCGTCTGCATTTTTCCCGAGGGAGAATTGACCCGCTCCGGCGTGCTTGGCGGTTTGCATCGCGGATATGAGTTGATCGCGCATCGGGCCGAAGCGCCGGCCGTTCCGGTCTGGTTGGACCAGCTCTGGGGCTCGGTCTTTTCCTTCGAGGGAGGAAAATTTTTTCGGAAATGGCCGAGGAAAATTCCCTATCCGGTCACGGTGGAATTTGGGGAGCCGCTTTCGCCTAACGAGGCCGATACTGGGACGGTGCGGGAGCAGCTGCTGCTCCTCGCCGAGCGCTGTTTCAACCGCCGGCCGGCCCTCAGCCAGTCGTTAGGCGCGGCCGCCCTTGTCGGCCTGGCGCGGCGCCCATTTCGCACCGCAGTGATCGACGGGATGGACGGCTCGTCACTCAGCCGGGGGAGGCTGCTCGGGGCCGCAGCCGCCTTGAGCCGCTATCTGCGGCGCACCTCTCCGGAGGAACGAATCGGGATCGTTCTGCCGGCGAGCAAGGGGGCGGTCGTGGCCAATCTCGCCGTGGTTCTCGCGGGCAAGGTGCCGGTGGGTTTGAACTTCACCAGCGGGCGCAACGCCCTCGAGCGCGCGAATGAAATCGCCGGCCTAACGACCACGATATCGGCCCGTTCCTTCGCTCAGCGTTTCCCCGATTTTCCCTGGCCGGAAAAAGTAATCCATCTCGACGAGCTGCTCCCGGGGATGAAGAGACAGATTTTTCTCTGGTGGCTGGCGGCAATTCTTTTCCCGGCGCGACTGCTGCGGCGTTTGCTCGAGGTGCCGAAGTTTGGTGACGAGGCCGAGGCGGTGCTGCTTTTTACCAGCGGCAGCTCGGGTGATCCAAAAGGGGTTGTCCTGAGCCATCGCAATCTCATCGGCAACGTCGCCCAGTTTCGCGTCATCATCGCCGCCACCCGCAGCGATTTGCTACTCGCCTCGCTTCCATTTTTTCACAGTTTCGGTTGCACCGTGACGCTCTGGTTTCCCCTCATCGAAGGAGTCCGCATCGTGACCTTTCCGAATCCACTCGAAGCCGGCAAATGCGCCGAGTTGATCGAACGCTACCGGATCACGGTGATGCTGGCCGCGCCGACTTTTCTTCGGGGTTATCTGCGGAAGGCGGAACGGGAGCAGCTGACGAGTCTTCGCCTAACGATCACCGGGGCGGAGAAACTGCCGCAGGCGCTCGCCCAATCTTTTGAGCAACGCTTCGCCAAGCCAATCTATGAAGGTTACGGCCTGACCGAGACCTCGCCTGTCGTGAGCGTCAATCTGCCCGAGCCGGCGCCGTCGCGACCCGGAAGCGAGGTGCAACCGTCGAGTCGTGCCGGCTCGGTCGGCAAACTGGTGCCCGGTCTGGCGGCGCAGATTCGCGATCCGGAAACGGGCCGGAAACTTTCCCTGCATGACTGCGGCATGCTCTGGCTGCGCGGGCCAAACATTTTCGAAGGCTATCTGGGCGACCCCGTTCGGACCGAGGAGGTCTTGCAGGGCGGGTGGCTGAGGACGGGCGATCTCGGGCGCTTCGATGAAGATGGTTTTCTCTTTATTGAAGGGCGGCTCTCACGCTTTTCCAAGATTGGGGGGGAGATGGTGCCGCACGAAACCGTTGAGCACCAGATCCAGGACACGCTCGGCTTGCCTCACGAAGGTGAACGGAGCATCGCCGTGACCTCGGTGGTCGATCGGCAAAAAGGAGAAGCCCTCGTCCTGCTCAGCACGATTGAGATCGATCAGACCCGGTTACGCGCGCAGTTGCATGCTGCGGGAGTTCCCAATTTGTGGATCCCCAAAACTATCCTGCGTCTCGAGCAAATTCCCGTTCTGGCGACCGGCAAACTCGATCTGCGTCGTTGCAGCGACGTCGCCGCCGCCGCTCTCGCGGGGACCGCCGATCCCGGCAAAGCCGACCCCGCCGCCTAACGAGAAGTAACCGGTGTTTTCTGGCAGTTTCCCGGCGCACGACCGCCGCACTCCTCGACGCCCGATTCGGCTCTTTGGCTCATGGCCGACGATGATCGAGGCTCACCCACCGCTTCTTCCGCGCGCTTTCCCCAATGGCGTGGAGGATGCGTTGATTCGTCAGTCCATCCGAGAAATCCGGCGCGACTTGCCGGCCGGTGGCGACGCCTCTGACGAAATCCGCCACGGTGTGAACGAAGCTGTGCTCGTAGCCAAGGAGATGTCCCGCCGGCCACCAGCGCTTAAGATAGGGATGAACCGGTTCGGTGACCAAAATCTCGCGGAACCCGCGGCGCCCGACCGGATCCTCGGCCCGGTAAAAAAGAAGACGATTCATTTTTTCGAGGTCGAAGACTAACGATCCGCCGCTCCCGTTGATCTCGATTGTCAGGGCGTTCTTTCGCCCGTGGGCAAAACGAGTCGCTTCCAGGTTCGCGAGCGCGCCATTTCTAAATCGTCCGATGACGGCGACCGCGTCGTCTACCGTGACCCGGCCGCGACGTGCCGGTCGGCCCGGGAGCGGGCGTTGTTTCACAAATGTCTCGCTCAGGGCAGAGACTGCCCGAAATTCGCCGACGAGATAGCGCCCGAGATCGATTATGTGAGAGCCGACGTCGCCTAACGAACCCCAACCGGCCGCATCCGCCCGCAGGCGCCAGACGAGCGGGAAAGCGGGGTCCGCGATCCAATCCTGCGCATAACGTGCGCGGTAATGAAAAATTCGGTCGCCCAGTTCGCCCCGCACGATCATTTCGCGGGCGAGGGCGAGGGCGGGGACACGGCGATAATTGTGGCAAACCAGGTTGACCACCCCCGCGCGCCGGACTGCCTCGGTCATTCGCTGGGCCTCGGCGAGATCGCGCGCCAGTGGCTTCTCGCACAGGATCGCTTTTCCTGCGGCGGCGGCGGCGATCGCAATCTCCGCATGAGTGTCGTTAGGCGTGCTGATGTCGATGATGTCGATCTCCGGATCATCGATCAGGCGACGCCAGTCGCCGGTTCTCTTTTCCCAACCGAACTTTTCCGCCGCCGCCTTCAAGGCGCGCGGATTGCGCCCACACAGCGTGCGCATTTGGATCTCGGCGGGAAGATCGAAGAAACGCGGCGCCTGGCGCCAGGCGTTCGAGTGCGCCCGACCCATAAAGCCGTAACCGATCAGGCCAACCCGGAGGATGCGACGTGCTCTCATGGCGCGCGCGAACCGCTCAGGCACCAAAAACCCGGAGAAACGCCACTTCGATGGCGAGCGCTTCCTGGACATTGCGACGGAGATGATCGCGCAATTCCTCCAACCGGCGGACGCGCCGGAGAATTTCCGAAGTCGTTAGGCGCACGGCCAGCGCTTCGGTGCTGCTGCTCGCCGCCGGTAGCTCACGCTCGGCAAGGCCGGTGCTGGCGCGAAGAACGTCGGCCCACCAGAGAAATAGCGTCTCCACCAGTTGGGCCCGTTCGTGCAGGTAACGGCTTTCGCTCAGGGCCTTGTAATGGTCTTCCCGGCCATCGAGCCATTCGCCATCGGTCGTGTTCCTGTAGCGCGCTTCCTCGCGCTTCTGCGCGGCCGCGCTCTCTTCCTGGATACTCTGCCGGATTTGGCCGAGCAATTGTTGAAACCCCTGCGCCAGCCGGTACGCCTCCGGCACGCTCAGGGCCAACGGGTCGAGCCGGTTAAGCAACTCGACCAGAACGGACTGTTCCATCGTCAGAGTCGAGTCGTTAGGCGGCGCGAGCCGGATCTCGAGGCAGCGCGAGCGGACCGTCTCCGGCAAGGCCTCACGATTCGCGCTCAGCAGGAGAAGAAGCGAATTGTTAGGCGGCTCTTCCAGGGTCTTGAGGAAGGCATTCGCCGCCGGGAGCGTCATGCGGTCGGCTTCGGCAATGATCGCGACCTTTCGCCGCCCCTTTGCGGCCCGCATTTGTAGGGCGTGTTCCAGCTCGCGCAGTCGGTCGATTTTGATCTGGCGTAACTTCGATTCCGGCTCGGTCAGATAAATGTCGGGCGCGTTGCCGGCGAAGACTTCGTCCGCTCGCGCCCCGTTGACCAATTGCGCGATCTCGGCGGCGAGCTGGCGCTTTCCACTCCCGCGCGCTCCGGCTATCAGGTAAGCATGAGCGAGCCGGCGGCGTTGCTGGGCGCCGCGCAGGTAATCAAGTGCGGCCTTCGGAGTAAACGCCACGGCTCAGGATCGGTGACGGCGCTTCGGCCCGGCTGCGAGGTGGGCGAGCTCGGCGAAACGGATGGAGATGATCTCCCAGATTTCGTTTTCCATTTCCTCAATCGAGTGGCGGGCATCAATGACCTGAATCCGATACGGTTCGCGCGCGGCCAGTTCGCGATAGGCCGCGCAAACTTCGCGGTAAAACTTCAGCGGCTCCTGTTCCATCCGGTCGATCCCCGCGCTTGGCCGGACCCGGCGCAACATGCGGGAGCGGGCCGTCTCGGCATCGATGTCGAGAAGAAAAGTGAGGTCGGGCGAGCAACTGCCGATCGCGAAGAAATTGAGCTGGCCGACCATTTCCTGGTCGAGCCGGCGAGCGACGCCCTGGTAAACGGTGGTTGAATCGGCGAACCGGTCGGAGAGCACGACCGTGCCGCGATCGAGGGCCGGCTGGATGACTTGCCTAACGAGCTGGCTGCGGCTCGCCTCGAAAAGGAGGAGTTCGGTTTCCGGGGTCATGGCCACGCTTTCCGGATCGAACTGCAAAAGGGTGCGAATTTTTTCGCCAATCGGCGTTCCGCCAGGCTCGCGCGTGACGAGCAAAGGAACCCCGGCTTTGTACAGACGCTCAGCGAGCAGGGTCACCTGGGTGGATTTTCCGCAACCCTCTGATCCTTCGAAAGTGATGAACGGCAGGCGCGGCATGGAGTGCGATTGTCAAGCAACTGGAGCAGCTTGTCGAACTCTACAATACGAAGGTGGGTGCGCACAAAAAGGACGCACGGGTGCGGGCGAATCGTAGCACGATGCAGTTTTTGCGGACTGTCGGATTCGTTGTGATCCGATCCGCCGCAAGGCCGCGAGGCTGCTGGAAAGCGTTTACCGAGATGAACTTCGAAAGACGCTTGCGAGGTCCCTCCCCGCGCTTCGCCGGCTCGGGATGACAGGTGGGGGGACCGGCCATCTCGGCAGAAGCGCAAAAAAAAGTCCTAGAAGACGATTCATGCCTGTAGCATAGCGCGACTTTTTTCCGGGTGGCGATCGTGTTATGCCAATGTGCGATGAAACAGTATTGGCTGGTGAAACAGGAACCGGAAGCTTACTCGTGGGACGACTTCGTCCGCGATGGGAAAACGGAGTGGACTGGAGTGCGCAATTTTCTCGCGCGCAAAAATCTGCGGGCGATGCGGAAGGGCGATCAGGTTTTGTTTTATCACAGCATGAGCGACAAGGCGGTGGTCGGAATTGCGGAGGTGACGCGCGAGGCCTTTCCTGATCCCACGGCGAAGGAAGGCGATTGGAGCGCGGTCGAGCTGAAAGCGGTGAAACGATTGAAGAACCCGGTCACACTCGCGCGAATCAAAGCTGAACCGAAGTTGCGCGAGATTGCACTCGTGCGAAGCGCCCGCCTCTCCGTGCAGCCGTTAGGCAAGGCGGAGTTTGATCTGATCTGCAAGATGTAACGGCACAGCCGGGCGTTTGCTCGCCGCGACATCGGGACACAGTTTCAGCTTGTCCGCCTTCCGGTTCCGGCGACGCTAAGGCGTGGAGCGCGCCCTGGTGGTTTCGATTCATGATGTCGCCGCCTTCACGCGGCCTCGGGTCGAGCGCATCCTGAGCGATCTCAGCAACTGGGGCGCAGCGCGCTGCTCGCTCCTCGTCGTTCCTGATTATCACCGGACCGGCGCGTCGTTAGGCACGGCGGGTTTTGCGGACTGGCTGCACGAGCGAGAAACAGAGGGCGACGAGATCGTGATTCATGGTTTTTTTCACGAGCGCGCCCGAAGGGCAGGGGAGAGCACCCGCCACAAGCTGGTGACGCGCGTTTACACGGCCGACGAAGGCGAATTCTACGATCTAAATCGCGATCATGCGTTCCGCTTGATGCAGGAAGCAAGAAGTCAGTTTTCCGCTCATGGATTTCATCCCAGCGGATTCATCGCCCCGGCCTGGCTTCTCGGGGCGGAGGCCGAGCAGGCTGCGATCGAGGCGGGCTTTCGTTATACAACGACCTTACGCACAGTTCGCGATTTCCCCTCGGGCCAGGAGTTCGTTTCCCAGTCGCTCGTTTATAGTGTGCGAAGCGACTGGCGTTGTGCCCTCAGTCTTCTGTGGAATCGGCTGCTCTTTCGCCGCCTGACGAATAACCCGCTGCTGCGGCTTGCCATCCACCCGCCCGATATCGAGCATCCGGGCATTTGGCGCCAAATCGGGGCGTTGGTGCGGCGGGCGCTCCACGATCGTGCTCCCACCACTTATGAAGGCTGGCTCGCCAGCCAGGCGGCAACCGTTTCGCAATTGCGATGAGCCGCTGCGATCTGCACCTTCATTCGCGCTTCAGCGATCGCTCGGAAGATTGGATCTTTCGGCGGTTTGACTTTCCCGATAGCTACTCGGATCCGCATGAGCTTTACCAGCGGGCAAAGAGTGCGGGAATGGATTTTGTTACGATCACCGACCACGACACGATCGAAGGGAGTCGTGCGATTTCGTCATTGCCAGATACATTTCTTAGCGAACAGGTTACGACTTATTTTCCGCATGACCAGTGCAAAATAAACCTGCTCGTCTGGGGCATTTCAGAGTCCCAACACGACCAAATCGCTCAGGTGCGGGACGATATTTTTGCACTTCAGGCATTCCTGCAAACGGAGCAGATCGCGCACGCCGTGGCTCACCCCCTTTACAGCATCAACGGCAAGCTGACCGAGTCGCATCTCGAACGGTTAATTTTGCTCTTTCAGCACTTTGAAGGCCTCAACGGGTTGCGCGATGCGCTCCTGAGCGATCTCGCCCGGCATCTCCTCACTAACCTGACCCCCGCACGAATTGAAGAATTCGCGTCCCGCCATAACCTCGCGCCGACTCATCCCGATCCGTGGAGAAAAATTTTCATCGGCGGCTCGGACGACCACGGCGGCCTGTTTGTCGGCTCCGCTTTCACCGAAACGCCGGCTGCGGCCACCCCCGGGGATTTCCTGGATCATGTTCGCGCCGGGCGGTGCGCGGCAGAGGGCCATGGAGGCACCCCGCTCGCCCTCTCCCACGGTTTTTACAACACACTGGCGCATTTCATCCGCGATCGCTTTCGCACGCATCTCGGGCCAGGCAGCGAGCTGGTCGAAAAAATGTTTTCGCGCTTCATGGAAGGACGCGACCCGACCGAATTTACCCTGAAGGAAAAGGCGAGCTTCATCACCCAGGGGATTCTTTCCGGAAAAATCTTCGAGCTTGCCCGGCCGGCGAATATTTCGCTCTGGCGTGAACTTTCGAGCTACTTTGCGCAGCCGAAGGTAAAGGCGCAGCTCGCTCAACGAGTGGCCGAGATACCCGAGCCGGAACGCCGCACCTTTATTATGGCGAACGCTGCCTGCGAACAGCTCGCGTTCCGCTGCTTCGAAAAGTTTGTCCAGCAGCTAAGCGCCGGCAATGTCATCGAGAGTGTGCAGGCGCTGGCCAGCATCACACCAATTCTCGTTCTGCTCGGGCCCTATCTCTACGCTTTTCACAGCCAGGCGCCGTCCCGGACATGGCTGTGCGAAGTCTGTCGTCATTTTACCGGAGCGATCCCCCCCGTCCTCCAAAATAACCGGCGCGCCTGGTTCACCGACACGTTGGAAGATGTCAACGGCGTCTCCACGACGATTCGCAAGATGGCGGCGGCGGCGCGCGACGCCGGAAAAGAGCTGGTTGTTGTGACCTCGCGCAGTGAGCTCACTCTCGATGGCCTGCCGATCAAGAACTTTCGTCCAATCGGGGAGTTTGAGTTACCCGAGTATGAGCTGCAAAAGCTCAGTTTCCCGCCCATTCTCCAGATACTGGATTACGTCCAGCGGGAGAATTTCTCCGAGATTATTATCAGCACGCCGGGTCCGATCGGTCTCACTGGTTTGGCCGCAGCCAGAATGCTCAATCTTAGAGTTAGCGGGATCTATCACACCGACTTCCCGCAATACATTCGCATCCTGACTGAGGATAGCTTTCTTGAAAGCCTGGCCTGGAGATACATGCATTGGTTCTATGACCAGCTCGACACCATTTTCGTGAACTCGGAGCAATATCGTCAGAGCTGGATCGAACGGGGAATCAATCCTTCCAAGCTGCAGATTCTGCCGCGCGGACTCGATACTGAGCTTTTCAGGCCGGCACGGTCGGAGCCGGCTTTTTGGCAGCGGTTCGGCAGCAACGGCGCCGGGGTGCGTCTTTTGTTCGTTGGGCGGGTTTCCAAAGAGAAGGACCTCGACATTCTGGTCGAAGCCTTTCGACGCTTGCGCGGGGAAAATCTGCCGGTCGAGCTCTCGATTGTCGGTCATGGTCCCTACTCGAGCGCGCTCGCCAGGGTCTTGCCGGAGGCCTGCTACACCGGTTATCTGAGCGGGATCGACCTGGCGACGGCTTATGCTTCGTCGGATATCTTCGTCTTTCCGAGCACCACCGATACGTTTGGCAACGTTATCCTTGAGGCGCAGGCCGCCGGGTTACCGGTCGTAGTTTCAAACATCGGTGGTCCGCAGGAATTAGTGACGGATGGTGTCACAGGTTTCATTACCAGGGGCCATGACGTCGCCGATTTCACTGCCGCAGTTCGACGACTGGTCCTGGATGAACCGCTCCGGAAAGAGATGAGCGCAAACGCGCGCCAGGCAGTGCAAGACCGGAGTTGGCCAGTTGCCTTTGGCAAGTTCTGGGCAGCGACCGATATCACTTAGGAGAACTCGCCTTTTGGCAATTAGCCTGATTGCGCGCGAAAACCCGCCGCCTGGCGCAACATTCAGGCTACCGCGGTAAAAGCTCTGACCAGTAGCGAATAAGCTTGGCGGCCAATCCCACGTGCCGTGCGCTCACTCGGTCCAGCGACGTTTAGTATCTCGGGTTTTATCTTGCGCAACCACCGCTCGATCTCAGCCGCAGCGTTGGCATCGCCCGGGTCGCAGAGCAGGATTGGCCGCCCGTACCGCGCGGCGCACTGCGCTGCCCAGGCCGTTCCTGGGTCTGCTTCCAGCTTCCTGGTGGGACACAAAACAAGGGTCGCGTCCGAATCGCAAACGTTCCACTTCGTGCGCTGCGAGCGAGGAATTTCCGGAGCTTCAGGGCTTCGTTCGCACGGTGTTTCCTGCAAGAGATAGCGGGCCGGAATAATTCCCGACTCGCAAGTTCGTCCCGGTGGACACCAACCGCCGCAAGGCATGCCACAATCCTGGGCCGCGCGCAAGGCCGCCTGGTCCACTCCAGTTTGCCCACCCGAAATTATCCGCACGACCTACAATAAGGGACTTTTGGACTACAGTCTCGGACGCTGGAGGCAACCGCCACACTCAACGATCGGCTCGGGTTTGCATTTCGCTCATTCCAATGTTAGACCGATTGGCAGGTGAGTAGCCCGCTTACTATAGAACGATCCTGACATGAAAAAAGGTTTCTTGCTCTGCGTGACCATCAGCGTGACGATCGGTTTGATCGGTTGCGCCAATCAATCCACCACCACTGCTAACAACACCAGCCAAAGAGGTCTCGTCGACCCCGGCTCGGTCGGCCCGGTTAGCGGCGGACCGGCCCGCCCTGGTCACATCCCGCAACGCTACCAACCCTAAGAGCGGCAGGGAGAGCCCCCGCTTTCCCCGTCACCCCCCCTGGGGGCGGCGAAAGCGGCAGGCCAATCCCTATTGTCGCCAGGACCGCCTTGCGGCATCCGGTGCGGTTTTACCTATCTCGCCCTGACTCGAGCGGTGGCGCTCCCGCCAAAGTTGCTTGTCACGGTGATCCTCTGCGGGTTGGGGATTCCGTTGAACTTCGCGCTATAACTGCCGCCTCCCCTGTTAATCATGTCACCAAGGATCTCCCCAGTGCTAGTGACCGAGACAGTCAAGGTGGCCGTGTCATTGGTATCGGTTGCCTGGACCGTCAATTGACTCCGCGCGATCGAATATTGGGCGCGAGTAATCGTCACGGTATCGACCTCCTCGTTCACTGTAACCGACCCAATCATCCCGCAGCAGCCCCCGTGCGGCGTGCAGAAGTAAGGGAAGGTCCCCGGGGTGGTAAAGGTGAAGCTAAAAGTGAACGGGGCGTTGTGCACTCCGGAGTCCCAGATGCCATCGGGGTTGCCCGGCGTCCCGGAGGTCGTGCTGTGGCCGCTCCCGACCCAGACCCACTCGACCGTGTCGCCCACATTGATGGTGACATTCTGCGGCGTGAAGGTGAGTCCATTGGCGGCCACCTGGACCTGGACGGTAGCGGCTTTGGCGCCGAACAGCGGCAAGAGCGCTGCGGCGCAAACGATAAACGCGAATTTGATCGAAGCTTTCATAGTCTCCGATCCTGCCTAAGTCTTTCGTGGGCATGAAGCAAAATTTGGTAACAGTTTTGTTACGGGACTCCGATGTTCGGGTTTTTCGGTGCGGTTGCGTCGGTGGATTGACACACCACCGCGCCCGCCCCCAAGATTGAGGAATGATGCGACTTGAAAACCAGGTGGCGATCGTCACCGGCGCGGGGCGGGGAATTGGACACGCCATTGCCCGCAGGCTTGCCGAGGAAGGCGCCCGGGTTGCCGTGGTGAGTCGAAGCGACACAAACGCGCAGCGCACCGCTGATGAAATTAACGCCTTCCGTGCTGAGGCTGCCTGGGCTTATGGGATCGATGTCGCCGATAGCCAGGCCGTGCAGGAAGCTTGTGCGCAGATTCTCGAACATTTCGGACGCATTGACATTCTTGTGAACAACGCCGGAGTCACGCGCGACGGCCTGAGCCTGCGAATGTCGATGGAAGACTGGGACACGGTGATAAATACCAATCTCCGGGGTGCCTTTAGTTTCGCCCAGGCCGCGATGCGGACGATGGTCAAGCAACGAAGCGGATGCATCATCAACATCAGCTCGGTCGCCGGATTAATCGGCAACCCGGGCCAGGCAAACTACGCCGCGAGTAAGGCCGGACTCATCGGCCTAACGAAAACTCTGGCTCGCGAACTGGCCAGCCGCGGCATCACCGTAAATGCAGTTGCACCGGGTTTCATCACCACCGACATGACCCAGGAGTTGCCCGATAAAGTTAAACAAGCTGCCTTGGAAAACATTCCGCTCCGCCGGTTTGGCCAGCCGGAAGATATCGCCGGCGCCGTCGCCTTTCTCGCGTCCCCAGAGGCAAAATACATCACGGGTCAAGTTCTGACCGTCGACGGCGGAATGGTGATGTAGCTGCCGTTGTCGTGAGGGACGCTGTCCCGGTCCTCCGCTGTGAGCCAGGACCCCAAGTCCGGCGCACTAAAATTGCTCAAGGGTAAAGGGTGACGAAATCGCTCGCCTTGATCGCCGCAGTCGTGCTCGGCTGGATGGCCTATGGGCGGTTGAATGCACCGCTTACCTATCCTCCCGGTGTCCTGATCGCGGCCGAGCCGTCCCAAACGCCCCTCCTGCCTAACGACAAGCCGTTTTCTCACGGGCGCTTTCATCTCCAGCCACTCGCGCGTTTCGACCTCGAGGCGCGGGTGCTCCATCGCAAAACTTACCGTTACGACCGGCAGGCCGGGTTGGCTCCGGTCGATCTCGCAGTCGGGTGGGGACCTATGTCGGATCAGGCGATCCTTGATCAGCTTGAGATCAGCCAGAGCGGCCGCTTCTTCTGGTATGTATGGCAACGCCAGCCGCCAATTCCCCGCGAACAGATCGTGTCGCACGCCACCAATCTGCACCTTGTCCCCGCCAACCCGGAGATTGCGCGCCGTTGCAGATCGCTCCGTTCCGGGGAATTGATCCACTTGCAGGGTCTGCTGGTCGAAGCGACGGGCCCGGATATCGATACCTGGCGCAGCTCGCTGAGCCGGACCGACGATGGCAACGGCGCCTGCGAACTGGTCTGGGTCGAGGAAGTCGAAGACCTGTCGCGGTAAGAACCGTAGTAGCCAAGGCCTTGATAGTTCTTTCGGGTGTTCATGCTCGCGCTCGGAATCGTAAATTGAATTCCCGAGCCCCGAGCACGATTACGAGCAGGAGAGGACGGAAGGGGGACGCGGTGACGTCGGAAGCGCCATTGTAGCCGGGGGCGTTGACCCCAGGGCCAGGAGCCGCCGTTCTCGGGGCGAGAGCAACGGCCCGCCGTCAATGCACGCCGCCGGTTGCACCGAGGGCGTTCCCGTTTCATGCTCAGACCATGAGTATCGAAAAAGCGACATTTGGCGCCGGTTGTTTTTGGGGCGTCGAGGAATTGTTTCGCAAGGTGCCGGGCGTGAAGTCGGCCACCAGTGGCTATGCTGGCGGAAGAACGGAAAACCCAACCTACCAAGAAGTCTGCAGTCACACGACCGGTCATGCCGAAGTGGTCGAGGTCGGGTTCGACCCGGCCGAAGTGGGTTATGAAACTCTGCTCGATATTTTCTGGAACAATCATGACCCGACCACCCCGAACCGCCAGGGACCGGATGTCGGCGACCAGTATCGCTCGGTCGTTTTCTATCATTCACCCGAGCAAAAAGCGGCGGCCGAGGCGAAAAAGGCAGAACTGGATAAGAGCGGACGCTTCCAGCGCCCAATTGTAACTCAGATCGAACCGGCGCCGGCCTTTTATCGCGCGGAGGAATATCATCAGCAGTATTTGCGGAAACACGGGCGGACCCACTGCGCGATTTGATCGTGATGATTCCGGAGGTTATCCGAACCAGGAACTTTGTCTCGGATGCCGCCCGTTTTATTCTTGACCAGGCGCGTCACGCGATCGCGACTCGCGGCGAGTTTCGGATCGCACTGTCAGGTGGAAATACACCGCGACCGATCTACTCCGAGTTTGGGCGTCTCGCCGGCGATCTGCACTGGGAGCAGGTCCGCTTTACTTTCGGTGACGAACGCTGTGTCCCGCCCGATGATCCGCAAAGTAACTACCGGATGGCGCGTGAGTCACTTTTTGATTCATTTGGCGTTCCGGAGAGATCAATCCTGCGCATGCGCGGCGAAATTGATCCCTCGCTCGCGGCGCAGGAGTACGAAGACCAGCTTTCACTTCTCGCGACCCAGCATGGCGAGCCAATTTACCGGCATGATCTGATGCTCCTGGGAATGGGAGACGACGGCCACACCGCTTCGCTTTTCCCCGGCACGGCCGCGCTCGATGAACAGCTCCGGCGCGTCGTCGCCAACTACGTCCCGAAGCTGTCCAGTTGGCGGCTGACCATGACCTATCCGCTCCTGAACCAGTCCCGGGTCGTCTTATTTCTGGTGCGCGGCGAAAAAAATCCGGAGGTGTTGCAACGGGTCCTGGCGGGAGAAAACGAGTTCCCGGCCGCCCGGGTAGCGCCGGAAAACGGCCGGCTCCTCTGGATGATCGGCCTGCCTGCCTAACGAATGAAGGCCGGCACGATTCTGGTGACGGGCTCGGCCGGATTAATCGGCTCGGAAACCGTCCGGCGCTTTGCCAATACGGGCAGCCTTGTTGTTGGGATCGATAATGACATGCGGAAGCAATTTTTTGGAGAAGAGGCTTCCACCCGCAAGATCCGTGATGCCCTCATCGAGACGCTGCCTAACTATCAGCATCACGAAATCGATATTCGCGATGCTGCCGCCGTAAACGGCCTTTTTCGCCAGCACGGTCGCAACCTGGTTGCCATCGTCCATACTGCCGCTCAGCCCTCGCACGATTGGGCGGCGCGCGACCCGCAGACGGATTTCACCGTGAACGCCAATGGGACATTGAACCTGCTCGAAGCGGCCCGGAACTTTTGTCCCGAGGTTCCCTTTGTTTTCATCTCGACAAATAAAGTCTACGGAGATGCGCCGAATTATTTGCCGTTGCAGGAACTCGAGCTGCGCTGGGAAATCGAGCCCGGCCATGAATACGAGCCCGGCATCTCCGAGAACATGAGCATCGACCAGACGAAGCACTCCCTCTTCGGCGCCTCGAAGGTCGCGGCCGACGTTCTCGTGCAGGAGTATGGACGCTATTTCGGGATGCCAACCGCCTGTTTCCGCGGCGGCTGTCTCACTGGGCCGGCCCATGCCGGCACGGAGTTACACGGCTTTCTTTCCTATCTCATGAAATGCACCGTGAGCGGTCGGACCTATCGCGTCTACGGCTACAAGGGCAAACAGGTGCGCGACAACATTCACAGCTTCGACCTGGTCGAAGCTTTTGCGGCTTTCATTCGCACGCCGCGTATCGCTGAGGTCTACAACATCGGGGGCGGCCGCCATTGTAACTGCTCGATTCTGGAAGCGATCGCCCTTTGTGAAGAAATCAGCGGCCGCAAACTCACCTGGGAATATGTCGAAGACAACCGAATCGGCGACCATATCTGGTGGATCAGCGACCTGCGCAAGTTCCGCGAGCATTACCCGGACTGGAATTTCCGCTACGGCTTGCGCGAAATCCTCGAGGAAATCCATGCCGCCCTTGATGGTAGCGCGGACCGTCGGGAGTAATAGCCACGACCCACAGCAGCGCGGTTTGGCATAAGTCTGCTGCTCGTTTTTGGGCCTATTGGGCTGGTCGGATTACGTATCCTTTCGAAGAAAACCCAACCATCGCCTGCAACCGGCAGCTGGACCGCGCCTTCGCGGCATCGCGGGCAGACTTATCGTCGAGAATCTTTTGGGCTCGTCCTTCAAGAAGCTCGCCATTTCGGCCTGGGCCCCAGGCTGGTGGGTGCGGCTTCCCGTCGCCTGGGGTTCTCAACGTTCGACGACAGTTGTCGCGTAGCCAAGCGTGGCGTAGTCGGTGCCCGACTCAATTCCATCGCTCGCTCCTGTTACGAACACTTTGGCTCCGTCCGGGCTCACGACCAGGTCATATGCCAGGTCGGAGTGCTTGGCCGGGCTGTTATAACGGTTGAGCCATAGTCGCTGCCCCGTAACGGCATTATAGGCCAGGGTGGCGTAATCGAAGGGGAAGTCGACATCGTTACCCGAGCTATAGCCCGTTACAAAGACACGGCTCCCATCGGGGCTTACTCCTATTGCCTGGGCTGAATCAGTGTAATTGCCGGGACCGTTGTAGCGGCTGGACCATAACTCTTTTCCGGTAACAGCATGGTAAGCCACGGTTGCATAATCTGAGATGCCGAGATCGGTGCCATCACTGCTTCCCGTGACGAACACTCTGGTCCCATCAGGGCTTGCGGCCAATGCGTAGCTGTAATCGAAGCCGTTGCTGGCACCGTTATATCGGTGAAGCCAGAGCTCGATGCCCGTAGCTGCATCGTACGCGGCGGTCGCATAGTCGGCAAGAGAATTTAAACCAAAGCTGTAGCCGGTGACGAAGACCTTGGTCCCATCGGGACTTATCGCCATCGCTTGCGCAAGATCTTCCGCGTTACCGGGTCCATTGTAGCGGGTGATCCACAGTGGATGTCCGCTGATTGCATCGTAGGCCACGGTAGCGTAGTCCCAACTAGAATCGGTCCCAACGCTTCCCCCGGTGACAAATACCTTATTTCCGTCAGGACTCACCGCGACCGCGTATGCCTCGTCGTCAGAGTTCTCTTCATCGACTCCGGGCCCGACATAACGCCGGACCCATAGCTCCTGCCCGTTTGCGGCGTCGTAGGCCACCGTCGCATAGTCGCGCCCATCCCCGATGAATCCAAAGCTTCTGCCAGTCACGAAGACCCGGCTTCCATCGGGTCCGACCGTTATTGCGTAGGGCTCGTCGGGATCACCGGTCGGGCCGTCATATCGACTGACCCAGAGCTCCTGACCGGTGGCGCCATCATAGGCGACGGTCGCATAATCCTCTTGCGCAAGGCATCCACTATAACCCGTAACAAAAACCTTGCTGTTATCAGGGCTACTCGCCAGGGCGACAGCGGTATCGAGGCACGGCGAGCCATTGTATCGGTTCCGCCAGAGTTTCCGCCCAGTAGCTGCGTCATAGGCGATGGTTGCATACTCTTCATCAGGACCGACCCCGTCGATGTACCCTGTGACAAAGACTCTCCTGCCATCGGCGCTCACAGCCACTGCCTGGGCAGAGTCAAGGTTGTTTCCAGGGCCATTTTCACGACTGAGCCACAGCGGCCTGTTGCGATTCTCCCCCAGTGCCGGTGACGCGGGCCCGAGCGCCGGCAAAACCGCGCCGAACACTGCGGCAAGAAGGCTCAGAAGAGAGGCAATTCGCATGGTCGAGCACCAAATCCCATCAGCTTGCATCCCTTGTGTCAATCACAAAGCTCTGGTGGCCGCTACACTATTACGAGCGGTTTCAAAAATCATTTTCCAGCCAATTGTAGGGAGTCTGTGGCAGACGCCTCGCCTGGAACATTGGGTGGCGTTTCACAGAAACGCCCTACAATTCTATTTCTAAAACCGCTTCTAGAATCAATTGCCCGATCCCGGACTGAGCCTCTCGAAGATCGCTAACCGTTGCAGAAAAAGGGCGTCTGCCAGTCCCGGTTCGAGCTCGGCTGTGTAAAGGACTTCGTGTCGTTCCTCGCGGAGCCGCCCAACGACCGATCTATCCACATTCTCGTCGGCTACAAGATTCACGCCGCCGCGTCTCTAATCGGATAGACCACCTCAGCACGAAGCGCCCTGGCACCAAATTCAGGGGCGGCCAGCACAGCCTCTCGCGTCAGTCGGGCATGTTCCGCCACGATCGTTTCTATCGTCTCACCCGCGCCCAGCTTTTCCAGGATCGACTCGACCGGAATGCGGGTGCCTGTAATCACTGGCTTACCAATCATGATATCCGGGTTTGATGCGCTGCTGCTGTTCAGGGTGAGCAAACGGCTCGCGCCGTCGTAGGTGCGGCTGATGGCTGGAGTGATGCGGTCGTCCGAAATAACCCAGTAAATTTTATCGACCCGACGGGCCCGACGCCGACGGTGCGTGCGATCATCTGCCATTCTACTTCATAGTCCATCATCGTCATTCGCCACGTACAAGATCCCTGCTGGCCAGACTCGCACCTATGTTCCGGCGTCTAGTGTCCGCGACGCGGGTGAAGATCTGGCTCGTTGCCGGGCAGACACACGCCGGGAGCGCGGCAATGGTCCTCGCACAAACGTGACGACCTCGGGCTAGGCTCCTAATCGGCTGAAAAGGAACCCGCGAACCGCAGAAGTCAGCAAGTGAGTGATCCATCGCAAGCGGCCGAGATTCGGTTCGGCGAGCCATTCCCTGAGAGTTTCGGAAGCAACTTTGAGATCGCGGCAGGGCCTGTGCATCGTGTAATAGTATTTTTTGGCCTCTCGGAGCAAGGCCGCTTCGCGGCTGTCCCTTGGCTGCCGGTTGTCCCATTTTGCACGAAACGCCGGATAAGCCTGCTGGACTCTCGTTTCGTCGCTCATTCCCTGGGAAGGATGGGTCCGCTTGAGATAGAAGCGATCGGGCAGGAAATGAACCTTGGTCAGCAGGGCCATTTGGCAAAACATGTCGGTGTCCTCGTGGGGCCAAAATGTGGTTTCCCAGCCGTCGGTCTGGAGAAATACCGACCGCCGGTACATCGCGAACGGCCCCTGGCCAGTCCCGCAATAGAAGGTCGCAAATGGGGTCTCGATCTCGTCGTCTCGCAACTGGTGCGGGAAGAGCTTTCCAGGGGCCCATCGGCTTCGCTTACCGGTCCCAAGCTTTACGCCGTCGGCACTTAGCTCCTGGAACTGACAACCCAGAAGGCCAACATCTCCGTGTTTGTCTAAGTAGGCTGACATCCTGGCAAGCGCCTCCGGCTCCAACTGATCGTCGTGATCGAGGAAGAAGAGATAAGGCACGGTGGAACTGCTTTTTGAGAAACCGTAATTCCGACTCTTGCCGGTTCCTTCCTGGCTTTTGCGAAATCCGCGGACCCGAAGGTCGGCTTCGGCATAATACTTTATGATATCCCAGGTTGAATCCTCGCTTCCATCGTCGACCAGGATGAGCTCCCAGTCGGGCAGCTCCTGGCGAAGAACACTTTCAATGGTGAAGGGGAGGAATTGAGCGGAATTACGACACGGGACGATGACGGATACCACCGGCGGCGCGCACCGCACAACGCGAGCAGCATTAGTTTCCGCCTGCGACTGCGCGGTTTCTTCCGACAAAGTGGGGCGGATCATGTTGTAGATTGGAATAGCTCCGCCGTCAGCGGGGGCCCAATGGGCGAATAATGTTGAATCAAATTTGCAGGGCGGGATTTCACGTGCCGAACTCCAGGGGACCAATCTTGAAGGGGCAACCGGAGAGTTGTCCAGACCCCTAAAAGGGGCCTTCGGAAAGTCGTCTTATCGATGCGCTACAGCAAAAGCTGAATTGATGCGTAGCGGCCGGAAGAAAAACAGAAGAAATGAGCCGTATTCCGACGAGGCGTGAAATATTGCTTCCGCGCCCCCCGAGCTTTACCGAGTTGCTTTCGACCCTTGCGATCGGACCCTTGCGATCGATTACCGCCAATGCGTTACGCGGCTGGTCGGAGTTTCGAAAAGACCAATTATGGCCGTGAGTTTTCACAGGTCCACGTAACTCACTATGCCTGCGAAAAAGGGGGTTTGCTGCAAAAAAAATCTCTTGCCGCCGGGGAGGCCTTTTGACATTCTTCGCCGGATTCCACTTTTCTAAGATGCAAGCCCCGGACATCTTGCGTCAGTTGTCACAGCCGGCTCCGGCTCAGCCGGCCGGTTCGATGAATCTAATGGCGCGGGAGGGTGAGCTAAACGATATCCCGGCCTGGTACGCCATTCATCATCGGCTGGGGTTGCCGTATCCTGAAAGCTCCTGGCGTGCACTGCCGGAATTGTGGCGCGCTCTGCTCTCGACTGGACGGTTGCTGCTTTTTCTGGTCGAGGACCGCAGTCGGCCGCCCGGAGCGCGCATGATCTCCTGTTGCGCCGCGATTTTTGTGACCGACGCTTTTTGCGAAGAAGCCAAATCCAAGCTGCCACCTTTCCTCGGGATTCAGCTTGCCCGGCTTTATCGCGAGGATCTATTGCCGGTGCTCGATCGGGCGCAGATTGCCCGGGTTAATGCGGAAGAAGGACTCAACCTCATGGTCTGCTTTGAAGGTCACGATCGCAGCGCGCTCTCGCACGAGCAGTTTTTGGCCGTGCGGGAGAAACAGGGTGAAGCGTTTCACCATGCACTCCGCGGATTCCGTTTGAAGGAGTTTCTCGCTAACCCAATCGGCGAGGAGGCATACCAGGAAACGATCGATGCCGGGGCACGGCTTCGGCGGGATTACCGCGAATGCCTGGCCAAAGACGCCGGCGCCGGCCGGGGATCGTTGCCGCGGCTGGTTGGCCTAACGAAGGAGGAAGCCGAAGAACATCCTGGGAGTCATCTGGCGAGTCTGTTTGTTTACACGCCGCCCCGGTTCCATTTCTCCCAAGCGGAACAACGGCTTCTCGAGCACGCGCTCACAGGAGAGACATGTGAAGACCTGGCCGCCTCGCTCTCCCTTTCGCCATGGACGGTGAAGAAACGTTGGCACGCGATCTATGAGCGAGTGGAGGAAGTCGATCGCGACCTCCTGCCACAGACGTTGGCGGACGGGCGAGCTGTTCACGCCCGCGGCGCGGAACGGCGGCGCCGGCTGCTAGGCTATCTCCGGCAACATCCGGAAGAGTTACGGCCCTGGCGACTAACTTAACTACTCAAATTTGTTCGCAACAAGCAACGAGCCTGCCGGTTTCTAAGGCCGGGGGACTGGGACGCGCAGGAGCGTATCCCTCCAAGGTCAGTCATCGTTACTGCAGCTGAAGCATGTACATGCCGCGGCCGAAGGTAGCGGCGTAGAGAGCATTGGAAGCGGCTCGATATTCCAGATCGGTAACTGGCACGTTAGGTAACTTACTCCCGGCCGCGCGCCAGGTCGCTCCGGCGTTACTGCTCATGAAAACTCCCACGTCGGTCGCGACGTAAAGTGACGAGCCGATCGCGACGATGTCATTCACCGGCGCCTGCGGCAAGTTACCGACAATGCTTGACCATGTGGTGCCGCCATCGCTGGTTTTGATTACATAGGGCAGGGCCAGCCCGGCGCGGAAACCGGAAAAGGTGGCGTAGTTGATTAGCGCGTTCGACGGATCAACCGCGACTCGTGTTACCCAGGTGCCGGGCACGTCGGGGTCGGTCACGCGAGTCCAGTTTGTTCCGAGGTTAGTTGTGAACCAGAGACGGCCATCATCGGTCCCGGCGAGGACGCGGTTTGGATCGGTGGCGGCGGCAGCCACGGTGGTGATCGTGCCAAAGGGATAGACGGGGTCACGCCCCGGACCGCCGGTGAGGTCAGGACTAATCACCGACCAATGCACGGCGTTATCGACCGAGCGGTTAACCAGGTTGCCCGCGTAATAAAGGATAGCCGGGTTGGCCGGGTCGAACTGGACGGGTGTAAACCAATTCCGCCGCAACGAGGAGGTGGAACCGGTAAAGTCAAAGCTAGTGTCCCCCCCGTTGGTGGAACGGCTGCAAACGCCGTACTGACTGCACCCGTAAACTTTGTTTTGATCGAGCGGGTTGATCAGCGTTTCCTCGCCGTCGCCAAAGACATACTGATTCCAGCCGCTGCCGCCCCAGGACCTGTTCGCGCCGTTATCCTGTGCCCCACCGACCAGGCGGCTGCTGTCCTGCTCGCTCACATCCACACTGTAGAATTGAGTGAAGGGCTGACTTACCCCCGCAATCCATTGGTCGTTGGAGCCGTTGACGTCGGAGCGATAAACACCGCCGTCGCTCCCGAGATAGACGCGATTTGGCACTTTCAGGTCCCAGGCCATGGCATGATGATCGGCATGCGGGCTAAATTGGCCCGTAAAGGAGCTACCGCCGTTTTTCGACTCACACAGGTAAACCCCGGCAGCAAAGACATGGTTCTGATCGATCGGATCGACCCAAACTCGACTAAACCACCAGCCATAACTCGACTGGGCGCCGGAAAGGGTTGAGTCAGTGTTAAACTTAGTCCAGGAGTTACCGCCGTCCTCTGACTTATAAAAGCCCTGGAAGAAGCCGCTAGTCTGATTAATTATCGCAAAGACACGCTGCGGGTTGGAAGGAGCAATCGCAATCCCGATGCGGCCGATCGTGGAAGAAGCGGCCGGCAGGCCGTTGGCCAGGCGCTGCCAGGTTGTCCCGCCGTTGATCGAGCGGTAAACACCGGACCCGAGACCGCCATAAGTCCGCAGGTCCGGTTCGCGCAAGTGGTCCCACATGGCGGCAAAGACGACATTTGGATTTATCGGGTCGACCGCAAGGTCTACCGCCCCGGTCGTGTCATTATCGCCGGCCAACACCAGGGTCCAGGTCGTTCCGCCATCGATTGAACGATAGACACCGCGCTCGCCACCGTGGTTGTAGAGCGGCCCGGCCGCGGCGGCAAAGACGACATTCGGGTTGGTGGGATCGACCGCGAGCCGTCCGATCGCGCCTGAGTTCGTTAGGCCGACGTTTGCCCAGGTTCGGCCGCTGTCGGACGAGCGATAAACGCCGGCGCCGCCGTAAGTGAGACTGCCGCCGCCGGGATTCGCTTCGCCGGTTCCCGCGAAAAGCGTACCGGCAGAGGTCATGATCAGGGCTCCCATCGACTGCGGATTCGTAATCGGCCACAGCGTGCTGAAGTTGGCGCCTTTGTCCCGGCTTTTCCAAACCCCGCCAGTGGCCGTAGCGATGTAAATCGTGTCCGATCTCACCGGATCGACGGCGAGATCGACCACGCGACCGCCAATATTGGTCGGCCCGACAAAAGTCCATCGGGCGCGCGCCTGTGGTGTGTCTGAGGATTCCGTCGCAATCCGAATCGCGTCGGCCTGGGCCGCTGCTCTTTCGAGCGCTCCAGCCGGGATGCCGCCATGAGTTACGCGCTGAGTAATAAACCAATCCTCCGGCGGACTCTCGAGGGCTGGATCCTCACGCTCGACAAATTGCTGCGGGTGCGATCGACCGGAGGGCGCGAGCCTCCTCGATTGGCATAAAAAGACGGCGGCCCAAAAGAAAACGAACAGGCAGACACCAAAAACTAACCCTCTCTGACCCAGCATTGGTTGCATAATGCGATTAAGCACAGCGCGCAACGCACCTGTCAAGAAGGAAGAGGCACGAGAAATAGCAGTCAAAACTGACGCGACGGAAAAGAGACCGAGCGGGTGTCCCGAACGGCTGCCGCGGTTCCTCGATCGGGACGGGAAAGTTGTTGAGCCGCTGTGGTTTGCCGGAATACAGTCTCAGGCATGAATAATATGCGTCTCCAACTGCATCATGCCGTGGCGCTGCTGGCCGCGTTGCTCATTCTGAGTGGGCTGGTTCTTTCGAACAAAAACGTGTCGGGTGCGGAAAAAAAACCCGCCTCGAGCCAAACCGATAACGGGGCGGGCCGTCTCGTTATCAGACGCTCGGCAAGCCTTGGGCCAACTGTTGTCGGTCTAAAGATCGACGGCGCTGAGATGACCAAGATCACCTTCAATCGCACTTACAACGAGCCGATCGCCTCCGGTCCACATACCCTGACTGTCTACCCAGTAATCAGTCTTGAAGGAGCGCGGCCGAGTGACACCAAGCTAACGGTGGAACCGGGTAAGACCTATACTTTTACCGTGGTGCGCCAGGATATTCAGTTGATCCTGAAGTAAGAGCGGAAAGCTCAAAAACAGCCGACCGCGTCTCCCAGTCAAGGGGCTGCCCGGCTATTGCTTCAAGCTCCAGAACTCGAGCTGGGGCATCAGCGCATAGTTGGCCTGGGTGCCGCGCGCCGCTTCGAACTCTCGTGCGCTGATCGCCCGGAGCACAGCGATGCTGGATACATTAACAGGAATGCCCCGACGATAAATCCCCGAGGGAAGAAGACTTTTCAGGACGATCTCGCACAGTTTGTCGCCGCGAATCCGCCCCCGCGCTGCGATGAGAAAGCACGCTTCGCCCTCGCCTTCGAGGCTCACTTGCGCCAGGAAGAATCGACGAAGATCGGTCGAACTGTGCATCATACCTCCCTCTGTGCGAATCGCGAACAGTTGGACGCATGGATTGGAAAAACATTCATGGCCCAAACCGCTGCCACGGGATTTTGCCTCGAGCAGGAAAGCACCATTGGCGGCGATGATCTCGCGCACGCGCAATCAGGTGGTTTCGAGAAGCAGGGCGATACCAAATCATGTCCCCAGATTTTGAAAAGAGCGGAAACGCGGGGGCTAACAGGAAAGCCGCCAACGTAAAACGCTGGCGGCTTTCGAGAAGAAGAGTTTCGTTCCTAACCGGCTATCCCGAGCGAATCGAGAGTCGGCTGGTCGATTGCGGCGGTTTGGTACAGACCCTGGTCGGCCTGATATTGAGTGAGTGCATCGCGGGTAAGGGGTCCGAGCAACCCATCGACTTCGCCCCTGTAATAACCCATGTCTTGGAGAACCGCCTGAACGTCAGCAATGACTTGATCGGGCGGGCGGCTGACCGTGCCGGTATAGATTGGGCCGTTGTAAACATAGTAAGAAGCTCCCGGATCGTAACCCCAGGCCGGATACCAGTAACCGTTAGACCAGTAGTAATAGCCGCCACCAATCAGAACGATGTTGGGATAACGGCTGTGCCACCAATTCCGGTCGTGCCAGACCGGCCGATAATCTCGGAAGGCGACGTATTGGGGTCCCGTCCAGCGCTCCGCGTTAGTGATCCGGTAGTTCTGCTCGAACTTTACGGCCGGGACATTTTGCGGCTTGGCCTGGGCATGGAAGTTGGAGTGCTGTTGCTTGATCCGTTGCACAGTCTGCACATCGGGCTTCCTCGCCTTGGCACTGCGCCGGTTGCCTTGCGCCGTGCGTTGCTCCCCGGTCGCACGTGCGGCGTTCGCCTTGTTTCTTTCGGTCGTCGTTTCGGTGGTTGAGGAAGCCGCTGGTTTGCCAGCGTTTTGATTTCTCTGACGGTTGCGCCTTGGTTCGGCTGGAGTGCTCGCGTTGGCATTCTCACCCGCGCTCGCGTTTGAGGTTTGTTCGCGCCGGTTGCGTCTTTCGCCGCGGTCCCTTTGAGCCGGAACACTTGATTCAGTCGCCCCGGGCGGGTTCGCGCGCTGCATCTGCCGTTTCTGACGCGCTCCCTGCGGCTGCGGCTGTTGCCCTTGCGTCGCTTCCTGGCGCTGTTGCCTTTGCTCTTGGCGGCGTTGTTTCTTCGGGTCGGGAGTCGATTCCTCCTGCTGGGCCATAGCGGCCGCGGTGAAGATCAACGAAGCGCCGATTATTGTCGTAAATAGTCTGTTCATGTCTGCTCCTTCGTATCAGAAGACATTCGTGCCGGGGCGGCAAGGTGGTCGCACCGGCGCCGGAACAATTGCGCAACGTGGATCAGACCTCTGGTGGGTTAGCGCCGGCGAAAGAGACGCGGCATGGGAGTGTCGGCTTTGCGTCGGTGACTGACGATTTCACCCTGGATGGTGCGCGGGTCGACCCGGGTGAGGTGCCTGATCTGGCCCGGAGTTAGGAGTGGTTGGTGCGAAATCTCGCACAGATAGTGGGGAACAAACCAGATGTCCTTTTCTGAAGTCATCCAATTTTGCCGGTCAAAGCGCGCCAGGTTGACCGGACGCGAGTAACGGCGCAGGGTGCGTTCGCCTCGAAGGTTGAAGTAAATGTGAAAGTAACTTAGGGATAGCTCGCGCAAGGTGCGATAAACCGGTTCGCGGTAGCGGCAGCCGGTGAAGTTAGACTTGGCTATGGCGCCCCAGTGGTTGCGTTGTTTAAAGACTGCCAGGACGTGGTCGGTGTCCTGCTCGGCCTCGAGATCGAGAATGAGCGGCGCATAACCAAGGCAACGTAGCGCGGCGGCGGCAAAGATCGCGCCCTCGAGACAGTGAGCGGTTCTTTCGCGCAGGACGACGCGCGGCGACCAGGCGGTGTCAGCCAGATGATACGGCAACGCGTCAAGGAAGCGCTGGATGCCGACAGGGGATTTGAAGGCGCGAAGGCGGCGAGCCTCGGATGGAGTTAGCATCGTCGGCTAAATATTCAACGCGCAACCATCAAGGTTCAATGTTTAAAGCCGGGCAAAAGGGGCGGCGCCGGTTTGCGTGATAAGCCGGCAAAGGTCGTTGGGTACTGGATCTACCTGCGCAGCGCGGAAAGTAATCGCGACGCTCGGTCGGGCGCGGATACCTTGCCGTTTAAAATCGCGGCCGGGCTTACGCTGCGGCCGTAGTAGCGCCGGTTCGCATCGTCCTGGGCGACGATCACAGCCCCTTGAAGCGAAACTCCGGCGAACAGACCTTTGCTGCGGCTGTAGGTGTAGATTGCCGCCGTCGGCATCACGTCCGCTTCCGCATGGCGCCCCACCGGGCCGGCCACCGCGCTGGCATCGGCGCCGATCTTAACGTTACCGCCATGCGAAAATGCCCGCACTGCCTCGTCGTTGTTCAAGACGAAGACGAAGTCAGTCACTTCCGCTCCGATCTGCAATCCGAAGCCGGCTCCTCCCGTTCCGATAAATGACGGACCGGACCAGCCATCACTCGTTCGTGCCACGACCACTCCTTCGCCTCCCTTGCCGCTCACTCCGAAGCCAACCTTAAGCACGCGCATGATCGCCAATCCGCGGCTGTGATTGAGCACCGTCTCGGGAATGCCTCGCTCGGGCATCTGGCGGAAATCGCGAATGATCCCAGTGCAGGCGTCGACCACCTCCTGCTCGGTAAAAGCCTGGACGGTCGCAAGTCCCAAAGCACCCATCAGCAATACCATCAGACTTTTCTTCATATCTTTACTTCGCCGCCCTGCGGGTCCCTGGACGTATCGGGAAATGCTGCGCGCGAGAGCGTTACCTCGGGAGCTCGGCGCGATTTCTCGCCTCAGCCGGCAGGTTTATTCGGCCAGTGACGCTCTCATCCGCGCGGATATTCAAATCTACTGAGCGGTTCTATTCAGAGCCACGAAGTCCTTGTCGTTCTTTCGTTAGGCTGGATCAAGCGGGGCTGGCGCTCTGCTTTCGGATCGCCGCTAGGGGGCGGTGTTTGAATTCGGGAGCGTCTGCGCTTTGCTCTGACCGGGGGCACCGCCAAAACGATTCCCAATGGCCACCATTCTCGATCAAGTCAATCAGTTGATTCTGCACCTCGAGCATTGGGGTTATTTAATCGTCTTCCTCGTCGTAATGCTGGAATGCCAGGCTTTCCTCGGTCTCTTCATGCCCGGCGAGAGCATGGTCTTGCTCGCCGGTTTTCTCGCCGGGCAGGAAGTGTTCGATATCCGGGTGCTCATCGGCGTGGTCGCTGCGGCGGCGATTGTCGGGGACAGCATCGGCTACGAGTTTGGCCGCTGGCTGGGGCGCGACTGGTTGCGCCGCCATGGTCCAAAATTCTGGCTCCGCCCCGCACGGCTCGATCAGGTGGACGCTTTCTTTGCTCGTTATGGCGGGCTCGGGGTTTTCTTCGCGCATTTCCTTCATGTCGGACGCGCGCTCATGCCGTTTCTCGCCGGCGCGTCGCGCCTGCCCTACTTTCGCTTCCTCTTCTTCAATTCGCTCGGCTGCATTCTTTGGGCGACGATCTTTACGGTGCTCGGCTATGTTTTTGGTCAAAGCTGGCACCTGATCGACCGCTGGGTCGGGCGGGCCGGGGTCGTCGCCCTCATCCTCCTCGCGATCATCGGGACGATGATCCTGCTCTGGCGCTGGATTGCCAACCGCGAAGCGGAAATTCGGGCGCGTTGGGCACGTTTTGTCGCCCGACCTGCAATCGTTAGGCTGCGGCTTCGGTTCGCCAGGCAGATCGATTGGATGGAGGATCGCTTCTCCCCCAAAGGATTTCTCGGGATTCATCTCACTGTCGGTCTTTTTCTGCTTCTTGTTGCGGCTGCAATTTTCGGCGGGACGATGGAAAAGATCGGGGCCCGCGCGGCTTTCGTCGAGATCGATCTTCGGGTCGCGGAGTGGTTTGCCCATCATGAGTCCGCACCGATGACCGCGCTGATGCGAGATGCAACGCGGCTTGGATCGCTCGCGTGGCTGGGCAGCCTGCTCGCGCTCGCGATCGTTATCTGGCGGCACAATCGCCATCGGCTGCGTCTTCTTCTCCTCGCTGGACCCGGTGGCGTGTTGCTGGATTTGGTTCTAAAACATTTTTTCGCCCGGGTGCGGCGGCAGCCCGCTCTGGAGGAGACCTATGCGCTCACATTTTTTCACGGGGACGTTTTCGCCGCGACGGTGGTCTACGGAGCGCTGGCCTATGTCCTGTTGCGGAGCCTGCATCGCTGGCGCTGGGGTGCGTTCTGCGCCTTGCTCGGAATGTTTCTGGTTCTGATCGTGGCGCTGGGCCGGTTGTATCTTGGGGCGGTGGATCTCAGCGATGTGCTCGTGGCAATGGCGGAGGGAGCGATCTGGCTTCTCTTTTGCGTCAGCGGCGTGGAAATTGTGCGCTGGCGCGAGGAAGCCCATGAGACTGCGGTCCGTCTGCGGGAGGCGGTCACGTTCCCTTCCGAAAAAGGGAAATCGGAGGAGGGCGGCGGGGAGCCTTAACCTAACGACAGCGGGCGCGCAGCCGATTCAATTTCCGAGACGTGTACGCAAGCTGGCGAGGGCGTATTCGCGATTCATCTTCGCAATAAAACTCGCGCTCACCTCCGCTGGGCAGACCGCTTCGCACTCGTAGGTATTGGTGCAGTTGCCGAAACCTTCGGCGTCCATCTGCCGCACCATCCTAAGCACCCGCCGGGTGCGTTCCGGCTGGCCCTGCGGCAGGAGCGCGAGATGGGAAATCTTGGCCGAAGCGAAGAGCATGGCCGAGGCATTTGGGCAAGCTGCGACGCAAGCTCCGCAACCGATGCAGGCGGCCGCTTCCATCGCCAGATCGGCGTTGTGCTTTGGCACGGGAATCGAGTTGGCCTCCGGGGCCGACCCGGTCCGGGCGCTGATGAATCCGCCGGCCTGCACGATACGATCGAGCGCAGCGCGATCCACCACGAGGTCCTTTACGATGGGGAAGGATCTGGCGCGAAACGGCTCGATCGTGATCGTCTCGCCATCCTTAAACTCGCGCATGTAAAGCTGGCAGGCCGCTGCTGGGTGAACCGGGCCGTGGGCTTCGCCATTGATTGTCAGGCTACAGGTTCCGCAGATGCCTTCGCGACAATCGGAGTCAAAGGCGACCGGTTCCTGGCCGCTCGTCACCAACTGCTCATTAAGGATATCGAGCATCTCGAGGAATGAGGTCGCGGGTGAGATATCGCGCACTTCGTACGGCTTCATCTCGCCTCTGCTTTCGCGCGAAAATTGCCGCCAGATGCGAAGTTTAAAATTCATCGGATGAAATAACGGCAGAGAACGCAGAGAGAGGAAAATTGCGAAATCCTCAGCGACCTCGGCGCGCTCTGCGGTAAATAGTTTCTCCTCATTTGTAACTACGGGTCGCGAGGTGAACCGACTCGAAGTGGAGCGGCTCGAGATGGAGCTTCGGCTCCGCTCCATCGCCCTGGAATTCCCAGGCAAACACGTCGGCGAAATTTTTGTCGTCG